>SPLK01000430.1_pt1 | contig 12177 bp, 10 predicted proteins | sample 2456111 | NCBI WGS metagenome assembly SPLK01 (sample SAMN11156906, study PRJNA527647) | hot springs metagenome | biome: Geothermal region; feature: Hot spring; material: tree branch in hot spring; isolation source: hot spring sediment rich in lignocellulosic material ... | reverse complement strand
CTCGCCGGCCGCGAAGCCGCTCCCCAAGCAGGGCCTCCCCCCGACGAAGACGGCGCCTCCCACCCCCGTCCCGATGCTCACGTACACGACGTCGTCCACATCCATGGCAGCACCGGCGCGAAGCTCGCCGTAGGCCCCCGCCCGCACGTCGTTGTCGACGGCGACGGGCCAGCCCAGGCTGGCCTCCAGCGGGCCGGCAACCGGTCCCCCGCGCCAACCGCGGAGGTTGCCGGCTTGCACCGAGACACCCCGCACCGGATCCAAGACGCCCGGAAAACCCACCCCGACCGCTCGCACCTCGGCCGGCGCGAGGGCGTGGCGCTCCACAACCGCTCTCACCGCGTCGCAGACCGCGTCGAGCACCGCGCCGGCTCTCTCGGGTGTCGGACGCACGACCACCTCGCCCCGGCGCTCCAGGCCCTCGAAGAGCGCGGCCCGCACGTTGGAGCCGCCCACGTCCACGCCGATGACCCGGCAGGAGGCCCGGCTCACAGCACCACCGACCTCACGAGGTGGCGCGGCCGATCGGGGTCCAGTCCCCGACGCAGGCTCATCGCCAGCGCCAGACGCTGCAGCCTCACGAGCTCCACGATCGGATCGCGCTCACCCACCACCACCCGGGCGCCTGTCTGCTCCACGTCCGCGGCGAGACGCTGCACCGCCTCGTCCGGCGGGTCCAGGACGAAGACCAGCGTCTCGGCGTCGGCGCAGCTGATGGGGCCGTGGCGGTACTCCAGGGGCACGTAGCGCTCGGTCCAGAGCAGGGCCATCTCCTGGGCCTTGAGAGCGGCCTCGCAGGCGAGGCCGTAGCGCCAGCCGGACCCCAGCACCACCAGGTGGGCGAAGGGCTCGTCCGGCTCGACGGGCCGGGCCAGCGTCTGCTCCAGCTCGGTCGCCAGCGACTCCAGCGGCGCCCCGCCCGACAGCTCGTGCGCCACCGCTCGCAGCAGCAGGAAGGCGCCCGTGGCCGAGCCCGTCTGCACCACGCTCTCCTCGCGGATGAAGCCCAGCACCACCGCTGCGTCGCACATCTGCGCCAGCGGGCTGTCGGGCTCGCACGTCACGGAGAGCGTGGGCACCCCCGCCGCCCGGGCGGCCCGGGCGGCCTCCAACACCTCGGTGGTGGTGCCACTGCGGCTGATGAAGAGGGCACCCTCGCCGGGACGGGGCCGGTAGACGGAGGCCGGGGCGGCCCGGGCCGGGATGGCCAGGCGCTCCTCGAGGTAGGCCGCGGCGGCGAGGCCCACGTAGTAGGAGGAGCCGGCACCGACGATGGCCACGGGGCGCTCCAGCAGGGGCCGCATCGCCGCCGCCCTCGCCCGGGCCAGCGCGAGCACCTCTCGCCACTGCCGGGGCTGGGCCAGGATCTCGACGGCGGTCTTGTGCATGGCAGGCTGTGCGCCCCTCCCCCGACTGGATCCGCTGACGACCACCGACGTCATGCTACCCCACCTTCGCTCACGAGTCAACACGGACATGCGCTGATATGATCGATTTTCGCTAGCTGACCGCATGATCTTGCTCGCCACGCGCATCCGTGATACAGTGCCGGGCGTGAACCCCTCATGCTGAAGGCCGAGCGGCACGATCGCATCCTGAGCGAGCTGGCGCGGCGGGGCGCCGTGGGCGTCGAGGAGATGGCGACGGTGCTGGGCGTCTCGACGGCCACGGTGCGGCGCGACCTGGCTGAGCTCGAGCAGGAGGGGCTCCTGCGGCGCACCCACGGCGGCGCGACGCTCCTGGAGGACCACGACGAGCTCCCCTACCGCTACAAGGTGACGGCCCTGCTCCCCGAGAAGCGCCGCATCGGGGCTGCGGCAGCGGCCATGATCAGGGACGGGCAGGTGGTCGCCTGCACGGGGGGCACCACCGTCACCCAGGTGATCAAGGCGCTGCGCAACCGGCGCATCACCGTCGTCACCAACGCCGTCAACGTGGCGGCGGAGCTGGCCTCGGCCTCGGGCCCCGAGGTGATCGTGTCGGGCGGGCGGCTGAGGCCCCAGTCCTACGAGATGGTGGGCCACGTGGCGGAGCGGACCATCCGGGAGTTCGTGGCCGACGTGGTCGTCATCGGGGTCGATGGCCTCTCGCTGGAGTACGGGCTGACCACGTTCAGCCACGAGGAGGCGCAGGTCAACCGCGCCTTCATCGAACAGGGGCGCGAGACGTGGGTCGTCGCGGACCATACCAAGTTGGGGCGGGTGACACCGGCGGTCATCGCGCCCATCGACCGGATCCGGTACCTGATCACCGACGCGGCGGCATCGCCCGACTTCCTGCGGGCGGTCGAGGCCCGGGGCGTGCGCACGGTCACGGCCTGAGCGCACGCGCACGGCCGGAGAGGAGGCGCCCATCCATGTCGGCACAGAGACGGCGGCTCAGCGTGGGCAAGATGCGGGGGCTGCGCCAGATCTCGAGCCCCGACGGGCTCGTGCTGCTGGCGGCCATGGACCATCGGGGCAACCTGCGGCGAGCCCTCGCCCCCGAGGCTCCCGACTCGGTCGGCGACGAGGAGATGGCCGCCATCAAGGTGGATCTGGCACGGGCCCTGGCTTCCGCCGAGGCCGGGGGCACGGGCGTGACGGGGGTGCTCGTCGACGTCGAGTACGGCTACCGTCCCCTGGTCTACACGGGCGTCCTGCCGGGCCACGTGGGCGCGCTGGTCTCCATCGAGAAGACGGGCTACGTGCGACGACCCGACGGCCGGGTGACCGAGCTGCTGCCGGGGCTAGACCCCGGCAAGCTGCGGCGGATGGGCGCCTCGGGCGTCAAGCTCCTGGTCTACTACCACCCCAGGGCCACCACGGCCGCCCGGCAGCGCGAGCTGGTCCAGCGGGTGGCCGAGGCGTGCCGGCAGCACGACGTGCTCTTCGTCGTCGAGGCCCTCTCCTATCCCCTCGACCCCGGCCAGGAGAAGACGGGCGCCGCCTTCCTGGCCGAGAAGGCCGACATCGTCGCCCGGACGGCGGAGGACCTGACGGGGGAGGGGGTCGACCTCTTCAAGGCCGAGTTTCCCGGCGCGGTGCCCGAGGACGGCCGGGTCGGCGAGGCCGACCGCCAGCGACTGCTCGAGGCCTGCCGGGCCGTCGACGCGGCCAGCCGGGCGCCGTGGGTGCTCTTGTCGGAGGGCGTCAGCTTCGAGGCCTTCTGCACCGAGATCGAGATCGCCGGCCAGGCGGGCGCCAGCGGCTTCATGGTGGGCCGGGCGGTCTGGAAGGATTGCGTCGTGCGCGACGGCGAGCGGCGCCGGCAGCTGCTGGCCGAGCGGGCGACGCCCCGCTTGCGCCACCTCAGCGAGCTGGCCCGGCGCCACTGCCGGCCGTGGACCGAGCGGATCGACACGACGCCGCCGGCGGTCGAGCCCGAGTGGTACGCCCGCTACTGAGGCGGGCCGGCCGGCGTGGCGGGTAGCGAGCCCCCGTCCCGTACATCCACGAGGGTGGGCCGCCCCTGCAGGCTCCCCGGCGCCACCACCCGGACGGCGTCGGGCCGCACCCGCAGCAGCTCACGGGCGGCCTGGGCCACCGCCTCCTCCAGGCCGCGCGGTGCGCCGCTCCCCGTCGGTTCCACCTCCAGCGTCAGCCTGTCCCGCAAGCCCTCGCGTTGGACCCGGGCCGCCAGGCGCGCCACACCAGGCACCCGGCGCGCCAGATCGTCGACCTGGTGGGGATAGACGAACATGCCCCGCACCTTCACCCCGCTCCCCACCCGCCCCAGCACGCCGGCCAACCGGGGCGACGGCCGCCCGCAGGGGCAGGGCTCCAACAGCAGCCGCGACAGGTCCCCGGTGCCCAGCCGCAGCAGCGGGTAGGCCCGACGCAGGGCCGTCACGACCACCTCCCCCACCGCTCCCTCGGGGACGGGCTCACCCGTGGCGGGATCCAGGATCTCCACCACCGCCTGTCGCCCCAGGTGCATGCCTTCGTGCCGCTCGCACTCGAAGGCCACGATCCCCACCTCTGCCGTCCCGTACCCCTGGAAGGCCTCGACGCCCCACCGCTCCGCCAGGTGCTGCCGCAGCGTCTCGGAAAGGGGTTCGGCGGTGAACCACGCCCGCCGCAGGGTCAGGGCCGGCCGGGCGCCGGCCACCCCCTCGCCGGACGCCTCAAGCTCCTCCAGCAGCGCCGAGAGGTAGCTCGGCAGCCCGGTGAAGGCCGTCACCGGCAGGTCGCGCAGCAACTGCGCCCGCTCCGCCCTGCTACCCGTCCCCGCCGGGATGACCGTCGCGCCCAACTCCCGCAGCCCTGACTCGACGATGAACGAAGCGGGGCTCAGGTGGTAGCTGAAGGTGTTGATGACCAGGTCGCCCGGCCCGAAGCCGGCCGCCCGCAGGGCCTCGGCCGCTCCCCAGTCGTCAGGCCGGTGGTCCTCCACGTTATAGATGGGACCGGGCGAGACGAAGAGCCGGGCGACGCCTCGCCCGTCCTCCCTCACCCACCCGCCGAAGGGCGGCCGCTCCCGCTGCTGCTCCCGTAAGCGTTGCTTGGAGGTAACGGGCAGCCGTCGCAACAGCTCACCGGGGGGCTCCGAGCCCGACGGAGTCAGGCCGAGCCCGTCCAGCAGCTGGCGCACCGCCTCCACCTCCTGGTATGCCCGCCGCAGAAAATCCCGCAACCCATCCTCGCCCACCTCGACCGGCACATAGACGCCCATGGCTGCACCTCCGTGGGAGGGGGAACTCGCCACCCAGGTCTCTTGCCGATATAGGAAACCGCTTGCTCATCGACCAAGGGATATGTTACCACAATGACAACAACCCAAACCGGGTCGTCAGCGGCGGGAAGGGAGCCGTCCATGTCCGCCGTCCAGCTCGAGGTGGAGGATCTACATCTCGCCTTCGGCGGGCTCGCCGTGCTCGACGGCGTCTCGTTCGCCATGGAGCGGGGCGAGCGCCTCAGCGTGGTCGGCCCCAACGGTGCTGGCAAGACCAGCCTGGTCAACTGCATCAGCGGCTTCTACCGCCCCCAGCGAGGTCGTATCCGGTTCCAGAGCACCGAGATCACCCGCCTGCCGCCTCACCGCATCGCGGCCCTCGGCATCGGGCGTGCCTTCCAAAACATCGAGCTCTTCGCGGGCATGACCGTGCTCGACAACCTGATGCTGGCCCAGCACCGACGCCTCGGATACGGTCTGATGCATGCCGTCCTCTACTACGGGCGGGCGCAGCGCGTGGAGGTGGAGGCCCGCGAGCGGGCGGAGGAAGTCCTGGACTTCATGGACCTGGAGCCGTACCGGTACGCGCCAGTCGGCTCACTGCCCTACGGGATCCGCAAGCGGGTGGAGGTAGCCAGGGCTCTGGCCACCGGGCCTTCCCTGCTCATCCTCGACGAACCCATGGCCGGCATGACCGTCGAGGAGAAGGAGGACCTGGCCCGGTATATCCTGGAGGCCAACGAGGAGCGGGGCATCTCGGTGCTGCTGATCGAGCACGACCTGCGGGCCGTCACGGACCTGAGCCACCGAGTGGTGGTACTCGACTTCGGCCGGGTCATCGCTCAGGGGCCGCCCGAGGCCGTCATCCGGGATCCGCGCGTCGTCGACGCCTATCTGGGCGAGGCGGTGGCGAGCTGATGGCACGCCGCGATGAGCGCCTCCCCTCCCCGGACCTGACGGAGATGACGTTGCCGCGCCTGCTCCGCTGGCGGGCCCAGGGGCCCTGGAGCCAGCGCCCCGCCTTGCGCCACAAGGACCGCGGCATCTGGCAGACCTACACCTGGCAGGCCTACTGGGGGACCGCCCGGCTCGTAGCCCTGGGTCTCATGGGCCTGGGCCTGCGTCCCGACCAGAAGGTGGCCGTCATCGCCGACAACATCCCCGAGTGGTACTTCACCGAGCTCGGCACGCAGGCGGCGGGCGGCGTCTGCGTCGGAGTCTACCAGTCGGGCATGCCCCGAGAGATCGCCTATGCTCTGGAGGCCACCGACGCCGTCTACGTCATGGCGGAGGATCAGGAGCAGGTCGACAAGCTCCTGGAGGTGCGGGACCGGCTCAGGATGGTGCAGCGGGTCATCTACCAGGATCCCCGCGGGATGCGCCGCTACCGGGACGACCCGTGGCTCATGAGCTTCGGCGAGCTCCTCGCCGAGGGACGGCGCCAGGAGACGCGCCTCGGCCCGGAGCTGGAGAGCCGCATCGCGGCGGCCCAGCCCACCGACGTCTGCCTGATGTGCTTCAGCAGCGGCACCACCAGCGACCCTAAGCCGGTGATGCTGACGCACCGCAACCTGCTCACCATGGGCCAGCAGTTCCAGGCCGTCGAGGGCTTCCGCCCCACCGACGAATACCTGTCGTTCCTCCCGATGGCCTGGATCGGGGAGCAGATGATGTCGGTGGCGACGGGGCTGGTCGTCGGCTTCGCCGTCAACTGCCCCGAGCAGGTGGAGACGGCCCTGACGGAGCTCCGAGAGATCGGGCCGCACATGATGTTCAGCCCGCCCCGCATCTGGGAGGGCTTCTCCCGGGAGGTCAAGGTCCGCATCGAGGACTCGACGCCGCTCAAGCGATGGGTCTACCGGCTCGGCATGGCGACGGGCGGCCGAGTCGCCGATCGGCGCCTAGCGGGCAAGCCCGTCCCCGTGGGCCTGAGGCTCGCCCACCGGCTCTTCTGGTGGGTGCTGTATTGCCCCTTGCTGGACCGGCTGGGCTTGTTGCGGATCCGCAAGGCCTACACCGCCGGGGCGGCGTTGGGCCCCGACGTCTTCCGCTTCTTCCACGCCATGGGGCTCAATCTCAAGCAGGGCTATGGGCAGACGGAGATCACGGGCATCTTCTGCTTCCACCGGGACCGCGAGGTGCGGGTCGACACGGTGGGACGGCCCTACCCCGGTGCCGAAGTGGTCGTCAGCCCTGAGGGCGAGATCCTGGCGCGGGGGGCGAGCGTCAGTCCCGGCTACTACAAGCGCCCCGAGGAGACGGCACGCCTCTTGGAGGGCGGATGGCTGCACACGGGCGACGCCGGCTATCTCGACCCGCAGGGCCACCTGGTCGTCATCGATCGGCTCAGCGACGTGATGCGCACCCGCGACGGCGCTGTCTTCAGCCCCCAATTCATCGAGAACAAGCTCAAGTTCAGCCCCTACGTGAAGGAAGCCGTCGTCTTCGGCGACGGCCTGCCCTACGTGGCGGCTCTCGTCAACATCGACCCGAGCACCGTGGGGCGATGGGCCGAGGCCCGCAAGATCGCCTTCACCACCTACGCGGACCTGTCGCAGAAGCCGGAGGTCGGCCGACTCATCCAGGCCGAGGTGGCGGCGGTCAACCAGAGCCTGCCGGCCCCCCACCGTATCCGACGCTTCGCGCTGCTCTACAAGCTCCTCGACGCCGACGACGAGGAACTGACCCGGACCGGCAAGGTGCGGCGGCCCCTGGTGGCCGCACGCTACGCGCCCCTGGTGCAGGCGCTATACTCCAACAGCCGTGAGGTGCCCGTCTCGGTGGACGTCCGCTACCAGGATGGGCGGCTGGCCCGGCTCGAGATGGTCGTCGCCCTCTACGACGTCGAGCAAGCCCCGGGGTCTGCGGAGGAGGCGAGGCGCGCTGGACTTCCTGCTGCAGTTGCTGGCTAACGGCATCGTGATGGGCAGCGTCTACAGCCTGGCGGCCCTCGGCTTCGTGCTCGTCTACAAGGCGAGCCGGGTGGTCAACTTCGCCCACGGCGACTTCGTCGCCCTCGGGGCCTTCGTGGTGCTGGCCTATGACACGGCACTGGGGCTGCCGCTGCCGGTGGCACTGGTCGCCGCAGCCATCAGCTTCTTCGGGCTGGGGATGGCCATCGAGCGGGTGGTGCTGCGGCCCCTGGTCGGCAAGGCCGTCATCTCGGTGGTGATGGTGACCATCGGGCTCTCCAGCATCCTCAAGGGGATCATGTACCTGGTCTGGGGGCCGGGGTACTTCCGTTTCCCGCCCCTGCTGGAGGACCGGCCGGTCGTCATCGCCGACATGATCTACCTCTCCCCCGTGCAGCTGTTGGGCCTGGGGCTGTCGGCCGTCTTCATCGCGGCCTTCTCGCTCTTCTTTCGGCGAAGCCTGACGGGCATCTCCATGCGGGCAGTGGCCGACGATCAGCAGGCGGCCCTGGCCCTCGGGGTGAGCGTGCGGCGGGTCTTCGCCCTCGCCTGGGCCGTGGCGCTGGTCAGCGCAGTCGCCTCAGGCTACGTCGTGGGCAACCTGACCAACCTCAGCACCGACGGGGTCAGCGCCATCGGGCTGCTGGTCTTCCCGGCCGCCATCGTGGGCGGGCTCGACAGCATCCCCGGCGCCATCGTCGGCGGACTCCTCATCGGCATCGTCGAGAACCTGACGGCCGGCTACCTGGACCCCTTGGTCGGCGTCAGCCTGCGTCAGGTCGTACCGTTCGTGGTGCTGGTGGCCATCATCCTGGCGCGGCCCTATGGGCTGTTCGGCACCGTCGAGATCGAGCGGGTGTAGGCCATGCACTTCACGCGTACGGGCAACTTCAAGACCCGCTACGTCGACGAGATGACCCTGTTCGTCACCGACACGGGGAGGCTCTTCGTGCTGGGCGTGGCGGCTGCCCTGCTGGCCTTCGCACTGTGGAGCGGGCCCTACCCGCGCTTCCTGCTCCAGACGGTGGCCATCTTCACCATCGGGGCGGTCGGGCTCAATCTGCTGACCGGCAATACGGGGCAGATCTCGCTGGGCCATGGCGCCTTCATGGGCGTGGGAGCGTATGCGGCGGGGCTGCTGGCCGGGCGAGGGCTGCCCTTCGGGCTGGCGGTGCCGCTGGCGGGCCTGGTGGGCGCGGCGGTGGGGGTGGTCTTCGGCGCCCCCTCGCTTCGGGTCAAGGGCCTGTACCTGGCCCTGTCGACGCTGGCGGCGCAGGTGGTGCTCGGCTTCGTCTTCAACTGGTACGACAGCCGCGGCGGAGGCACTTCCTACCTCGTCCTGCCAGCACCGGCGCTCGGCCCCTGGGAGGGGCGGGGGCCCGGCTTCGCAGCGGCACTGGTGCTAATGGCGGCGGGCAGCGTCTGGACGGCGCTCAATCTGCTGCGGACCCGCTTCGGGCGTGCCTGGGTCGCCATCCGGGATAACGACCGGGCAGCCGCCGCCATGGGCATCCCCGTCTTCCCCTACAAGCTCCTGGCCTTCGCGGTGAGCGCATTCTACGCCGGGGTGGCGGGGGCGCTTTGGGCCTACCTGGCCGGCGTGGTCTCGGCGGAGCGCTTCACGTTGCTGTTGTCGGTGGAGTACCTCGCCATGATCATCGTCGGGGGGCTGGGCTCCGTGCTGGGGTCGGTGCTGGGGGCAGCCTTCCTGACGCTCTTGCCCGAGGGGCTGCGGCTGCTGGCCGACGCGCTGGCGGCGGCCCTGCCCGGTGCCTCCAACCTCTTCGTGGGGCTGCGCTACACCGTCTTCGGCGCCGCCATCGTGGGCTTCCTGGTCTTCGAGCCGGAAGGGCTCGCCGACCGGTGGCGTGTCGTCAAGGCGTACTTCGACCACTGGCCGTTTCGCTACTGAGGGGAAGGGGTGGATCCGGATGCGGGGGACGCAGCGAGGGACGTGGGGCCTGCGGGCCGTCGGGGCGCGGGCGACGGCGGTGGGGGCCAGAGCGACGGGATCGCCCGGAGCGTGGCCCGTCGTGGTGGCCGTGCTGGTGGTGGCGGTGGCCGCCGGAGCGAGCCTGCCGGCGGCCGCCGCGACGCAGGTGCCCGTGGTGAAGGTCGGGGCCATCGTCACCTACACTGGACCCACCAGCGACGTCGGCCAGCACTATGCCGACGGGATCCGCGACTACTTCCGGTGGCTAGGCGACGAACACGGCGGCATCGTCGAGACCACCTCGGGCCCGGTGCGCCTCGATCTGGTCTGGACCGACGACCAGTACAACCCCCAGACGGCCCTGACGGCGCTGCAGCGGTTCGTCAGCGAGGAGCGGATCGTCGCCCTCATCACGTGGGGCACCGGCTCCAACCTGGCCATGAAGCCGACCGTTAACTCGGCCCACGTGCCGACGCTGTCGGCCTCGTTCCACGCGGGACTGCTCGAGGCGCCGGGGGAGTACAACTTCTTCATCAGCATGACCTACGACGACCACATGAGGGTGCTCCTCGACTACATCCGCCGCGAGCTGGCGCCGGGGCGCACGCCACGCATCGCCTTCAACGTACACCCGTCGCCCTACGGGCGCTCGCCGCTGGCGGCCGGGAGGGCCTGGGCCGAGCAGCAGGGGTGGCAGGTGGCGGCCCAGCAGGAGCTGGCCAGCGACGTGCTGGACGCGACCAGCCAGGTGCTGGAGCTGAGGCGGCAGCGGGCGGAGTTCGTGCTGTTCCAAAACACGGCGCCGCCGGTCTCCGTCTTCCTGCGGGACGCCAGGCGAAACGGGCTCCAGGCCCAATACCTGGCCATCCACTACGCGGGCGGCGAGGAGCTCCTGCACCTGGCGGGGCGTGACGCCGACGGGGTCATCACCACGTCGGCCACCGTGACGTGGCCCACCCAGGCGCCGGGAATGGAGTTCGTGCGGCAGCTCAACGCCCGCTATCACCCGCAGGTGGCTACCCGGCCGCCCCACTACGCTCAGGGGGTCGTGACGGCGCAGGTGGTGGTGGAGGCCATCCGGCGGGCCCGGACGCCCACGGGCGAGGCGGTCAAGGAGGCACTGGAGAGCCTGCGGGGATTCGAGACCGGCGGCGTGGCGCCGCCCATTACCTTCACCTCCCAGCGGCACTGGGGCGCCGACTACGTGCTGCTCTACCGACTCGACAGCGAAGCGGGGCGGCTTGAGTTCCTGGGGCAGTACCAGCCGCCGCAGTGACGCGGTGACACACGGGGCTCCAGCGGATCGGGGAGGCGGGCCCGCTGCTCTTCGTCAACAACATCGAGGTCGTCTACCACGACGTGGTGCTGGTGCTCAAAGGCGTCTCGCTCACCGTGGGGCGCGGCGAGATCGTGGCGCTGCTGGGCACCAACGGAGCGGGCAAGACGACGACGCTGCGCGCCATCTCGGGGCTACTGGCGGCGGAGGACGGCAAGGTGCGCCAGGGCAGCGTGGAGTTGGACGGGGTGCGGCTCGACCGGCTCCCGCCGGAGTCGGTGGTGCGCATGGGCGTCGTGCAGGTGCTGGAGGGGCGGCGCATCTTCAAGCACCTGAGCGTGGAGGAGAACTTGCTGGTGGGGCTGGCGGCTCGACGGGACCGGGCGGCCGTCGGGCGGTTGGAGCGGGTCTACCACTACTTCCCCCGGCTGGCGGAGCTGCGCCACCGGCTGGCCGGGTATTGCTCGGGCGGTGAGCAGCAAATGCTGGCCATCGGGCGGGCCCTCTTGACGCGGCCCCGGCTGCTGCTGCTCGACGAGCCCTCGTTGGGGCTGGCGCCGCTCTTCGTGCGGGAGATCTTCGAGATCGTCTCGCGCATCCACCAGGAGGAGGGGGTCACCGTGCTGCTGGTGGAACAAAACGCCCGGATGGCCCTCTCCATCGCCCACCGGGGCTACATCATGGAAAACGGACGGATCGTGCTGGAGGGCAGCTCCAGGGAGCTTCAGTCCAACCCGGACGTGCAGGAGTTCTACCTGGGGCTGTCGCAGGCGGGGGAGCGCAAGAGCTACCAGGACGTCAAGGCGTACCGGCGGCGCAAGCGACACATGTGAGGCGGCGGGGGCCGGGACCGCGACGGTCTCGGCCCCGTCTCGCACTCGCTCAGGCGAAGTCGGCTCGCCGCACGTAGATCAGCGAGTAGGCGAGGCCCGCCACCCACACGGCGGCGCAGGCCAGCGCCACCGTCCACCCGGCCGGCAGGCCCACCCAGGCGTATTGCGACACCAGCGTCGACCCGGTGCCCACCGCTGCCGGGTCCAGCGCCTCCAAGGCCAGTTGGGCCGCCACCCACGGCGCCGTGGCCGGCAGCAGGATGCCGTAGCGGGAGTTGAGCCCCATGAACGCCATCACGGTCATCACGACCCCCCAGGCGGCCCCCACCATCTGGTTGCGGGAGCCCAGGGTGAGCGCCACGGGGATGGCGCTGGTGGCGTAGAGGGCCACCGCCCCCACAGCGTGCGCCGCCAGGCTCGCCAGCGCCATGCGCCAGGGCATGGCGTCCGGCCCCACGGCCACGAGCGTCACCAGGGTCGTCGCCCCCCACGAGCCCACGACGATGCCGAGCCCGAGCAGAGCCAGCGCCACCCACTTGGCACCCAGCCACGCCGGCCGGGGCAGCCCCG
>SPLK01000427.1_pt1 | contig 12282 bp, 8 predicted proteins | sample 2456111 | NCBI WGS metagenome assembly SPLK01 (sample SAMN11156906, study PRJNA527647) | hot springs metagenome | biome: Geothermal region; feature: Hot spring; material: tree branch in hot spring; isolation source: hot spring sediment rich in lignocellulosic material ... | reverse complement strand
TCACCCGCCGTGCGGCGCCCTACAAGCGGGCCGACCTCATCTTTCGCGACCCTGACGTGATCGGGCCGCTCTTGGAGTCGGGTCGGGTGCAGATCATCTTCTCCGGCAAGGCCCACCCCCTGGACGACCGGGGCCACGAGATCGTCGAGTCGCTCATCGCCATGCAGCGGCGCTACCCCCGGGCGGTCGTCTTCTTGCCCGACTACGACATGGCCATCGCCCGGATGGTGACCCGGGGGGCCGACGTCTGGCTCAACAACCCGCGGCGGCCCCTGGAGGCGTCGGGGACGTCGGGGATGAAGGCGGCCATCAACGGGGTGCTCAACTTGAGCGTGCTGGACGGCTGGTGGCCCGAAGCGTGCCGGCACGGCGAGAACGGCTGGCAGATCGGCGGCGGCTACGAGGGCCCCGACGCGGACGCCCACGACGCCCGGTCGTTGTATGAGACGCTCATGGGCGAGGTGCTGCCGGCCTACGAGGGCGATCGGGCCCGATGGGTGCGCATGATGCGGGAGAGCATCGCCTCGGTGGTGGAGCGCTTCTCGGCGAGGCGCATGCTGCAGCGCTACGACGAGGCCCTCTACCGAGGCGGCGCGGCGGACCCGGTGGCGGGTCGCTGAGCGAGCCGCGGCGGTCGTGGGCTGGGGTGGGGAGTTGGTAAGATAGGGGGCGAGAGGAGGGGATGGGCCGGGGATGCGCATCGAGTTCCTCTACTGGGAGGAGTGCCCCTCGCACGACGAGGCGCTGCGGCGGCTGAGGGAGGTCCTCCAGGAGGAGGGGGTGGAGGATCCCATCCAGATCGTCCGGGTCGACACCGACGAGCAGGCCGAGCGGCTCCGGTTCCCCGGGTCGCCCACCATCTGCTTCGAAGGGCAGGACATCCAGCCCGAGGGCGCTCGGCGCATGGGCACCGCGCTGACGTGCCGCACCTACTGGGTGGACGGGCGGATCTCCCCGCTTCCCACCAAGGCCATGATCCGCGAGGCGCTGCACCGCGCCCGGACGCCAAGGAGGGAGATCGGATGGCAGCCTTGAAGATCGGCGATCCCATCATCGACTTCGACTTGCCCGCGACCGACGGCCAGCGCTATTCGCCGGCATCCTTCCGGGAGAAGCCGGTGCTCGGGGTCGTCTTCTGGTGCAACCACTGCCCCTACGTGCAGGCATGGGAGGGGCGCGTCGTCGAGATCCAGCGGCAATACGCGGACAGGGGCGTGCAGCTGGTGCTGATCAGCAGCAACGACCCCGCCCAGTACCCGCAGGACAGCTTCGCGGCCATGACCCAGCGCGCCCGGGAGAAGGGCTACCCCTTCCCCTACCTCTTCGATGAGACGCAGCAGGTGGCCAGGGCCTACGGGGCCACCCGCACGCCGGAGATCTTCCTCTTCGACGGGGAGCGGCGCCTGCGCTACCACGGCCGACCCGATGACAACTACGAGGATCCGAGCGCCGTGACCCGGCCCTACCTGCGCGACGCCATCGAGGCGCTGCTGGCGGGGCGGCAGCCGTCGACTGCCGAGACGGAGCCGCAGGGCTGCACCATCAAGTGGCGGCGCTGAGAGCCATCCTGCTGGCGGCGGTCTGGCTGAGCGTGGCCTGGGCCGGTGGGGAGGCGCGGTCCCAGGCCGCCGCCGGGTCGGGCCCGGAGCCGGCGGCGGCCGTTCGGGGGCAATGGATGCTCATAGCCGGGGGCCGCCTTGGGGAGCGCTGGCCGGCCGCGCAGGAGGCGGCACGCGGGCCCGAGCACCTGGAGCCGCGAGCCGGGTTCTACACGGGCGTCCGGCTCTGCACCGACGCAGGGCCCTGGCGCTGGGCGCTGGGGGTGGCGGCCGACGGCCTGCACGTGCCTTTCCGGCAGGTCCACGGCGTGTGGGCGCCGGCGGCACTGGGTCTCCACGCTGCTGCGGGTCCGACAGGTCGGCTCGACACCCTCTGGGTGGAGTACGGGACCATGGCCGCCGGGGCGACGTGCGACGGCTCGTGGGCGGGGCCGCCCCTCGACCAGGCGGCGGCGCCAGGGGGCTGGCGTGTCTGGGTGGGGCGGCGGCCCCTGGAGATGGCCGGGGCGCTGGGCTCGACGGAGCCGCCGACGGGCCCCGGGGTCGACCAGCTGGGCATCGAGTGGACGTGGGGCCCGTGGCGCTACCGCAAGGCGCTGGGGCGCCTGTCACCCGGCGAGCGCTACGTCTCCGTGCACCGCCTCTACCTGGGGCCTCTCGACGGATGGTGGGGGCGGGTCGGGCTCTCCTTCTACGAGCTGGGGGTGGTGAGCCCCCGCTTCGCAGCCCTGCCGGTGACGTGGCTGCCCTTGTGGCCGGGCTACTTGACCCAGGACCTGGAGCTCGGCGGAGTGGGCAACAACGACGCCAACTTCTACATGGGCCTGGCCGCTCGCCTCGAGCGGCCGGCGGGCTGGGTGCGGGCCGTCGACGCCGAGCTCCTGGTCGACGACATGCCGCAGGTGCCGTGGAAGCGCCAGGTCTACCAGCTCGGTGCCGCGCTGCGGTTCGAGCTGGGAGGCCGCCTGGACCTGCGCTACTCGCGCACCCACAACTATGTCATCACCTTTCAGGAGCCGTCCCTGAGCCTGCTGCACCAAGGCCGGCCCCTGGCTTACCCCGAGGGCCCCGACGTCGAGGCGTGGGAGATCGGCTGGCGGCTCTCCGGCCACTGGAGGTTGTCGCTGGAGTGGCGACGGCGCGGAGAGGGGCGCATCGGGGACGCCTGGGAGTGGGAGCCCTCTGGCTTCGAGGCCGGCAAGGCCCGGGAGTTTCTCGCCGGTACCGTGGAGCACGCGTTGCTGCTCGGGGTGGAGGGGCGACGCGGGGCGTCGCGATGGGCGATCCAGGCGGGGCCCGTCTGGGACACGGCCGGCGTCGCCGGAGCCCGGAGTCTGCTGGCGCGTATCCGCCTGTCTCGATCCATTTGACCCGCCCTGGCAGGATCGCGGCAGGGACGAGTCGAAGGCTGCGGGTGCAAACGATAGCACATTGCAACCGCGAACCGTCGCGCAAACCTTTGCCAGACCGGGGCCCGCCCGGGTCGGACAGGGAGGCTCGTCCATGCACGGAGCACGAGTGCGGGATCAGGGACGCGTCTGGCGGCGGGTCGTCTCCTTGCTCGTGGCCCTCCTCGCCCACGGCAGCCTGACGGTCGCCGGGGCCCTGGCAGCCCCGGACCGGCCGCTCCACGTGGCCCTCATCTGGCACATGCATCAGCCCTACTACAAGGACCCGACTACTGGGATCTACCGGCTGCCCTGGGTGCGCATGCATGCCGTCAAGGACTACTACGACATGGTGGCCATGCTCGAGTCGTACCCCCGGATGAGGGCGACGTTCAACCTGGTCCCATCGCTCGTCATGCAGCTCGAGGAGTACGTCGAGCAAGGCGCCAGGGACGTCTACCAGGTCCTGACGGAGAAGCGGCCGCCCGAGCTGACCGATGACGAGAAGGAGTTCGTCCTGCGGCGCTTCTTCGATGCCAACTGGGACAACGTCATCAAGCGATACCCCCCATACTGGGAGCTCCTCCAGAAGCGGGGCACCTCGGGCACGGACGCCGAGATCGCCCGAGCCAGGGAGACCTTCACCGATCAGGACTTCCTCGACTTGCAGGTCTGGTTCAACCTGGCCTGGATCGACCCTGACCTCATCGCCGAAGACCCCACGTTGAGGGCCCTCGTGGAGAAGGGCAGGGGCTTCACCGAGGCGGATAAAGATGCCGTGCTGGCCAAGCATCGGGAGATCATGGGCCGGGTCATCGGCGTCTACCGCCGGCTCATGGAGAAGGGCCAGATCGAGGTCATCACCGCGCCCTTCTACCATCCGATCCTGCCGCTCATCTGGGACACCAACGCGGCCCGCGTGGCGAGCCCGTCGCTCAAGCTGCCCTCCCATCGCTACGCCCAGCCGGGCGACGTCGAGACCCAGCTCCAACGGGCGGTGGCTTTCTACCGGGAGCGGTTTGGGCGGGATCCGGCCGGGCTGTGGCCCTCCGAGCAGGCGGTCGGGCAGGGGATCGTCAGCTACGTGGCCAGCGCGGGCTTCCGGTGGATGGTGAGCAGCGAGGGCGTGCTGGCGCGGTCGCTTGGCGTCGAGCTGCGTGGCACGAGCGGCGAGCTGCTGCGCCCCGACGTGCTGTATCGCCCCTACTGGGTGACGGCCGGCGGTCGGCGAGTGGCGATGCTGTTCCGCGACATCGTGCTGTCGGACCGCATCGGCTTCCAGTACTCGGGGATGCCGGCCACTCGGGCGGTCGATGACCTCATCGGCTACTTGCACGCCATGCAACGCCGCCTGGCTGACCGCCCCGGCGACTACGTGGTCACCATCGCCCTCGACGGCGAGAACGCCTGGGAGTGGTACGTCAACGACGGCAAGGAGTTCCTCCACGAGCTCTACCGGCGTCTCAGCACCGACCCGCTGCTCGAGCCCGTCACCGTCAGCGAGTACCTGGCGGCTCACCCGCCCCAGGACGTGATCGAGTCGCTGTGGACGGGCTCCTGGATCGCCGACAACCTGGAGACCTGGATCGGCGAGGAGGAGGAGAACCGGGCCTGGGACTACCTCTACCAAGCCCGCACGGCGCTGGTACGCTACCAGGCCTTGCACTACGACGACCCCGGCGCCGAGGCCCGCATCCAGGCCGCTTTGGAGCACCTGTACGCCGCCGAGGGCAGCGACTGGTTCTGGTGGTACGGGGCCGACCAGGACTCGGGTAACGACCCGGCGTTCGACGCGCTGTTTCGGGCGCATCTGGCGGCGGTCTACGAGGCCATCGGTCAGCCCGTGCCCGAGTATCTGGAGTTGCCCATCGTGGCTCCCCCGTTGGCCAGGGCCGCCTCGGCGACCACCGGGCGGCTGACGGCGCGGGTGGACGGGGCCGTCGGTGTGGGCGAGTGGGACCAGGGCCTTCGCTTCGACGCCGAGGCCCGGCCAGACAGCCTGGTCGATGCCCTGTGGGTGGGTTACGACGACGGGCGCCTCTACCTGCGGGCCGATCTGAGCGCACCGGCCGGCCGGCTGCGTGACACCGGCACGGATGTGCGGGTCTACCTGTCGCATCCCCGGTACCTGACGGTCAGTGCCCGGCCACGCGAGGCCTCGCAGGGGCAGGGTGCTCCTCCGCTCGGCTTCGGGATCGCCTACGAGCTGCGAGCCGACCTGGGGCGCACGCCCTTGCGCCTGCAACTGTCGAGGGCGCTGGGTGGCGGCGAGTGGGAGCTGGTGGCCGAGCTGCCCGAGGGTGCGGTCGCGCTCGGTGACGCACCGGACGGCCGGGGGGCCGTGCTGGAGGCCGCTGTCTCGTGGGGCGAGCTGGAGCTCCAGGCTGCCGAAGCCGTCATGCTGGCCCTCGTCGCCTTCGACGGGGCGGGCGGGGTGCACGTCCTTCCCTCCGCGGGTCCGGTGCGCGTGCAGGTGCCCGAGGTGATCCGGGGCGACCTGGTCTTCGCGTGGGACGACCCCGTCGGCGACGACCACGGACCGGGCGCCTACGTCTATCCGGGTAACGCGGTCTTCCAGCCGGGCGTCTTCGACCTGAGGCGCTTCGAGGTCTTCGACGAGGGCAACGACGTCGTCTTCAAGGTGTGGCTGGCCGGCCCCATCGACAACGTCTGGGGTTCGCCCATCGGCCTCTCCGTCCAGACCATCGACATCTACCTCGACACCGACCGGGTGCCGGGCTCAGGCGAGACGGCGGCCCTGGGAGGCCGGCGGGTCACGTTCGCCCCGGAGTGGGCGTGGGAGTACGCCATCTGGGTGGAAGGGTGGAACCAGCGCGTCTTCGCCGCCGACGCGGTCCAAGGTGGAGCCGCACCGGAAGGGGGAGCGGGGCCGCTGCGGGTCAGCGTGGATGCCGCCGAGCGCTCCGTGACGGTGCGGGTGCCCAAGGCGGTCATCGGAGAGCCGCAGCCCACCTGGGGCTACCAGGTGTTCGTACTGGGGCAGGAGGGGTACCCCGAGAGCGACTCGCTGCGGGTGCGGGAGGTCAAGACAAACCGCGCCGAGTGGCGATTCGGCGGTGGCGACGACGGCTCCTGGGACCCCAACGTCATCGACATGCTGGCACCATCGGACACCACGCAGGAGGCCATCCTGAGCGCCTACAGCGTGGCCGGGCAGCGTCTGGCCGTCGTGCCGATGGTGTCGGGCAGCGGGCCTCAGGAGGCCGGGACGTCGCGGTGAGCACGTCGGAGCGCGCGAGAGCGGAGAGCCGGGGCTTGGGGCGCACGACCGGTCCGCGGGCGTACGCGAGCGACCTGCGCGTCACCATCCGGGATGTGGCGCGCCTCGCCCAGGTCTCGCCATCCACCGTCTCCCGGGCCATCGCCGGCAACCCGCGCATCAGCGAGGCGACCCGGGAGCGGGTGCTGGAGGCCATGGAGCGCCTGGGCTACCGGCCCAACGCGATCGCCCGCAGCCTGGTCACGCGGGCCTCGCGCACGCTGGGGATCGTGCTGTACCGGCCCGCCGACGAGGCCTTCGCCCATCCCTTCTTCGCGGAGGCGCTGCGGGGCGTGGCGAGCGTGGCACAGGCCAACGGCTACAGCCTGCTCGTCACCACGGCCGAGACGTACGAGATGGAGGCCCAGCAGTGCCTGGCCATGCTGGAGGAGCGCAGGGCCGACGGCGCCGTGCTGCTGGCCTCGCGCTCCTCCGACCCGCTGGTGGCCAGCCTGCTGCAGCGGCAGCATCCCTTCGTCGTGCTGGGCCGGGTCCCCGACCGAAGGTCCGTCTACTGGGTCAACAACGACAACTTCCAGGCGGCTGCCATGGTGGTGCTCCATCTGCTCCAGCTCGGGCACCGAGAGCTGGCCGTGGTGGGAGGCCGGCCCGAGTTGGTGGTGACGCAGGACCGACTGGAGGGCGTCACCTCCACCTTGCAGGAGGCGGGCTTGGGCCTGGCCCCCGAGCGGATCGCGCTCGGCGACTTCACGTGGGAGCACGGCTACCGGGAGACGTCCCGCCTGCTGGCCCAAGGTCGGCCTCCCACCGCGATCGTCGCCATGGACGACGTGCTGGCCGCAGGCGTGATACGGGCCGCCCGAGAGCGGGGCCTCGAGATCCCCCGGGACCTCTCCGTCGTCGGGTTCAACGACGACCCGATGGCCCAGCTCCTGACCCCGCCCTTGACCACTGTGCGCATCCCGGCGAGGGAGCTCGGCGAAGCGGCGGCACGTCAGCTCATCGACCGCCTCGATGGCAGGATACCCCCCGTGCGCCACGTCGTCCTGCCCGTCGAGCTGGTGGTGAGGGGTACGACCGGCCCCCCGCCGGCTCGGGGCGTGAGTTAGCGAGGCCGGGGTCGGGGCCGGCGAAGGGGGTGAGCTCCGGGGGCTGGTCGTCACGTCGATGAGACGGGCGTAAGGCACGTAGGACGGGCCATGCGGAAGGAGGAGCCTTGATGCGCATCGTCAGCAGGCTTCGGGACGTGCTGACCGTGGCCTTGTCGGTCGCGCTGGCATCGACCTTGAGCTTGGGAGCGGCGGCGGCCGAGGAACGCCTGGTCATCTGGTCGAGCGAGGCCCAGGTGCCGGCGCTTCTGCCCATGGCGCAGCAGTTCGAGGAGATGTACGGGATCCCGGTCCAGGTGACGGAGCTCGGCTTCGGCGACATCCGGGCCAACTTCAGCGTCGCCGCCCCGACGGGCGAGGGCCCCGATCTGATCGTCGGCGCTCACGACTGGGTGGGGGAACTGGCCCGCAACGGATTGCTGGAGCCCATCCAGCTGACGCCGGCCGAGCGCGAGGAGTTCACCGAGGTGGCCCTGGATGGCTTCACCTACGGGGGCCAGCTCTACGGCATCCCCTATGCCATCGAGGCCATCGCCATCATCTACAACAAGGAGCTGGTCCCGACGCCCCCTGCCACCTTCGACGAGCTGTTGTCCGTCGCTCGCCGGTTGACGGATCGTAATCGCCGCCAGTACGGCTTCCTCTATCCCAACACGGACGCCTATCACTCCTTCCCGTTCCTCTCGGCGTACGGCGGCTACATCTTCCGGTTCACGGAGCAGGGCTTCGACCCCAGCGACGTGGGACTCGACAGCCCCGGGGCCATCCAGGGGGCCCGCATCATCCAGCGCCTGGCCGTCGAGGGCCTGGTGCCCCAGGGCACGGACTACCAGACCATGCAGGGACTCTTCACCCAGGGGCAGGCCGGCATGATGATGACGGGCCCGTGGGAGGTCGACAACGTCAAGCGCGCGGGGATCAACTACGGCGTCGCCAAGCTTCCGACGTTCGACGGCAACGTGGCGCGGCCGTTCGTCGGAGCCCAGGGGTTCATGATCAACCGGTTCAGCCCCAACAAGATCCTCGCCATGGAGTTCCTGCGCGAGTTCATCATGACCAAGGAGGGCCAGCTGGCCATCTGGCGAGAGGATCCGCGGATCCCCGCGTTGCGGGCGGCCTTCGAGGAGGTGGCCGACGATCCCGACATCGCGGCCTTCGGCGCCAGCGCCGCGGACGGCATCCCCATGCCCAACATCCCGGAGATGGCGGCGGTCTGGGGAGCGCTGGGCGACAAGCTGACGCTCATCGTCAACGGGGAGCAGGACCCCGAGTCGGCGATGAAAGACGCGGCGCGCCAGGTGCGTGACACGCTCGCGGCGGGTCGGTAGGCGGGTCGTCGATCCTGACGGCGATGCGAGGAGGGGGCGAGGCGGTCGGCGCCCCCCCTCCTCTCGGCGGAGGCGAGTGAATTGCGGACGCCAGTCACGGGACGAGGGGATCTCCGACCAGCCGCACCCTACGGTGGGCTGGCGCGGGGCGTGGGCCATCTGGCGAGGCTGCTGGCGCTGGGGACGCTGGATGCGCTCGGCGCCTGGTTCGCGGCGCGCCTGTACCTCGACGGCGCTGTCTGGCCGGCCGTGGCACTGGTGGCGGGCCTGGTGGGGACGACGTGGGTCTTCACCAGCCGGCGGGCCTACCCGCTGCGGTACGTGTGGCCCGGACTGGTCTTCTTCACCATCCTGGTGGTCTACCCCATCGGCTACACGATAGCGGTTGCCTTCACCAACTACGGCACGGGCCACCTGCTCTCCAAGCGCCAGGTCATCGAGCAGTTCGAGTCGGCCCTGTACGTGCCCGAGGGCGCGAGCCGGCTGCCGTACGCGGCCTTCGAGGGACCCTCGGGCACCATCGAGCTGGTCGCGCGCGTGGGGCCGGAGCGGTGGCTCCTGTTGAAGGATGACCGGGCGGAGGTCGTCGACCCCCAGGAGGCGGGTGTCGAGGACCTCGATGGGGACGGCCGGGCCGAGCATTTCGGAGGGCGGACGGCCCTGACCGGCGCGCAACTGGCTCGCAGGCTCTCGCAGCTGCGTGCGGCGCGCTTCGAATGGGGCGACTCGGTCCTGCGGGTGGTGAGCCTGAGAGACCTGGAGCAGGCGCGGCACGCCTACGATTACGACCCGGCGTCCGATACGCTGGTGGACCGCCGCACGGGCGATGTCTACCGGCCCGTCAAGGGCTACTTCACCAATGACGTGGGACAATTCCTGGAGCCCGGCTTCGTCGCGCCGGTCGGGCTCGAGAATTTCGTCCGGCTCTTCACCGATCCCGCCATCTCGCGGCCGTTCGTCAGGGTCTTCGTCTGGACCTTCGTCTGGGCCGGCCTCACCGTGGCCATCCAGTTCGTCGCGGGCCTGGGCCTGGCGCTCTTGCTCAACGACCCCTACCTGCGCCTGCGCAACCTCTACCGGAGCATCCTCATCCTCCCGTACGCCATCCCGGCCTTCATCTCGGCCCTGATCTGGGTCGGCCTGCTCAACACCGAGGTGGGGGTCATCAACGACATCCTGCAGGGCCTCTTCGGCATCGGACGGATCCCGTGGCTCCAAAACCCGTTTTGGGCCAGGGTGGCCCTCTTTCTGGTCAACCTCTGGCTCGGCTATCCTTACATGATGATCGTCACGCTGGGGGCCTTGCAGAGCATCCCGTCGGAGCTGTACGAGGCGGCGCTGGTGGACGGCGCCCGCCCATGGGACGTGCTGCGGACCGTGACGTTGCCGTTGCTGATGGTGGCTGTCTCGCCGCTGTTAGTGGGGTCCTTCGCCTTCAACTTCAACAACTTCAACGTCATCTACCTGGTGACGGGCGGCGGGCCGCCGATGGCAGGGGCGCAGACACCCGCCGGGCACACGGACATCCTCATCTCCTACACCTACCGCCTCGCCTTCCAGGGGGGACAGGGCACGCAGTTCGGGTTCGCAGCGGCCATCTCCATGCTCATCTTCGTCATCGTGGCCGTGGTGAGTGCCATCAACTTCCGCATGACCGGCGCCTTCGAGAGGGTGAGCGAGAATGTATAGACGGCCGGGCCTGCTGGGTCAGGTATGGCGCCAGGCGTTGGCCCTCGCAGCCGTCGCGTTCGCGCTCTTCCCGGTGGCGTGGATCCTCTCGGCATCCCTCAGCCCCACCAACACCCTGGTGGGACAGCGCCTCATCCCCAAGCAACCCTCTCTCGAACACTATCGAGAGCTGTTCTCCAACCCCGCCCACCCCTTCGGCTTGTGGCTGTGGAACAGCATCAAGATCTCGGCCATGGCCGCGGCGCTCACCGTGGCCATGGCGGCACTGGCGGCCTACGCCTTCTCGCGGTTCCGCTTCAGAGGGCGGCGGGCCGGGCTGTTGACCCTGCTGCTGGTGCAGATGTTTCCCCAGATGCTGGCCATGGTCGCCATCTACCTGATGCTGCTCGGCATCGGGCGCTACTTCCCGGCTATGGGCATCAACACCCACGGAGGCCTCATCCTGGTCTACCTCGGTGGGGCGCTGGGCTTCAACACCTATCTCATCAAGGGATACTTCGACACCATCCCGCGATCCATCGAGGAGTCGGCCATGATGGACGGGGCGACACCGTTTCAGGCCTTCCTCCACGTCATCCTGCCCCTCGCCCGGCCGGTGCTGGCGGTCATCTTCTTGCTGGCGTTCATCGGCACTTACTCCGACTTCCTGCTGGCCAGCATCCTGTTGAGGGACCGAGACCTGCTCACCTTCGCCGTGGGACTGCGGATCTTCATCTCCGGCCAGTACTCGACGCGCTGGGGTGTCTTCGCCGCGGCCTCGCTGGTCGGGGCGTTACCCGTGGCGACCATCTTCTACCTGTTGCGCAACCAGTTCGTTTCGGGGCTGACGCAGGGGGCGGTCAAGGGATGACCGCGGAGTCGGGGCCCCTGGTCGACCACCGGGCTGAGTGGCCCATGGCCTCCCAGCCCTCACCGGGGCGGCTGCGTGTCGTCTTGCGAAGCGCCCGAGGACAGGTCGCCGAGGTCGCCGTGGTCTGGGCGGACCGCTACGCCTGGCAGGTGGCGCTGCCGGCCACCGTCGGTGCCCGCTCGGCCTGGCAGGAGCGGCCTTGTCACCATGCGGGTCACGACGCGCACTGGGACTACTGGGAGACGGAGCTGGAGCTGGCGAGCGGGCGCTTCGCCTACTGGTTTCGGGTCGTCTCGTCCACCGGCGTCTGGTGGGTCGGCGAGGGCAGGATGGGGCGGGGTCGCGAGGAGCTGTGGCCTTTCGAGTGGCCTCATGCCCTGGCCGCCGAGGGTCCCCAGGTGCCCGGGTGGGCGCGCGGCGCGGTCTTCTACCAGATCTTCGTGGATCGCTTCCTCGATGCCGATTCCTCCAACGACCCGCCGGGGACCCGACCCTGGCCGGCCTGTCCCCTCGAGCCCGTGCCCAGGGGCTCCGGCATCTTCTACGGCGGCGACCTGGCGGGCGTCATGGCGAGGCTCCCGTACCTGGCGGAGCTGGGCGTGGACGCCATCTACCTGACGCCCATCTTTCGCTCGCCCACCAACCACAAGTACGACACCGAGAGCTACCTGGAGGTGGACCCGGCCTTCGGGACCGCCGAGACGCTGGCCGAGCTGACCCACCAGGCCCACCGCCACGGCATCCGGGTGCTTCTCGACCTGGTATTCAATCATTCGGGCGACCGCTTCTTCGCCTTCCAGGACCTCTTGATGCGGGGCGCCGCATCCCCGTACCGGGATTGGTACTTCCCCCGCGGGCTGCCCGTCATGCAGGAGCCGCCCAACTACGAGACCTTCGCCGACCACGTGGCGACCATGCCCAAGCTCAACACCGCACACCCCGAGGTGCGCCGCTACCTGGTGGGCGTGGCCCGTCACTGGATCGAGCGGGCCGACGTGGACGGCTTCCGCCTCGACGTGGCCAACGAGGTGGCGCGGGTGCTGTGGCGGGAGCTGATGGAGGCGGCGAAGGCCTCAAAGCCCGACGTCTTCGTGGTGGGCGAGGTGTGGCACCGCGCC
>SPLK01000425.1_pt1 | contig 12356 bp, 12 predicted proteins | sample 2456111 | NCBI WGS metagenome assembly SPLK01 (sample SAMN11156906, study PRJNA527647) | hot springs metagenome | biome: Geothermal region; feature: Hot spring; material: tree branch in hot spring; isolation source: hot spring sediment rich in lignocellulosic material ... | reverse complement strand
CTGCCGTCGGCTACCACCGGCGAAGGGCCAGGCATAGGGGAGGGGCCAGCGGCATGAGGGGCAAATGGGGCCACCATCCCCTGGTGTATCTGGCATATGTAGCGCTGCTGGCCTTCTTTGGGGCCTTTTTGGTATATCCTTTGTTATATCTGATACGGCAGGCACTGACGGTAGGAGACCAATTCAGCACACTCTTTTTGCAACTGGTATGGATCAATCCTATTAGTCGTAGTCATTTGTTAAATAGCCTTTTAATTGGCTTGACAACAGTGGTGCTTTCCTCTCTGGTGGCGCTGCCGCTGGCTTACTTGACAGTGCGCTACCGATTCCCGGGCCGACAGGTACTGCAAGGACTTTTGTTGGCAAGCATCGTTTTACCTCCTTTTGTGAGTGTCGTAGGAATTAGGCAGCTATTCGCTCAGTATGGCGCGGTTACCCTACTCGTTAACGCCCTGGGGTTGGCGAATGGGCCTGTTGACTGGTTAGGCCAAGGTTTCTGGGCGGTTGTTTTGCTGGAGACCCTGCACCTGTACCCAATCCTGTACCTAAACTTGAGTGCGGCCCTAGCCAACATAGATCCGGCTCAGGAAGAAGCGGCGGCATCCGTGGGGCTGACACCCTGGCAAGTTTTGTGGCGCGTTACCATTCCACTGCTGGCACCAGGTTACTTTGCCGGAGCAATTATTGTCTTTATCTGGGCCTTTACTGATCTGGGTGTACCATTGATGTTTAATTACGACTCTGTGTTGCCGGTGCGGATTTTCAATGCTATCAACGATATCTATGCTAATCCTATTGGTTATGCCATGGTACTGTGGGTGTTAGGTATCTCCTTGCTAGCCTTCTTCGCCTCCCGCTGGCTCCTCGGCCGACGGCAATACGCTAGCGTGACCCGGGGGATTAGTCGCCTGGTAGAACGGCAGCTAGGCCGGCACGTTTATTGGGTGTACCCTCTGCTGGCGTTGTTGGTTGCTTTCTCATTGCTGCCTCATCTGGGCGTCTTGCTCACCTCACTTAGCGAGCACTGGTTTATGTCCATCCTGCCCGACTTTAGTCTTGAATACTATCGGACGCTCCTGTCCCATCCCTTGGTAGGCCGTTCTATCCTGAATACGCTGGTATATAGCTTTTGGGGCATGGTCATCAACCTATTGATCGGGTTTACTGCAGCCTATTTCTTGGTCCGGCTGCGTCTTCCCTCGGGCTTTATTCTGGATGCCATGGTAATGGCGCCGTTGGCCATTCCGGGAATCGTCCTGGCCTTTGGGCTGCTCACCGGTTACAGCGATACCTGGCTAGATCCTCGCCAGCGACCGGCCTACCTTATTTCCCTGGCCTATGCCGTGCGGCACTTCCCTTTTATCGTGCGGACGGTCGCGGCGGGTTTGCAGCAGGTGCCAGTCGCCATGGAGGAGGCCGCTTGGAGCCTAGGCGTGACGCCCCTACATACGTTGCGTGTGATTACGGTGCCACTCATTGCGGCCAACTTGGTGGCGGGAGGTATTTTGGCCTTCGTGCTCTCCGTGATGGAGGTGAGCACGGGCCTCATCATGGCCATGGAGGAGAGGGCCTATCCGATCAGCAAGGCCATCTGGGCGGTGGGTAACCGCATCGCCGATGGCGAGCAGGTTGCCGCGGCTCTGGGCATCCTGGGCATGGCACTGGTGGTGAGCGGCCTACTCATCAGCAGCCGTCTGCTGGGACGGCGCCTGGGCGAGCTGTTCAGAGCAGCTTGAGCGGTGTCACCTGGCGCGCGTCTTGACAGTGGGAGCAGCAGGAATCGCCACAGGCACGGCGAATCTGTTTAGCACGTACCAGTGTCGCATGAAAATTTCGGCGGAGTTCCTCGGCTGGGAACTCATGGAACAGGAGTGACAGGGATTGGCGGAAGGGGCCGGTTGCATCTTCTGCCGCATTGCGGCCGGGGAGGTGCCCGCCCAGCTCGTCTACCAAGACGAGCAGGTGTTGGCGTTTCGGGATATCCAACCTCAGGCTCCGGTGCACGTGCTGGTCATCCCGAGGCGGCACGTTCCCTCCCTGGCGGAGGTAACCGAAGGCGACGCAGGCCTGCTGGGCCACCTGCAGGTGGTGATCCGGCGGGTGGCGGCGCAGGAAGGACTCGACGGGAGTGGTTACCGCGTCGTGGTGAACTGCGGCGCTGACGCCCTCCAGACGGTGCCGCACTTGCATTACCATGTTCTGGGTGGAAGGCGGATGGGCTGGCCTCCTGGTTGAGGTAGTAGTAGGGAGAGAGGGGTGGCTCCTCTAGGGGGGCCATGGGAGGGGGACGACCGGATGGCATCGGTTCGAGTGAATAAGCAGGAGTCTTTGGATCAGGCGTTGCGGCGTTTTAAGAGGTCGTGCCGAGCCGCCGGCATCTTGTCGGAGCTGCGGAAGCGGGAGGCTTACGAAAAGCCAAGCGTTCGCCGCAAGAAGAAGTCTCAGGCGGCCAGGCGGCGTCGGGGCGGCAGCGAGGAGTGACCTGGGTCTCCCAGCCTGGTGGTCGGCATAGCCATACCTACGAGGAACGCGGCGGGCCTTGGGCCACCGTTTCGAACGAGGTGGAGGCGAGGGCTACCCGGGCGACAGCTGCCGCGACAGGCCCAGGGGTTCGGGCTATGGGCTAGAGGAGAGGCGGGCATGGGGCTGGGGGCAAAGGGGCGAGCACCGCACCTCAGGGATTGGCTCGAGCGGCTAGCTGGCAGGCTCGAGTTGCCGCAGGACGTGGTGCTCGACCTGCCCAAGGCCACGCTGGTGGGGGGGCTACAAGTGCTGATTGAGAACCACCGCGGCCTCCTTGAGTACACCCCCCAGCGGATCCGGGTTCGCACAGCCCGCGGTGAGTGGGTGATCACGGGTTCGCGATTGCAGATCGGTAGTATCCATCGTCAAGAGCTGGTGATCGACGGTCGCATCACGGGGATTCAACTGGTCGATACGAGTTCCGAGGCTTCCCTGGGCGCCGAAAGGGGCGGCTGAACGCGGCCCGAGGGCCCTGGCTGACCGCCTCCGCTGGGCGAAGAGGGGGTAGCCGGTGCTCCGGGCGCTGTGGCTTTATCTGCGGGGATATGTTATAATCCGGGTCAAGGGCCCCAACCTTGAACGGTTCATCAACTCCGTCGTGCAGCGAGGGGGATCCCTCTGGCGAGCTAGGCGGATGGGGCCAGATGTACTGGTGGCGTCGGTGACCGTCGAGCAGTTTCGGCCTGCCTGCCGGACGGGTCGCCAGGCCGGCCTAAGCGTGCGGATTCTCGCCAAGGCCGGTCTTCCTTTTTTGATGGCCCGTTGTCGCCGTCGGCCCATGTGGGTCGTGGGGGCGGCGGTGGCTGTTGCGGCCATCTACGGGGCGGCGGGACGAGTCTGGTTTGTCGACGTAGAAGGGGCGCAGTCGGTAGAGCCGAGACGTATCGTGGAAGTAGCCGCCGAGGCCGGTTTGCGCCGTGGCATGGCGAAAGAGCAGCTGAACGCCGAGGCGATTCGCCGTCACCTATTGCTGCGTCTAGACCGCCTCGCCTGGGCCACCGTCGATCTGCAGGGAACCTTAGCCACCATCCGGGTTGCCGAGAAGACGGTAGGCGAGGCGGCTCCCCGTCCAGGCCATGTGGTCGCTGCACTGGACGGCGTGGTGGAGCGGCTGGTGGTGCGCCGGGGTGAGCCCTTGGTGGCCGTGGGTGAGACCGTCCGTCGCGGGCAGATCCTGATCAGTGGTTTGCTGCTGCCCGGAACGCCGGCCTACGAGGCCCGCGTCGCCGCGGGCCAACCGCCGGTGGTGGCCGCCCAGGGCGAGGTGATCGCTCGGGTGTGGGTGACGGGGTATGGCGAAGCCCGGTTGGTAGAGCGGGTGGAGGAGCCTACGGGACGACGTGCCTGGGCGGTGGAGGTGAACGTCTTCGGCCGCCGCTGGCGAGTAGGGCCGGCGGAGAGTCCCTACCGGCACTTTCGCACACGAGCAGGACATCTAGGCAACGGCATCACCTGGAGGCGCTTTGACGAGCTAGGTGAGCGCGCGTCCGTTCGGAGCTATACGCTGGCACGGGACATGGCCTTGGCCGCAGCTTGGCAGGAGGTTAGAGAACAGTTAGCAACAGGTGCCGAGGTGCGGCCTGGGTCGGTGATCGACTGCGCCCCGCAGACCGATGGCGAGGTAGCCTTGGTGAGGTGCCGGGTCCGCCTGGAGACGGCTCAGCCTATTGGTCGGTTCGATCCCATTGCACCTTGAGAGTTGGACCCTGGGAGGTTACAGGCCGGCCAACATGCTTGGGGTGGCGCTAAACAAGCGGGTACAAGGGGGTTGTAGGACCGGTTGACAGGGGTGGGTTCGCAGGGGCCGAGGAGCGCACGCTTCGTGGTAGGAGATAACGGCTTAGCCCAGACGCTGTTTGGACGCCTCGACCTCCACCTGCGCCTGATTGAAGAGGGCCTGGGCGTCCACATTGTCGCTCGGGGGAATGAAGTTCAGGTGAGCGGTCCGGCAGAGCGGGTGACACAGGCGCTGGCCGTCTTGGACGACCTAGCCCGCTCTGCCGGTGATGGCCGGGAATTGACCGACCAAGAAGTCCGCTATGCTGTTGACCTGGCGAAAGAAGGACAGATGGTGCAACTCTCCCAGATTGAGCAAGACGTCATCCAGGTGAGCGCCCGGGGCAAGCCCATCGTCCCCCGTACCGCGGGTCAAAAGGCTTACGTGGACGCCATACGTCGCCACGGTATCGTGTTCGGGATCGGGCCCGCTGGCACCGGGAAGACCTACTTGGCGATGGCTATGGCAGTGACCGCTCTTCGTCAGCGCCAGGTAAGCCGTTTGATCCTCACCCGGCCAGCCGTGGAGGCCGGTGAGAAACTTGGGTTTCTGCCCGGCGACCTCCAGGAGAAGGTGGATCCCTACCTACGCCCCTTATACGATGCCCTCTACGATATCTTGGGCATAGAGACCTTCCAGCGATATATGGAGAAGGGAGTCATCGAAGTGGCGCCCTTGGCCTATATGCGCGGGCGCACCTTGGATGACGCCTTCATAATCCTGGATGAGGCTCAAAACACTACTCCGGAACAGATGAAGATGTTTCTTACCCGCATGGGCTTTGGGTCTAAGGTCGTGGTGACCGGGGATCTTACCCAAGTTGACCTCCCGGAAGGGCGAGAATCTGGTTTAAAACAGGTACGGAACGTATTAGCGGGAGTGGAAGGTGTGGCCTTCGTTTATCTCGACGACCGTGATGTGGTGCGGCATGCGCTAGTTCAGCGCATTATTCAGGCTTACGAACGGTTCGAGCGCCTGAGGGTTGGCTCGTCGCCTGAGTCGGGGCCTATTCGGGTCGAACCGGCTGCAAGGTCGGCGAGGTGAACGCGTTTGGCCAACTCGAAGCGGTGGCTCCAGAGTTTGCACTGGTTCATCGGCATCATACGGGCCGGCCTGGCCCGCCGCGGCTTGCGGCACGGTGCCATGGTGACCGGATTCTTTCTCCTCATGACCGGTGTGGTGGCCACCGAGCTGGTGCCTGAACCCCTTGATTTGAAGGCGGGCCAGGTGGCCCGCCGTGACATTGCTGCGCCCCGACGAGTCTTAGACCGCTACCAGACCCGGTTGCTTCAAGAGGAGGCGGCTAAACAGGCGGTAAGGGAGGTCGCAGCAGACCCGCGTAACTACCTGGTAAACGCTGCTGTAGCTGTGCAGGCCGAGGAACGGCTGACCTCGCTGACCAAGGCGTTGGAAGCAGCCCGTGCAGGGCGTGAAGGCGGCACGTCCCTCTCGCCGGCCAAGCGGGCAGAGTTAGCCGCGGCGATTCGCGATAAGACCGGCATCGACTTGCGTGACACGACGCTGGCGCAGGCGCTCGGCCTCAAGGCGTCGGAGTGGCGGGCCTTAGAACGGGCCTTGCGGGAGACCGTTTTGCCGGCTCTGCGAGAGGAACGGATAGGGCCTGAGAACTTGGCCGATGTGCGCCAGGGCCTCATCGACCGGCTGGCTGGCCGGCTGGAAGGGCCCGCCAGCGCGGTGGCGCGGGAACTGGTGCGGGCTCTGGTGATCCCTAATCTGGTGCTGGACCCGCAGCGGGTGAGCCGGGCGCAGGACGCGGCGGTGCGGGCGGTGAAGCCCGTCTTCGTTGAGAAAGGTCAGGTGATCCTGCGCCGCGGGGACCTGGTTCGTCCCGAGGACGTAGAACTGCTGCGTGATCTCGGCTTGGTGGACCAAGGCCCCAATTACGGACGGTTTGCCGGGGCCCTCCTGGTGATGGCCGCCCTTACGGGGCTGATAGCTGTTTACGTACGGCAGTATGTGCCTTCTCTGTTGGTGAGTGACGGTCAGCTGGTGATGCTGGGGCTGCTGTTGTTGGTGGGGAGCCTGCTGGCTCGGGCCATCACCGTGGTTCCGGTGCCGGGGGCCGTGTATCTCATGCCCACCGCCTTGGTGAGCATGCTGATCGCGATTTTGCTAGATGCCCGGCTAGCCATCGTCGGATCGCTGTTCTTGGCCGTGGTCGTGGGAGTGGTGACGGAACAAGACTTCCGGGCCGTGGTCATCGCGCTGGGCAGCGGGCTTACAGCGGTCTTGAGCGTCTCTCGGGTGAGCCAGAGGAGTGGCCTTACCCGGGCCGGCTTGGTGGTCGGGGCGGTCACTTTCTTCACGATGCTGGCTTATGGTCTACTGCTTCCTGACGGTGAGCTGGTTCGGTTCGCCTTTCTTGGCCTCGTCAACGGGATCGTTTCGGCGGTCGGGGCGATCGGGGTTCTTCCGTACCTGGAATCGGTCTTTGGCATCACCTCCCCCCTACGCCTTCTAGAGCTGTCGAATCCGAACCATCCTCTGCTGCGACGGCTCCTGTTGGAGGCGCCCGGAACCTATCATCACAGCATCATGGTGGGAAACCTGGCGGAAGCGGCGGCTCAGGCCATCGGCGCCGACGGGCTACTGGTTCGGGTCGGAGCTCTCTACCACGATGTGGGGAAGATTAAGCGCCCTTATTTCTTCATTGAAAATCAGTTTGGTGGCGAGAACCCCCACGACCGAATTTCCCCCAGCCTCAGCACACTGATCATCTTGTCCCACGTCAAAGATGGGGTGGAACTGGCGCGGCAATACCGATTGCCCGAGGTCCTGGTCGATTTTATCCGTCAGCATCATGGCACCGACCTTATCAAATACTTTTACCATCGCGCGCTGGCCCAGGCTGGTGGTGAGCCCGTAGATGAGAAGGCTTATCGCTACCCAGGGCCCAAGCCCCAAAGCCGGGAACAAGCGATTCTGATGCTGGCTGACAGTGTCGAGGCTGCCACCCGCTCGCTGTCCCGGCCGACGTCCGGGCGTATCGAGGCCCTGGTGCGCAAGATTATCAAGGAGCGCCTTCACGATGGGCAGTTGGACGAGAGTGATCTCACCCTGCGCGACTTAGAACGCATTGCGGCTGCCTTCGTGCGTGTTTTGTCGGGCCTGTTCCACCAGCGGGTGGAATATCCCGAGCGCTTGTTGCAAACTGGTCAGGTAGAGGCCGGTGCCGCCGACGAGTGGCTGCGCGCCACCGCGCAGGCCGGACCCTCCTAACGCGTGCCTGGGTACGGGTTCTGATCGAGGTGACGGGGATGGAAATCACGGTGACCAATGAACAGACGCGTGTCCCCGCGGAAGGGTTGAAGGCCATCATCCAGGAGGCCATAGCCAGTGTCTTGCGCGTGGAGGGGGCTGCAGATGCTGAGGTGAGCGTGGTTCTGGTCGACGACGCGGCCATTCAGCGGTTGAACCGGGACTACCGTGGGGTAGATGCACCGACCGATGTACTGGCTTTTGCCCTGGAGGAAGAAGGGCCTGGCGAGCCCCCGTGGCCGAGCGAGGATGTGGCGGCGGATGGGGCTGACGAGGACGGGACGGAGGGCTGGGTCGCCGCTGCTGAGCACGAGCAAGATCCCCCCCGCCTCCTCGGGGACGTGGTGATCTCCCTGGAGCGGGCTGCTGCGCAGGCCGAGGAATACGGGCATTCTTTGGCCCGGGAAGTAGCGTACCTAGCTGTGCATGGCTGCCTGCACTTGCTCGGTTACGATCACGACACGCCGGATCGGCAGGCGCAGATGCGGGCGCGGGAGGAGGCGGCTTTGCGGCCGCTTGGGCTGACGCGATGAAGCGGGCCCTGGGTAGCTCGGGTGTCTCCCGACAGGCGGGCGACTCGCCAGTTGAGACGCCCATGCGTTCCCGAACCCTCGCTGAGAGCTTCGGTTTTGCCGTAGACGGCATCCTCTACGCTTTTCAGACCCAGCGCAACCTGCGGGTCCACTGCCTCATGGCTGTGTTGGTCCTACTCCTTGCTCTCTCGTTACGGGTGAACCGAACGGAGCTGGCAGTATTGGCCATCACCGTGGGCGCCGTGATGTCGGCGGAGCTGTTCAACACGGCTATCGAGGCGGTGGTCGACTTGTTAACCCGGGAGTATCACCCATTAGCTCGGGTAGCTAAGAACGTGGCGGCCGGCGGTGTGCTAGTGACGGCCGTGGCTGCTGCTTTTGTCGGCTATGCGCTCTTCGTGCCTCGGCTCTTATTCGTCATACAAGGACAGCAGATCAGGGGTATCGCCACGCCGGCCTCGCTTACTATCGGCGCTCTAGCGTTGGTGTTGCTGGCCGTGGTATTTCTCAAAGCGCAGGGGGGGCGTTTCCAACTTCAAGGCGGCATGCCCAGCGGGCATACAGCACTAGCTTTTGCTTTGGCCACCAGTGTCTTCTTTGTCACCCAAAGTGGGGCGGCCGTACTATTGGCCGCCTTGATCGCTGCATTGGTGGCGCAAAGTCGCATCGAGGCCCGCATCCACCGTTGGCCCGAGGTTGTGGCAGGCGCACTGCTAGGTATTCTAGTGACTCTCCTGGTGTTTCAGTTATTGGCATGACAGGAGGCAGGACCGATGCCGGAGGGACCGTCGAAGTTACCCGTCTCGGCCCTGGTGGAAGAGGCCAGCGTGGCCCGGAGATATGCCTATGCGCCCTACTCGCGTTTTGCCGTGGGGGCCGTGATCCTGGCTCGTAGCGGTAAACGTTATAGAGGCTGCAATGTTGAGAACGCTTCCTTTGGTGCCACTCTTTGCGCGGAGCGGGTGGCCTTGGCTCGGGCTGTGGCGGAAGGCGAGCAGAGCTTCACGGCCATGGCGGTGGTAGCCGACGCGCCGGAGCCGGTGGCCCCCTGCGGCTTGTGCCGGCAGGTGCTGGTGGAATTTGGCGAGGATCTGACGGTGATCATGGCGAATCTACAAGGGAAGGTCGTCGTAGCCTCCCTGCGGGAGCTGCTGCCTGGCCCCTTTGGGCCACAGCAGCTGCGCTCTCGGGCAGAATAGCCGGGCCCGAAGCCTTGAGAGACCGACGAGGCACGACGGGAGGCCACGCCACAAGGAGGGTTACGACGTGGCCGAGGCGTCCGTCCCCTTCCGATCCGGATTTGTGGCGGTGGTGGGTCGCCCGAATGTGGGCAAGTCAACCTTGGTCAACGCCCTGGTGGGGCACAAGGTGGCAATCACCTCGGACAAGCCGCAGACCACTCGTCATACCATACGGGGGGTGCTCAGCCGGCCTGAGGCGCAGATTGTCTTTGTAGACACGCCTGGCATCCACAAGCCCCTGCATCGTCTGGGCAGCTACATGGTCCAAACCGCCCTAGCTACCCTTGAGGATGTGGACGCCGTCTTGTTCGTCGTAGATGGGACGTCACCTCCTGGAGCCGGAGACAGGTATGTGGCCGAACGGCTGGCGCACCTATCGCGGCCAGTGGTGGTGGCTGTCAACAAGATGGATCTATTGACGCCCTCGCAAGTGGAGTCGGCTATTAGCGCCTATAGCACCCTCTGTCCAGTGGCAGGTGCCCTGGCTGTTTCGGCTCAGACGGGCCGGCACCTAGAGGAGCTCGTACAGATGTTGATCCGCCTCTTGCCGGAGGGTCCACCCTATTATCCGCTGGATACGGTGACGGATCGGCCAGAAGAGTTTCTGGTGGCCGAATTGATCCGTGAGAAGGTGCTCCACCTTACTCGTGAAGAGGTCCCCCACGCGGTGGCCGTGGTGGTGGAGCGCATGGCCCGTCGGGAAGGCCGTGATTTGATCGATATTTCGGCCACCATTTATGTGGAGAGGGAGTCGCAGCGGGGCATCCTGATCGGCAAGGGCGGGCGTATGCTGCGCGAGATCGGTCGGCTAGCACGCGAGGAGATTGAGGCGTGGTTAGGGAGCAAGGTCTATCTAGAGTTATGGGTGAAGGTGAGCGAGGACTGGCGGGAGCGGGAGGGTCGGTTACACAGCCTGGGCTACCGACCGGAGGCCTGACGGGCACGGGCCTGACGGGGGAATCTAAGGGATCTGTCGCGGAGTCCGGGGACCTGCGACTTGAAGACTTCGACTATCACCTACCGCCGGAGCTGGTGGCGCAGACTCCGATCGAGCCCCGGGACGCTGCGCGCCTGTTGGTGGTGGACCGCGCGACGGGTACCCTGGCTCACCGAGTGTTTCGCGAACTTCCCGAATACCTGAGGCCAGGGGACGTGCTGGTCCTAAACGACACACGGGTGATTCCCGCCCGCTTGATCGGCCGACGGGCTGGCACAGGCGGCCAGGTGGAACTCCTGCTGCTCCACCGACGGAGTAATGGTGAGTGGGAGACGCTAGCCCGGCCCGGGCGGCGCCTGCGGGAGGGTGCACGAGTGGTCTTTGGCGACGGCCGGCTAGTGGCCGTTGTGACGGGGATCACCCCAGCGGGCGGTCGAGTGGTCCGGTTCGAGGGGGAGGATGAGGTTGAGCAGCTCATCAGCCAGGTGGGCCAAGTTCCACTACCTCCCTACATTCGAACTCCCTTAGCCGATCCAGAACGGTACCAGACCGTTTATGCCCGGGAGCCCGGCGCTGCAGCCGCTCCCACTGCGGGGCTGCACTTCACGCCAGAGCTCCTGGAGCGTATTCGTGACGGTGGGGTAACCATTGCGGAGATCACTCTGCACGTCGGGTTGGGGACCTTTCAGCCGGTAAAGGTAAGTCGCGTCGAAGAACACGAGATGCATGCCGAGTATTACCGGGTGCCCGTCGAAACGGTGAAGGCTATTCGGTCTGCCCGAGAGCAAGGTGGGCGGGTATTTGCCGTGGGAACGACCGTGGTGCGCACTCTGGAAACCGCCGCTGCCGGGGGCGAGCTGCAGCCTGGTGATGGGTGGACGAGGTTGTTCATCTACCCGGGTTTTCGCTTCCGCGTGGTCGATGCGCTGATCACTAATTTCCACCTGCCTCGTTCTACTCTACTTCTGCTAGTGTCGGCCTTTGCAGGGCGTGAGTTGATAGGGCGGGTCTATGAGGAAGCGGTCCGGCAACGCTACCGGTTTTACAGCTTTGGCGATGCCATGTTGATCGTATGAGAATCGCAGCGGCCGCTCCCGGCGCTGTGGCCTTAAGGAGGACAAGGTGGCGATCCGCTTTGAGCTCTTGCAAGGGTACCAAGCAGCCTTGGGGCCTCGCCTCGGCCGCCTGGTGACTCCGCACGGTGACATCGAGACGCCGGTCTTCATGCCAGTGGGTACCCAGGCTACGGTGAAGTCTCTTTCACCGACGGAGGTGGCCGGTGCCGGCGCGCAGGTGATTCTGGCGAATACGTACCACTTGTACCTGCGGCCGGGGCCGGAAGTTGTTCGGGAAGCCGGAGGACTTCACCACTTCATGGGCTGGCCCCATTCCATTCTGACTGACAGCGGTGGTTTTCAGGTGTTTAGCCTGGCGCCACTTCGTCGTATCAGCGAGGATGGCGTGCTATTCCGCTCGCACCTTGACGGCTCGGAACACTTTTTCACGCCAGAGCGTGCCGTGGCCATTCAGGAAGCTCTCGGCGCCGACATCATCATGGCCTTCGACGAATGTCCACCTTACCCGTGCACCCGGGAAGAGGCGGAAGCGGCAGCCCGCCGCACCCTCGCGTGGGCCCGCCGTTGCCTCCAGGCGCAGCGCCGAGCCGACCAAGCCCTGTTCGGCATCGTTCAAGGAAGCGTCTTTCCAGAACTCAGGGCGGAGCAGGCACGGGCGCTTGTTGAGCTGGATTTTCCCGGTTACGCCATCGGCGGTTTAAGTGTGGGCGAGCCCAAGCCTCTCATGTACGACATGCTGGAGGTGGTGACGCCCTTGCTACCTCGGGAGAAGCCTCGTTACCTCATGGGGGTGGGATCCCCTGACGCTTTGCTCGAAGGTGTAGCACGGGGTATTGACATGTTTGATTGCGTGCTGCCTACGCGCGAAGCCCGACATGGACGGGTTTACACCTGGGACGGTGTACTTACCATCCGCAACGCCACTTTTGCCCGGGATTGGCGCCCCATCGATGCAGAGTGTGGCTGTGAGGCATGCCGTCACTTCACTCG
>SPLK01000424.1_pt1 | contig 12379 bp, 15 predicted proteins | sample 2456111 | NCBI WGS metagenome assembly SPLK01 (sample SAMN11156906, study PRJNA527647) | hot springs metagenome | biome: Geothermal region; feature: Hot spring; material: tree branch in hot spring; isolation source: hot spring sediment rich in lignocellulosic material ... | reverse complement strand
GAGGCACAGCTACCAACAGCCATAACGTAATCCGCGATGTAGCAAAGTTCTCTTATCTTTTTGTCATCTCCCCTTACAGCACCCTCAATTACAAGGAGGTTCACCTTCATAGCCCCTTTTAACACCTCACTTAAGATCTCCTCCTCATCTCCTACAGATAGGGAGGGATGAAACAGAAAGTTTACTTCCTTGAGGAGAGAGTCAAAGGTTTCACAGTTTAAAAGGGAATGAGTGTTACCGCAACATGAAAGTCTCTGTAGCCAAAGTACGTTCATTTCGCAACCCTTTTGTAGATCCTCAATTTAAACTTCAGGTAGTCTATCCAATTCTCTATACCTTCCCCAGTCTTTGCGGACAGTGTTATAAAATCCATGTTAGGCTTTAGTTTCCTTGCCGAGCTTACTGCCTTATCCACGGAAAAATCCACATAAGGTAAAAGGTCTATCTTCGTTATTAACATGAGATCAGCGCATCTGAACATTACCGGATACTTCTCTGGCTTGTCTTCCCCTTCAGTCACTGATAGGAGAACTACGTTAAGGTGCGCTCCTACATCGTAAGATGCAGGACACACGAGATTTCCTACATTTTCTATAAAAACCACATCAAGCTCTTCCAAAGGTAGGTGATGAATACCTTCGTGAACCATAAAGGCATCAAGATGGCAAGCATTTCCCGTGGTTATCTGGTAAGCTGGTGCGCCTTTCGCCTTTATCCTTTGAGCGTCTCTATTAGTTTCAAGATCTCCTTCTATGACTCCTATCCTAAGCTCATCGCTTACAAACTCTATAGTTTTTTCAAGGAGACTTGTTTTTCCAGCTCCGGGCGAGCTCATCAAGTTTATACAGTAAACACCGTACTCTTGGAAATGCTCCCTGTTTTCCTGAGCTTGCTTGTCATTGGCATCAAGTATTTTGGTAAACACTTCAATAGTCTTTTTATCCTCCGAATGCTGAACGTGCTGGTGATTTACCGAACAACCACACTCTCTGCACATGGTAATCCTCCGAATAGTTATTCATTCTTTAAATATACACCGTAAAAGTAGAAGGACAAGATATAATATTCTCATGCATGTGCTGGTTCGTGTGTTTCTAAAAGAGAGCGAGGAGTTTGAAAGTGAACCTCTTTATTCTAGGATCTTAAAAGTATTGCAAGATAAAGGTGTAGGTGGAGCAACTGTATTAAAAGGCATTTTAGGATATGGAACTACCGGACATTATCATTATGAAGGTATTGAGGTTATGTCTTACGATCTTCCTGTAGTAATAGAGTTTGTTGATGAGGAGGAGAAAGTGGAAGGGATTTTGGAAGAAGTGAGCAAGTATTTGAAAAGTGGACTCATAAGCCTGGAGAAGGCTCAGATATGGGTTTGGCAATAGCTATAGCTTTGGGAGGTGCTTTAGGCTCAATTTTTAGATACTATCTTTCCAAATTTTTACAGGATAAAGTGGGTATAGATTTCCCCTTTGGAACACTCGTGGTAAATCTCATTGCGTGCTTTTTGATAGGTTTTTTCTTCTCTTATTTTGTTGAAAAACTTGCAGTATCACCCGCTATCAGAGCCTTCCTGATAACAGGTTTTCTTGGAGGCTTTTCTACGTTTTCCACTTTTTCTTACGAGAGTTACAATCTCTTCATGAACGGTGAGGTTTTCAAAGGTGTAGCTTACATTTTCTTGAGTGTTTTTGTTGGCATTTTTGTAACGCTTTTGGGTTACAATACGGGAAGAGTGCTATGAAGTGCGAAGAAGCGCTTTTAGTTCGTATCTTTTTTGGTGAAAATGACAAGTACGAAGGAAAACCACTTTATAAATACATAACTGAATTTTGCAGAAGTAAAAACATAGCAGGTGTTACCGTCTTTAGAGGCATATTAGGTTACGGAAAGTCATCAGTAATACACAAAGCTGGTCTTTTCAAGTTATCTTCTGACCTTCCGATAGTTGTTGAAATAATAGATTGTGAAGAGAACATAAAGGCTATACTTCCGGAAATTGCAAAGTTTATAAGCGGTGGACTTATAACCTTAGAAAAGGTTAAGATACTTAGAGCTCCTTAATCTGTGTTATTCTAAAAATATGAGGAACACTGATCTTTTCGAAATGGCAAAAAAATACATGCCGGGAGGCGTAAGCTCTCCGGTAAGAGCCTTTAAGGCTGTGGGTGGGAATCCCATAGTTGTGGAAAAAGCTAAGGGTTCAAAAATATGGGATGTAGAAGGTAAAGAGTACATAGACTTTCTTTGCTCATGGGGTCCACTCATATTGGGACATTCTCACCCTTTGGTAGTTGAAGCCATATTCCAGCAGGCACAAAAAGGGCTTTCTTATGGGCTTACTAACGTGCATGAAATCACTCTTTCCCAAATGGTTTGTCAACTTGTACCTTCCATTGAAAAGGTGAGGTTCGTATCTTCAGGCACCGAAGCTACTATGTCAGCTATAAGGTTAGCCAGAGCTTACACCAAAAGGAAGTACGTAGTTAAGTTTGACGGTTGTTATCACGGACATTACGACAGTCTTTTGGTGAGCGGTGGTTCGGGAGTTGCTACCTTTGGAGTTCCCGGCACCGCAGGTGTTCCGGAAGAATTAGCTAAACTGACGTTGGTGCTTCCCTACAATGACCATTTGGCTGTTAAAGAAGCATTTAATAAATATGGGGAGGATATAGCTTGTGTAATAGTTGAGCCTGTTGCGGGAAATATGGGAGTTGTAGTTCCTGATCTTGAGTTTCTTAGGATACTTCGCAAAGAAACAGAAAAGTACGGAGCTTTGCTGATATTTGATGAGGTCATAACAGGCTTTAGAGTTTCATTGGGTGGCGCTCAGGAACTTTTCGGTATAAATCCGGACATTACGTGTCTTGGGAAAATACTTGGTGGAGGGATGCCCTTAGGTGCTTATGGGGGTAGAGAGGAGATAATGGACCTGGTGTCACCGCAAGGTTTTGTCTATCAAGCAGGCACACTTTCCGGAAACCCTCTCTCTATGGTGGCTGGTATAAAGACCATTGAAATGCTCACAAAGGAAAAACCCTACAGCTACTTGGAACTTCTTACCAGGAAACTGATCGATGGCATATCCGAACTTTTAAAAGAGAAGGGCATTCCGCACAGGATAAATTGGATAGCTTCCATGTTTACTTTATTTTTTACAAGAGATGATGTGAAAGACTTTCAAAGTGCTAAAGCTTCCGATGTAGAGATGTTCGGAAGGTTTTTCAGAGCGTTGCTTGGACAAGGAATCCTTATACCACCTTCCCAGTTTGAAGCGTGGTTTTTAAGTCTTGCTCACACTCAAGAGGATATAGATATGGCACTTGAAAGGATAAAAAAAGCTTTGGGATCACTGTAAAAGATCTTTATAAACGTAGTAATTGTATAGTACACGTTTTACATATTCCCTTGTTTCTTTAAAAGGTATAGTTTCAATAAAGAGATAAGGATCATCGTAAGACTTCCAAGACCTTACTTTGTTTTCTCCAGCGTTGTAGCTCGCAAGAACCTTAACAAGATCACCGCTCCATATCTCGTAAAGATACTTTAGATAAGCGGTTCCTAAAAACACGTTAATTTTCGGATCTAATACATTTTGAAGCTCCATACCCAACTTATTAGCCATCCACCTTGCGGTGCTATCCATGAGTTGCATCAGACCCTTAGCTCCTGATATGGATACAGCGAAGGGATCAAAAAGACTCTCTTGCCTCATAACAGCCCACACAAGCTGAGAACTAACTCCGTACCTTTCAGATGCTTCGTAAACATACTCTCTGTAAGGTAATGGGAATGCCACGGAATTGTATACATCTGACCTACTTCCGTATTTTCTCAATGCAAGCCTTATAGCAAGAAAGGGATCAAATCTGGATATAGCTATAATATCCGTAGGCGAAAGAAGATCTATCCTTTTGAAAGCTTCAAGTCTTGAGTAGTAGTAAAAACCAGCATCCCTTATAGCTTTTATAACGTTAGCCTGCAGAGGGATACCGCCATCTGAAAAGACACGTCTGAGTACCCTGTGAGCTATAGATTCACCTACTTTAAGTTTTGCAACAGCTGAGTAAAACCCGTCGCCTTTTGTAGCTTCCACCAAATACCTCAAACCCGCATCCTCCCTTCCTTCCATAACATAAGATCTATAAACCCAAAAGCATGACTGAGAGATCTCGCTTTCATTACTCGCAAAGTAGTAAGCTCTTATGAAGTTGTGTATAGAATCTTCGTAATCTCCCACTATAAAACTCACAAGACCTAAATTGAAAAATTTTTTATAGCTGTCAGTCATAAGAGATATGTATTCTTTGGCTTTTTGGTAATCTCCTTTGTAAAGGTAGTGTCTTCCTACGAGAAAGAGTACACTGTTCCTTATAGGATCGCTTCTTAGCTTCAAGATAGTTTCCCTAATTTTGTCCTCTTTATCTTCTTTTATATATATACCTACGAGTGGAAGCTTTCCCCTTTCATCATCGCATGATTGAAAGGTTTCTTCAGCCCTTTCCTTATCACCAGCATGCATGTATGCCAATCCCACATAATAACAGGCTTTTTTTTCTCTTACTCCTGAAAGTACCCTCAATGCATCGTAATAGTATCTGTGTCTTATCAGCTTTTGAGCAACTCCTATAGCCTCATCATCATCCAGATCAACACTTCCTATGAAATCCCTAAAAAGAGTTGGATCCAAAAGAAGAGCTTTCTTCTTGTCAAGGTCAAGATCTTTCCAAAGTTCCGCATACTTGCTGAGAAGATCTGGTTTTAATCTACTCAAGTTTATGCTCTCCAAATAATCCCTCGCACTCTTGAGATCCCCTCTGGCGTATGCATCTTCCGAAAGCATGAGCTTTAGATCCTCCAAAAAGACAGCATCAGGATAGCTTTTTAAGATATCTCTTCCTATCTTTTCGTCCCTACTTTTGAGATATTCGGAAAGGAGCTTATACTCTTGTGGTAGAATATCCTGAGAGATGGACAGCCTCGGAGAAAAGGCGAATAAAAAGATCAGAAAGAAAAATACTTTCTCATGAACTCTCCCCATTGTCCACCTTCAATACCCTTACCTTACCGCTGGCTATATCTTCAATAGCTTGGAAGGTTTTTTTCACGAGATCCCCTTTTGTTTTGTCCTTTACGAATATATCTTCACCGTATTGCATAAGTTGTTCTACCCTTTTAGCTGCAGCATGCACAAGCTCATACCTTGAAGATACGAGCTTTAATGCCATCTCCACGTTAGGTCTCCTACTCATGAAAAACCTCCTCTGTTAAATTATTACTTTACTTCCAAAACTTGAGGTATCAGTAACCCGTAACCCATTTGCTGCCAATGAATTAACTCCGTGAGAGCAGAAGGTACAAGCGTTACGAAAGGATAAAAATCCTTCTCCGAGTATCCGTAAAACTGCCTTGCCGCCATGGAGCAAACTGTGAACTTCACGCCGTAAAAACTTAGACTCTCTATCCTCTCTACTATGCTTTCGTACTTCTTTCTATTCTCTTTGGCGAATACAGGAAGCTCCCTACCGTGAGATACAACAACTATATCTATATCCTCAGGAGAATAGTTGTAAGGTGGGTTGGAAAGTACGTACACCAAGTTAGATACCCAACCCAAAGCCGGACCTATCTTTTCAGGATTATCAAAGTAAAATTCTACCACAGCCTTAAATGGTTTAGTGTACTGTGTCTGTATAAATTTGGCACCCTCAGCCCCAAAGGATACGCAAAGGATCAGCAAAAGGGTGAAGATAACTCTTGCGTACATACTTTATAATTATAATTCCAAAGTTGCCATGCTGGAAATAGAAGCTCATGAGCTTTACAATCTTGAAGATAAGGTACTTGTAGACGTAAGAAGTCCTTCTGAGTATAACGAGTTTCACATACCTGGTGCCATAAACTTACCCATCTTTGAAGATGAGGAAAAGAAGATCATAGGCTTCATATACAGAACTCAAGGCACACAAAAAGCTAAGGATTTTGGATATTCAATAGCTCAAAGTAAACTCGCAAGGATCTTTGATAGTTTCAGAAAACTAAAAGACAACCATCGGTATGTGATAGTTTATTGCTGGAGGGGAGGTATGAGAAGTCAGGAACTTTGTAAAGCTTTATCTTCAGCGGGTATACAGGTTATAAGACTAAAGGGTGGATACAGAGCTTACAGGCAGTTTATACTGCAAGATATCCAAAACAGGCTACGGGGTGTAAACTTCCTCGTTCTTACTGGAAAAACTGGTGTAGGGAAAAGCAAGATCCTGAGATTACTGAAGATGGAGGGCTTACCTGTAATTGATCTTGAAGATCTCGCCCAGGATAGAGGTTCTGTATTCGGTAAGGTAGGCAAGAAGACAAAAGTTTCCCAAAAGATGTTTGATGCTCTATTGTACGAGAGTTTGAGAGGTATAAACTGTGATTATGCTTTTATTGAGGACGAAAGCAGATGTGTAGGGAACATACATCTGCCAGATGTTCTATGGAGCAAAAAAGAGGAAGGTGTATTCATAGAGCTGGAAAACAGCATGGAAAACAGAGTTAAAAATATACTTGAGGAATATACAAAAGTGGAAGGGTGGGAGGAAGAAGTGAGGCAATCCCTTGAAAGGATAAAAAAGTATTTGGGTGAAAGTGACTATACCGAGGCGTTAAATATGCTAAAAAACAAAAAGTATGAAACTCTCGTAAAATTCCTCATAGAGACCCACTACGACAGAAGGTATAGGGTGAGCAAGAAACCTATTTATACGATTAATTGTAGCGATATACAAAGGTGCAAGGCGGAACTTATAAAAATTTTTGATACATACTCTAAAATTTGTCCCTCAAGCTTTCCAAGATAATATCCTTTATTTCATCCTCATTTTGGTCTCGCAGTATCCTTTTAGCAAAAAGGAATCTCTTTTCCCAATAAGGTTCATCTATTTTGCTTATGATGATACCTTGAGTAGTGGAGGCATGTATCATTTTCCCATCACCTAAATATATGCCTACATGCGAGGGATAACTTGCGTAGGTTGCAAAAAAGAGTAAATCCCCAGGTTTTAAGTCCTGCTTTTTTACAGGGATACCGTAATTTGCCTGTTCTCTTGCCGATCTGGGAAGATTTATACCGTTTATTAGAAAAACCTTCTGTACGAAAGCCGAGCAGTCCATTGCTTGAGAGCTTTCCGAACCGAATTTGTATCTTCTATCTATGAGTGATAGTGCGGTAATAACCACTTCGTCCTCTTTTGAACTTTCTGGAAAGGCAAAAGACATATACACAGAGGATAACATCCACACTATTAGAGTTATAACACCCACCATCTTAAACTCCCCCACATAAAATGTTACTATTTAAAAAATTATATGTCAATAAATAAACTAAACTATCCTACTTGCTTAGAAAGAAAACTCTCAATAGCCATTGACATAGATGAGGATTCGCCTTATCTTTTGCCAATAACTTTAAAGTAGTGGAGGTTGTAAGATGCTACCTGCAGACCTTATAGACCTTATAAAGAGCTTAGGTGTATTTCCTGTAGTGCTTGGAACAGCTGACACAGAGGGTAATGTACATCTGACCTTCATAACCTGGGTGTATCCTATCAATGAGAAGACTCTACGTATTGCTCTCAGCTCCGGATCTAAAAGTGCAAAGAACCTACAAGAGAGAGGCAAAGCATGCGTTATGCTTTTCTCACCCAACAAAGCTCTCACATGCTATGGCAACGTACGGATGGTTCTTGAAAGGATAGAGGATGTAAAATTCCCCGTGTCCGTGTTTGAACTTCATATAGATAAAGTTGAGGACAATCTCTTTCCCGGTGGTACCGTAACGGGTATAATACCCTTTGCGCACACAGGTAATGTGGAAAAAATGGTCGAGCTTGACAGTACGGTTATAGAGGCTATGAGGCGAGCATGAAAAAAGTAGTTGAAGTTGAAAGTCTCTATCTTAGTATAGGTGATAGACAGATACTCAAGAACATAGATTTTGAAGTTTTTGAGGGGGAGATATTCACCATAATAGGTGGGAGCGGGAGCGGGAAAACATCTATAACCAAATGTATAGTAGGTCTGTGGAAACCCACCAGTGGTAGAGTGGTGGTGTTCGGGAAGGATATAAACACACTCAATATCACGGAGCTTGATATTTTAAGGAAGAATATAGGATACGTATTTCAGGGCGCGGCACTCTTTGATAGCCTGAAAGTTTGGGAAAACGTGGGTTTTTATTATCTGGAACGTACTAATATGAGCGAGAAAGAAATAAGGGATCTCCTCTTGAAAAACTAAAGCTAGTTGGTCTTAATGAAGATGTTCTTGACCTCTACCCTTCTGAGCTTTCGGGAGGTATGAAAAAGAGAGTGGGTATAGCCAGAGCTATAGCAACTGATCCAAGGCTCGTCATATACGATGAGCCTACATCGGGTCTTGATCCTATAACCAGTAGAATGATAGATGAACTTATACTTTCTCTGAGGGAAAGAACCGGCACTACTTCCATAGTTGTATCTCACGATCTGGTCTCCGCCTTTGGTATATCTGACAGACTTATGGTTTTAAAAGATGGTGAGATGGCGCAGATAGGAACTCCTCAAGATATACTATCATCAAATGTGCCTTTTGTAAGAGAGTTTCTAAAGAAAGGTTTGGGAGACCTTTCTAAGGTGAAAACTGCAGCCTTTTAAACTGGTTTTCCATAACGAGGAAAAAAGCTGATGGGAGCATGGACACATCTCTAATCTTTAAACCTGTTTTTTCAAAATATTCCTCCACAAAGTTCTTGATTTCACCCACACCTATACCAACTATAGGAAATTTACCCTTTAACTGCCTTATCAGATCTTTTAGGGGTTCACCTCTCAGACCCTTTGTAGGTTCGCCATCTGAAAAGATGATCATAACACCGCGAATGGAGTTCTTCTTGCAGAATATTTCAAGATCCTCGCCTGACACAAGCAGGGCTTTTTCTATGTTTGTCCCACCGCCGAGAAGATCTTCAAGCCTCACTATCTTTGCGCGTGAAGCTATGTAATCTTCCTCAAAGGATTTTATACTAAACACTTTTTCGCTAAAAGTATCTATGGAAAAGGGCATTTTCATATCGTTTAGCACCTCGCTGAAAAGCAAAAGAGATTTTACCGCATTTTCTATTTTGTCTTCCTTTTTCATAGAAGAGGAAATATCTAAAAGCAGTTTAAAAGCAAGCTGTTTTTTTTCAGGTAGTAGCCTCCTTTGATATATGAGTCCTCTTTTCGTTGGTATTTCCATGTGTATCCTTCTGTAATCTATGCGTCTTCCGTGCGGATATCCCCAAATCCACCCTTCTTCACTCTCAGGAAGAAGTCTTTGGAATCTTTTCTTCATGGATTCCACAAAAGGCATTACGCTTCTCATAATGGTGTGATACCTTCTGAATTCCTCTTGATTTAGTCCGAACTCTCTCCTGTATCTTCTATCTTTTTCAGACTCCTCTTTAAAATCACCTTTAATCGAACCTGAACCTTCCGAAGCATTTTCTTCCCACCCTTTGAGTATGAAGGACAAAAATCCTCTGTGTTCCATTTCTATTTGTAATGTTTTTGGAAGAAAGTGGGAGAGAAACTCCATATCTTTTTCGAGTAGGCTCATGTAAGACATCTGCTTAATATAGTCTCTCATCCAGTCTGGAAAACTCTTCAGCTTTTTGAGTATCTCGCGCCTTATTTCTTGAGGGATCTCCCCGGATATACGGAAGCTCTTAATCAATTCCTGTTCCTCTTTGGGTAGTTTTTTGAGTATGTCTGTCATTATCCTACCTTTATGCCCTTCTTTCCTCTTTCCAGACGCCTCTTCAATGAGCATATCTATATAATTGAGTTCTGATGACTCTTCTATACATACCCTGTACTTACCAAATACATCCTCCATAAGAAGGGAATAAGCTTGCTGACTATCTGCGGCTAAGTAATCTTTAAGAAAGCTCTCAAGGGATAAAACGAGCCTGCGAACAGTTGGATGCACCTCCTCAGGATTTGAAAGCCATAGCTTCAAAAACCCTAAAGCGAACTCGTGATAAGGGTAAATATCCCTTAAGCTTGCGAGTATCTCTTCGTATCTGCGCTTTAAAATATACCTGCTGTCAGGGTGGTCCTTAAGGATACGTTCATCAGCTTTAATAGACTCAAGCACAGCATAAAGCACAACGAAGGCAGTTGGTTGGTAACCGAATCTGAAAAACTCCCTCTGCCCAGCCCTCCATATGGGAAGGTCAGCGTTTAGAAGGTAGCTTATCTCGTGTCTTACTGAATTCACTATGTATTCCTCACTCTTTCTTAAAAGATCCGGTATGCTAAAGACCACACCTAAGGGTTTTTTGACGTGCGATGGTATGTCCTGCAGTTCCCCCCTTGCCCACATTTCCAATAAAGGTAGAAACTTGGGATCGTAACCTGCACCCCACCCTTCGTAACTTGCTTGAACTATGAGATCAAACTCTCCTTCTAATAGGCTACCAATAGCCTTCCATCTTTCCTTCATCCATTATAAAGTTAGTTTAATCTAAAATAAAGTCAGGTGGTAATATGGAAGGCAGAGATCTATCCATTAAGAGGCTGAGGAATAACGCCTTACTCGTTTATATACTTTATATGGCTGGACTGTTCATCGGGTTTATTCCGATCGTAGCAGGTGTTATAGTAGCATACATCAAGAGGGAAGATGCTAAAGGTACTTACATTGAGTCCCACTTTAACTATCAGATAAAAACTTTTTGGATCACCTTAATAGTAGGCATTCTTGGAATATTAACTATACCTGTCTTTATAGGTTTTGTAGTACTTTCTGCTATGTTCATTTATTATATGTACCGTGTTATAAAAGGGATAGTATACTTAAACGATGAGAAGCCTCTTTAACAAAAAACAGCAAGAAGCTCCATCTTCTATAAGATGGAGTAGGTCACTCTCCCGAAGGACAGGTGATAAAATCTTTTTATGCTGAGCTTTAGTTTGGAAGATGTAAAGGAACTTTCAAAGAACTACAGTGTTATACCATTATTTACCGAGGTTCTTGCTGATACGGAAACCCCACTCTCTCTTTTCCTCAAGTTAAGAAAGGAAGGACAGTACAACATCCTTCTGGAAAGTGCTGAGGGAGGTACAAAATGGGGGAGATACTCTTTTATAATAAGGTCATCCTCTTTTACCTTCAAATACAGAAAGGGGTACGGTGAGATATTTAAAAGGGGTAAGGTATGGTGTTTTGAGAGTAAGGATCCTCTCAATATACTCAGGACGCTTACGAAAAGTTTCACTCCTTATAAGGATGATAGGTTACCACGCTTTTGGGGAGGGTTTGTAGGATACATAAGTTATGACATAGTAAAATACTACGAACCTGTGAAGGACGAAAACCCCGATACCATCGGGATTTACGACATATTTATGGTACTTACCGATCTTGTGATAATACATGACAACCTTACGGGTAAGATAAAGATCCTTTCTCCTTTGTTTACAGACACGGACATTGAGAAGGAGTATGAGAAGGCAAAGGCGAACATACAATCCGTAAAGGAGGATATATTTAGAAAGTGCGTTTTTCCGGTAAACTACAGGGACAAGGAGCCTGATCTGTCTCAGTGGCATTGCAATATGAGTAAGGAAGAGTTTAAAGAGGTCGTAATTAAAGCAAAAGAATACATAGCTTCAGGTGACGTTATTCAAGTTGTACCATCCGTAAGATTTAGTAAGGCGTTTGGGGGAAAACCTGAAGACATATATAGGGTGCTTAGATTTTTGAATCCCTCACCTTACATGTACTATCTGGATTTAGGTCATATAAAAGTTATAGGGTCTTCACCTGAGGTGCTTGTAAGACTTGAGGAAGGTAAAATACAAACGAGACCTATAGCGGGAACGAGGAGGAGGGGGCAGACAGAGGAAGAAGATAAAGCACTGGAAGAGGATCTTTTGAGAGACGAAAAGGAGCGTGCGGAACACCTAATGCTCGTTGATCTTGCAAGAAACGACATAGGAAGAGTATCCAAACCCGGAAGCGTAAGAGTAAAAGACTTTATGAGGGTGGAAAGATACTCTCACGTGATGCATATAGTAAGCGATGTTATAGGTGAACTGCAGGATGGTTTGGATGCTGTAGATGTTATCAAGGCTACCTTTCCTGCTGGAACAGTATCTGGCGCTCCAAAAGTCAGAGCCATGCAGATCATAGAAGAACTGGAGCCAGAGAGGAGAGGTGTGTACGCAGGTTCTGTAGGCTACATATCCTTCCAAGGCAATATGGATATGGCAATAGCCATAAGAACGGCTGTATTGAGAGGAGAAGAAGTTTTCATTCAAGCTGGTGCAGGTATAGTGGCAGATTCTCAGCCAGAAAAGGAATGGTGGGAAAGTGT
>SPLK01000422.1_pt1 | contig 12426 bp, 12 predicted proteins | sample 2456111 | NCBI WGS metagenome assembly SPLK01 (sample SAMN11156906, study PRJNA527647) | hot springs metagenome | biome: Geothermal region; feature: Hot spring; material: tree branch in hot spring; isolation source: hot spring sediment rich in lignocellulosic material ... | reverse complement strand
GGGGCGGACGGGAACCAGGTGGAGCCCCTCATGAAAAAGGCCATCGCCCTGGAGCCCGAGGTCATCATCCACCGGGTGGAGTACGCCAAGGTCCTGGCGGCCTGGGGCAAGAAGGAGGAGGCCAAAAAGCAGCTGGAGGTGGCCCTCTCCCTCCCCGCCAAAACCGCCGCGGACCGCTACGACCAGGAGCGGGCCCGGCAGGAGCTTTCCAAGCTGAAGTAAGCCCTTCCCGGGGCCCCCGCCCCTGGCCAAAGGGGCGGGGGTCTGGTACGTTGGGGGAAATGTTCCGGGTAGGCATCCTCACCGTTTCCGACAAGGGCGCCCGGGGGGAGCGGGCGGACACCACCCACCTGGCCCTGCGGGAGGCCCTGGAGGGGGGGCCCTATCAGGTGGTGGCCTACGAGATCGTCCCCGACGAACCCCCCCTCATCAAGAAGGTCCTGAGACTTTGGGCGGACCGGGAGGGGCTGGACCTCATCCTGACCAACGGGGGCACGGGCCTTAGCCCCCGGGACCGCACCCCCGAGGCCACCCGGGAGGTGCTGGAACGGGAGGTGCCGGGGCTTCCCGAGCTCATGCGCCTAAGGGGCCTGGAGAAGACCCCCATGGCCGCCCTTTCCCGAGGGGTGGCGGGGGTGAGGGGGAAGACCCTCATCGTGAACCTTCCGGGAAGCCCCAGGGGGGCGCGGGAGTCCCTGGAGGCCCTCCTCCCCCTCCTGCCCCACGCCCTAAGCCTCCTCACGGGCAAGCCCTGGCGGGAGGGGCACCATGAGTAGGGTCCCCGAGCCCTCGGTCTTCCTCCTCTTGGACGAGGCCAAAAAACGGGCCCGGGAAAGGGGCCTACGGGTCCTGGACCTCTCCATCGGCTCCACCGACCTCCCCCCGCCCAAGGCCCCCTTGGAGGCCCTAAGGGAGGCCCTGGAGGACCCCACCACCTACGGCTACTGCCTCAAGGCCTGCACCCTGCCCTTCCTCGAGGCCGCCACCTCCTGGTACCGGGCGCGCTACGGGGTGGACCTGGACCCCAGGCGGGAGGCCCTGGCCCTGATCGGCAGCCAAGAGGGCCTGGCCCACCTCCTCCTGGCCCTCACCGACCCCCATGACCTCCTCCTCCTCCCCGAGGTGGCCTACCCCAGCTACTTCGGGGCGGCTAAGGTGGCCTCTCTAGATTGTTTCTACATACCTTTACGCCCCGACGGGCTTGCGGACCTGAAGGCCATCCCCGGGGAGGCCCTAAGGCGGGCCAAGGTCCTCCTCCTGAACTACCCCAACAACCCCACGGGGGCCGTGGCGGACTGGGGCTACTTTGAGGAGGCCTTGGCCCTGGCGGAGCGGCACGGCCTCTGGCTGGTCCACGACAACCCCTACGTGGACCAGGTCTACGAGGGCGAGGCCCCCTCCCCCCTGGCCCTGCCGGGAGCCAGGGGGCGGGTGGTGGAGCTCTTCTCCCTCTCCAAGAGCTACCACCTGGCGGGCTTCCGTTTGGGCTTCGCCCTGGGGAGCGCGGAGGCCATGGCCCTTTTGGAACGGGTGAAGGGGGTCATCGACTTCAACGCCTACGCGGGCATTCTGCGCATGGGGGTGGCGGCCCTCAGCACCCCGAGGGAGGTCCTCCGGGGCTACGCCGAGGTCTACCGGCGGCGGGCCCTGGCCCTGGCGGAGGCCTTAACGGGCACCCTGGACCTCCTTCCCCCTAGGGCCACCATGTACCTCTGGGGCAGGCTTCCAGAGGGGGTGGACGACCTGGACTTCGCCCTGAGGCTCCTGGAGGAGGGGGTGGCCGTGGCCCCGGGCCGGGGGTTTGGACCCGGGGGGCGGGGGTTCATCCGCCTGGCCCTGGTGCGCCCCGAGGCCGAGCTTCTCCAGGCGGCAGAGGCCATCCATCGGGCCCTCACTGCCAGCGCGCCTCGGGGGGAAGCCCCTTGAGGCCCCTCAAGACCTCCCCCACCAGGTAGAGGCTCCCCGCCACCACCGCCCGGGGGGCCAGGGCCAGGGCCTTTTCCAGAGCTTTCAAGGGTTCCTCCTCCACGGTGGCCCCCGGGAAGAAGGGGAGGAGGGCTTTAGGGTCCTGGCCCCTCGGGGAGCTATAGCGGGTGAGGACCACGGGGCCCAGGTCCCCCAGGGCCTCGGCCATGGCGGGGTGGTCCTTGCCCTGGGAGAAGCCGAGGACGAAGGCCGAAGGGAGGAGGCCGTGGGCCAGGAGGGCCGCCCTCAGGGCCCAGGCCCCTTCCGGGTTGTGGGCCCCGTCCAGGACCACCTCCCTCCCCTCCCCCAAGGAGAGGCGCTGGAGCCGCCCCGGGTTCTCCACCCGGGCCACCCCCCGGGCCACCGCCTCCCGGTCCGCCCCCAGGAGGAGCCCCCCAAAGGCGGCCAGGGCCAGGTTCTCCCCCTGGTGGGGGCCGAGGAGGGGGGTCCTTAGGGGAAGGCGCCCCTCCCCCAGGGCCAGGGTGAAGGCCAGGCCCTCCGGAAGGGGGCGCACCCCCTCCACGGAAAAGTCCTCCCCTAGAACGTGTAAGGGGGTGCCCCGGGCCCGGGCCTCCTCCTTAAGGGCGAGAAGCCCCTCCCCCCGGGCGGCGGTGAGGGCGGGCACCCCCCCTCGGAAGACCCCCGCCTTCTCCCGGGCCACGTCCTTCAGGGTGGGGCCTAAGACCTCCAGGTGGTCGTGGCCGATGTTGGTGACGATGGAGAGCACGGGCTCTGTGGCGTTGGTGGCGTCCAGCCTTCCCCCAAGCCCCACCTCTAAGACGGCGAACCCCACCCCCTCCCGGGCGAAGTGGAGGAGGGCAATGGCGGTGGCGATCTCAAAAAAGCTCGCCCCCACCTCCTCCGCGTGGGGGCGGACCTCCTTCAGGAGGGCAAGGAGGCGCGCTTCGGGGATCCAGGCCCCCTGGACGGCGATGCGCTCGCGGAAGTCCACCAGGTGGGGGCTGGTGTAAAGCCCCACCTTGAGCCCGGCCTCCTCCAGGATGGCCGCCAGGGCCCGGGCGGCGCTCCCCTTGCCGTTCGTCCCCCCCACCAGGGCCACGGGGTAGGCCCTTTGGGGGTCCCCCAGGCGGGCGAGGAGGGCCCGGACGCGCTCCAGGCCCGGGCTGAAAAGGGTTTGCCGGGCGTAGAGCCAGGCCAGGGGGTCCATCAGCCCTGGAGGGCCTTCCGGCAGGCGGGGCAGAGGCCCCGGTAGACCACCTCCGCCCCCCGGACCTGAAGCCCGGGGTAGGCCGCCTGCACGGGGCCCAGGAGGTCGGGGAGGTCCACCTCCAGGTCCACGATCTCCCCGCAGCGCTCGCAGACCAGGTGGTGGTGGGGGTGGAGGCGGGCGTCGTACCGGGTGGCCTCCCCCGCCCGGGTGATGGGGATGAGGTACCCCTCCTCCACCAGGGCCTCGAGGGTGCGGTAGATGGTCCCCAGGCTCACGTGGGGCACCAGCTTGCGCACCTCCTGGTAGATCCAGGCGGCGTCGGGGTGGTGCTGGGCCTTCTGCACCACCTCGAGGACGGCCTTGCGTTGGCGGGTCAAGCGCTTCAGCGCCATCTACCGGCCACTATACCCCAACCGGGGGCAAAACTCCAGTGAACCGCTCGCCTTTTGGGGTTAAAGGCTTTTGGCCAGGATCTCCCGCCCCCCCTGCTCCAGCACGTCCCGGGCCAGCTCCAACCCGAGCTCCTCCGCCTCGGAGGCCTCGCCCTCGATCTCCGCCCGCAGGAAGCTCTTGCCGTCGGGGGAGAGGAGGATGCCCTCCAGGCGCAAAAGCCCGTCCTCCTCCACCTGGGCCAAGGCCCCCACCGGGGCCAGGCAGCCCGCCCCCAGGCCCTTCAAAAAGGCCCGCTCCGCCCGCACCCGGTCGTAGGAGGGGTGGTGGTGGAGGGCGTAGACGAACTCCTCCGCCAGATCGTCCCCCTGGCGCACCTCCAGGGCCAGGGCCCCCTGGCCGGGGGCGGGGAGCATGACCTCGGGGTCCAGGAACTGGTCGATGCGGTTCCTGAGGTCCAGGCGGATGAGGCCCGCCGCCGCCAGGACGATGCCGTCGTACTCCCCGTTGCCGAGGGCGGCCAGGCGGGTGTCCACGTTGCCCCTCAGGGGCCGCACCTCCAGGTCCGGGCGGTAGGCGAGGAGCTGGGCCTTGCGGCGCACGGAGCTGGTGCCCACCACCGCCCCCTTGGGCAGGTCCTCCAGGCGCTTGTAGGCCTTGCCCAGGAAGACGTCCCGGGGGTCCTGGCGGCGGGGCACCGCGGCGATCTTGAGCCCGGGGGGCTCCTCCGTGGGCAGGTCTTTGAGGGAGTGGACGGCGATGTCAATCTCCCGGGCGAGCAGGGCCTCCTGCAGCTCCTTCACGAAGATGGCCTGCTCCTTTGGGCTTGCCCCCTGGTCCCCACGGGTCTTGATGGTCTTCACCTTGAACTCCGCCTCGGGCCAGCTCTCCTTCAGGCGCTCCACCACGAAGCGGGTCTGGGCCAGGGCCAGGGCGCTCCCCCGGGTTCCCACCACGATGACGCGCATACTTTCCCATAGTACAAGACCGGCAGGGCTGGGTCGCGGGGGAACCCGGTGCGGGAAAGATCCGAAGGCCGCCCGCCCAACCGTTCCCTTGGGGCCCCAGCAAAGCCCACGTACTCAAAAGGGCACCGCCTCCTCCTTGGGGCCGCCGTTTGGCCCCTGGAGGAGGTGCTCCCGGTCGGGGAGGAGGTAGGCCCGGAAGCCCTCGGCCTCGAGGAGGGGCAGGGCCGCCTCGGAAACCCGCGTCTCCCTGAGGGCGAAGACCGCCTCCCCAAAGGGCCCCTGGACCCTAAGGTAAAGGGGAAGCTCGCCGGGGTGCTCGTCCAGGAGGCTTTTGAGGTGGGCGATGCCCCGGTCGTCCAAAAGGGCGTGGTCCGCCTCGATCTCCAGCGCCCTCGGCATCTCCTGGAGCTCCTCGTAAGGCCAGACCGCCAGGGCCACCACCCGGAGGTTCTCCTCCGTGCGCTCCACCTCCGCCAGCACCAAGACGGGGAGGTCCTCCTTGAGCTTGGGGGAGACGGCCTCGTAGAAGCGGCCGAAGGAGACCACCTCCTGGGCCCCCGTCTCGTCGGAGAGGGTGAAGCGGACCATCATCCCCCCAGAGCGGGTGGGCTTGCGCACCACCTCCTCCACCATGCCCGCAAGGAGGAGCCTGGGCCGCCCCGGGCCCTTGGCGAACTCAGGAAGCTCCTCCAGGGTGCAGGTGGCGGTCTCCCTAAGGCCCGGGTAGCGGAGCACAGGGTGGCCGGAAACGTAGATCCCTAGGGCCTCCTTCTCGTAGCGCAGGCGGGTGATCTCGTCCAGGGGGGGAACGGGGAGGAGGGGGGGCTCCTCCACCTCCTGGAAGAGCCCATCATCCCCGAGCGAACCCTCTCCCGCTCCTCCGCCGCCCACTTTAAGAGGGGCTCGAGGGAGGCGAGAAGCCTTGCCCGGTCCCCGAAGGCGTCCAGGGCCCCGGCCTTCACCAAGGACTCCAGGGCCCGCTTGTTCACCACCTGCTCGGGGAGGCGCTTTAAGAAGTCCCCCAGGCTCCGGTAGGGCCCGCCCCGCTCCCTCTCCTCCAGGATGGCCCGGGCCGCGGCCTCCCCCACGTTCTTCACCGCGGAAAGCCCGAAGAGGATCTCCTCCCCCACCACCTTGAAGTCAAAGCCCGAGCGGTTCACATCGGGGGGCAGGACGGGGATGCCCATGGCCCGGGCGTCCCGGATGTACTCCGCCACCTTGTCGGAGTCGTGCCGCTCCACGGAGAGGAGGGCGGCCATGAACTCCACCGGGTAGTGGGCCTTCACGTAGGCGGTCTGGTAGGAGAGAAGGGAGTAGGCGGCGGCATGGCTCTTGTTAAACCCATAGTTGGCGAAGGCCTCCAGCATGTCAAAAAGCCGGTGGGCCTCCTCCTCGGGCACCCCCCGCTCCGCCGCCCCCTGGACGAAGCGCGCCCGGTGCTTCTGCATCTCCTCCACCTTCTTCTTCCCCATGGCCCTCCGGAGGAGGTCCGCCTCCCCCAGGGAGTAGCCCGCCACCTGGGCGGCGATCTGCATGATCTGCTCCTGGTAGACGGGGATGCCGTAGGTCTCGTCCAGGATGGGCCTCAGGTACTTCTCCGCGTGGGGGAACTCCGCGTAGTTCACCGGCTCCTGGCCGTGGTGGCGGCGGATGTAGGTGGGGATGTGCTCCATGGGCCCCGGGCGGTAGAGGGAAACCAGGGCGATGATGTCCTCCAACCTCCTCGGCTTAAGCCCCCGCACCGTGGCCGTCATCCCCCCGGACTCCAGCTGGAACACCCCCTTGGTCTCCCCCCGGGCCAGGAGGGCGAAGGTCTTGGGGTCGTCCAGGGGCAGGCGGTCGTAGTCCAGCTCCACCCCCTTGGACTCCTTCACGATGCGCTTGGCCTCGTCCAGGAAGGTGAGGGTCCTTAAGCCCAGGAAGTCCATCTTCAGGAGGCCCAAGGCCTCCACCGCCCCCATGTCGTACTGGGTCACCACGCCCTGGCCGCTGGTGTCCCGCATGAGGGGGACCAGGTCCGTGAGGGGCTCCGCGGCGATGACCACCCCGGCGGCGTGCACGGAGGCGTGGCGGTTCAGGCCCTCCAGGCGCATGGCCACCTCCAGCACCTCCCGCACCTTGGGGTCCTTCTCCATCTCCGCCCTGAGCTCCGGCACCGCCTGGATGGCCTCCTGCAGGGGCTTGGGCTTGCCGAACTGCACGGGGATGAGCTTGGCGAGCTCCTCCGCCCTTTTATGAGGGATCCCGTAGACCCGGGCCACGTCCTTGAGGGCCGCCTTGGAGGCCAGGGTCCCCAGGGTGCCGATCTGGGCCACCTTGTCCTCCCCGTAGCGGGCCTTCACGTACTGGATCACCCGGTCCCGCTCCCGGTCGGAGAAGTCCGTGTCGATGTCGGGCATGGAGACCCGCTCGGGGTTTAAGAAGCGCTCAAAGAGGAGGCCGAAGCGCAGGGGGTCTATGTTGGTGATCCCCACCGCGTAGGCCACCAGGCTCCCCGCGGCGCTGCCCCGGCCAGGCCCCACGGAGATCCCGTTTTCCCGGGCCCAGTTGATGTAGTCCTGCACGATGAGGAAGTAGCCGGGAAAGCCCATCTTTTCAATGACGGACAGCTCATACAGGGCCCGGTGGAGGATGGCCTCCGCCGTCCACTCCTTCACGCCCTCGAGGGGGGGGAGCCCGGCCATGAGCCCCTCCCACGCCTCCCACCCCACCTGGGCTAGGGCCTCCGCCAGGGCCTCCCCCTCCCCATGGGGGGGAAGCTGGCCGAGCCTCCGGAAGACCTCCCGGTAGAAGGCCTCGGTGATGCGGTCGGGGTAGCGCTTGAGGAGGCCCTTTAGGGTGAGCTCCATCAGGTACTGGGCCTCCGTGCGCCCCTTGGGAAGGGGGTAGCGGGGGATGCGGTAGACCATCTTGTCCCCGATGGGGAGGTCCACGTTGCACATGCGGGCGATCTCCACCGTGTTGTCGAAGGGCTCGTCCCCCCACTCCTCCTCGGGGAGCATGGCCCGCATCTCCTCGGGGGTCTTCACGTAGAACTCGTCGCAGGGGAAGCGCCAGCGGTCCTCGTCGTCCAGGGTAGCCTTGGACTGGATGGCCAGGAGCACCTCGTGGGCCCGGGCGTCCTCCTTGCGCACGTAGTGGCCGTCGTTGGTGGCCACCATCCCCAGGCCGTACTTGCGGGCGAACTCCTTCAGGACCGCGTTCACCTTCTTTTGCTCGGGAAGGCCGTGGTTCTGGATCTCAATGAAGAAGCGGTCGCCGAAGATGGAAAGGTACTCGTTCAGCCGGGCCTCCGCCAGGTCCAGGCGGTCCTGGAGGATGAACTGGGGGATCTCCGCCCCCAGGCACCCCGAGAGGGCGATGAGCCCCTCCGAGTGCTCGCGGAGGATCTCCCGGTCTATCCGGGGTTTTTCGTAAAAGCCTTCCAGGTAAGCCCGGCTGGCCAGGCGCACCAGGTTTTGGTACCCCATGAAGTCCTTGGCCAGCAGGGTGAGGTGGAAGTAGCCCCCGTCCAGGCCCTTCCCCCTTTTACGGTCAAAGCGGCTTTCCGCGGCCACGTAGGCCTCGTAGCCGATGATGGGCTTCACGCCCATGGCCGTGGCCTTCTTGTAAAACTCCAGGGCCCCGAAGAGGTTCCCGTGGTCCGTCATGGCCGGGCGGGGTCCTCGGGGGAGACCTCCTTCACCCACTTGAGCAGGTCGGAGAGCTTGGCCGCTCCATCCAGGAGGGAGTACTGGGTGTGCTGGTGGAGGTGGGCGAAGCGGAGCTTTTGGCCCATACCCTTCCAGTCTACCGTTGCCCTAGCCCCGGCGAGGAGATAAACTAATCCATGCAATGATGCATCGGAAACGAACCTTAAGCGCCACCGAGGCCCGCATCCACTTCGGCGAGGTTCTGAGGCGGGTGGGGGAGGGGGAGGTGGTGGTGGTGGTGGGGCGGGGCCGGCCCCAGGCCGTCATCCTCTCCCCCGAGGCCTACGCCCGCCTCGAGGGCCAGGGAGAGGACCCCTTGGAGGTCATCCTGGACCTCAACCGGGCCATCCGCGCCCGCCGAAGGGAGCCCCTACCCCCGCCAGAGGATGTTCTGCAAACCCTAAGGGAGGAGCGGAACCGTGAGCTGGGTGGTCCTGGACGCTAGTTTCCTCCTCCACCTCCTCCTTTCCGAAAGCGGGGAGGCCCTTCCGGTGCGGCTCTACCGGACCTGGAGAGCGGAACGTACCCCCTTGGCCGCCCCCAGCCTGGCCCTGTACGAAGCCACCAACGCCCTCCACCGCTACGCCCTGGCCGAGGTCTTGACCCTGGAGGAGGCGGAAACCCTTTTGGGCCAGGGCCTACGGCTGGGGATCCGCTTCTTCCAGGAGCCTTGGCTCCACACCCGGGCCCTGGAGCTAGCCCGCGCCCTGGGCCTCAAGGCGGCCTACGATGCCCACTACCTAGCCCTAGCAGAGGGGTTCCGGGGGGCCTTTTGGACCGCGGACCGGCGGCTTTACCAGAAAGCCCTGGAGGGCCAGGCCCAGGGGCTTCTTTCTGGGGTGGCCCTGAACCTCCTCGGGCCATGACCCCAGGCGAACTGCGGGAAGAGGTCTGGAACTTCCTGGCCCGCCATGACCTGGCCCTCCACCCCACCCCGCCCCACGGCCACCACCCCAACTTCAAGGGGGCGCGCCGGGCGGCGGAGCTCCTATTGAAAACCCCGGAGTTCCAAAGGGCGAGGATGGTCCTCTCGGGGATGGACGCCGTTCTAAAGCCCCTACGGGAGGCCGCCCTAAGGGCGGGCAAGGCCCTCCTCCTCCCCCACCCCGACCGGCCGGGGGTCTTCCTGCGCCTCGAGGGGCTGGACCCGAGGCGGCTCAAGCGGGTGCGGGAGGCCTACCGGTACGGGGAAGCGGTGGCGTTGGAGAACGCGCCCATAGACCTGGTCCTCATCGGGGCGGTGGCGGTGGACGAGGAGGGGGGCTGGCTGGGCAAAGGCTACGGCTTCCCCCAAAGCTGGCTAAAGGTGGAGGCCCCCTTCGCCACCCTGGCCCACCCGGTCATGGTCTACCCCAGGCTCCCCGTGGAGCCCGAGCGGAGGGTCCAGCTCCTCGCCACCCCCCACCGGCTTTTGCGGTTTTAGGTGCTCCAGAAAGGAAGGGCGCTCCGGTCTTTGCAAGGGGAGGGCGCTCCGGTATCCTCTTGGGGAAGAGGGGGACGATGCTGGAGGAAGCGCTTTCCGCCATCCAAAACGCCCAGGACCTCGAGGCCCTCAAGGCCCTAAGGGCCCGCTACCTGGGCAAGAAGGGCCTCCTCACCCAGGCCCTAAAGGAGCTCGCCCACCTCCCCCTGGAGGAGAAACGGCAAAGGGGGCAGGAGCTCAACGCCCTAAAAGAGGCCCTGGAAAAGGCCCTGGAGGAGCGGGAGAAGGCCCTGGAGGAAAGGGCCTTGGAGGAGGCCCTTAGGGGGGAGCGCCTGGACGTGACCCTTCCCGGGGTGCGCCTCTTCGCTGGGGGGCTCCACCCCATCACCCTCATCACCCGGGAGCTCCTTGCCATCTTCCGCGCCCTTGGGTACCAGGCGGTGGCCGGGCCCGAGGTGGAGAGCGAGTTCTTCAACTTTGACGCCCTGAACATCCCCGAGCACCACCCCGCCCGGGACATGTGGGACACCTTCTGGCTGGAGCCCGCGGAGGGCTTCACCCTGAAAGGCCCCATGGGGGAGGAGGCAAAAGGGCGGCTCCTCCTCCGCACCCACACCTCCCCCATGCAGGTGCGCTACATGGTGGCCCACACCCCCCCTTTCCGCATCGTGGTGCCGGGGCGGGTCTTCCGCTTTGAGCAGACGGACGCCACCCACGAGGCGGTCTTCCACCAGCTGGAGGGCCTGGTGGTGGGGGAGGGGATCACCATGGCCCACCTCAAGGGGGCCATCTACGAGCTGGCCCAGGCCCTCTTTGGCCCAGACTCCAAGGTGCGCTTCCAGCCCGTCTACTTCCCCTTCGTGGAGCCCGGGGCCCAGTTCGCCCTCTGGTGGCCCGAGGGGGGGAAGTGGCTGGAGCTGGGGGGCGCGGGGATGGTCCACCCCAAGGTCTTCCAGGCGGTGGACGCCTACCGGAAGGGGCTGGGCCTCCCCCCGGCCTACGAGGGGGTCACGGGCTTCGCCTTCGGGCTTGGGGTGGAAAGGCTCGCCATGCTCCGCTACGGCATCCCCGACATCCGCTACTTCTTCGGGGGTAGGCTTAAGTTTCTGGAAGCCTTCCGGGGGGTTCTATGAGGGTGCCCTTCTCCTGGCTCAAGGAATACCTGCCCGAGCTGGAAAGCCCCGAGGTCCTGGAGGAGCGCCTGGCGGGCTTGGGGTTTGAAACGGACCGGATGGAACGCCTCCCCGCCCCCCCTAAGGGGGTGGTCTTCGCCCGGGTCCTCGAGGCCCACCCCATCCCCGGCACCCACTTAAAGCGCCTCCTCCTGGACGCGGGGCAGGCGATGGAGGTGGTCTCGGGGGCGGAGAACGCCCGTGCGGGGATCGGGGTGGCCCTGGCCCTTCCCGGAACGGAGGTGGGGGGCCTCTCCATCGGGGAGCGGACCATCCAGGGGGTGCGCTCCTACGGCATGGCCCTCTCCCCCAAGGAGCTTGGGGTGGGGGAGTACGGCGGGGGGCTTTTGGAGCTCCCCCCGGACGCCCTTCCCCCCGGGACCCCCCTGGCCGAGGCCTGGCCCGAGGAGACCGTACTGGAACTAGAGGTCACCCCAAACCGCCCGGACGCCCTTGGGCTCTTAGGCCTCGCCCGGGACCTCCACGCCCTGGGCTACGCCCTGGAGGTCCCCGAGTACCCCTTAAGGGCGGAGCCGGTTCCCATCCCCTTCGGCCTCAAGGTGGAGGACCCCGAAGGGGCCCCCCGCTTCACCCTGGGCTACGCCTTCGGCCTCAAGGTGGGGCCAAGCCCCCTCTGGCTCCAGCGCCGCCTCTTCGCCGCGGGGATGCGCCCGCTTCTCAACGCGGTGGACGTGACCAACTACCTCATGCTGGAGCTTGCCCAGCCCATGCACGCCTTTGACCTGCGCACGATCGGGGAGGGGATCCTGGTGCGGAGGGCCCGGCCGGGGGAGCGGCTTAGGACCCTGGACGGGGTGGAGCGGACCCTCCACCCCGAGGACCTGGTCATCGCCGCCTACCGGGGGGAGGAGAGCTGGCCCATCGGCCTCGCCGGGGTCATGGGCGGGGAGGAGAGCGAGGTGCGGCCGGACACGGAGGCCATCGCCCTGGAGGTGGCCCGCTTCCACCCCCTTGCCATCCGCAAGACCGCCCGCCGCCACGGCCTGCGCACGGAGGCCAGCCACCGCTTTGAGCGGGGGGTGGACCCCATGGGCCAGACCCTGGCCCAGCGGCGGGCCCTGGCCCTCCTCCAGGCCCTCGCCGGGGCCCGGGTGGCGGAAAAGCTGCTGGAGGCGGGGCGGGAGGAGGCCCCAAGCCCCATTCCCTTTAGCCCCGAGCGGGCGAACCGGCTCCTGGGCACCAGCTACCCGGAAGCGGAGCAGCTTGCGGCCCTAACGCGCCTGGGCTGCCTCGTGGAGGGGGAGGGCCCCTATAGGGTCACCCCTCCAAGCTGGCGGCTGGACCTCAAGGGGGAGGAGGACCTTATAGAAGAAGTGGCCCGGCTCAAGGGGTACGAGACCATCCCCATGGCCCTCCCCGCCTTCTTCCCCGCCCCGGACAACCGGGGGGTGGAGGGGCCTTACCGGAAGGAGGAGGCCCTAAGGGACCTCCTTTCGGGCCTGGGCTTCCAGGAGGTCTACACCTATAGCTTCATGGACCCGAAGGACGCCGCCCTCTTCCGCCTCCCCCCGCCCCCCTTGCACCTCAAAAACCCCCTGGCCCCGGAGAAGGCCGCCCTGAGGAACTACCTTTTCCCAGGGCTGGTGCGGACCCTTAAGGCCAACCTGGACCTGGACCGGGCGGA
>SPLK01000421.1_pt1 | contig 12502 bp, 17 predicted proteins | sample 2456111 | NCBI WGS metagenome assembly SPLK01 (sample SAMN11156906, study PRJNA527647) | hot springs metagenome | biome: Geothermal region; feature: Hot spring; material: tree branch in hot spring; isolation source: hot spring sediment rich in lignocellulosic material ... | reverse complement strand
GGGTGATGATCCCCAGGGTGCCTTCCGAGCCGATGAAGAGGTCTTTCAGGTCATAGCCCGCGCTGGTCTTCCGCACCGGCCGGCCGAGCTCTAAGACCTCCCCGTTCGCCAGGACCACCTGGAGGCCGAGGACGTTTTGCCGCATCCCCCCGTAGCGCACCGTGGTGGTGCCGCTCGCGTTCGTGGCCGCCATGCCCCCAAGGGAGGCGTCCGCCCCCGGGTCCACGGGGAAGAAGAGCCCCGTGCCCTTTAAGGCCTCGTTCAGGCGCTTGCGGGTGAGGCCCGGCTCCACCACGCAGTAGAAGTCCTCCGGGTGGACCTCCAGGATCCGGTCCATGCGGGAGAGGTCCAGGCTGATGGCCTCCCGCACGGGGTAGAGGTGGCCCTCGAGGCTGGTCCCCGCCCCGTAGGGGATGACCGCCACCCCCACCTTTCGCGCCCAGTCCAGGGCCTTTTGGATGTCCTCCACCCCCTCGGGGTAGACCACCGCCAGGACGGGGCGGGCTTCAGGGTAGCCCTCGTCCTTCCCGTGGCGGGCCCGCTCGCTCTCCGAGAGGTCCACCTTGCCGGGGAGAAGCCCTTGGAGTTCCTCCAGACTCATAGGATCTCGGCCAGAAACCCGAGGAGGGCGGTGCGGAAGGCCTTGGGGTTTTCCAGGTTGGAGAGGTGCCCCGCCTCGGGGAGGATGAGGGCCCGGGCCTCGGGGAGGGCTTTGGCCAGGCGCTTGGCCTCCTCCGGGGGGGTGAGGGCGTCCTCCTCCCCCACCAGGACCAAGGCCGGCCGGCCCATCTCGGGGAGGAGGGGGGTGGAGTCGGGGCGCTCCGCCAGGGCCAGGAGGCTTGCCGCCACCGCCTCCGGCCTCGCCTCCAGGATGAGGGCCTTGGCCTTTTCCACCACCCCGGGCTTTTCCCGCAAGGTGGTGGCCCCCAGGTGGGTGGGGAGGAGGGCCTCGGGGAGGAAGCCCACCCCCTCTCTAAGGACCCGCTCCCTTAGGGCGTAGCGGTTTTTCTTCCCCTCCTCCGTGTCCCCTCCTGCGCGGGTGTCCGCGAGGACGAAGCCCAAAAAGCGCTCCCTCGCCCGCCGCCAGAGCTCAAAGATGAGGTAGCCCCCCATGGAAAGCCCCACGAAGACCGCCTCCTCGAGGCCCCCCTCGTCCATCTCCCTTAGGACCTTTTCCGCGGCCTCCCTCAGGGAAAGCCCCAGGTAGTCCGGGGCGAGGACGGGAAGCCGCCCGCGGAAATAGGCCGCCTCCCCCTCCCACATCCGGGGGCCGTAGGGGAAGGCGTGGAGGAATACCAGCCCGCGCATCAGTTCCCCTCCGTGGGTTCGCCCTCCAGCCCCAGGGCCCTAAGCCGGGCGATGAGGGCGGGGTCCTCCACGATGACCACGTTCTCCCGCCCCAGGGTCTTGGCCCGGATCCTGCCCTCCTGGGCCGCCTCCTTCCAGGCCTCCATGAGGTCGGGGTGCGCCACCAGGAGGGGGGTCACCTTGTGGGCCGGGTAGCGCTTCACCTTAGGGCCTCCTCCAGGGCGTGCCAGGCCAGGGTGGCGCACTTCACCCGGGCGGGGAGCTTGGCCACCCCCTGGAGGGCGAGGAGGTCGCCCAAGGTGGGGTCCGGGGGGGCGCCCTCCACCACCATGGCCTGGAACTTGCGGGAAAGCTCCAGGGCCTCCGCCACCTTTTTGCCCTTCACCGCCTCGGTCATGAGGGAGGCGCTCGCCGTGCTGATGGCGCACCCCTGGCCCTGGAAGCGGATGTCGGCGATGGTGTCCCCTTCCAGGAGCACCATCACCTCCACCTGGTCCCCGCAGGAGGGGTTCATCCCCCCGGCCTGCCTGGTGGCCTGGGGCAGGACCCCGAAGTTCCTGGGGCTCTGGTAGTGGTCCAGGAGGATTTCCCGGTAAAGCTCGTCAAGGACGCTCATTGGTCCATTATAGCCAGGCCCGGTACTTGGCCTCTATCCTTAGAAGGGCTTCCACGAAGCGGTCCACCTCTTCCTTCGTGTTGTAGAGGTAGAAGCTCGCCCGGGCCGTGGCCGCAAGGCCGAGCTTCCGGTGGAGGGGCTGGGCGCAGTGGTGGCCCGCCCTCACGGCGATCCCCTCCTGGTCCAGGAAGGTGGCGAGGTCGTGGGCGTGGAGGCGGCCTAAGGTGAAGGGGATGACCCCGCCCCGGTCCTCGCCCCTAGGCCCGTAGACCCGGAGGCGCGGCACCTCTTCCAGGCGTTTTAGGGCGTACTCCAGAAGGGCCCGGTCGTGGGCGAAGACCTTTTCCATCCCCACCTCCATGAGGTAGCAGGCGGCCTCCCCCAGGGCGATGGCCTCGGCGATGGGGGGGGTGCCCGCCTCAAAGCGCTGGGGCGGGGGGGCGTAGGTGGAGCGGTCCACGTGGACCTCGAGGATCATCTCCCCGCCCCCCAAAAAGGGCATCATCCCCTCCAGGACCTCGTACCGCCCCCAAAGGACCCCAGCCCCCGTGGGCCCCAGCATCTTGTGCCCGGAGAGGGCGAAGAAGTCGGCCCCCAGGGCCTTCACGTCCACGGGGAGGTGGGGGGCGGACTGGGCCCCGTCCACCACCACCAGGGCCCCCGCCTCCTTGGCTTTTCGGGCGATCTCCGCCACCGGGTTGATGGTCCCGAGGACGTTGGACATGTGCACCAGGGAAACCACCTTGGTCCTCTCGGTGAGGAGGCGGTCCAGGGCGGAGAGGTCCAGCCTTCCCTCCTCCGTGAGGGGGATGGCCTTCACCTTCGCCCCGGTGAGGCCCGCCACCAGGTGCCAGGGGACGAGGCCCGCATGGTGCTCCATCTCCGTGACCAGGACCTCGTCCCCTTCCTTAAGGTTTCTCAAACCCCAGGCGTAGGCCACCAGGTTCATGGCCTCGGTAGTGTTGCGCACAAAGACGATCTCCTGGGGGTTTGCGTTCAGGAAGCGGGCAAGCCTTTTGCGGGCCTCCTCGTAGGCCTCGGTGGCCTCGGCGGAAAGCCGGTAGGCCCCCCGGTGGACGTTGGCGTTCAGGGTCTCGTAGAAGCGCTTCAGGGACTCAATGACGCGCCTTGGCTTTTGGCTCGTGGCGGCGGAGTCCAGATAGACGAAGTCGGGCCGCCCAGCGATCAGGGGGAAGTCCACCCTTAAGGTGCTTAGGTCCATGCCCTCAGTCTAGTCTAGGCGCACCCGTCTGAGGAGCGTGGCGTTTAGGGCCACGATCACCGTGGAGAGGCTCATAAAAAGCGCTCCCACCGCCGGAGAAAGGACGATCCCCAAGGGGTAGGCCACCCCGGCGGCCAGGGGCAGGGCGATGGCGTTGTAGCCCGTGGCCCAGAAGAGGTTCTGCACCATCTTGGCGTAGGTGGCCCGGGCGAGGAGGAGGGCGCGGACCACGTCCAGGGGGTCGCTTTCCACCAGAACGAGATCCGCCGCCTCTATGGCCACGTTGGTCCCCGCCCCGATGGCGATGCCCAGGTCGGCCTCGAGGAGAGCGGGGGCGTCGTTAATGCCGTCGCCGACGAAGGCGGTGGGGCCTTGGGTCTTGAGCTCGCGTACGATCCGGGCTTTGTCCTGGGGTAGGACCCGGGCGTGGTACCGCTCAATTCCCAGCTCCTGGGCCACGGTTTTGGCCACGGCCTCGGCGTCCCCCGTGATCATCACGGGGGTGAGGCCCATGGCCTTCAGCCGTTGGACGGCTTCCTTGGCGGAGGGACGGATGCGGTCGGCCAAAGCGAAGTAGGCCAAAACCCGCTCCTCGTCCATGAGGGCAACGGCGCTTTCCCCCCGGCCTTCGGCCTCCCGGAGGCCTCGCTTTAGGGCTTCGGACACCCTTAGCCCAAGCTCCTCCGCCCACTCGGGCCGGCCCACCCGGTAGCGTTTACCCTCGAGGGTGCCCTCCACGCCTTTGCCGGGGACCGCCTGGAAGTCCCGGACCTCAGGGCGGGGAAGCCCCTTGCCTTCCGCCGCTTCCACGATGGCCTGGGCCAAGGGGTGTTCCGAGAGGGCCTCGAGGGCCGCAGCTAGGGAAAGCACCTCTTCCTCGGAAAACTCCTCAGCGTATATTGCCCGAACGGCGAAGCGCCCCTCGGTGAGGGTCCCGGTCTTGTCCAAGGCCACGAAGCGGATCTCCCGGGCGCGTTCAAAGGCTTCCCGGTTCCGGACCAGGATGCCGTGCCGGGCAGCCAGGGCCGTGGCGTTCACCATGACCAGGGGGATGGCGAGGCCTAGGGCGTGGGGGCAGGCGATGACCACCACGGTTACTGCCAGGGAGAGGGCGAAGTTGAAGTCCCGTCCCAGGGCGAGCCAGACGAGGAAGGTGAGGGTGCCGAGGGTAAGGGCGATGTAGAAGAGCCACCCCGCAACCCGGTCTGCCAGGGCCTGGAAGCGGCTCCGGGAGGCTTGGGCTTCCTGTACCAGTCGCAGGATCTGGCTTAGGGTGGTGGCCTCCCCGGTGCGGGTGACCCGGACCTTGAGGGCGCCCTCCCCGTTCACCGCCCCGGCTATCACCTCGTCTCCCGGTTCTTTGGGCACGGGCCGGGACTCCCCGGTGAGGAAGGCCTCGTTCATCGTGGAAGCGCCCTCCACCACCACCCCGTCCGCCGGCACCTGCTCCCCGGGGCGGATAAGGATCAGGTCCCCCTCTTTGAGGGCGGAGACGGGTATGTCTTCTATGCGGTCGCCCAAGATCCGGTGGGCGGTGGTGGGCATGAGCTTGGAGAGTTCCTCCAGGGCCCGGCTTGCTGCCTGCACCGAGGCCATCTCCAGCCAGTGCCCGAGGAGCATCACGTCAATGAGCGTGGCCAGCTCCCAGTAAAAGGGCTTTCCCGGAAGGCCCAAGGAGACGGCCAGGCTGTAGCCGTAGGCCGCGGTGATCCCCAGGGCGATGAGGGTCATCATCCCGGGGGTGCGCGCCCGAAGCTCGCGAAGCGCCCCCTTTAGGAAGACCAGGCCGCCGTAGAAGTAGAGGATCGTCCCCAAGACGGGGTTCACCCAGGCGCTTCCCGGGAACTGGGCTGCCCGGTAGCCGAACCAATCTTGGAGGTGTTCGGAGAAGTAGAGGATGGGGAGGGTGAGGAGGAGGCTTACGAAAAAGCGGTCCCGGAACATCTCCGGGGTGTGCCCGGCGTGCTTGTCGTGGCCCGTGTGGGCAGCGTGCCCCCCAGAGGGGTGCGCGTGCTGGGGTTCGGAATGGGGGTGGGAGTGCTTGTGGTGAGGGTTCTCGTGCTTCATCCGAGCGCCTCCTTATTTCCAAGCATATACCCTTCCCCAGGAGGGGGGGGTGGAAGGTCCGGCCTCGTGCCGGGAAGGAAGCCCTAACCCACCTCGAGGACTCCCATCATCCCCCGGTCCTCGTGCTCCACGATGTGGCAGTGAAAAACGGTCCGGCCCTTTTCCCTCAAGGGAACCAGAAGCCTGGCCACCTCGCCCGCCTTCAGGTTGACCACATCCTTCCAGGCCCGGTAGGGGAAAGGCCTCCCGCCCACGGAGAGGACCTGGAAGGGGTGGACGTGGAGGTGGAAGGGGTGGTCCATGTCCCCCTGGTTTTCCACCTCCCAGACCTCCACCGTCTGGGCCTGCCCCTTCAGGTCCACCCGCCTGTGGTCAAAGACCTGGCCGTTGATGAAGAAGCGGGCGGCCATCATGTCCTCGGTGAGGACCAGGCGGCGGGTGACCACGGGGGCGGGCAGGGTGGGGAAGGGGCTTAGGGCCTTGGGCAGGGGTAAGGGCTTGGGGTTCTTGGGGGCGATGAGGTAAAGAAGGGTTTCGGGCCGGCTTGGCCCTTGGGGCATGGCGTGGGCCATGCCCCCCATGTCCATCATGCCCATGGCCCCGCGGTCGTAGGGCAGGGCCTGGAGGAGGAAGCGGCCCTCTTTCCGCAAGCGCACCAGGACCTCGGCCCGCTCTCCTGGGGCCAGGAGGAGCTCGGACACCTCCAGGGGCTCTTCCAGGAAGCCCCCATCGGCGGCGATGAGGTAAAGGGGGTGGTCCTGCAGGGCCAGGCGGTAGTAGCGGGCGTTGGAGGCGTTGAGGAGGCGAAGCCTCAGGGTGGCCTTCTGGGCCACCAGGGTGGGCCGCAGGGCCCCGTTCACCAGGACCAGGTCGCCCTCCTTCCCGTTCATCCAGTCCATGGGGGTGTGCGGCGCCGGGCGCCCGCCCTGGAGGGCCAGGTCCTTCAGGACGAGGAGGTGCTCCTCCGCCTCCCTGAGCTCGGGGATGGCGTCCAGGGAGCTTTCCACCACGAGGGCTCCCAGGAGGCCGGCAAAGAGCTGGGGGGCTACCCGGCCGTGCAGGTGGGGGTGGTACCAGAAGGTACCTGCCAGCTCCTTGGGAACAGCGAACTCGTAGGTCCAGCTCTCCCCCGGGGGGATCTCCAGGAAGGGGTCGTCCACCTTAGGGGAGATGGGCAGGCCGTGCCAGTGGAGGTTGGTGGGCTCGGGAAGGCGGTTTTCCAGGGTGAGGCGCACCGTGTCCCTGGGGCGGACCCGGAGGGTGGGCCCGGGAAAGCTCCCCCCGTAGGTGAGGAGGGTGGCCCTTTGCCCCGCCAGGGCAAGCGGGGTGGGGGTGGCAGAAAGCTTCAGGGAGAGGAGGCCGCCCTGGCTCCGCACCACCTTGGGCTCGGGGAAGGAAGGGCCTTGGGCCCGGGCCAGGCCCAGGACCAGACTGCCCGCCGCCGCTTGGAGAAAGCTCCTGCGCGCCAGCATGCTCTTTAGGCTAGAGGGGAAGTGTTAAGGGCGCGTAAAGCCCCTAAAGCCGGGCCAGGGCCCGGGAGAGCCTGGTGCGGGCTTCTTCGGCCACGGGGGCGAGGGCCCTTTGGGTGGCCTCGGGGAGGACCCGGAACATCTCCTTGGGGTCCTGGATTAGGACCTCCACCCCCTCCTCGGCCTCCCGGAGCACCACGTTGCAGGGGAGGAGGAGGCCGATCTCCGGAAGGGCCTCCAGGGCCCGCGCCGCCAGGTGGGGGTTGCAGGCTCCGAGGATCAGGTAGGGGGGCCTTTCCAGGTCGAGCCTGGCCTTTAGGGTGGCGGCCACGTCAATCTCGGTCAGGATCCCGAAGCCCTCCTCCTTGAGGGCGGCCTCCACCTGGGCGCGGGCCTCGGAAAGGGTGGCCTTTAGGGTCTTGCGCATCCCGGTCATGGATACCTCCTACCCCTATAGGCTACTCCTCGTGCCCGCCGAGGAAGGGGCCGTGCCAGGTGTGGACCCAGACCTCCCCGGTGTAGGCGTTCACGGAAAGCATCCCCTCTACCTCTTTTCGGCCGAAGTCAAAGGTGTAGTACCCGGGGAAGGCGCCCTCCTCTATGACCCGGGCCCCGGGGAGGAAGCCCTTGAGGAAGGCTTCGGCCAGGCGCTTGGCCTCGGAAAGGCCGTAGCGGGGCGGGGCCTGGAGGGGGGCGGCCATCATCCCGTAGCGGGTGTTCCACATCCTGCTGGGCCCGGGTTCGGGGGCCACCGCCCCGGTGTACCGGTCCACGATGAGCTCAAAAAGCCCCTGCCCCCCTGCGTCCACCACCTGGGCGTAGTAGGTTTGGCTGAAGGCCATGAAGTCCTGAAGGCGCGCCCCGGGCGCCACCCGTTGGGCGTAGGCCTCCATCCGGGCCCGGGCCACCTCCTCGGGGATGGGCCTGGCCTGGGGCGGGTAGACCGCCATCATGCCGTGGCCCATGCCCATCATCCCAGGGCCCAGGGCGCCGTAGCCCGGCCCAAACCCGCCCATCATGCCCTGGGTAAGGGCCAGGCCCAAAAGGAGCAGGCCCAAGATCCCCAAAACCGCTTGGTGGCCTTTCATTTCCCACCTCCACCCTTACCCTAACCCCGTACTGTTAAGCGCCGATAAAGGGCCGGTTTTACCCGGGCTTAACCTGGGGCGCCTATCCTGAGCCCGTGCGCGGGGCGGCCCTTCTCCTTGGCGTTTTGGGGCTGGGGGCGGTTTTGGCCTTGGGGGGAGAGGGTTCCCAGGGGCTTTACCGGGGGATGGGCGCCTTGGCCCCACCCCTGGACGCCCTGGACCTGCCGGCGGTCTCCGCTTTCCTCCTTGGGGTTTTGGCCGCCTTCGCGCCTTGCCAGGCGACCACCGGGGCCGGGGCCTTGGGGGACGGAGGGCGCCTTTTCCCCGGGCTTCCGGCCTTCCTCCTGGGCCAGACACCCTCCTTCTGGGGGTGGGCCACCCGCCTGGCGGGGGCGGGGCTTTTGGACACCGCGGTCTACTGGGGGCTTTGATGCTGAGGAAGCGGCTTTTCGCCTGGGTGTACCCCGGTCTCTCCGCCCGGCACGAGGCCTTGGTGGAGGAGCGGAAGCGGGCGCTTTTCCGGCGCGCCTTGGCCCTTGGGCCCAGGCGGGTCTTGGAGATCGGCCCTGGGCCGGGCCCCAACCTGGCCCACCTGCCCCCCGGGGTGGAGTACCTGGCCCTCGAGCCCAACCCCTTTTTCCACCAAGCCCTCCGGCGGAGGGCCGAGGCGTTGGGCCTTGGCCTCACCCTCCTCTTGGGCCGGGCCGAGGCCATCCCCCTGCCCGCCGAGCATGTGGACCTGGTGGTGGGGACCCTGGTCCTCTGCTCCGTGGAGGACCCCCTTAAGGCGGTGGCGGAGGTCCACCGGGTGCTCCGCCCCGGCGGGGCCTTCCTGTTCCTGGAGCACGTGGCCGCCCCTGGGGGGCCCTACCGCCTCCTCCAGGAGGCGGCCACCCCCCTCTTCGCCCTCTTTGGGGACGGGTGCCACCCCAACCGGGAAACCCTGGCCCTCATCCGCGCCCGCTTTCCCCGGGTGGAGGCGGAGGCCTTCGCCCTTCCCCTGCCCGTGGTGGCGCCCCACGTGGCGGGGCTGGCCTTCAAGGCCCCTAGCGGGCGGCCAGCCTAAACCCCGTGAGGCAGGTGGGGCTGTCCTTGAAGGTGGCCACCGAGCCCTGGGCCACCCAGGTGCCCTGCTGGATTTCCACGGTGAACCGGCCGTTGCGGGGAAGCCAGAGCTCAAAGAACCCGTCCGGCCCCGCCTCCACCTCCTTGTCCAGAAGGAGCTTCCCTTCCCGGTACACCCGTACCCGGAAGCGCTCCCCTACCAGTTCCCCCCGGCAGCTGGAGAAGTAGTGGATGGTGCAGGGGTGGGTGAGGGTGCGGTAGGGGGCGATGGCCAGGGCCATCCGGTCCTTGGGCAGGGGGATGGCCACCCTGCTCCCCCCCACCTCAAAGACCACCGCCTCCTGGGTCAGGTAGCTCACCGCCTGGACCCCCGCCTGGCGCCAGCGCTTTGCCAGCGCCATGGCCTCCTCGGGCCCGAGGCCCTGGAGGTCCTTCGCCGTCTGCCCAAGCGCCGCTCCCAGAAGGAAGATCCACCAGAGGTGCCTTTTCATGCCCCCAGGCTACCCGCCTTCTGTAAAGCCCCGATAAAGGGGCAGGGTGAAGGTGAAGCGGCTTCCCACCCCCACCTGGCTTTCCGCCCAGATCCGCCCCCCCATGGCCTCCACCAACCCCTTGGCCACGGTGAGGCCCACCCCCGTGCCTCCGTCCTTCCGGCTCCTGGCCCGGTCCACCCGGTAGAAGCGCTTGAAGATGTGGGGCAGGTGCTCCTCGGGGATGCCCACCCCCGTGTCCTCTACGAAGAAGGCCACCTGCCCTTCCAAGGGATAGGCCCCCAGGGTGGCCCGGCCCCCTTCCGGGGTGAAGCGGAGGGCGTTGTGGAGGAGGTTGGCCAGGACCTGGAGGGCCCTTTCCCGGTCCGCCAGGACGGGAGGAAGGGGAGGGATGGGGGCCAGCCCCAGGGCCACCCCCTTGCTCTGAAACGCGGGCAGGAAGCGCTGGTAGGCCTCCTCCAGGAGGGCCTTGGGGGAAAGGGCCTCGAGGCGGATCTCCACCCGCTGCGCCTCCACCCGGGAGACCAGGGCCAGGTCCTCCACCAGGCGCTTTAGGGCCCGCACCTCCCTTAGGATCCCCTCCGCGGCCCGTTCCGGGGTTAGCACCCCGTCCGAAAGCCCCTCCGCGTACCCCTGGAGGGCGGAGAGGGGGGTCCTGAGCTCGTGGGCCACGGTGCCGATGAGCTCCGCCCGGGTTTTCTCCACCTTGTCCAGGGCCTCGGCCAGGCGGTTGAAGTGGAGGGCCAGCTCCCCCAGCTCATCCCCTTCCAAAGGGGGGAGGCGGAGCCCGTAGTTCCCCTCGGCCATGGCCCGGCTCCCCTGGGCGAGAAGCCGGGCGGTGCGGGCTAAGCGGAGGCTCGGCACCAGGGCCACTAAGGCCGCCCCTAAGGCGGAAAGGGGCAGGGCGGCGAGAAGGGCGGAGGTCAGGGTGGCGCGGAGGCCGGCCTCGAGGTCCGCCCTTAGGGCCTCGGCCATGGCCCCGCCCCCCATCATGGCCAGGGCGTGGGCCATGCGGGCCACATGCCCCCGGTAGAAGCTGGGGGCCAGGGCCTCGGCCAGGAGGAAGAGGAGGAATAGCGCGAGGAGCGCCACCAAAAAGTGGCTCAGGCAGAGCTTAAGAAAAAGGCGCATCCCCCTCCCGGAAGCGGTAGCCCACCCCCCGCACCGTTTCTATGAAGCGGGGGTTTTCCGCGTCGTCCCCCAGTTTTCTCCTTAAGGCGGCGATGTGCACGTCCACCACCCGGTCCACCCCCGGGAAGTCCGGCCCCCAGACCTTTTCCAGAAGCCTTTCCCGGCTGAAGACCACCCCCGGGTGCTGGGCTAAGGTGAGGAGGAGGTCGAACTCCAGGCGGCTTAGGGGGAGGGGCTCCTCCCCCAGGTAGGCCTCCCGCTTCTTGGGCAAAAGGCGCAAGGGGCCGTAGCGGAGCTCCTCCTTAAGCCCCGCCCGGCGCAGGAGGGCCTTCACCCGGGCCACCACCTCCCGGGGGCTGAAGGGCTTCACCACGTAGTCGTCCGCCCCCAGCTCCAGCCCCCGCACCCGGTCCTCCTCCTCCCCCCGGGCGGTGAGGAGGAGGAGGGGGAGTTCGGGCCGGGCCTGGCGGATGGCCTGGGCCACCTGGAAGCCGTCCACCTTGGGCAGCATGAGGTCCAGGACCACCAGGTCCGCCTGGGGGAAGAGGGCCAGGGCCTCCGCCCCGTCCTCGGCCTTCAGGACCTGGAAGCCCGCCCCCTTAAGGTAGCCCTCCAGGACCTCGAGGATGGCCGGATCGTCGTCCACCAGGAGCACCTTCACGAGAGGTCCCGCTTCATCCGTTCAAAGGTTTCCCGGTCAATCTCCCCCTTGGCGTAGCGCTCCCGAAGAAGCTTAAGGGCCCGGTCCTCCTCCTTGGGGCTTAGGGCCCGGAAGAGGAGGTAAAAGCCCAGGGCCACAAGGGCGATCCAAAGCAAGCCCCACAGGATCCCCCAGCCGCCAAAGCCGCAGGGGCCGTACCAATAGCCCATCATGGTCCACCTCCCCCTTTACTCTAGACCCCGAGGGTAAAGCTTCGGTAAAGGTGGCCTCCGGCCTTGACCTGGGGAAGCCCCAGGGGTAGGATGGCCCCGTACCCCACCCCAGGGGGGGTGGGGTCGGAGGTGAACCCATGCTCCGGCTGAAGGTGGAAGGCATGACCTGCAACCACTGCGTGATGGCGGTGAAGAAGGCCCTCATGAAGGTCCCCGGCGTGGAGAGGGCCGAGGTGTCCTTAGAAAAGGGCGAGGCCCTGGTGGAGGGCCAGGCCGATCCCAAGGCCCTGGTCCAGGCGGTGGAGGCCGAGGGGTACCGGGCCCAGGTGGCATGAGGGGCCACCTTCACCTAGACCCCAAGGTGCGGGAGGAGGCGAGAAAGAGGCTCCTTTCCGCCAAGGGCCACCTGGAAGGCATCCTTCGCATGCTGGAGGACGAAGGGGTGTACTGCGTGGATGTCCTGAAGCAGCTGAAGGCCGTCCAGGGGGCCTTAGACCGGGTGGGGGAGATGGTCTTAAGGGCCCACCTAAGGGACCACGTGGCCACCGCCCAGGCGCGGGGGGATGTGGAGGAGATCGTGGAGGAGCTCATGGAGGCCCTCAAGTACCGCTAAGGAGGTGGAAATGGCGCGTATTCTGGCGTTCATCCTGGCCCTGGGCCTGGCCCTGGCCCAGCACCAGCACGGAAGCCCTTCCCAGTCCAGCCCGGAAAGGGCCTTCCTCTCGGGCATGATCGCCCACCACGAGGGGGCCTTGGAGATGGCCAGGCTGGCCCTACCCGCCCTGAAGGACCCCGAGGTGAAGGCCTGGGCGGAGTCCATCCTTAAGGAACAGGAGGGGGAGATCCGCGCCATGCGCGCCCTCCTCCCCCGCTTCGGGGGCCTGGACGGGGGGGCCTACCAGGCCATGCGGGGGGAGATGGCGGACCTGCTGGCCCGGCTCCGCGCGACCCAGGACCGGGAGCGGGCCTTTGTGGAGCTCATGCTCCTCCACCACAAGGGGGCGGTGGAGATGGCCCTCGAGGTCCTCCTTTCCGGACGGGATACGGAGGTCCTGAACCTGGCCAAGGCCATCGCCCTGGCTCAGACGGAGGAGATCCACCGGTTCCGCCTATGGCTTCTTCGCTGAAGGAAGTCCGCCTGGGGGTTAAGGGCATGACCTGCGCCGCCTGCG
>SPLK01000420.1_pt1 | contig 12522 bp, 9 predicted proteins | sample 2456111 | NCBI WGS metagenome assembly SPLK01 (sample SAMN11156906, study PRJNA527647) | hot springs metagenome | biome: Geothermal region; feature: Hot spring; material: tree branch in hot spring; isolation source: hot spring sediment rich in lignocellulosic material ... | reverse complement strand
TCTGGCGGTTCGACAGGTCGAGCCAGGGCGGCGTCAAAAGAATTGGGAGGGACCAGAGGGTGCCCGGCCCATCCCGGTAGCGACCTGACGGAGGTGCAGCACGTGCAGAACCTGTTACCGCCCGAGTTCCAACGCAACCCCTGGCCAATGTACGCCTTGATGCGGACCACCCAGCCCGTCTGGCACTTCCAACCCTTGGATATCTGGTGCGTCTTCCGTTATGATGACGTCCGCACCGTGTTATCCGACTGGTCTCGCTTCTCCTCTCAATTCAGCGGCTACGTGACGCCGGACCCGGCGGCCCAGGTGCGGGGCTTTGGCGACGGCCTGGGACCCACCCTCCTCACCACCGACCCACCCCGCCACACGCAGCTCCGCTCGCTGGTGAACCGGGCCTTTACCCCCAAAGCGGTGGCGGCGTTGGAGCCCCGCATCGAGGCCATCACCCGGGAGCTGTTAGAGCGGGTGCTGCCCGACGGCCGCATCGACGTCATTCGTGACCTGGCCTACCCCTTGCCGGTGATGATCATCGCCGAACTGCTAGGCATTCCGCCCGAGGACCGTGACCGCTTCAAGCACTGGTCGGATGAAGTGGTAGCCGCCTCTAACACCGTACTGGGGGAGGTCAACCCGGTCTTCCCTCAGGTGCAGGCCGAGATGTTTGCCTACTTCCGCGACGTGATGCAGGAGCGTCGCCGACGGCCGGGCCCCGACCTGATCAGCGCCCTACTTGCCGTGGAGGAGGCGGACCGCCGCCTGACCGAGGCCGAGATCTTGGGCTTTTGCTGGCTGCTTTTGGTAGCGGGCAACGAGACCACCACGAACCTGATCGGGAACGCCGTCCTTTCCCTCCTGGAGCACCCCCAGGAACTGGCGCGACTGCAGGCCGACCCGGGGCTGTTGCCCAGCGCCATCGAAGAGGCGCTTCGATACCGCTCGCCGGTACAGGCGATGTTCCGAGTGGCCAAGGAGTCCGTGGAACTGGCGGGGCGCACCATCCCGGCCGGCGCCCGCGTGGTGGCGTTTATCGGCTCCGCCAACCGGGATGAAGCCCGCTTTCCGGCGCCCGACCGCTTCGACGTGGCCCGGGAACCAAACCCCCACATCGCCTTTGGTCACGGCCCACATTTCTGCCTGGGCGCACCCTTGGCTCGCCTGGAGGCCCGGATTGCCCTCGACCAGCTGCTCCGCCGGACACAGAACTGGGCTCTGGCACCCGACGCCCAGCTTGAGCCCTGCCGCGGCTTTATCGTGCACGGCGTCACCAGCCTGCCCGTCACCTTCACGCCCCGACCCTCCTAAAGGCGGCGAGGCGGCTGGCTTTGTGCCGCCAGCCGCCTCCCCCCAGGTCTGCGCCGGGTCTGGCCGTGCAGCCTCAGGACCAGGACGCGGCCAGGCCCACCAAGGCCACCGCCGCCCAGATGCCCAGGCCGAGGAGCAACGGGCGCAGTCCCGTGGCCGCCAGGCGCTGCACGTCGGTGGAGAAGCCCACGGCGGCCAACGCTACCACGATCAGAAAGCGCCCCAGCTGGGGCAGCTGTTCCGCGGCCACGGCCGGCAAGAGGCCCAGGGTGTTGAGGGCCGACGCCACCAGGAACCAGAGCAAAAACCACGGAAAGATACGGCGCAAGTGGCGACCGGCGGAGAGCCTGGCGCCGGCAGGCGCCGCAGGCGAAGTGGCCCGGTCACCGGCACTAGCGGCCTGGGGGCTGCGGCGCCGGGCCTCCAGCAAGGCGAAGGCCAGGGCGATGGGGATGATCATGGTGGTGCGGGTCAGCTTCACCACCGTGGCATAGTCGCCCGCCGCCCGGCTGTAGGCGTAGCCCGCCGCCACCACCGAGGAGGTGTCGTTAATGGCCGTCCCCGCCCAGAGGCCGAAGACATGGTCGCTCAACCCCAGGGCATGGCCGAGTGCCGGAAAAATGAAAACTGCCAGGATGTTGAACAAAAAGACTGTGGAGATGGCGTAAGCGATCTCGGCGGCCTCGGCCGCCACGATGGGGGCCACGGCGGCGATGGCCGAAGCGCCACAGATGGTCGTCCCCACCCCCACCAGATTCACCAAGTTACGGGGCACCCGCAGCCAGCGGCCCAGGGCCCAGGCGCTGACCAGGGCGGCGGTGAAAGTGAACACCATCACCCAGAGGGACTCCACCCCCGTCCGCCACACCTGCTGCAAACTAAACCCGGCGCCCAGGGCTACGATCCCCGCCTGCAGCACACGCTTGCTGGCGAAGGTGATGCCCGCCTTGGCCGCCTGCGGCATGCCCACAGCCAGACGCATCACCAAGCCCAAGACGATGGCCAGGACCGGTGCCCCGATGAGGGGGAATAGCCGCCCTAGAAACCAGGCGGTCAGGCCGATGGCCGCGGCCAGCGCCAGGCCTGGCCACGGCGACGTCCCGTCCTTGCTAACAGCGGCAGCAGGCTGGGCAGCCCCTGGCGGGACCGCCTCGCTCCCTGCTGCCGCAGCCTCTGACCGTGCCTCTGTCCCCACGATGCCGACCTCCGCCCGGCCCGGCGGGTACGTGCCTCGGCGCCCCCGCCGGCCCATGTTCTTCTGGCGACAGTACGCCACCCGAGGCAAGAGTTCCTGGGCGGCGGAGGCGGAACTTGCACCTTGCCGGTGACGGCGAGCTCCTGGCCGGGCGCCAGGCCGGTTTTCCGGGAAACCCGGCGTCCCCCGGCCACTTGCCCGCTGCCTTACCGCCGCCGGCCCTCAGCTAGCAGGGCGCTGATCTGGCGGGCGGCCGATTCCAGCGTATTCCGCAAATTAGCCCCGCCGGTCCAGGCCTGGCCGATGGCGTCGGTGAGGATGGCTTCAATCTGCTGGTAGTTGGGCACCACCGAGCCGTAGGGCGGGCGACCATACTGGGCCGCCTCCAAAAAGGCTTGCTCCACGCCGAAGGGATCGGCGGCCTGAACCTTGCGGGCCACGTCCTTGCGGCCGGGGATTTCGATATAGTTCCCCAGGTTTTCTCGCTCCTGCACCCAGGCGCCGGCCAGGAACTTCACCAACTCAAGGGCCGCCTCCTTATCCCGGGCCTGGCTGGTGATGCCCCAAGCGGTGGCATAGATAACGGTGGACGGCTGTGTCCGGTTCGGCCCCTGGGGGAGGTCGACGACCCCTACCGACAACTGGCCCTGTTTGATCAAAGGGGCGAAGCCGAACATAGACCAGTGGCCGCTGACGGCCAGACCGGCCAGTCCTTTCGAGAAGAGGCCGCCGCCCAGCGCGTCCATCTCGGCCTGGGTAGGGGCTACCCGGTGCTTCAGGGCCAGGTCCAGCAGGAACTGCACGGCCTCCACCGTGACCGGGCTGTTGGTGTACCCCAGGGCGGTTTGCCAGTCGGGGCTCAGGAACTCACCCCCGTACGACCAGACCAGCGGGGTGGTGTAGCCCATCCAGTTGGTGAAATAGGTGCCCCACCGCTGCACCTTGCCCCCTTCCCAGCGGACAAGCTTGCGGGCCTCATCGAGGTAATCGTTGAAGGTCCAGCCCCGGCGGGGGTACGAGAGCCCCGCTTCGTCAAAGTGGACCTTGTTGTAGTACATGACAATGGGCGTGAACCCCTTAGGCAGGCCGTATACCCGCCCTTGCCGGGTAAAGATGGCCAGGGCCGGCTCAAAGTAGCTGGAGAGATCGACCAGGCCCCGCTGCACATAAGGCCGCAGGTCTTCGATCAACCCCTGGTCGACGAAGGTTGGCACGTACGGGTTGTCTAAGAGCATCACGTCCGGGGCTGTACCGGCCGCAAATCGCACCAGGAGCTGCTCGGTGTAGTTCTCGGGATACGGCTCGGGCTGCACGTCGATGTCCGGGTGCTGCCGTTCAAACTCGGCCACGTACTCCTCAAAGAGCCGGGCCGCGTCCCCGCCACCCCAGTGGCTCACCCGGACCACCCGCCGAGCCGCCGCCGAGACGTCGGCCGCGCTCAGCGCCACCAGACACGTGGCTACCGCCAACCATCGCCACCGCCGCCGGCCAACACCGTCTCGCCCTGCCCTGGTCATGGCCACCCACGCTCCTTCTCTTGGACACCGGCCTAGACCCTTCGGCCCGTCGGTTTTATTCGCGATCATTCACGCAAAATCGGCGTTTCCCTTGTCCGTTCTCCGGCCCGGCTGCCACTGCCGCCCTAGAACAGCCGGCGGATTAGAACAGCCGGCGGACCAGCCCCGCCGTCACCAGGCTGAGGGTGACACCGGCAGCGAAGAGGTGGGCAAAGGACGTGCGGTCGACCAACAGGCCGGCGGCGCTGGTGGCCACGGCCGAGGCAGCGGTGACCAGCACGGAGTGGGCCACGGTGGCCAGCGGGCGCGGCCCCGGCGGCACCAGCCGGATCAGCAGGACGCCCGCACCCAGGCCTGCCACCGTCCCTGCCAACGCGTAGGCCACGTGGGCGGCGAAAAGCCAGCCTGGCCGACCCCCCGCCAGTGCTAGGCCTCCGCCCAGCGCCGCCAAGAGCGGTCCGAGGCTGAGGGCCGCCGTCGCTCCCCCGCCAGGACGGTCCGTCCAGCGGCCCACCGCGGGGGCACAGAGCGCGTGGGTGAGCAGGCCCAGGGTGGCAAAGAGGCCAGCGGTGCTCTCCGGGAGCTGAAAGCGATCCACGGTGGCCAAAGGGACATAGAAGCCCGGCACCGCTGCCACCGACTGCAGGGCGGAGACGCCCGCCAGGCCGGCTAACCGAGGGTAGCGGCGGAACAGCTGGAGAGTCCGCTTGAGCCAACCATCCCCGGGTATCACGACCGGCTCCTTCTCGCCGTGGTGGGCGACCGCCACCCTCGGTTCCCGGATCAGGAGTGGGGGCAGGTTGGAGAGCCACAGCAGGCTGCCTCCGACTAGAAAGAGGAGGCCAAAGTTGCGGGGAAAAGGCCAGGCGGCCAGGATCCAGGCCACTGCCGAGGCGCCCAGTAGGCCTGTGACGCCATGCAGGGACTGTGCCAAGCCCAGGTAGCTCCCGTAGCGGCCGGGAAAGAGGCGGTCCAGGAAATTCGGCAACAACGGGGCGACCAAGCCACCGATCGCGGCCTGGAGGGCAAAAGCGAGCAGAAGGCCTGCCGCCACTTGGCCAGCCGTAAGTGAGCCCAGCCACAGGGCGGCGCCGTAAGCGATCCAGCACGCGGCGATGCCGAAGTGAGGCCAGACCACTCGCCGCTTTAAAGGCCCGTCGCCCGCTAGGTAGAGCGAACTCAGGATGGAGAAGGGGACCGCCAGAACGGAGCCCAAGCCCAGCAGGCCCACCACGCCTTTTTCAGCGGTGACTCGGCCCAACAGGACGGTCAGGACACTGGATGAGAAGGCGGCCACACCGAGGCCCCATATCGCCTCCCAGATCAGCATGAGGGCCAGGTTTCGTCGCCAGCCGCCAAGGCGCGGCAGCGCCGACCCGGAGAGGAAGGTCGAGACGAACACCAGGCGGGGCCTTGGCCGGCGGGGGGCCTCGTGCACATGGACTCCCTCTGCCGCGAACCGGCTCGCTGTGGCGGTACACCTTCACGCCACCGCGGCGCTGATAGCTATACGCCTCGTCGTATCAGCATTCCTGGGCCCGGGGCCGTCGGGCGGGGCCGTCGGGCGGGGCCGTCGGGCGCTTTCCGGGCACCGACGGCCCTCCCGGGTAGTAATGGCTCTCGGACAGGAGGGGCAGCTATGGCGAAGGTGGGCTACCACGGCTAAATGGCCATCCAACCTCCGTCGGCCACCACTGCCGCTCCGTTGATGAAGCGGGCATCCTCGCTGGCAAGGAACAGAGCCACGGCCGCGATCTCGTCGGGTTGGCCTAGCTTGGGCGAAAGGGCCGCCACCCGTTGCAGCTTGGCTAGCCCCTCCGGGTGTGGCTCACCGCCCAACCCAATGGCGGTGGCCACTGCGCCTGGACAGATGGCGTTGCAGCGAATTCCCTTGTCCGCATAGAAGGCTGCGATGTTCTTGGTCAGGCCCAGGACTCCGTGTTTGGCTACGGTATAGGCCACGCCTGCTACGCCACCCCGCAAGCCCCCCACTGAGGCGATGTTAATAATTGTACCGCCGCCCTGCTGGATCATGATGGGAACGGCCTTACGGCAGGCGTAGAAGGGGCCATTGATGTTCACGGCTAGCACTCGGTCCCAAACGTCGTCAGGACATTCTGCCACCGGCAGGGCACGGTCCATGATACCGGCGTTGTTCACCAGAACATCGAGGCGGCCATAAGTGTCGCACGCCACATCGATGGCCCCTTCGATTTCTCGTGCTTGTGCCACGTTCGCGACCACGGTGGTAACGACACCCCCGGCAGCGCGCACCTCCTCTTTCACCTCGTCCAGGCGGGCGGGCACGACATCCACGGCAACGACTTTGGCCCCTTCGGCTGCGAAGAGCTTGGCCATTGCCCTGCCCATCCCGGAGCCAGCACCCGTGATTAAGGCCACCTTATCACTCAATTTCATTCGTAACGCCCACCCTTCGTCTGCAGGGATGGCCCCTCGTCCGGCTCCCAAACTACGTAGAGTAGAGCCGGCTGAGATTGGCCAGGTGGAGGGCCTCCCGGCACCGCATATTGGAGTCCCCACTCTATGTCAAGGGCGGACCGGCTCGGTACCACCGAGTCCCGGCGTCCGACTCCCCCTCGACCAGCCTCAAAAAACCAGTCGCCTGCGCCTCCCGAAGCTTGTCCAGGCCATAGGGAGCCACCTTATCGCCCTTACGCCACCGGCTCCCGTCCCGAACACGCAGCGCCGCCCGCATCGTTGGACCAGGCCCGTCTCGGCAGCAGCGAGGTAGGTGGCGCTCACGCCAAGCGCCCGGGCAAGCTGGACCTGCGTGAAGACGAGCTCACGCCAAATGCACTGACATCGCCACGGCGACCTCCTGGGCGGCCTTAAAGGCCGCGGTGAACTGGACAGCCTGATGTTCCTTGATCATGTCCGTCCGGCCCTTCTGCACATAGCTACGGGGCCTAATGGCGACCAGCCGCCGCCTTACAGCAAGCAGGTGCTCCAATTTCTCTGCACTCTAGCCGGCCTGCTGGAGAATGGAGCAAAGGGTTCTGATAGGCAAATCGATGAAACCAGCCCGCTTCAGGCCCCGCACCACGGCTTGCCTATTTTATCGTTAGCATCGTAGCCTAGGATGGCCCCACGGGTACGCACCAGGGACTCCTCCATGGTGTCGCTGTGGGTGAACAGCTAGTCCAGGTCGGGCACACATAGGGGTGACTCGCACGCTGTCGTCCGGCCCTCACTCCGCCAGCACCTAGAAAGGACGAAGTTTCACTGCTGGTCATCTTCCCGTTCCAACTGCTCCTGCACCTCTTCGAGCAGCCGGTCCAGATCTATCTCTATGAACTCACTTTCCGGCCAGTCCATGTACAGGCCGTCCCGACAAACAGGGCAGATCCACTCGTCGTGCCAGACCTCATCGTCCGGTGCTTCGGGGTTTTCGAGCCGATCAAAGAGCACCAACCGGGCGCTGCAACGGCGACAGCCCGGGGCGATGTAATACGGCTGGCCGCCTGGCCGCGGGTCGGCCGCGCTGCGCGGGACTCGGTCACCGTCCCGGTGCATCCTCTTTCACCTCGATTTCGCCGCGAGAAACAGCGGCCCGGGAAAAGGCCTCCCAGGTCCCGCTCGCGTGTGCGCCAGAGGCGACCGAGCATGATTCCCGCTAGGCGCCCGCTCCTGAGCCACCTGTTCAGGCATCGGTGGCTTCTTCATGCTTCTGTTCCTCCCTATATGGCAGCATATATCCTTGCCGGGCAGGGGCATAGGGTATATTGGAACACGAGGGAGAGTTGATCCTAGCGCAGGGAGGTCGGATAACCCTTGGAGGAACAGGATTGGACACGTCTGAAGCGGCCTCGGCATGAGATGCCCGCATTGTTCCGGGATGCACTGCTGAAACACGGGCTCATAGAGTGTTGTCTAGAACGACCTCCATACCAGCAAAACGACTAGATCGGTTGGATCACCAGGGCGAAACTCGAATAAACCAAACAATAGCGGCCGAATCAGATGTTGGACGACTCGCCCATGGAGACGTTTACATGGACATGCCCTATGTCAGCCTGTGCCTTGTTAGCGGGGGTTCCACAATTGTGGAACCCCTAAGCGTCGCCATCACACAGCGCATGCCAAACTGGGGTAGGCTAGCACGCTGAGACCAATTGGTCCCAAACTGACAGGAAGTCGCATTTTGTCGCCCATGGATGACAAGGTGACAGGGACTGGCAGCTTGACCCATCTTCCGCATCCTGCCATTGCAACCGTAGCAAGTTTTCAAGGAGCGAGCAACACAGCCCCGGTACGGGCAAGTGTAAATCTCCGGGCCATACCCCGCAAACGTGGAGGTTCCTGGCAAGAGAACCCATGAGACCGCCAACTCGGCTGCCTTCAGGCTTGGGCCTCGACCCACCGCCGCACGAAGGGCCAGACCCCGGCCTTGTAGTAGCGGTGGCCACCTTCCCCCGTGTAGAGCTGACAGCGCTCGGGCACCCCTGCCACCCGGTAAATGTCGCTCAGCCGGCGATAGGCCAGCTGGACCGCTTCGTAAGGGAAGATGGGGTCCGTGCGGCCAGCTACCGCCAGGAACGGACGGGGGGCGACTAAGCCGGCCACGTCATACATCTCCGCCAGGGCGAGCAGGCCTGGCACGTAATTGCACTCGCAGTGGTGGATAGAGCCGATGGAGTGCTCAAAGGTGGAGAAGTAAGAAGATGGCACCACCACGCTAATCCGGTCGTCGCACGCCCCGGCGAAGAGGGAGACCGTCCCCCCGCCCGAGTTGCCCGTGATGACCACACGGCGGGCGTCGACCTCGGGGCGAGTGGCGGCGTAGTCGATGAGACGCATGATGTCCCACACCCGCTCGCCGATGAGGGTGCGGCCAAAGAGAAGGGCATGCATCTGTAGCGTACGGCACGAGGAGGTGGCATCCTTCTCAAGCTCCTGGCGGCGGCGCAGGCCGGCAAAGGCCCGCATATCGGGCGCGATGGCCACATAGCCCTCACGGACCGCCTGGAGCGCTACATCCCGCTCCCCCTCGCTGATCTGCCGCCGCTCCTCCTCGCTATCCCAGAGGCCTACGTAGGTGCGCTTGCCGGCTTTACCGTGGCCGTGTGGTGTCAGGACCACGGGGCGAGGGCTGTGCACCACCTTGGGCCGTAAAAGGTAGAACGGCACTTCAAAGCCCGGTTCGGTCTGGATCACCCATTCTTCTCGGACGTGATCGTCCAGCTCTTCCTGCCCCAGTTGCCGTGGGCGCAAGTCACAGCGGCCTCGGGCGGCGATGCGGTCTAGCCCCAGCAGCTGGTGCAAGACAGGCCGGAATTGGCGTTGCCAGGCGATCAGCTCGTCGGGGGTCGTGGCTCGGCAAGCGTAGGGCCGGTACGCTTCAGCGGCCAGAACGTGCACATAGTTGTCGGGCGTCAGGCCCGTGGCGCCGTCAGGGTACACCTTCTCGCCCACCGTTGCCATCGCTGAGATCTCCTCCACTCTCGGGGCGTTAGCGAGAGAACCGGGTCTCTGCTTGGGCCAACAGGGCACTCACCCTGGGGTTGATCTGTTCCACCATCTGGCGGGCGCTCATCTTGCCGTTAAGCATGCTGACCATGGCCGGCCCGATGGTCTCGGTCTCGATCTCGGTCCACTTAGTGGTGTAGTTGGTGAGGATGGAGTACGGGATCGCTTCCATCCAGACCTCCTCGCGTTGTGGGGTGGCGGCGCTGACAAAGCGACCGATCACCTCCCGGTGCGGGGAGATGCGGTACCCTCGCTCGGCCATGATGCGCTGGGCCTTCACGCCCGTGATGAACTTAACGAGCAGCCATGCTTCTTCGGGATACTTGGTGGTGGCGGAGATGGTCACCCCGTCGGGAATGAAGGCACTGGCGTTACGCACGGGCCCCCGGGCGAAGGGAGCCAGATCCCAGTTAAAGTTGAGTTGGCTGCGGAAGTACGGGAGGTTGTAGCCGGCAGCCAGAATCATGGCCGCCCGTTGGTTGGTAAACATGCCCAACTCGCCGCCCAGCTTGCCTAACTCGCTGGGGCGAGGCGAAACCCGGTGGGCGTTGGTGAGATCGTTATAAAACTGCAGGGCGGCAACGGTCTCGTTGCTAGCCAGGAGCGAGCGGGTGCCGGTGGGCTCCCAGTCGAGGCCGCCGTTCTGCCATACCCAGATTCGCCAGCGGGACCACGAGTAGTTGTTGACGAACCCCCACTGATCGGGGGTGCCGTCGCCGTCTTTATCCAGCGTCAGCTTCTTGGCCGTCGCCACAAAGCGGTCCCAGTTCCAGCTGTCGTCGTCCCAGCGGGAAGCGGGATAGGCGACGCCGGCTTGGTCAAAGAGGTCTTTGTTGTAAACCAGCGCGGTCGTGATGAAGTCCCATGGCAAGCCCCACTGCTGACCTTTGAAGATAAAGTCCTCCATGGCCTGCGGATAATACTGTTCCCGCCTAAAGCTAGCATCCCGGCGGATGAAGGGGTTCAGATCACGAAACACGCCGTTGGGTGCGAGGGGCAAGCCTTTTTTGTCCTCCCAAGCCATGACGTCGGGAGCGGTACCAGCCGCGATCATCACCTGAAGCTTCTTCTCATAAGGCTCACCTGTAACGTAGAGCATGTCTACCTTGATGTCGGGGTGATCTTTTTCGAAAGCGGCGATCACCTCGCGCCAGATTTGATCCTCCTCTATGGAGCCCCAGTAGGAGAACTGCAGCGTCACTTGCTTGGCTGCCACCACCGTGGGCCATAGCCCTGTCAGGAGGGCGACAGCCCCTACCCCGGCACGGGCCAGATTCACACCGGGGCGACGGGCAGCGCGGCCTAAACGCATCTTGGTCGAGCACCTCAGCACAGGGTCTTCCTCCCCTTCCGCAGAGCGACGCCGGAAACGCCTGGTGTCTTAAGGTGGCGTTTCGCCCTGCTGGGAAAACTCCCTGGCCGATCCATTTGATCATGCGGAAAAAGAAATCGGCTCGCCGACAGCGGCAAGTGAGGGGGGAGTCGAGTACTGGGCTGGCGACCCTCACTTACCGTTTGGGGGGCTGCCTTCCCTCACTCCACGGGGCAGGAACAGCCCGTCGATTCTTGACCCTGAACTCAACGTAGATGATAATGATTATTGCTGAGTATACTTTTTACCCATTTTATGCAGATCTATCCTGATCAATCATTTGCCGCTTCGTCAGCCGCCCTCCGCTTCGCATCCGACCCGCAGGGAGGAATGATGGATGCCCGCCAAGCCACCTCTCCCCTTCGGCCAGCCGCGCCGATACTGCGCTGCGAGAAGGTCGTGGCCTACCGGCTGTGTATCCCGCGGCGCGCTGCTGGTCCCCGCCGTTTGGATCTTGGCCGCGGGGAGCTGCTGGGCCAGCCAGCCCACCATCACGTTTTGGAGCAAGTGGTACGGAAGCGCGGCCCAGGACTGGGTGAAGAACGTGGCGATTCCTGCCTTTGAGAGACAATACGGGGTCAAGGTAGAGTATCGCCATGTGCAGGAGGAAGACGCCTTCATCGCTGCCGTGGCTGGTGGAGTGGCACCAGACATCTACATCGGCGGCTCGGAAGAGACTCTGCTTGACCTTCGGCCTTTCTTGCGCAACTGGCCCGACCAGCGTCAGATTCCCCCCGCTCTGTGGCGAGCGGCGACGGACCCCCGCACGGGTGCCATCATTCGGGTGCCACAAGAGGTGGAGATCCGGGGTATCGCCTACAATCCCCGCCTGTTTAGCGAGGCAGGCCTGGAACCCTACGTACCTCAAGATTGGGACTCCTTTTTGAGTGCGGTTCGGAAGCTCACCCGTAAACAGGGGGAACGCTATGTGCAGTCGGGTTTTCGCTGGAGCTTCCTCACGGAGACGGGTTTGGCGGGAACCGACCTGGGTTGGTTTCTGGTGGCTGCTGGTGGTGATTTCACCACGCCTGACGAACGCACCTCTACCATCGACAGTGCGGCTATGCGCCGTACCCTCACCTTCTTGGCAGACCTTTTCGAAATCGTAGGAGAGAACTCGCCAGGAACCGGATTTAACAATAACAACGTCGCTATGACCAGGGGTCAACCCTCAGTTCCCCGCTCCTACTACGCTGCCAACCCCGATGCCAAGTTGGGTACCATCGGGGTGGCACCCCTCCGTTCAGGGCCCCAGCTACCGCCCACAGCCCTGGCCCCCGTCAACGGATTAGGTATCGTAAAGACCAGCAAAAATCCCCAACTGGCCTGGCAGTTCATCACCTTCCTGCTCAGCGCCGACATGCAGGCTCAATTCGCCCTCTACAAGGAGCGTCAAATCGTCCGCCGGGACGTAGCGGTACGAACCGATCTGGAACCGATGCGGATCTGGCGGGACTGGTATGCGTTGATGGATTACGTGATCCGACCCGGCCGTCTGGAGAAGAGGAGCCAGATTAGTCCCTTTTTCGCGGCAGTTTATAAGAAGGAAATGAGTGTCGAGGTAGCCATCGCTAACGCCGCTCGCATCCACCAGGCCGCGCTGACGGAGTACTGGACCAAGCAGTGAAAACGCACGCCTTGTGGAGCCG
>SPLK01000419.1_pt1 | contig 12533 bp, 10 predicted proteins | sample 2456111 | NCBI WGS metagenome assembly SPLK01 (sample SAMN11156906, study PRJNA527647) | hot springs metagenome | biome: Geothermal region; feature: Hot spring; material: tree branch in hot spring; isolation source: hot spring sediment rich in lignocellulosic material ... | reverse complement strand
TCGCCTCCATCTCCCGCTCCCGCCCCGTGAGCCGGTCCCGCACCACCGCCCCCCGCACGTGGTCCCCCTTCAGGAGAAACCCCCTGGCCTCGGCGTAGTTGAGGGCGATGGCCCCCCGCTGGAGGGCCGAGCGCACCAGGGCCAGGTTCAGCCGGAAGTCCTCAAACTGCCCGTCCCGGTAGAGGACCCCGCCCAAGGTGGGGGGAAGGTCCGGGAAGAGGCGGGCCACCTCCTTGGGGGGGATGTAGCCGCTCCCCCCAAGGCGCCTTTTCCCCGCCAGGAGGTCGTAGAGCTGGAGGCCCGTCCAGTAGTAGGGGATCTCCAGGGGGCGGAAGAGGGGGGTGAGGAGGGTGAGGGGCCGGGCCAGGTGGGGGGCCAGACCCAAGACCACCTGGCGCTCGTGGAGGGCGTCCACCACCAGCCGGAACTGGCGCCGGTCCAGCCTCCTGAAGGCGAGCTCCAGGTACCTCACCCCCCCGTGGAGGAGCTTGGTGCTCCGGGAGCTCGTCCCCGAGGCGAAGTCCCCCCGCTCCACCAGGGCGGCCCGAAGCCCCCTTAAGGTGGCCGCCCAGAGAAGCCCCGCCCCCGTGGCCCCTCCGCCCACGACGAGGAGGTCCAGGGGCTCCTTTAGCCGTTCCCAAAGGGCCTCGCGCTCAAAAGGCATCCCCTACCCCCCTGGCCCACCCCAGGCTCCGCTCCACCGCCCGCTTCCAGCCCGCGTAGAGCTTGGCCCGCTCCTCCTCCGCCATCCCGGGGGTGAAGGTGCGTTCCGCCCGCCAGTTCCCCTTTAGCTCCTCCAGGTCCTTCCAGTACCCCACGGCGAGCCCCGCGGCGTAGGCCGCCCCCAGGGCGGTGGTCTCCGTCACCTGGGGGCGCACCACCGGCACCCCCAGGAGGTCCGCCTGGAACTGCATGAGGAGCTCGTTTTTCACCATCCCACCATCCACCTTGAGGAGGCTAAGGGGAAGCCCCGCGTCCTCCTCCATGGCCAGGAGCACGTCCTTCGTCTGGTAGGCCACGCTCTCCAAGGCCGCCCGGCAGAGGTGGCCCTTGGTGGCGTAGCGGGTGAGGCCCACGATGGTCCCCCGGGCGTAGGGGTCCCAGTAGGGGGCGAAGAGGCCGGAGAAGGCGGGGACGATGTACACCCCCCCGCTATCCTCCACCGTGCGGGCGTAGTCCTCTATGTGGTGGGAGAAGTCAAAGAAGTCCAGGTTGTCCCTAAGCCACTGCACCAAGGCCCCCGCAATGGCGATGGACCCCTCCAGGGCGTAGACCGCGGGGGCCTCCCCAAACCGGTAGGCCACGGTGGTGAGGAGGCCCCGCGTGCTCTCCACCGGGGTCTCCCCGGTGTTCAGGAGGAGGAAGCACCCCGTGCCGTAGGTGTTCTTGGCCTCTCCCGGAAGGAAGCAGGCCTGCCCCACCAGGGCCGCCTGCTGGTCCCCAAGGGCCCCCGCCACCGGCACCGCCCGCCCCAGGGGGCCATCCGGGTCGGTCGTCCCGTAGAGGTTGGGGTCCGAGGAGGGCCGGATCTCCGGGAGCATGGCCCGGGGGATGCCGAGGAAGGCCAGGAGCTCCTCGTCCCAGTCCAGGGTCTTGAGGTTCATGAGCAGGGTGCGGCTGGCGTTGGTCACGTCCGTCACGTGCCGCCCCCCGGTGAGCCACCAGATGAGCCAGGTGTCCACCGTGCCGAAGAGGGCCTCCCCCCGCTCCGCCGCCTCCCGCACCCCGGGAACGTGGTCCAGGATCCACTTGAGCTTGGGGCCGGAGAAGTAGGTGGAAAGGGGAAGGCCCGTCTTCTTGCGGAAGACCTCCTCCAGGCCTTCCGCCTTCAGGGCCTCGCAGATGGCGTCCGTGCGGGTGTCCTGCCAGACGATGGCGTTGTGGTAGGGCTCCCCGGTGTTCTTGTTCCAGACGATGGTGGTCTCCCGCTGGTTGGTGAGGCCAAGGGCTGCGAGCTCCCCCGGGCGCACCCCCGCCTTCGCCAAAGCCCCCTGGATGGCCTCCTGGGTCCGGGCCCAGATCTCCAGGGGGTCGTGCTCCACCCAGCCGGGCCTGGGGTAGATCTGCCGGTGCTCCAGCTGGTGCCGGGCGATCTCCCGTCCCTGGCGGTCAAAGACCATGAAGCGGGTGCTGGTGGTGCCCTGGTCCAAGGCGCCGATGTACATGTGGGCCTCCTTTCTGGAGAAGAGTCTAATCCTTTCCCCCGCCGGGGCCAGGCCATAATGGGGCCATGAAGGTCCTCATCCTCACCGTGGGGATCACCAAAGACCCCCTCGAGGCCGCCCTGGCCCACCACACCCCTAGCGGGGTGATCTTCCTGGCAAGCCAAAGGAGCCACCCCGTGGCCGCGGAGCTGGTGCGGGAATACGGGGAGGCCTTCCGCCACCACACCCTCCTCCTGGAGGACGAGGAGAGCCTCCTCGAGGCCTACCGCAAGGCCCAGGAGGCCCTAAGGAAGGCCCTGGAGTGGGAGGCCCAGGCCATCGTGGCCGACCTCACCGGGGGCACCAAGCCCATGGCCGCGGGGCTGGTCCTGGCCCTCACGGGCCGGGGGGTGGTCTTCAGCTACGTGGGGGGAAGCGCCCGGGACCCAAAGACGGGCCGGGTCCTTCCCGGGGAGGAGGCGGTGCGCCTCCTGGAGGATCCCACGTCCCGCTTCGGGGTGCGGGAGTGGGAGGGCTTCGTGCGGAGCTTCAACGCCTTGAACCTGCCGGGGGCCCTGGAGCACCTGAAGGCCCTCCTTTCCCGGGAACTCTCCCCCTCGGAAAGGCGCTTCTACACCGCCCTGGAGGGGGTTACGGAAGGGCTTCTCCTCTGGGATCGCTTCCGGCACAAGGAGGCCCTGGAAAAGCTCCGGGCCCACCTCCCCGTGGCCCTGGCGGTGGCCGAGGCCTGGGGGCACGGGGCCAAGGTGCGGGTGCTGAGGGCCCTGGAGGAGGCCCTACCCCACCTCCAGGCCATCGCCGAGGCCCCCGGCCCCACCTTCCCCCTCCTCCAGGACCTCCTGGCCAACGCCGAGCGCCGGGCCCGCCTGGGCCGGTTTGACGACGCCCTGGCCCGCCTCTACCGGGCCCTGGAGCTGGCGGTGGAGGCCGATGTCTTCGCCCGCCTGGGCTTCCAGCTGAAAGACCCCAAGACCTGGCCCGAGGGCTTTCCCCAAGGCCTCAAGGACCGGATCCTCCGCCCCCGGGGGCTCATGGAGCTTCTGGAGGCCGCCTTTGAGCTGGACCTGAGCTTTGGGGAAAGGGGCACCCTGGCCCAAAGGCTTTTCGGGGAGAAGGCCCGCCTCCAGGGCCTCCTCCAGAAGCGGCACGAGAGCATCCTGGCCCACGGCACCCGGCCCGTGGAGGAGGAGGACTACCGGAAGCTCCTGGGCTTCCTCCAGGGCTTGGACGAGCGCCTGAGGCCCCACCCCACCTGGCCCGCCTTCTGATGCACCTCTACCTGGCCCACCAGGGGGGGACCCTGCGGCTCCGCCAAGGGCGGCTCCTCTTAGAAGGGGAGGAGGGCCCCATCGCCAGCTTCCCCGCCCGCCAGGTGCGGGGGGTGGCCCTTTTCGGCAACGTGCGCCTCTCCACCCCCGCCTTGGTCTTCCTCCTCCGCCAGGGGGCCGCCCTGCACTTCTTCTCCCTGGAAGGGGCCCTTCACGGCTCCGCCGGGGCCCACCCCGACCCCGCCCCCGAGGTCCTGAAGGCCCAGCTCCAGGCCCCTCCCCTACCCTTGGCGCGGGCCTTCGTGCGGGGGAAGCTCCTCTCTATGGAAGCCCTCCTCTACCGCCAGAGCCTCCCAACGGGGGGCGTTCTGGAGGCTTTGGAAGGGCTGGAAGCCGCCCTTGATCTGGAACGCCTGAGAGGGCTGGAAGGCCTGGCCAGCCGGGCTTACTTTGCCGCCCTGGAGGGGGTGCTCGGCCCCTACGGCCTTAGGGGCCGCACCCGCCGCCCCCCCAGGGACCCCGTGAACGCCGCCCTCTCCTACGGCTACGCCCTCCTCCTCAGCCGGGTCCTGGTGGCCGTGCGGGTGGCGGGGCTCCACCCCGAGCTGGGCTTCCTCCACGCCGTGGCCCGCAGGCAACCCGCCCTGGCCCTGGACCTCATGGAGGAGTTCCGGGTGCCCGTGGTGGACCAGGTGGTTCTTTCCGCCTTTCGGCGGGGCCAGCTCAGCCCGGCCCACGCGGAGGCCCGGGAAGGCGGGGTTTACCTCAACGAGGAAGGAAGGAGGCGCCTCATCGCCCTCTTTGAAGAGCGCCTGGCCAGCGAGGCCACCCATCCCTTGGGCTTCCGCAAGCCCTACGCCGAGCTCATCCAGGTCCAGGCCGACCGCCTGAAGGGGGCCCTGCTGGGGAGGGGGGAGTACAGCCCTTTTTACTTGAAAAGATGAAAGACTTAGCTCCAGAAGTCATGCTGCAAAAATGCTTTTTCCAAAAAACTCAGGAGCACAGCAACGAAGCCCATCCAGCAACCCTTGACATACCAAGTCCAACGCTGATAGCATGTCCCCAAAGCCGGGGTTCCGGCGGGGGATCTTGACAACTCAATCTCGTCCAGCACGCAAGTATGCGCATTCGAATTCTCATCGCACCTTTCTCTGTGGCTTAAGCATGGACCCAAACCTCGCAAAAAGCCCTCTATTCGCCTTATGTATATTCCAAGCTTCATCTTTCTCACAAACCCCCCTTCAGCACGCCCGTCCAGGACGGGGTTCTTTAGGGGGTAGAGTTGCACGAGATGCTTCCCCGTCAGGGGATTGCGACCCCCGTAGGCAGTTGCACGGTTTCCGCCATTGGGCGGGTTGCACGAGATGCTTCCCCGTCAGGGGATTGCGACCGATTTATCCAAGGCCAAGGGGTTTAGCGCTACGGCGTCTAAGTTGCACGAGATGCTTCCCCGTCAGGGGATTGCGACACGGACACTTGGTGCGCGCGGACAAGGTCGTTCGCACCACCAGGTTGCACGAGATGCTTCCCCGTCAGGGGATTGCGACCGGTCCCGCTCGGCCCGGAGAGCCGCCCAGGCCTCGGCGATGGTTGCACGAGATGCTTCCCCGTCAGGGGATTGCGACGACTGGCGGGGCGGTACGGGGTCATCCGAGATGTGGAGGTTGCACGAGATGCTTCCCCGTCAGGGGATTGCGACGTGAAATGTCCATGCACGCCTTCTCCTCCATTTGAGAGAGATTGTTGCACGAGATGCTTCCCCGTCAGGGGATTGCGACGGGCTATAAACGCCAACGGCGTCCAGTTTTCTGTCTGGAACGGTTGCACGAGATGCTTCCCCGTCAGGGGATTGCGACTTGGATTGAAGCAGAGTTCAAGCGATTTTATCCGCACCCAGTTGCACGAGATGCTTCCCCGTCAGGGGATTGCGACATCCTGGGCCCCATCCAACCTAACCCAATCCACGATGTGGGTGTTGCACGAGATGCTTCCCCGTCAGGGGATTGCGACAGTCATGGCAAGGGCGAAGCGGGGGGGAATGGTGTTCTCGTGTTGCACGAGATGCTTCCCCGTCAGGGGATTGCGACTTCAGGCCCTTCGAGCACGTCAACCAGTTCGCCGTCTACAGTTGCACGAGATGCTTCCCCGTCAGGGGATTGCGACGGTACCAGGTCCACAAAAGCGTAGGAGTCGGTATATATGCCGGTTGCACGAGATGCTTCCCCGTCAGGGGATTGCGACCGCAGAGCCGTGGTATACTGAACCTGCGCCTGTCTAGTCATGTTGCACGAGATGCTTCCCCGTCAGGGGATTGCGACCGCCTTCGCCTGGAAGGCGGTGTCGGCGGCAGATTTGAGGTTGCACGAGATGCTTCCCCGTCAGGGGATTGCGACCGGTCGGGATCTCCTGCCCCGCGCCACCGAGAACCTGACCCGTTGCACGAGATGCTTCCCCGTCAGGGGATTGCGACTCTCCAGAAGGGAAGACAAGGAGGGCGTGGACTCCCTGAAAGTTGCACGAGATGCTTCCCCGTCAGGGGATTGCGACTGTAACCGCCCCATCGGCCAGCAGCCTCCACTCCGCCAGTTGCACGAGATGCTTCCCCGTCAGGGGATTGCGACCCGCATCCACGGCGTGAGCGTTCGCATCGCGAGCCGGGAGTGTTGCACGAGATGCTTCCCCGTCAGGGGATTGCGACTTCAGGATTAACCCGATACCACTCTTCTCTCCAGTTCTGTTGGTTGCACGAGATGCTTCCCCGTCAGGGGATTGCGACCTCGCTTCCCTCAGGTGGTGGAGCGTGCGCCGCGCCTCAAAGTTGCACGAGATGCTTCCCCGTCAGGGGATTGCGACGTCTGGGTCTGGGCCTTGCCCTTGGTGGCCCGCTTGCCCTTGTTGCACGAGATGCTTCCCCGTCAGGGGATTGCGACTTCACACCAGGGTACACTCCCACACGCCGTGCACGTTGAGTTGCACGAGATGCTTCCCCGTCAGGGGATTGCGACTGGTGATGGCCCCCACAAGCCAGTACCCGCTCCTGTCCAGGAAGGTTGCACGAGATGCTTCCCCGTCAGGGGATTGCGACTATCTATGGCCCGCACGACCTCCTCCACCGGGGCCGTGGAAAGGTTGCACGAGATGCTTCCCCGTCAGGGGATTGCGACCCGAGTTCCCGTGCCCTCTTAGTTCCCACCACAATCATGTTGCACGAGATGCTTCCCCGTCAGGGGATTGCGACCACGTTGTCTGCCGCCCAAGTGACGGCGGGCACCATCCGTCGTTGCACGAGATGCTTCCCCGTCAGGGGATTGCGACACCATGGCTGGCAAGAACGGGACCTACCTCCTTGACGTTGTTGCACGAGATGCTTCCCCGTCAGGGGATTGCGACGCCAGGAAACGCGCCGCACGGGGGTAAGGCCAAGCTCCCGTGTTGCACGAGATGCTTCCCCGTCAGGGGATTGCGACGCGGATGCGCCGCCACACCCTGTGGCTGGTCAGGTTGCACGAGATGCTTCCCCGTCAGGGGATTGCGACTCGTTTGCGGTCCTCCTGCGCGTCTACGGCGAGTTATTTGACGTTGCACGAGATGCTTCCCCGTCAGGGGATTGCGACACCGGCCATTTGGGTTAAAATGCCCATATGGGAAAGAGGCTGTACGCCATCGCCTACGACATCCCGGACGACACCCGCCGGGTTAAGCTGGCCACGCTCCTAAAGAGCTATGGGGAGCGGGTCCAGCTATCCGTGTTTGAGTGCTACCTAGACCCCAAGCTTCTGGAAGACCTCAAGGCCCGCGCCCGGAAGGTGCTGGACCTTTCCGAAGATGCCCTCCGCATCTACCCCATCGCCGGCACGGTGGAGGTACTGGGGGTGGGGCCCGTGGTGGAGGAGGCCCGGTTTGCCGTGCTATAGACCCCCGTGTGCAAAGATCACAGGGAGGCGAGGAGAGGAGGTGTAGGCTTTTCCCACATGGCACCGAACGCCAAAGACCTAGCCCTGGCCGCCCTCCTCCACGACGTGGGCAAGCTCCTCTCCCGCGCCCGCTGGGGCGAGCGGGAGGAAGGGGACCGCACCCACACCGCCTACACCGCCCGCTTCGTCCGGGCCCACGCGGGGCTTTTCCGGGGCGTAGGGGTGGACCCCGAATGGCTGGAGAAGACCGCAAGCCGCCACCACGAGGGCTGGCGCCACCGCCCCGAGTACCAGCCCAAAACCCCAGAGGAGTGGTGCGTGGCCCTGGCGGACACCTACGCCTCCAAGGAGCGGGAGGAGGGCGAGGGCGGCCAAAGCCCCCCGGAGGTGCCCCTAAACGCCCCTTTCCGTCGGCTCCGGGTGGGGGAACGGGAGGGAGAGGAGGGGGGGTATAGCCCCGTCTACGCCCTGAACGGCCGGACGGAAGCCGGCCTCCGCACAGGGGCCCTCTACCCCGAGGAAAGGCCCCACATCTCCAAGGACGCCTACGGCAGGCTCCTGGAGCGCCTCGAGGCCCGCCTTGCGGAGATGGCCCGCCTCCGCCTTTCCCGGGAGGCCCTCCTCGCCAACCTGGCCCTGGCCTTCCAGGAGACCCTGAGCCTGGTGCCCGCGGACACCCAAAGCGAGCCCGACGTGTCCCTTTACGACCACCTCCGCCTCAGCGCGGCCATCGCCCACGCCCTTTGGCTTTACCACGGGGGAGGCCCCACCGTGGAGGCCCTCCGGCAGGACGGGGAAAAGTTCCTCCTGGTGGTGGGGGACATGGGGGGCATCCAGGGGCACATCTACCGCATCGCGGGGGCGGAGACGGGGGTGGGGGGCATCGCCAAGCGCCTCCGGGCGAGGAGCCTCGAGGTGAGCCTGGCCGGGGAGGCCATGGCCCTGGGCCTCCTCTTCCGCCTGGGCCTCACCCCCCTGAACCGCATCCTGGGGGCCGGGGGGAAGTTCTACCTCCTCCTGCCCCACACCGAGGAGGCCCTAAGGGCCCTGGAGGAGGCCCGGGAGGCCTGGGGGCGCTGGGCCTTGGCCCGGGGGGGGAGCCTCGTGCCCCACCTGGCCTGGGTGGCCTTCCGGGGGGCGGACTTCCGGGACTTCGCCGGGGTACTGGCGAGGGCCCACCGGGAGCTGGCCCGGGCCAAGCTCACCCCCTTTTCCTTCCTGAAGCGCACGGTGGAAACCCTAAGGGAGCCCTTGCGCCCCTGCGCCGCCTGCGGCCTCCTCCCCGCCAAGGAAGACGAGCCCGGAAGCCTCTGCGGGGCCTGCGAGCGGGAAAAGGCCCTTGGGGGCCTCCTGCCCAAGCGGGATCAGGTGGGCTTTTTCCAGGAAGGGGCCCCCACCCCCTTCCTGCCCTTCCCGTCCCTGAAGGCCGCCCTGGAGGGGGAAGGGGCGGCGCACGCCTACCGCGCCCGGCTGGACTTCAGCCCTTCCGAAACCCCTTCCGAGGCCAAGCCCCTCCTGGGCCACCTGCCCCGGGTGGCGGAGGCCCTAAGGGCCACCGGGAAAACCCTGGAGCAGTACGAGGCGTGGGCCAAAGGGGAGGGGCTTTGGGAGGAAGAGGAGGCTCACCCCGAAAGGGTCCTCACCTTCGGGGAGCTTGCGGCCCTCTCCGAGGGGGCCCCCTACCTGGGGGCCCTCATGCTGGACGCGGACCGCATGGGGGAGGCCTTCGCCAAGGGCTTCAAAGGGGAAAGGGACCTCGCCACCCCAAGCCGCCTGGCCGCCCTCTCCCGCACCCTGGAGGTCTTCTTCAGCGGGGAGGTCCTGGGCCTCATACAAACCCCCAAGCTCTACGCCCAAAGGCTCGGGTGGGATGGCCTCGAGGCCGAGGCAAAGGCCCGGCGCTACCCCCTCATCTACAGCGTCTACTCGGGCGGGGACGACCTCTTCCTCCTGGGACCTTGGGATGCCCTTCTGGACTTCGCCCTGGATCTGGAACGGCTCTACCGCCTCTTCACCCGCCACCCCGGGCTTACCCTCTCCGGGGGCTTTCTCCTCTCGGGGCCCAGCCTTCCCCTCCCCTCCCTCGCCGAGGCCCTCACCCGGGCGGAGAAGACGGCCAAGGAGGCGGGCCGGGGGCGGCTTTTCCTCTTCGGCCAGGCGGTGGAGTGGGAAACCCTGCGGGCCCTTAGGGGCGCCGTGGAGGACCTGAGGCGGGACCTAAAGGCGGAAAGGCTTTCCCGGGCCCAGGTCTACCGCTGGCTTTTCCTGTGGCGGAAGTTCTGGAAGGAAGAAGAGGACGAAGGGGGAAGGATGCGCTACAAGCCCCTCCTGGCCTACGCCCTAAGGCGGGTAAGGGAGCGGGACGAGGCCACCTGGAGGCGGTACCTAAGGCTTCTGGACCACCAAGACCCCCTATGGCAACACCTCCCCGTGTGGGTGCAGTGGGGGCTTTACCTGGAAAGGAGGGCGTGAATGCCGACGCTGGAGTTTTACAAGGACAAGGAAAAGGGCGTGCTGGACCCGGCCATCTTCCAAAGGGCCCAAGAGGTGGCGGAGGAGCTGGTGCGGGAAGGCGAGCTGAAGTCCAGCCAGTTCCGCAACTACTTCGCCGAGCTCCGCGCCCTGGAAAACCGCTTTGATCGGGAAAGGCGTTCGGACGAGGCCCTGGCCTTCGCCCGATTGGTGCCCCAGCTGGAGCTCCTCAAGGCCAAGCTGGCCTACAACACCCGGGCCCAGGGGCCCCTGAAGAACGCCCGGCGCTTCGTGGCCTTCCTGAAGGAGGCCCTAGAGGCGGGCCAGCGGAGCCCCAAAGACTTTGAAGCCATGATGAAGTACGTGGAGGCGGTGCTGGCCTACTTTTACGCTAGGGGCAAATAGGAGGACGTATGAAGCTTCGGAAAATCATCCGCATCCGGGCCATCCTCCTGGCCAAGTCGGGCCTCAGGATCGGCATGAGCCGGGACCAGATGGCCATCGGCGACCTGGACAACCCCGTGATCCGCAACCCCCTTACGGAAGAACCCTACATCCCCGGCTCCAGCCTCAAGGGGAAGCTCCGCTACCTCCTGGAGTGGGCCCTCGGGGGGGATTACATCCTGAAGTCCAAGGACAAGCACGTCTACGCTTCCCCTGACCCCCAAGACCCCGTGGCCCGCATCTTCGGCCTGGCCCCGGAGAACAACCCGGAAAGCCTGAGGATCGCCCAGGAGCGGGGCCCCACCCGCCTCCTGGTGCGGGACGCCTACCTCACGGAGGACTCCAAGCGGGAGCTGGAGCGGGTGGCGGCCCGGGGCGGGCTCTACACGGAGATCAAGCAGGAGGTCTTCATCCCCCGCCTGGGGGGGAACGCCAACCCCCGCACCACGGAGCGGGTGCCCGCGGGGGCCCGCTTCGGCGTGGAGATGACCTACCGGGTCCTGGACGCCCTGGACGAGGAGTACTTTAAAAAGTACCTCCTCAAGGCCCTAAAGCTCCTGGAGCTGGACGGCCTGGGCGGGCACATCAGCCGGGGGTACGGCCAGGTCTTCTTCCTGCATCCGGGCAAGCCCTGGGAAGGGCAGGAGGACCTACCCCTCGAGGAAAGGCTGGAAATCCAGGAAGTGCCCCTCTAGACCATGCGCCTAACCCTCTTCCGCCTCTACTTCCAAAGCCCCCTGAAGGAGCTCCCCCGGGCCCCCAGCCTCCTCGGCCACCTCCTCTGGTGGTACCGCTACACCCACGGCCGCGAGGCCCTGGAGGAGCTCCTCGCCGAGCCCCTCCCCTTCCGCCTCTCCAGCGTCTTCCCCGAGGGGTGGCTCCCCAGGCCCAAGCTCCCGCCGGTCCAGGTGGAGGAGACGGAAAAGCGCAAGGCCCTGAAAAACCTGAGGCTGGTGAGCCTCGAGACCTTCGCCCGGCTGGCGGAGGAGGGGGAAGGGGCGCTCCTCACGGCCCCGGAGCTCAGCGGCAAGACCCCCCCGGAGCCCAAGCGCCTCCGCCGGAGCCGGGTGGGGATAGACCGGGCCACGGGCGCGGCCCGGAAGGGCATCCTCTTTGCGGAGGAGCTCCTCTTCCCCGATCCCCAAACCCCCTACGCCCTCTACCTCCTGGGGGACCCCCCCTTTGACCCCAAGGAGGCCCTGGCCTTCGTGGGGGAGATGGGGTATGGGGGAAAGGCCAGCGTGGGGCTTGGACGCTTTCGGGTGGAAGGCCCCTTCCCCTGCGAGCTCCCAGAGGCCAAGACCCCCACGGCCCACATGACCCTGGCCCCGGGGCCCTTGGAGGGGGCGCTTTACTACGAGCTGGAACCCTACTGGGGCCGCTTGGGCGGGGGGTACGTGGGGGCCACGCCCTTCAAGCGGCCCCACCTCCGCACCCGGGAAGGAAGCCTTTACCGGGAGGTCCCCGGGCCCCTGGCCCTGGACGTGACCCCCCTGGAACCCCCGGAGGAGGGGGTGCGGGTGTACGAGCTCCTGCAGGTCTTTCCCCTGGGGGTGAGGGTATGAGCTTCCTGGAAGCGTACCGGCTGGAGCTGGAGGCCCTAAGCCCGGTGCACGTGGGCACGGGGGAGCTTTACCCTGCCTACGCCTACGTGCCCGATAAGGAGGCCAAACAGGTCCACCTCCTGGACCCGGCCGCCCTCCTCCTTCTCCTCCCCGAAGAGCGGCGCCGGCAGTACCTGGAAAAGGTGGCCCAGGGCCCCAAGGCGGCCCAGGACATCCTGAGAAACCTCTACCAGGAGGGCCAGCTCCCCAAAGAAGCCCTCCTCCGCACCGTGGGGGCGAGCCTCGCCTTCTTCAAGACCCTGGAGGAGGCCACGGAAGAAGCCGCCCTGGAGTGGCGCCCCCTGCCCCAAAGCCCCCTGGGCCCCTACCTGCCCGGCTCCAGCGTGAAGGGGGCCTTGAGGACCGCCTGGCTCTTCTGGACCCTTCTCCAGCGGGGGGAGGTGGTGGAGTTCCGGGAGGGGCGCTGGACCTTCCGCAAGCCCACCCTCAAGGACGAGGAGGCCCTCATCCGCGCCCCCAAGAGCCCGGACCTCAGGGCCAACCAGACCTTTGAGGCCACGGTCTTGGGCTACATGGGCGGGCGGGGGCCCGACCTCTACCGGGACCCCTTCCGGGCGGTGCGGGTTTCGGACTCGGGGCCGGGGGAGGGCTTCCTGAACCGCATCGGGGTATTCCACCCTACGAAGAACACCAAAGGGCTCCTCC
>SPLK01000418.1_pt1 | contig 12571 bp, 8 predicted proteins | sample 2456111 | NCBI WGS metagenome assembly SPLK01 (sample SAMN11156906, study PRJNA527647) | hot springs metagenome | biome: Geothermal region; feature: Hot spring; material: tree branch in hot spring; isolation source: hot spring sediment rich in lignocellulosic material ... | reverse complement strand
GGTTTGTCAACAATCTGAACAAAAGCCCCGTTAGGGGCTTTTGTTTTAAACTTATTATTAATTATTATCCTCTGAGTAATTGCAATACATTCTGTGGTAAACCATTGGATTGAGCAAGCATTGCCATGCCAGATTGCATCAAAATTTGTTGCTTTGTAAACGCCATCATTTCTTTTGCCATGTCTGCATCTCTTATTCGGCTTTCGGCTGCTGTTAAGTTTTCTGCGGCAACTCCGAGGTTTGCTATCGTATGTTCCAGTCTATTTTGAATTGCACCAAGTTGTGAACGTATGGAACTTACTTTATGAATTGCTCCATCAATTACACTTATTGCTCTTTCTGCAGCATTTTGTGATGTAACTTTTAAAACTGTGGTAATAAGCCCGAGGTTTTTGGAGTCTACAGCATCAATTCCGGCTACCATGTTTGCGCCTTCGTTTGCACCGATTTGGAAAATAAGCTGATTTCCTGTTGTATTTAATCCTTCAACTCTGGCAACACCGGTATCTATAACTGTTTCTTTTGGTAGTGCTCCTCCAAATTGATTTATGTTGAATCTTGTGGTATTCCATGTTACTTTTATTCCACCAATTGTTACATAGCCTACTGTGTAGTTTTTAACTGTTGCAACCGTTGTCCCATTGTTTTTAATTAAGACTACTCTTGCATCAAGATTACTCGTTGTTGTTCCTTGGAATTGCCCAATTTCGAGTATATAAGTTCCTTCAACAACACTTACGTATGAACTTGCGATTGAAACTTTCAAATCAATATTACCTTCAGCGACGACTTTTGCGTCTGGCGCGGCTCTAAAACCTTCAAGATTACCGTTTAAAAGTTTTTTAGTGTTGAATTCTGTTGCTCTGCTTATTCTATCGATTTCATCTCTTAGTTGATCAATTTCTGCTTGAATGTTCCATCTATCAACATCTGTGTTTGTGTCAGTTGCGGCTTGTACAGCTAATTCTCTCATTCTTTGGAGTATAGCGTGGATTTCGTTTAGTGCTCCTTCAGCAGTTTGAATAAGTGAGATAGCGTCTTGTGCGTTTTTGCTAGCCATCTCAAGTCCTTTGATCTGTCCTCTCATCTTTTCGCTTATTGCAAGACCTGCCGCATCGTCACTGGCTCTATTGATTCTTAAACCGGAAGAAAGCCTTTCAAGACTCTTTTTCATGTCCGAATCTGTTAATGTAATCTGCCTCCATGCGTTAAGAGCAGACAAGTTGTGGTTAATCCGCATAACCTCACCTCCAATGATATAAGTACATAAATTGTTTTATTTGTTTTATTTTTCAAATATAACCGCTCTCAAGTGACCTGTGAGAATAATATGTTTAATTCTTTTAATACCCAATTTTTCCAATTCATCGTTTATAGCCTTTCTATTTCGGAAAACTCTAAACAATGGATAATACCAAGCGATATCGCTTTTGTTTTCAAAGTTCGGAACGAAATAGAACAATAGTCCACTCTTGTATTTACTCAAAATTTTGCTAATTTCTATCTCTTTATTCAAAAGTTCAAAACTAACTATACTTTCTGAGTTTTCCTTATATTCTATCCCAATCTCTTTCACAGCGCTTATAATAGTTTTTTTCAATTCTTCATCATCTTCAAGCAGAGAAATTTCGTTCACATTCAATTCGTTCAAGCTTTTTAGCAAGTCTTCCATTCCAACGGAGAATTTTGGCAATTTGTAACTTTTTAATCTTTCCTTGTAAACTTTCAAAACTTCACTCTTGGGGAATGGATAAGCATAGTAATAGTTGTTCGCCTTTTTCCATGCACGTATTGGTGAAATTACCCCTAATCCAGAGTGCTTTTCTGATATATTTCCAACCCACACAATTTCATCATTGGGTGAACCGATATTTTCAGAAGGATAAAACCCATCAAATTTATATATTCCAATACCTAAGTCAGCTAAATTGAAATTCTTTTTGCATGCTTCAACATGCAATTCGTAGGCTTTTCTTAAATCTTCTTGGTTTTCAGATTTTTCGAATATCTTTGCAAGCCTAAAGTTGTAAAAATAGAACTTATCTTTATTTTCGATTTTTTCCAAAAATTGCTTTGCTTTGTCAATATTTGAATCGTAAAGATAAACCGAACTTACGTATTTAGCAAAATCGCTATCTGAGATTAAGTAAATCTTTTTGAGTTCTTCGACATTGAATTCTTTTGAAAGGTCAGTAAAGAATTCCTTAGCTTTTGTATAATACTCTTTTATCTCTTCAAAAGCACCGTCAATCTCTGTGTCCAACTTTGTTTTTAAATCCTCCAAAACCGGTTTTATAAATTTCCCGAGTTCTGGTAAAGTATCAATTGAACGTTTGTAGTAATCAAGAGCAAGTTTAAAATTCCCCATTTTCAAATAAGTATCGCCTATTAAGGCAAGTGAAACTCCTTTTAAGGTTTCATCTTCCGATTTACGTATTTCATTCAATAATTTCAATTTTTCCGTTGTTTCACCTTTGAAATTTTCAAAATAAAATATCAAACTGCCTAATCCATATTTTTTAATTCCTTCGATTTTGTCTTCACCAAGGATGTAATCTAAAAGATAATCATTACCACTCTCTAGCCTTTTTAAAACATAATCTTCAAATTTACTTTTCACGTGTGGACGATAATGTTCCACATTGTATGTTCTACCACTTTCTAAATCTTTTTCTATAAAGTCAAGTATGTTAAGCCTAACACCTAACTGAGAAGCTTCTAATAATAACTTGTCGATTTCTTCAGATAACGAAACGTAATCTTCGTTATCAAGTTCAATAATGTATTTAGCTAACGACTTCAAAAGCTTTGGGAGGTCTTCGCCAGTCTTTTTTGCTTCTTCAAATATTAAATAGTAATTCTCCTTAAATTCTTTTAGTCTTTTAGCTTTTAAATAACCAATACAGAGAAGTGTTCGTGCTGAAGCCTTGTATTTTATCGTAATTATTGTCCATCCATATTTTTCTGGGTGCTCTTCAACATCTTTTATTTGTTCAAAGAATTTTTCGCCGTGTGGTATAAGCTTATCAAATTCTTTTCTAGCCTCATCGATTCCAAGAAGTCCGTAATATGGATCAGGATTATTTGAATTTAGGGAAAGAACTAATTTAAACATTCGCTCTGCCAAATCGTATAAACCTTTTGACATGAGGTCCAAACCATGTAAGAAAAATACCTCAAAACCTATAGAATTTATTCTTTGCTCCTTTTCTACAAGAGAGAATATTTCTTCAACTATTGGATATTTGTTATATCTGGATTCATACATAGACTCGGTTTTGTAAAGTTGACATAAATAATATATTCTTTCTATATTGGACATATCTTTTTTTTCATTAAGAAGCTTAACTAAAAGATTTCTTGTTCTTTCGTACTTTTTTTGCTTTAATTTTCTTGTCCAAATATATCCGTAGTGGTATATTATAAACGGAGCTTCAACAACTTTACCTTTGTAAATTGGTTGGTTATGGACTATATTTTCATATCTTACCGTTCCATTTCTGAAAATTCTCGCGGTTGATGCAACTTCGGTTCTTTTTAAATCCCAGTCAAGATAACTTATTGTAGGAAGATAAACAGTATTTACATCTTTTGGTAAACTTGCTAAAAACTCTCTTATTTTACCAAAATCTTCTTTAACTTCTTCATCGGCATCGTATATCAATACCCATTCACACGTTGGAAATTGCAATGAATAGTTTCTGGCTTCTGAAAAATCATCCCGCCATTCGTGAAAATAAACTTTATCAGTATATTTCTTCGCAATTTCAACACTATTATCCGTTGAGCCTGTGTCAACAACAATTATTTCATCAACATACGGTTTTATACTGCCCAATGCCCTGTCCAAGTTGTGCTCTTCATTTTTCATTATCATTGCAACACTTAGTAGGCAACGTTTTTTGTCAGACATTTCCAAACCCCCAATTTTTGATATAACTTTTCTAACATATTATTTATCTTGCACTAAGAACATTCCTAAAACTTTATACAAAAGCAAGAAAGCGGGCTTTCGCCCGCTTTCCCAAATCTTGTTGATTATTAACTTTTCATTGGTTGCTTTTAAAATTACCTCATCAACTGCAACACCTGTTGTGGTTGAGCATTTGCCTGTGCAAGCATCGACATACTCGACTGGAGCAAGATTTGCTGCTTGGTGAATTGCATCATCTCTTTTGCCATATCGGCATCTCTGATTCGGCTTTCCGCTGCCGTCAAGTTCTCCGCTGCTACACCGAGGTTCGCTATTGTGTGTTCTAACCTGTTCTGCACGGCACCGAGTGCAGCCCTTGCGGAACTTACTTTGTGTATCGCTGCATCTACCACCATGATCGTTCTTTCTGCACTGTTTTGGTCTGTTACCTTCAGTGTATCTTCTGTCAATCCCAGTGCAGCTGCTCTTAGGTTATCGAGACCAGCAAGCATATTCTGCCCTTCGTTCGCACCTATCTGGAAGATGAGCGAGGTATCATTAAACCACCTTTCTTCAGCCCTTACAACTCCACTATCGACAACTTCTTCATTTGGCAAAGCTCCACCAAATGAGTCTATCGTGTAAACGTTGGTTGTTGACCAGGAAAAGAAAGTTCCTTTCAATCCCTGCAAATCGCTCAGGTCAATTCTCCTATTTTTCGTGTCTACGACTTCTCCAGTAACGGTTCCCAATACGATTATACCGTCGTTGAAGTCCACTATCGGTCTTGAAGCAACTCCTGTAGAATTGATATAGTTCACCCTTACGTCAAGCGGGCTTGTGGCTGAACCTCTGAATTGTCCGACTTCCACGACATACGAACCTTCGTTTGCATCCTCAAACAACACCGTTCCGGTTACCGCCGTCACATGCACCGAGGTTACCAACAGTTTAGCGGGACCTGTGGCTGAGTTTATGTCCGACACGTTGAACGTAAACTTGACGTCTCCAAGCGTTAATTCTTTTGTGATATTAGTGGAGTTATCACCTATCACTACACTACCAAGAGTAGTAGTGTTGTAAACGATACTCACTTTGCGGTTAGTATCATCAAGCTTGATAGAAAACGCTCCTATAACACTATCTCCGAGTCTGAGAACGAGGTTTTGATTTGTACTGAACGCAGTTTCGACCTTAGCCAGCGTCAAACCTTTTATACTTGAGTTCTGGTACGCCTTTAAACCGAAATTTCCACCGGTTACAACCTTCACATCCGCCTGAGACCTAAAGCTTTCAAACCTTCCGTCAAGTAACTTCATCGTGTTAAACTCCGTAGAGCGTGCGATCCTGTCGATCTCTTCTCTGAGCTGATCTAATTCTGCTTGCAAACTAGTTCTGTCCACATCTGTGTTTGTATCACTTGCCGCCTGAACTGCAAGTTCTCTCATACGCTGGAGAATGGAGTGAACTTCATTTAGTGTTCCCTTCTGCTGTCTGGATCAACGAAATAGCATCCTGCGCGTTCTTTACTGCCATTTCAAGACCTTTGATCTGTCCTCTCATCTTTTCACTGATTGCCAAACCCGCCGCATCATCGCTTGCCCTGTTAATCTTCAAACCGGACGAAAGTCTTTCGAGCACCTTTTTCATGTCAGAGTCCGTGAGTGTTATCTGCCTCCATGCGTTCAGTGCCGACAAGTTGTGGTTAATACGCATAACCTCACCTCCATGGAAAGTAAAGTAATTACTATTTTCTATTTCTCATATACAACGGCCCTTAATGAACTGTTTAACACGTAGTGCTTAAAGCTTTTCGCTCCACTTTTCTTAAGTTCTTCCTCTACCTGCTTTTTTGTTCTAATAAACCGGAAGATTGGATAATACCAAACCATATCGTCGTGATTATCGAAGTCGGGGACATAATAGAATAATATTCCACTTTCAAAATTCTTCACAAGTTCAAGGAAATCCTTAGCTGTATTTATAAGTTCAAAGGTAATCATGTTCTTTGAATTCTGTGAATACTGAATCCCAAGTTCCGTGCAAACATTTTTAACCAAATCTTCGTAATTCTTGTCAGTTTCAAGAACCTTAACAGTCTGGAAATTGACGTCTTCAATAACTCTTAGAATTTCTTGTTTCCCAATTGTCAACAATGGTAACTTGTAACCTTTTACCTTTTCTTTGTAAACCCTAATTGCCTCATCAGTGTGGAAGGGATCAACATAATAATACTGTTCAGACTTTCGCCAAATTCTCAGAGGAGATATCACTCCAAGCCCTGATTGTTTCTCCGATATGTTGCCAACCCACACGATTTCATCTTCTGTTTTTGGAAAATCCTCACAAGGATAGAAATTATCAAATTTAAATATTCCCAAAGCAATGTCACCAAGCGTGGTAGTTTTTTTGAGAGCTTTCAAGTGGTATTCAAATGCCTTTTTTAATTCTGATTGAACTTTGGAATTCTCAAACAGTTTCGCATATCTGTATTCTATGAAAGGAAATTCTTCCCAATCTCGGATGCTCTCTAATAATTTGATTGCTTTTTCCTTTTTGGAGTCTCTTAAAGTAATGGCAGCTATGTATTTTGCGTAATCATTGCCTGAAATAAGGTAAAGCTTTTCTAATTCCTGCCTTGGAAATTCTTTCAAGATATCTACCAGCATCTCTTTATTCGATAGATAGAAACTCTTCAATTCTGCGAAGATACCGTCTATTGTTGGGTCAAGCCTTGTTTTCAAATCATCAAGTATTGGTTTAACAAACCGTGAGAGCTCTGGTAGTATTTCTATCGATTTTCTATAATACTCAAGCGCAAGCTTGTAGTTTGCCTTCTCAAGGTATATATCACCTATAAGACTATGCGCTATTCCTTTAATAACATTGTTTTCAGACATCCTCAGCTTGTTCAGTAACTTTAATTTCAGAGGATTATCATTTGGAAATTGTTCGTAGAAAAACAGCAAACCTTCCGTTCCTGTCTCTTCTATTTTCCTAACCCACTCATCGACTTCAGAACCAAAAATGTATTCTACAAGTCCGTCTTTGTTCTCGTTTATCTTTTGTAGAACTAATTTCCCAAAACGGTCATTTTCCAAGAATCTTGTGAGTAAGCTCGTGTCAAATTCGACCTTCAATTCTAAAATCCGGTCAACGATTTCTAACACATTTACATTCTGGTTAAGCTCGTATAGTCTATTCAAGAGTACAAGCACTTCGTTCAGAAGTTTCTCAAATACTTCATCTTTGAGTTCCAGCATTCTATTCAGCAAAACGTTCGAAAACTTTATAACCTCATCAGTTGTTAACACCTTACTATCAAAAACCATGTAGAAATGTTTCTTAAAGCTACTGATATCCCCTTTCTTTAGATAAGCAATCGCCAATAACAAATGACCTACCATTTTGTACTTAATTGAAATGATGGTCCAACCAAATTCCTGAGGATTACGCTCAACATATTCGAGATTTTCAATAAACTTGTGACCGTACTCAATCATTTTGTCGTGGTTGTCTTCTAATTCTTCAATAACCAACAGTCCATAGTATGGATCCGGATACTTCGGAACTGCCCTTGCAAGTTGATTTAAGATATGACGCGCCTGGTCCTTAAAACCTTTTTGAATTAGCTCCATAGAATGTAAGAAGAGGACTTCAAACGCTATAGAAGTTATGTTACTCGATGTATCTACCACCTTCAAAATATCTCTCACAACACTATGAGCTTCGATTAAATTTCCACCTATAAGCTCTGTCTTGTAGAGCTGGCATAGGTAGTAAAATCTCTCCACCTCAGATAAGCCCTTGCTTTCCTCCAGAAGCTTAACTATAAGATTTCGTGTTCTTTCATATTTCTTCTTTTTCAGTTTTCTTGTCCATATGTATCCGTAATGGTAAATGGGGAAAGGAGCTTCTATGACTCTGCCTTTATATATCGGCTGATTGTGAACAATATTCTTGTAGTACACCGTTCCGTTCTTAAACAACCTTGGTGTTGAAGCTACTTCTGTTTTCTTCAAATCCCAATCTAAGTAACTAATCGTTGGTAGATAAACAGTATTAACATCCCTCGGAAGCTTCTCAAGAAATTCCCGTATCCCAGCAAAATCTTCCCTTACCTCTTCATCAGCATCGTAGATAAGTACCCATTCGCATGTTGGGAACTGCAAAGAATAATTACGTGCTTCAGAAAAGTCATCTTTCCATTCATGGAAATATATCTTGTCTGTATATTTCTTAGCAACCTCAACACTGTTATCACTTGAGCCGGTATCGACAACTATGATCTCGTCAACATATGGCTTAATACTTCCAAGCGCCCTATCAAGGTTGTGCTCTTCGTTTTTCATTATCATCGCAACACTCAGTAGGCAACGTTTTTTGTCAGACATTTCCAAACCCCCAATTTTGATATAAGTTTTCTAACATATTATTCACCTTGCACTAAGAACATTCCTAAAACTTTATACAAAAGCAAGAAAGCGGGCTTTCGCCCGCTTTCCCAAATCTTGATGATTATTAACTTTTCATTGGTTGCTTTTAAAATTACCTCATCAACTGCAACACCTGTTGTGGTTGAGCATTTGCCTGTGCAAGCATCGACATACTCGACTGTAGCAAGATTTGTTGTTTTGTGAATTGCATCATCTCTTTTGCCATATCGGCATCTCTGATTCGGCTTTCCGCTGCTGTCAGGTTCTCTGCTGCTACTCCGATATTTGCTATTGTGTGCTCTAACCTATTTTGGATAGCACCAAGCGCTGCCCTTGCTGAACTCACCTTGTGTATCGCTGCGTCTACTACCATTATAGTTCTTTCTGCACTGTTCTGGTCTGTCACCTTCAGTGTATCTTTCGTTAATCCGAGCGCTGCTGCTCTCATATCATCAAGACCTGCGAGCATGTTATGACCTTCGTTCGCACCTATCTGGAAGACAAGTGAAGTATCTAGATACCACCTTTCTTCGGCCCTCACAACACCACTATCAACAATTTCTTCAATCGGCAGTGCTCCTCCGAATGAGTTTATATTATACACATCCGTTGACCAAGTAAACAACACACCCTTCGCTGGATTCGTAAAGCTCAGAGAAAACCCATTCGTTGTCGTTGAGGTTAACTGTGCATTAGCATCGCCGTATATAGCTGCACCGACTTCAAAATCCACTATGGGTTGTGCTGCAATTCCTGAGTTGTTAATGTAATTAATCCTTACATCAAGCTCACCTGTAGCATTTCCTTGGAACTGACCAACTTCTACAACATACGAACCTTCTCTTACATCCTGGAACGCAAGTGTCTTACTTGTTGCCAAGGAAATCCTGACCGAGTTAATCCTTAGCTCAACAGTTGGACCACTGTGAGTATCAGTTACATTAAATTCAAACTTAAGATCCCCAACGTTCACAGTTCGTACATAATTATTGACACCGTTGGTAGAAATTGTAATCGACTTTATCGCTGTGCTACCATCGTATATGGTTATCGTCTTTGTGGAAACCTTTACAGACAAAGCTCCGATGTTAATACCAAGCTTATCCAAGGTAATTTGCTTCGTTAAGCTGTGATTTATGGTACCGTACTCTCCAACAAGCGTACCAGCTTTGAGTGTATCAGAAATCTTCAGATCGAAGTTTCCACCCGTAACTACCTTCACATCTGCCTGTGCTCTGAATCCTTCAATTTTTCCATCCAAAAGCTTCATCGTGTTGAATTCCGTTGTCCTTGCTATTCTGTCTATCTCTTCTCTTAATTGGTCAAGCTCTGCTTGAATTTGATTCCTATCAACATTTGTGTTTGTATCACTTGATGCCTGTACTGCAAGTTCTCTCATCCTTTGGAGTATCGAGTGTACTTCTGTCAGTGCTCCTTCTGCTGTTTGGATCAATGAAATGGCATCTTGTGAGTTCTTTATTGCCATGTCAAGACCTTTGATTTGTCCTCTCATCTTTTCACTGATTGCCAAACCTGCTGCGTCGTCTCCTGCTCTGTTGATCTTCAGACCAGATGAGAGTCTTTCAAGCGTCTTGCTCATATCCATGTTGGTCATCATGATGTTTCTCCAGCTGTTCAACGCGTTAATGTTGTGGTTAATCCTCATAACTCTCCACCTCCATGTGAGTTTTGTTTCCTTAGATTTTTTAAAATTTGGCAACCAAGGATGCTTTTAAAGGATACTTTAATACCATAAGCATTATCGGATAAATTTTATTTTTTTTTAGGGTAAAAATTATAAGAAAAACCAAAAGCGGGCGAATGCCCGCTTTTGGTTTTGAATTATATTCAAATTGACTTTGTAAATGATTTTGTAAATTATTAGAATTATTATCTGAGCAATTGCAATACTTGTTGTGGTTGAGCATTTGCTTGTGCAAGCATCGACATACTCGATTGCAACAGTATCTGTTGTTTTGTGAATTGCATCATTTCTTTTGCCATATCTGCGTCTCTTATTCGGCTTTCTGCTGCTGTCAAGTTTTCTGCTGCTACTCCAAGGTTCGCTATCGTGTGTTCAAGCCTGTTTTGGATGGCTCCAAGAGTTGCCCTCGCCGTACTTACTCTGTGAATTGCTGCATCCACTACCATTATTGTTTTTTCAGCACTGCTTTGGTTTGTTACTTTAAGTGTTGATGTTGACAATCCAAGAGCTTTCGCGCTCATATTGTCGATACCAGCGATCATGTTGTGACCTTCGTTTGCGCCGATTTGGAAGACTAATTGATTGTTTGCTGTGTATCTTGCTTCCACTCTTATCACTGCGCTGTCTATTACTTCGTTTGTTGGAAGTGCGCCACCAAAATCGGAAATGGTGAATACTCTTTGCCACTTAATTGTTACGTTACCAAGCGCTGCGGAGAGAGCACCTATTGTTGCAGTAGTTGAATTTAATACTGTACCATTGTTACCTATTTGGGTAATTTTAACATCAAGCTGTGATGTAACAGCATCATTGAATTGTCCAACCTCTATAACATATGTTCCTTCTGTTGCACCAGTTTTTGAATAACCACCTACAGTTACGTTAATATTACCTCCGGTAACGACTTTAGCATCAGCACTACTTCTAAATCCTTCGAGTTTACCGTCGAGAAGCTTCTTTGTGTTGAATTCTGTTGTTCTTGCTATTCTGTCAATCTCTTCTCTTAATTGGTCAAGTTCTGCTTGAATTTGGTTTCTATCAACATCTGTGTTTGTATCACTTGCTGCTTGTACTCCAAGTTCTCTCATCCTTTGAAGTATTGAGTGAACTTCTGTTAATGCACCTTCTGCTGTTTGGATCAATGAAATGGCATCTTGTGAGTTTTTAATTGCCATGTCAAGACCTTTGATTTGACCTCTCATCTTTTCACTGATTGCCAAACCTGCTGCGTCGTCTCCTGCTCTGTTGATTCTTAGACCGGATGAAAGTCTTTCAAGAGTCTTGCTCATGTCCATATTGGTCATGGATATGTTTCTCCAGCTGTTCAAAGCGTTGACGTTATGGTTAATCCTCATATCTTTCCACATCCATGTGGGTTTTGTTCCATTAATAATTTTTCTATCAAGTTAGTGCTCGTAAGTTTATAAAAGCATCCTTGGTTGCCATAATTATTATCGGAATAAATTTGAGAAATTTTAGTTGCTGATAGCTCATTTATTTATCGTTTTTATAATATGACTGATTCTTAAGTAATTGTTCTTCTGGTACATCTTTAATTTCTTTTGCAGGTGAACCAACGTAAATTTTTCCAGGTTTTGCATTTTTTGTTAGTATTGCTCCAGCAGCTATTAGAGCATCTTCACCTATTTCTTTGCCAGGCAGTATAGTTGCATTTGCACCTATACGCGCACCTTTTCTCAGAATTGGTCCTTTGAAGTACTTTTTTCTTTCCTCTGTTCTACCTAAAAAATTATCATTTGTGAACGTAACTGCTGGAGCTATGAAACAATAATCTTCTATTGTTGATATGGCTGTTATATAAGCATTTGTTTCTATCTTTACATATTTTCCAATTTTTGTTTTATTTTCCACAGCTACTCCCCTACCTATTATTGTATATTCGCCTATTTCAACATCTTCACGTATACTTGCAAGGTCTCCTACAAACACAAAATCACCTAATATAGCTCCTCTGTAAATTACACAATTTGCACCAATCGTTACATATTTTCCAATTTTTAATGGAAGAAGTTCTTTTTCTTCAGTTGTTGCGGACGCAGAAGCTTTGAATGGTTTCTTCCCAAGCACTGTATTATCTCCAATAATACATCCATCACCGATTATTGTATCTTTTCTTATCACAACGTTATGACCTATTGTTACATTATTACCTATTATTACATTGTCTTCAATTACTACGTTTTCACCGAGAATAACGTTGTTGCCTAATTTTGCATTTTTTGATATCATCTTGCTCTCCTCCCTTTAAATTAATTTAATTTTTCTTCATACCCTAATTTAATTATAACACACCTAATTGTGGTATAATGAATACAAGAAAAATATCAAAAAATTCTTTATAATTATCGTTTCTAAGTTATCTTAAGTTTACTTTGAGAGGAGGGGTTCTTATTCAAAAAGTAGCTCTTATCGCACATGATAAGAAAAAATTGGACCTTGCTATGTTTGTTAAAGAGTGGAAAAATGTTTTTGAACATTGTGAGTTGTATGCGACGA
>SPLK01000417.1_pt1 | contig 12592 bp, 9 predicted proteins | sample 2456111 | NCBI WGS metagenome assembly SPLK01 (sample SAMN11156906, study PRJNA527647) | hot springs metagenome | biome: Geothermal region; feature: Hot spring; material: tree branch in hot spring; isolation source: hot spring sediment rich in lignocellulosic material ... | reverse complement strand
GACGAGGTGGTGTCGTCGTGAGTTACGAATGGGCAAAGGAACGGCCAGTTGAACATCGATTAATCAAGCAATTCGAAGGCTTAGGATATACGTACCTTCCGGGGAGCGCGCTAGATTCGGAGCGCGCGTCCCATCGGGATGTCGTGTTGGAGAAACGGTTAAGACAGGCGATCCAGCGCCTGAATCCATGGATTGACGACATCAACCTGCATAAAGTCGTGCGCATGGTGACGCATATCAACGCCGCGAGCGTCATGGAGGCTAATGAGAAGTTCTACGACATGGTCGTGAACTATGTGTCCATTCAGCAAGACCTTGGGAAAGGGAAGAAAAGCCAGACGGTCAAGTTGATTGATTTTGACCATCCCGAAAACAATGAATTTTTAGTGGTGAATCAATTCAAAGTCAGTGGACCGATGACGACCATCATTCCGGATGTTGTCCTTTTTGTCAACGGTCTGCCGCTTGTCGTCATTGAATGCAAAAGCCCGACGAAGCCGCATCCAATCAGCGAGGCGGTCCAGCAGCTGCTTCGCTACCAGCAGGAGGCGGAGCGCCTTTTCCACTACAACCATGTCGTCGTGGCGACATGTAACGAACAAGCCAAATTCGGATCTATTGGCGCAAGACTGCGACACTTCGGGGAATGGAAAGACCCGTATCCGCTGAAAGCTAGTGATATTGGCGACAATCCGACGCGTCAAGACGTGTTAGTCGCGGGAATGTTCCCGAAAAAGAATTTGCTGGACATGATCCAAAACTTTGTCGTCTACGAGGCAGAAGGCGGCCGCACGATTAAGAAAGTCTGCCGCTACCAGCAATTCCGCGCCGCCAATAAGGCCGTCGAACGCATTTTAACCGGCAAGACACCGAAGGAACGGGGCGGCGTCGTCTGGGCGACGCAAGGATCTGGAAAGAGCTTGACGATGCTCTACCTGTCCGTCAAACTGCGGCGTCTGAAAGAATTGCGTAACCCGTCCATTGTCATCGTTACAGATCGTACCGATTTGGACGAGCAAATCACAAATACGTTCCGTCGCTGCGGTTTCCCGAATCCGCAACGTGCTGAAAGCGTCAAAGATTTGCGTGAATTATTACGAACCGCAACAGGCGCGACCATCATGACGACAATCCAAAAATCCAAGATCACGCTGACGACGGAGAAGATTTGCTTTTAAATGACGCCGACAATATCTTTGTCCTCGTTGACGAGTCGCACCGCACCAATTACGGGGGACTAGCGATGAACATGCGGTCGTCGCTGCCGAATGCGGTATATATAGGGTTCACGGGGACGCCGATTGACAAGGAAGACCGCAGCACCGTCCAAACGTTTGGCACGTACATTGACACGTACACCATCCAGCAGGCTGTCGAGGACGGGGCGACAGTCCCGATCTATTACGAAAGCCGCCTGCCGGAATTACGGGTCGAGGGTGAGTCGCTGGACGCGATTTTTGACCGCGTCTTTCAAGACTATTCGAAAGAGGACAGGGAACGGATCAAGAAGAAATACGCGACAGAGGAAGCCATTATCGGGTCACCGCAACGCATCCGCCGGATCTGTCTCGACATCATCGAACATTACGAGCAACATATCGCACCAAACGGCTTCAAAGCGCAAATTGTCGCGATTAACCGCGAAACCGCGGTCCTGTATAAAGAAATTCTCGATGAACTCAACGGTCCGGAGTCGGTCGTCATCATTTCCGCTAACAACAATGACAACGACCGATTGAAAAAATACCACCTAACCAAAGAGCAGCAAAAGCACTACATTGAGCGCTTTAAAAAGCCGCTGCATGAGGACAAGCTGGCGTTTATCATCGTGTGCGATATGCTGCTGACCGGGTTTGACGCGCCGATCGAGCAAGTAATGTACCTCGATAAGCCGCTAAAGGAACATAACTTGCTCCAGGCGATCGCGAGAACGAACCGTACCTACGACAAGAAGACATACGGCCTTATCGTCGATTATTACGGCGTATCCGCGTTCTTAAAACAGGCACTTGCGATTTTTAACCCAACGGATGTACAAGGGGCGTTGACATCCATTGAATCAGAAATACCTCGCCTACAGGCGCGGCATCGTGCCGCCATGCGTTTCTTTGATCATGTTGACCGCAACGACATTGAGGCGTGCATGAAAGTTTTAGAACCAGAAGACGTGAGACATGCATTTGACCAGGCATTTAAGCGATTTGCGGAAAGCATGGATATGATTATGCCAAATCCAGCAGCAAAACCATATCATGAGGACCTTAAATTTTTAGGAAAAGTGCGTCAATACGCGCGCAACCGCTTCCGAGATGAACAAATGGACATCTCTGACTGCGGCGAAAAAGTGAAGAGACTCATTTACGATCACATCTACGCAACCGATATAAAAGCGCTTCATCGCCCAGTCAGCATCCTAGAAAAAAATTTCGATGCTCACGTGAAAAATTTATCTACTGACCAAGCGAAAGCGTCAGAAATGGAACACGCGATCCGCCATGAAATTCGAGTGAAAATCAACGAAAATCCGGTGTATTACACATCGCTGAAGGAACGACTCGAACAGCTCATTCAAGCGAGAAAAGAGAAGCGAATCAATGATGCCCAGCTCGCATTTGAGTTGGAAAAATTGATTGAGGAGATGCGCGGACAATCTAAAACCATTGAAGAAGAAGGCCTGACACCGCAATCCTATCCGATTTTTCAATTGTTGCAAAAGGAATGGACCGATCAAGAAGAAGAGAAAGAACGGTTAAAAGAAATCACCCAGATCATTGTGGAACATATCGAAGGCCTCGTCGTCATCGACTGGGTTAACAAAGAAGACGTCAAACGCGAAATGCGTAAAAAAATCAAGCGCCAGCTCCGGACAAGCAAATGCCCGTCCGATAAAATCGAGCCGCTTGCTCAGCAAATCGTTGAACTGGCGGAAATCCATTACAAAAAATAACGCACCCTTCATGGGTGCTTTTTTCTATATCGTTAGCGTCGGGCCGTTCACACGCAGCCATTCTTTACGTTCCTCATAATCCGGCAAAATCGAACGTACCAGATTCCAGAAATTTTTCGAATGATCCGCGTAACGCAGATGGGCTAATTCATGCACAATCACATAATCAACAACGCGCATTGGGGCCAGAAAAAGACGCCAATTCAAATAAATCGCTCCCTGTGGTGTGCACGTTCCCCAGCGAAACTTCTGCTCTTTTACCGCAAGCTTCGCCGGCGTTACCCCTAGACGCTGTGCATAACGTTTCACCCGTTCTTCCGCTTTCACCTGCGCCCGCTGGATATACCAAGATTTTAATGCTTCACGAATCATAGGCACATGCTCTATATCATCGGCTGATGTTGGCGTTTCAATATAAAATTTCCCTTGATGAAATAACACTTTTACCTTATCGATATCTTGATTTTGTTTCACCTTAATTCGATAATACCGCCCTAAATACGGTAATTTCTCTCCACTAACAAATTCTAACGGAGCCGGTGGTCGCTTAATCTTATTCAAAGAGTTCCACTTATCTAAAATCCACGTTGCCTTCTTACGCAAAACTCGGTTTATTTCTTCCTGAACTAGATGATCGGGAGCTACCACTGTAACCCCCTCCATCCACTCTACAACAATAGAAATATCTTCTTTCCCTTTCACCTGCTGCAATGTGTACTCAATAGCTGTCTTCCCAAACTGAAAGGTAGGCATAAAACACGTCCCCCAAAATATCAAGTGATACCCCTATTATACAAGCCAGTTATCCACTTTTTCACTGGATTTATCCCCCAAAATCCCACTGCATAAATACCGATGCGTCCATGTGATCATTTACCTTCGTACATACGCGTGTCTATGTGTTGAAGAAATTTCCAATTTGAAAATAACAGACCTGAATCTCGAGTTAAAACGAATTCGTATTGTAGACAAAATAATGAAAGTAGTACCTATCTCGGAAGTTTTATTAGCCGAACTAGAGGATTAGTTGAAGTTTCGAGTGGGAATGGCCAAAAAAAGAAACTTTATGTTGCAGCATCTCCATATGTCTTTTATAGTCAACGATCACTGAAATTCTTACTAAGGGGAATGCAGCGAATGATTGAAAGCTACATCCTACCGAATAAAAAGCTCACGCTCCATATGTTCCGGCATACATTTTGTAAGTGGATGTTAAAAGCGACGAACAACGATATCGAGAAAGTGCGGAGACTCGCAGGTCATAGCAATATCGCTACAACATCACGATACAGCTCATTCGTTAAATCTACAATTTCTTTTCTTCGATCATTAGTTTCTTCTTTGTTCATACGATTTTTTTTACATAGCAATATATTATTTAAAACTATGTTCTAAATAATCAATAAAACAAAATCGATAATCCTTTTAAGTATAGAAACTTATTTCTTTACCTTTTCAATTAGTTTAATCAAGAACAATATATAGTAGTTTCTCACCAAAAAACCATACTATATATAGTTTATTTATAGTCAATATGGCATGGTGTAAATAGGTAAATACTCTTAAACAAAGAAAAATAACCAATATTTTAGACAATTTCTTTATTTTTTCGAAAATCATTCATATAAATTAATAATGAAATGAAAGGAGGGAGAAATTATGAGTAATACTACACTCGTTACATTACTTTTTGGGCTAATAATGGGGGTAGCTGGAAGTGCCTTGTATGATGTGATTAAACACTTAGTCCAGCACCCCGATACACCCATTAAGAATGCTCTTGCTCTGCCACAAACAAGAGTACTGAAAGGGTGTATTATTATTAGCCTGCTTGTTGTAATGTACACATTAGTGAAACTGTAATACCTTTGTACTCTTTAACTTTTGAAACCTGTGAAACTCAACTTTTTACTTTCGGCTACTCGATAACAGAGTAGCTCTTTTTTTCTTTGTCTATTATTCTATTATTCTTCCTTTAAAAGAAATATTAGCATAAAAATTGATCCTCATAAAACATTCATCATTGTGGACAAGATTTTTAGCAACTATACATCTTTAATGTATGATGTAATTCAATGAATGATGAGAGACAAAACCACAAAAAATCAAGGAAAAATTTTACATAGATGAATAGAAAGAAAAACCGTTTTCGTTATATATGAAGCTTCCCGCAGACCGTCCGAAGAGCGCAGGTCCTTTACGCGCATAACAAGCAAAAATTACAATGGGGTGAGGCAAAGGAAGAAGCGTCCTCAGGAAGGAGGTAAAAAATAAAACGCATTTTTAGCCTGTTTCATTTTTTTAAATGCAACGGCCTAAAAATGCAACAGGACAAGGCTAAAGAATATTGCTTTTATAGCGAAAGAACCTCTCTTATCGTTCTAGTACGCTTGATCTTTCTCGGAATTTCTCTAATGATTGATATTTATCGGGATGGGGTTGTGGGTCAGGTTTTAATTGCAAGAACGGATTCTTCCATAAAGCATAAAATTTCACATCCTCCCGAATCCATTCTTTGGCTTTCTTCGGTTCTTTCCAATCTTCTCGAATTTCTTGCAACGATTTCTTTGTGGCAAAAGTGTGCGTGAAAGTGCCTTTATCTCCTTCTAACTGTACGGATAGAATATGTAAATGATTCCTCTTTTCCAACAATTGAATCGCCTTCACTCTAAATTCTTCGTTTCTCACAAACTCGTATTGATGATTCCCGCGATCATCTCGCATAAACTGCATTTTCTCGGCCAGTGTGACTTCTTTGAAAAAACCCATGAATTTTGCATAATAAGGATTTTCTTTCTCCATTTCAAGAACATGAATCGGGCGATTCCTGATCGTTTCGTGAATATCAATTAATTGTATCTTCGTTTCTAAGGGCAAGCTGCCAACTTTTAATATCATTTGTTCCTTTCGGATAAGGGGAAAACGATGAGCTTTAATCACCCCTTTTAAAGCAATATCAGATCGATCGCTAATAATATTGGCAGGTACTCTTAATTCGTTTTCCTTTAATCGATAATAGGGCTGCTCTGTTTTTCCTCCTTTAGTAACAATGGCGTGGGCAGGAAGAGTGGCGTATCCGCCCCTGAAATTTCCGATCACAACAGCAAAACGGGTTTTCGTAGGGGCGGCGTGTGCTTCTTTATATTGAAGATTGGGATAGTCCCTCACTAACACAATATCTCCTGTACGAATGGACATCCAATCATTCTTATTCACGGATTCCCCACGCTTTCTTTACGGCGTCGGCTAATTTTTCTTCATCGTTTTCGTCCAACGCTTTTTCGATCTCTCTCACTGTTTCTTCTGGTACTCCTTCATCTACAGCTTCTTCTAAATACTCAACTAAGTAAAAAGCATACGAAGGATTCGGACGTCCCTCTTTCTCATGGATTTCCACCCTTGATTTTAAATAGTTCAAGGCCTCGTCAAGATACTTTTCTTCTTCCTCCGTAATTTCTAAGTCTTCGATCAGTTGCTCTCTTGTTTTATCAAAGGTCGTGTAACTCCATAAAAAATCATAATATTCGTCTGGGGTCATTTTACAGAACGGTTTTGTCTTTTCCATATTCATCACCTCATTATTAACGTTGCAGCTGCATCTCTTTATCTTTTTCGTTTTTATTGTTTTTGTCTTGATCTTTAGATGACTCATGCATCTGACGCAATTCTTTGATTCGTTCTTTCATCAACTCGTCAATTTCTTGGATAATACCCTGGGCGACATGCTGAATCTCTTTCATGGCCTGTTTCGCCAACTGAATGTCTTTAGCCCAGGTCGCAATATATCCAGCGCTGTATGGTTCTGTGTCCAATCCGTAATATTTGGAGACGATAAATGCAACAGCTTCAGCTTGTGCTTCTTTGTGTCCTCTAGGCAATTTTTGCATGTCACTGTCTTTATGATGCAATTGAGCGTGGGCGTATTCGTGAATGAGCGTTTTGAATTTCAATGAAGTATTTTCAACAGACGCATTAATACGAATAAGGTGCTTTGCTCGATCATAGTACCCCTTTGTATTCGGGTCGTCCAATACCTCTTCTTTCACCTCAATTCTGTTTTTATTCAAATGAGCCAGAAAATGCTTGTAAAGCGACTGAATGTGCTCGCTTTCTTTTAAATCTTCACGAATCAATTTTCGGATATCAAACAGCTCTTTTCCTTGGGTTTGGCTAATATCAAAGACGTTGACAAAGCGAAAACCTTTTAGAATTTCTTTCTTTTCCATCACTGTTCGCCCCTTTTCATCACGGACAGGCTCGTTCGTTTCAGGGTCAATTTTGGGTTGCAACTTCTTCTCGAAGATCGGCGCAAAAATCTTAATGGCCTTTTCGCCTTTTTGAACGTGCCTACCAAGCTCCTGCCACGCTTTGTATCCCATAACCAACGTGGCATTGGGTTTCTGTGATAAAATCATCATGACATTGTGAAGGCTGTACTTTGGAAACCTCGCAACCACCTCTAGGTATCGTTGAAACTCTCCATTCTTGAAAATGCGCTCAATGGCTCGATCAACTTCTTTTTGGATTTTGTTCAGCTTTTCTTTGTATTCATTCGATTGTTGGTAATAACTCATGATTCATCCCTCACTATGGCGTACAGTGGCTCATACAGTTTTTTCCCGTTCTCTTCATATTCCAGATACCCTACTATCTCATAATCAATGAGAAATTCTCCTGAAGGAATCTCAGAAATGGTCTTAAGACCCGGCGGCTTAGTGCGATAAATCGGCTTTTCGCTGCCCAGGATTTCGTGGTACTCGTACATAATTGGTCATCCTTTCTTCAAATGGTCTTGGTTTATTGGAATGTGAACTGGATTTCCCCTTTTTGGAGTGTCAAATAGGCGTCAAAGGACTTTTTCCCTTTGAATCCCTTGATCTTATTGGTTTTTCCTTTTCACAAAGCTGCTTAACGTGTGTCTTAGTGATGTTTTTTCCTAAAATGGACTTCGGAAATGTCTGCTTACACCCGTTGGCATACTCTGTACATCCGTAGAATGTCTTTCGATCGACAATGTATCCTTTTTGACAACGAGGGCATGGGGCGATCGTATTTTCCTTCTTGATCTCTTCAAGCGCCTGTTTGGCATCGATACGTTCAACATCCTGAGAAGCCTGTTGAATCAGCGCATAACATAGCTTTTTCGCCTGCTCAATAAACACCTCTTTTGATCGGTTGCCTTTCCCGATTTCTTGCAAAAACAGCTCCCATTTCGCTGTCATTTCCGGCTTGGATAGGATAGTTCCTTTGACTGCTTCGCAAAGGATTTCTCCTTTCTTCGTCACAAACACTTGGTTTTTCTTTACTTCGATTAGTCGCCGTTGAATCAAGGTATCAATAATGGCTGCTCTTGTGGCTTCGGTTCCTAACCCCTCAACCTGATTCAGCGCTTCTTTCATCTCCCGATCTTCTACGTACTTTCCGGCTGTTTTCATTAGTGTGATAAGCTGTCCTTGGGTATACGGCTTTGGTGGTTGAGTCATCCCCTGCTTAACGGAAATATCGGCTTTAGCCGATTCTCCTTCTTTAACTTCAGGTAAAATAGCTACTTGTTCCCCTTCACTTTCTTCGTCTTTTTCGTTTTGATACAGAGCCTTCCATCCCATCTCTTTCTCTGTTCGTCCTTTAGTGACAAATTCTTGTTTTCCAACAGAAGTAATGATGACGGTTTCGTCATAAACATAATCAGTCATGAACATAGCCAGGGCGCTTTTTAAGATTTCGTAATACACTTCTTTTTCGTCAGACGAAAAAGTTTCAAACGCCTTAGTGTCAGGGACTTTTTCTGTTGGAATAATGGCGTAGTGATCGCTCACTTTCTCTGGATTTACATAGCGTTTAGAAGGCTGAAGCGAACGAATAGGAACATGAATGCCTAGACACTGTTGATATTGGTCCACATGCTTTTGTAAGTAGGTGTATTCTTCCTCGGTGATATATTGCGAATCGGTTCGAGGATACGATACATATCCTTTCTCGTATAAAGATTGCACAAGCTCCAATACTTTCGTTGGACTGAACTTTTTGGTTCGGTTGAGCTTGCTTTGCAGCGTCGATAAACTGTGCAGTTTCGGAGCTGGTGTTCGTTTTTCGCTGATTCGTACGCTCTTAATCACTGCTTGGTACGTCTGTTGCTCTTTCGTGATGTCGGGACTGACAGCTTCGTACAATTCATCGGGAGACGAAAAACGCTTGTTCAGTTTCCCCCGGTATGTTCCGTTCTTAACTGTAAACTGCCCCTCTAGTTCATAAAACGGTTCCGGCCGAAAGTGTTCAATTTCTTTTTGGCGATCGTAAATCAGTTTCAAAACAGGAGTCTGCACCCGTCCGACGCTAAATACATCCCGGATGCCCTTTTGCTGAAGAAGCAGCGTATAGAGCCGACTAGCATTCATTCCTACTAGCCAGTCGGCGATCTGTCTCGCCTGGGCTTCATGAAACAAATGGATGGTTTCTTTCCCATCTTTCAGTTCAGCAAACCCTTTTCGAATGGCATTTTCGGTTAGAGATGATGTCCAAAAGCGCTTAATCCGTTTTTTCGAGCATCCGGCCATGAGGATAAGCAGACGAGCGATATTTTCTCCTTCCCTGGCTGGATCGGTCGCAATAATGATTTCATCAGCCTCTTTAAGCAGCTTCTTAACGGTTTGAAACTGTTTGGCTTTATCCTTCGACACTTTGTACTCAAACTGCCCAGGAATAATCGGCAAAGTGGCCAAGTCCCATTTTTTCCATTCCGGACGGTATTCCTCTGGCTCTTTCAGCTCGACTAGATGGCCAATTGCCCAGGTCACTGTTGCCCCGTTCGGAAATTCTTTACACGACTGAATAGAAAGAAAACCGTTTCCTTTGGTATGTGGAAACGGTGATGCGAGTTTTCGTGCCTGGTCGGGTTTTTCTGCAAGAATGACGATCATGAAAGCATCCCCCTATCGATTTCAAATTGGCAGCTCGTCGGCGATTTTCTGATTGCTTTCTTCTTGCTCTCCTTCGCTGTCATCGCTGAATTCGCTGAATTCTTCAATGATCTCCATTAAGTCCTCCTCGGTGATCTCATCTTCCATTTCATCGAATGCGTCTAATTCTTCCTCAATTTCATCTAAAATCGATTGTAGTTCTTCTGCTTCTCCCACTTCTTCGGATTCGTTTTCTTCATCTTCGTTTTCATCCTCAACGTTGCCAAGTAATACCCTCAATTCCTCTTCGGTAATCTCTTCGTCCTCTTCTTCTTCGTCAATCTTATTGATCTCATCGATCATTTCGTTAAGCAATACCACATCCGACTCTTCTAACTCTTGCTTGACTTCTTGGATGTCTTGGGCAGCCGAATCTTCTTCATCCCATACCCATTCTCCATTCCACAACGGCGCAGTATATCCTAAACGGCTTCGGTATTTTTCATAGTTGCTCAATAAATCGCCGTAAATATCGAACTGCCACGCTTTTTCTAGCTTCATCGGGTAAACCCCAGATACGAATAAATAACAAGTGTTTTTGTCCATGTTCATAAGTTCGCCCGGCGTAATCAATGGGCGCTTTACATATTGCTCTGAAATGCTTTTGCTGCCTTCCTTACGTCCATAGGAAGCACTTTTCTGTTTGTGCTTCACCGTAGTCTCTCCGGCGAGTTCGCTAAAGTATTTCGCTGTTTTCGTGTCTTTCGTTCGCAGAAACAACTGAGTATCGTGGTTATTGATGATCGAACGAGCCATTTCCGGACCATATCGTTTTTTGTCCTCTAGCTGTCCGATGTCCTGGATAATCGTCATCATGGCCATACCAAGTCCTCGACAGGTTGCCAATACTCGCGGATATTTGTTGATCGTGCCGATGTTAGCGAATTCGTCCAACAGAAAGATAGTGGGAATCGGTAACTTCGAGTGATTCTTGTCAGCAATGTCGTACAGAACAGCGATCAACTGTTCAAAGAACGTAGCAGTCAATTGAACAAACGGGTTTTCATCCATGCGAATCTTGATGTACAAAACGGATTTTTCTTTCTGCAAGTCATGAAATTTAAAATCGCTCTTAGCAGTCATTTTTGCGATCTTTTGCATCGCGAAAATGGAGATTTGTTGCGCCAAGGTTGCCATAATGCCAGCTCTAGTGTTTCCACTGCTCATGTTTGCAAGGGTGAACATATGATACGCTGGATGGTCTGGGGACATATTTTTAATGATTTCATCCAAATATTCTTCGTCTTTTCCTGCTCTTGCCACCATTTCAACGACATGGCGCATATTGGCTTTGTCTTTGTATTTTTCCTTCACGTACAGGATGAATGCTGACAGAAAGGCGACAGCTGATTCACTCCAGAAATCGCGTTTTCCTTCGTCAACCGAGTTAGAAGCGATCGAATTAGCAATTGTCCTAGCATCTTCATCATCTTCGACGTAGTCTAATGGATTGTATCGATCGCAATTGACGAAATTGATAAAGTCCACCTGATAGACTTTGTATCCTTGGTCCCTTTTGATCTGATGGGTAGCTTCATATATTTCCCCTTTCGGGTCTGTCACAATAATAGTTTCTTCCGTATGGTTAATCATGTTAGGAAAGACGAATGATTGACCTTTCCCAGACCCCGACGAACCAATGACCAAGACATTTCGGTTATCGATCGTCGTGTTTCTCGGAATGATGAGAAGTTCCCGTTTTTTTGGCACTTTGCCAACGATAATCCCTTTTTCCATCTGAAAAGCGTCAACAGGGTCTGTCGTATACGAGTTGTTTTTCGAGAACATCTTGCCGTCGATGACTTCATCCGGCGTTCCCCACCGGGAAGTTCCATGCAAGCCAAAGTCGCTAGCATATTCTAACTTCGGAACAATAATGGATGACCGAAAAGTGTATAGCAGCGCTGCTAAAATCACAAACGGAGCCAATGAGAAAACCGTTTTTAAGTTCTCTTCCGTGTAAACAAATGTGATTAACTCTTTCGGTCTTAATAAAATTTCTTTTAAGTCGCCTCCGTTCCCGATCATATAAAACAATCCCATCAGAACATAGGCAGCTATAACGGTCAACACAACACTAGCGAATATTGGCTTCCAGGCATCTTTTTTAAAATTCATCGTGATTTCCTCTCCCCCTTAGCGTTCAAATTCTTGACCACGATATCTTCTGCGTTGTCGTTTCTTCGTTGGGTCTTTCTCATATTTCTTGCGATCATTCGCTCGTTGTGCTTCTTCTATCGCTTCTAACAAGCCATCAGCCACATGTTGCCGGTATTGATACTCCATGATCTGCACTTCTGTTTCAGGTTTTGGCATACGTTCAAGTTTTTGTTGTTCGCTAACGTGGATACGGCGTAAATCTGCTTCAAAGTCTTTGCTGCTTTCGCCGCGTTCCACCAGCTCATGCAACCGCAACAAGGCTGCCGTGTTCGTGATCGATACATCTCTGCCGTAATGCTCGCTCAAAATGGCTTGCAAGACGGCTTTGTTTTCCTCAAGCTCCTTGCTCATCTTTTCTTTTCTTAACATGCATTGCTCGGTCTTCCGGCTCGCTTCAAAGGCCTGCTCAAAGTCTCTTGCCTTCAACGCCTCCATGCGCTCTTTTGATTGCTTTTGAATCGTGCGATTCAAAACGAAGAGACTTTGATACATGTTTCGGGTTTGCTCCGCGAAGGTCGGCATCCGATGA
>SPLK01000416.1_pt1 | contig 12610 bp, 6 predicted proteins | sample 2456111 | NCBI WGS metagenome assembly SPLK01 (sample SAMN11156906, study PRJNA527647) | hot springs metagenome | biome: Geothermal region; feature: Hot spring; material: tree branch in hot spring; isolation source: hot spring sediment rich in lignocellulosic material ... | reverse complement strand
GAGCGACTCAGCAAGCGGGCCGCGTTGCTCGGGCAGGGTTTTCTAAAGTTCCCGCGTACAAGAATTGGGGATTCGCCCGTGGTTGGGAAAGTGGTTCGCCTCTGGCCCGCTTATTGCCGATCCGTTGACCGTTTTGGCATCATCCGATTCGCCCAAGGGCAAGCCCAATCTTCACCCAGTTACCCGCCCGCCCCGCTCCAGTGTTCGCCCGGGGTTGAAGACCAAATCTCACCTGGGACGTTGCCCACCCTGGGCTACGGTTGCAAAGCCCCCTGCGGGGGCTGAGGGGATTGGAAATGTGCTTGCCGAGGCAAAAAGCGTTCCACCCGGGGTGTTAGCCGCAGAACTTCGTAGACGGAGCGTGGGGATTGATCCACGTGCGGGCAGGATGGGGGCGGATTCGTGCCCGGCGGTAAAAAACCAAGGGCTGCGTGATCTCACGCAACCCTTGATCCACCGCGCTCCGCGTACCTACCGCTGGAAATAACCATCGGAAAGGGTTTTGAGAAAAGCCACAATATTATCCACCTGTGGACGGGGGAACATGTTCAACGGCGTGCGGTTCTGCTCGACTTCCGGTGGTGGAAACATATCTGCCATCGTGGTGCAGCCCTCACCCATTCCACCGCCCATCCCACCCCCCATGCAGCCATTATCCATCATGGCCCGCCAGTGATAAAAGAGAACAATCTCATCCAGGGATTTAAAGTAGCCATTATGCCCATAGGCTTTGACGAAATCGGTGGATGGACGAAGGTCCACATTACGCAGGCTGGGTACTTTCATTTTCCCCATCTCCGGCTCATAGATATCCGGTGGATATCCGGCGTCCCTCAAGAACCCCCCTAGGCCATAATCCACCCAGTTTTTACCTTCTGGATTCCAGGCCTTCGGCATTTGATAAAAAGGATTGTCCGGGTTTTTGGGAATCCCAAGGTTGTCATATCCAAAGTCAGTGAATAAGGGATACCCCTCGGGGCCAGGTTCAAGCGAGTGACAAGCCGAGCAGTTGGCACGGCCGGGGTCATTGAATACTGCTAAACCCTGGAGTTCGAAATCGGTGAGACCTAAATTGCGATAGGCCGTCCAACGGTTAGGATCTGTCCCTCCACCTGGACATCCTTGGGCACCCCCCATTCCCCCGCCCATGCCACCTCTACCGCATCTGATCTTTGTTACATCCTTGCCGTTGGCTTTGGCGTTATCCCAGAACAGGTCAAACTTAGAACTGAAAGGATTGACCTCTGCACTTCTTTCGTAGGCGGCTATAGAGCGGGCGATCCGTTCGTAAACGCCGACTGAGTCTTTGGCGCAGTTGAGCGAACCGGCCCCCCAGACTTTAAGAAAAAGAGCGGCATAATCTGCTTGTTTCACTTTCACGCACAGCACCTGATCATTGGCAATGGCTTGTTCAAGCGGGTTGACAAATGGCCCCTGGGCTTGTTCGGCCAGTGGATCGTGAAGTTTCCAACCGCTGGCCCGGCCATCCCAAAACATGCCGCCGAACCAACCTCCATTGATCTCATCAAAGTAGAGTTCCGGGCTATTCCCAGCGTATGCAACTGAAGGCGGCTTGCGATTGCCGAAGCGATTGGGAAGTGCTCCCTGGTAAACCGCTCCCAGCCTATTAACATACTCATCGAGCCCAGTGAAACCCGACTCTGGCGCATGGCAAGAAGCACAGGACTGCATGCCGTTTACCGAAAGGTTAGGATCGAAGAATAACGCCTTGCCCAATGCCGAAATTTCATCCATTTCTGGGGGTGTCTCTTGGGCTTGTACAACCGACCGACTGGTGAGCGCAAACAAAACGAGCACCAGGCATATACCGGACATAAAATAGAAAACCTTGCTCATTTTTCCCTCCCATCTCTTGGGTTAATCCCTCATTTTCCCCCACCTGCTTGTCAGGCAACATGTGGGTTAAGGTTACGGATTGGTGGTGATGGGGAACGGCGTCGCGTTGACCCATAGGGTGAAGATGATCGGCCCGTTGTTTGCACGGATACGGAACCAGTATTGTGTGTTCGGGCTGAGGCCGGCCACGGTGAGAGTTGTAACGTTGGCGCCAACGGTCGTGGTGGTGAGCCCTTGGGTAAAGAGGGCGTTGGTTGCCCACTGGATCGTGAATCCGGTCTCGTTATTGGAATTATCCACCCAGGTGAGGATCACACTGCGCTGCTTGTTCTTATCGTTACCGTTCACGGCCATCAGATTGGTCGGGGCGGCGGGTAAGGCCGGAACTGTGGCAGAAGCGGGGGCAGAAAAGGCGGAGTTTCCACCCGCGTTGGTGGCCGCTACCCGGTAGGTGTAGGTCACTGTAACCGGCATTGTGGTGATCGTGGTATCGGTGAACGTGACCGTGCCGGTGCCGTTGAATGCCGGAGCCGTGGCAATCTGGGTGAAGTTACCCCCATCGGTCGAGCGCTGAATCACAAAGCCGGTTTCGTTATTGGCGTTGTCGGTCCAGGTTAACCTGATCTGCGGTCCGGCCTGTAACGCGGCGGAGAGGTTTGTGGGCGCGGCGGGTAAAACAACGGTAGAAACCACCACAGCAGCGGTATTCGAATAGGCCGATAGGCCAACCGGGTTTGCCGCGGCGACACGATAGGTATACGTGTTGGGTGTGGACGAGGCTTTAACGGTGGTATCGGTGAAGGTCACATTCCCGGTACTGTTGCGGGCAGGTGCCGTCGCGATTTGTGTGAAGTTAACCCCATCGGTCGAGCGCTCGATCACGAAATTGCTCTCATTTGTAGCATTATCCCGCCAGGTCAGTCGCACCTGAGGCCCGGCTTGCAAGGTTGCGGTGAGGTTGGTCGGCGCCGGAGGCGTTGTTCCCAATGTCGCTTCGCCGGACCTGGATGAGGCGGTCATGGTCGGAAATCCCAAACCATAGCCAACCGTGTTTTGGGCGACGACACGGAAGCGGTAACCCGCATTCGGATCGTAAGCCGTGGTGGTGGTATAGGTGCGTGTCCCATGCGTATTGGGTTGGTTCAACGGCGACAGCACCGTCCCAACGTCCGACCAAACCCCGGTGCCATCCATGCTCTGGATCACGAATGCGGTCTCGGTGATGGAGTTGTCGTTCCAGGTCAATCGGATGCGGCGGTTACTGCCACTGCCCACGACCGCCGCGGTGAGATTGCTCGGCGCAATGGGTGGGACGACCACTGAAACCGGTCGCATCATGTCCATCTCCTCGTGGCTGAGGATGTGGCAGTGGTAAACGTATTCCCAACCGAAATTGACCAGAGAATTGATGATCGGCGCCGTTGGGTTGCCCTGAGCATCAACATTGTTGAACATGCTCGTATCACCCAAGGGCATCATCGGGTTGAGCGGTCGAACGGCGTTTGGAAGTTCGAACGGCACCTGCGGGATGATCGGGCGCAACGCCACAATGGTATCTTCCAACGGACTGATGCGGACGGTGTCCTTCCACCCTAATTCGTTGGCGTCGGGTGGAATGATGATGTTATCCCAGGTAACCCGGTTGACGACCTGCACATCGTACAGGTGGAAATGAATGGGATGGGTATCAACGCCGTTATGGGTGATGCGCCAGATTTGTGTACCGTCGTTGGCGTTCGAGATGGGCGCAAATTTGACATCGCTGACGGGCAAGCCGTTCGCATCGTAGGTCACGACCTGTTTGGGTAAGTTGGTGGCGTCAATAAGTTCGGTGGCCGGGTTGACGAAGGGGTATAACGTGACATTTTGCGCGCCGGGCGTGGGCGGCTGTGCCTCCAAGCCCAGGTTGGCCGTCATTCTGCCGAACTCATCGAAGGTGGACGCATTCATTTCATCGTGAATGGCTTTGGGTTGCACCGGCAAGGTCAATTTGGTGTTCGGGTTTAACAACGTGTTGAAGCCAAAGACCATAGTGTCGTTGACCCGCACGAACCCATCACAGCGTTGGACGGTACTGTTGGGCACATTGCAGTTACTGCCGGCGGCGAAGTTGGTGCCGTAGGCTGAGTTATAGGCGGCTTGCCCGACGATGATCGGGTGCTGGCCGGCCTCGAACACACCGGAACCATCCGGCTTATGCAAAAAGGCCTCTTGCAAAGCGGCCAAATTGAAGGCCGGCGCCGGGGTGCCAACGATCTTGACCTGCATGACGGTGCGGGTGTTAGGGCCGTAGCCGGGCACAATGGAAGGTGCGCCGTTCGGGCTCAAATCCGGGGCGCCGGTGTAGTAATCGTAACTAGGCACGCGCGCCGGGAAGGCAGCCGGGGCATCGTTATACAGGATCAGAGTCTTACCAGCGAATTGAGAGAAATCCACGATCACGTCGGCGCGTTCAGCGGGGGCCAGCAGTAAGGAATGCTGGTCAACGTTGCCCACGTCAAACCGGGTTGGATCGGTGATCCAGGTTGTGACCTGCTGGCCGTCAATAACCACCGGGGCGGGGAGGAAACCACCCTCGGTGCCAATCTGGATCCAGTCTGGGCCGGGGGGACTAATGGCCGTGTCGGGAGTGGGGAAAACGTTCGGGTCGGTTTGAGCAGCAGCCAATTCAGCCGCGTTGAAGGCCACCTCGCTCTCGGTGCCGGTGGTGGGGTCGGCAATGTACCACTGGAGGTTAAAGAAACGATCATTCGCGGCATTCAAGATGCGCAGGCGGTAGGATTTCGCTTCCAGCGTCACGGTAGGATAGGCGACGCCGTTAACAAGAGGGGTATCGTTGAACTGCTCCATGCCCGCCGAGATGTTGGGCGTGCCGGGGATCTGCTTGGGTTCACAGTAAGGATCCGTCTGGTACTGCCACGTGGTTGGATCATCCAGGTTGCAGTTAGGGTCATAATAGGGGTTATCAATGGGCCCATGCATCGGATTGGCGGGCGGCCAGAACCAAGGACCGTACATCCAACGCCCGTAGGCGCTCATACCGCTGGGATCGCCGGGGTTTTGGGCCGGCATATACACGTGGTGATACCAGAGATCACCATAACCGCCCCAACGCGATTTATCCCAGGTGGGATCCTGACCATATCGGACAACCTTGTTCGTATTGGGATCAACCGTGTTGTATAACTGCCAATCTTCGGGCACGAATGTCTTATCCTGGATGATAAGCGGAATACCTTCACCCAACGCGGCAAAGGGGCCATCTGGGCCAAACAAGCGCTGTTCTACCTCATCGGTGATCAGATAGCCAGCGGCTTCGCCCGCATACACATTCAAGCGAGTAATGCCCCAGGAATGATCGTGGTAGAACATCAGGCGCGCACTTTGCTGATTGGTATAGTAGAAGGTCATACAACCATCGTCGGCGGCACCGCACACATTCATATCCGGCACGTTCGAGACGCTGACGCCCTTCGGCCACATTGTGTTTTCACCCGCCGGGGTGATCCACTGGTGAGGGGTGCCATCACTGATCCAAGGACTGATTCCACCGTGCAGGTGCAGCGTTGCCCGATTATCCTTAAAGCAGTCGGCGCTTTTCGGATACTGGCTGCACATTGGGTTACGGATCATATCCATCACCGAGCCCTCATCCACCGGGGCCGCCATGTTCATCGGAACCATACCCGAACCCATGATGGTGGAGTCTACCGGGAGGAACAAGTCGCCATCCGAACCCGTTGGTAGAAGGTTGTGGAAGACGATGCGAACCGGTTTGTTCTTTTGCGCAATGATGATAGGGCCAAGGTACTGCGGGGGCGTCACCGCAAACCACGAGGTGGCTTGGAGGGTGCCATCGCGCAGTTCGTTCGTCACCGGGACATGCTGGCTGATGGCGGCATTTCCAGGGGTCTCCAACTGCACATAACCGCGCACCAGGGTATCGGGCAGGCTAGAAGAGAAGGATGTGCGATACTGCACCAGGCCGATCACGTATTCATCTGCTTCGACGCCGTTGTACACTTTCTTTTCGGGTACCGCCACCGGGAGATATTTGCCGGTCGTTGGGCAATCGGGTGGGACACATAGGCCGGGCAGTCCGTCCACAAACTTCTTGATGCCGGGAGTGACATAGCCGGTTCCGGGATTCGTCACATTGATGGCCGTAATCGAGCCGGTGGACGAAAAAATGGCGGCAGCTAGGGCGCCGCTACCGGTTCCGGGTGGTGTGTCGGTAATGGTCACGGTTGGCTCTGCGGTATAGCCCGTACCAAAGGTGATCAGTTGAACACTTTGGATGGAAATGGTCGCCGTCACCGTGGCCGGGGTTTCTCCCGAACAAGGGGATTCAACGGTGCAATTATGAATGGTGACCTTAGGCGCCGCAGAATAACCGGAACCGGGGTTATCCACAATCACCTGGGCAATGCCTCCCGAAGCGCTTAGGGTGGCATGGCCAGTGGCTCGCGTACCGTTAGGATCCTGAGGCAAACTGAACTCCACGGTAGGGAAAGTATAGCCAGAGCCGGGATCGTTCACACTTACTGAATCAACCCCGCCATAAGCAATCGCGGTGGCATCGGTCGTTGCACCGCCGCCAGTGATGGTCACCACCGGGGCGGTATAACCGGCGCCCGCCGCGGTCACCGTGATGGCAGTAATGACGCCGGAGGTATCAATGACTGCATCGGCAGTGGCGCTGTTACCCAACCCGGTAATGGCGACCGTAGCGGTCGTATAACCGCTACCGGGGGTAATGACATTGATGGCCGAAATAGCACCCGTCTGAGGATCCACCACGGCCTCGGCGGTGGCACCAGTGCCATCACCGGAAATGCTCACCATGGCGCGGGCTTCGCGCAGTGGGCTGAGCGCCCAATTTGGGTTAGGGCCAAAGTAGTGTGGAACTTGCGTCTCATCCGTAGGGTTCGCGGGCATCGCGAAGGCAAGGCTACTGCTCCCCATAAAGGCTGAAATCAGCAGGATGAAAGCCAGCACCACGTTGAGGGTTTTATACCTGTTCATCTGTTACTCCTTTTTTCTAACAAACAGAATCTTTCTGTTGGTGGGTTGACCAAATAGTCCTAAAGTCACGTCATACTCCCTCCTTGGATTCAAGAGTCTAAAATTGAGATAAGATCCGATAATTGGCCCACCCAAACCTTTTGCTTGTTAAAGACATCCACGGTGAGACTTTCTGGGATCATTGAAACCACTCTGATGTTGGGTTGCTCTTTCAAGAGCAGGGTCAATTCACGGGTGGTATCGGTACATGGATCGAGCAGGATGACGATATCGGGATTCAGTCGTTTCACCGCTTGGGATAACGAATCCGCATCACCATGACCGGTGATACGGACGACTTTCCATCTCCTTTGAGCAGACAGAAATGAGGACACCTCTGCGGCTAAGGCATCATTACACCCCCAAAGGAGAATCACCTGCGTTTTGGAGCACGGACTCGGCTTGGGTTTCTTTGATCCTCTCGCCAAAATGCCTGTGATAACCATCTCTCCAAGCGGGCGGACCATTGGATACGCCCGGCGAGTGACTAAACCTGGATTAGATAGATTGGCCCGCGGTGAACATCGCGGGTTCCAGGACAATCGGTCACCAATGATGATAAATTCACGAGCGAGTAACCGCATGAGGACCTGCACCTCGGGTTGAGCGGCCAACCTTGTCTTGCTCTGTGCTTGTAATGCCGTCAACAAATGGTGAATGTCCCTTCCCAAGCCAAGGGCTTCCTCTTGAATCTCCGCATCCGATAACTCAAGCGGCAAATCCGGTCGCTCCGATTTATAGCGTTCGTACCAGTGAGGCAGTGCGTTGGCACTTAACCAGTGGGGATCGGTGGCTACCAGAGCACTTAATGCGGTTTTCATCGCCCGCTTGAGTTGGACAAAGTGATTGAGATGGCAAACTCTGGAAATGACCTTCTCGGCGGTGAGTGTTTTTTCTCGGATCGAAAACAAACCGGTTTTTCTTAATGCCCTAAGCATGTGCGCGAATTCGCGCATAGCCTGTGTTGAATAACGCAGGAATGCTCGGAACTTGCCTATTTGAGCCGATGAGAATCCCGGATGCTTGTGGGGTAAATGGAGGGCATAGCGCCAATCCGACCGCTGGGAGGTGGCTTGTGCGGTAGTCCAATCGTCCAGGTTCTCGGCATATTGGAAGGCCGTGATCAAGCCCAGACGAAAAACGGTATCCTCATCTACACTGGCAGTGGGATCAAGCAGTGCGGGATGAAGTGCAGCACGTATCTTTTCGTAGTGTTCACCGATGAACAAATAGGCTTGCTCAAGATTAAAGACCCGCCCGGTTTCTTCAGACATACGAATTGGTTCTCCTAAAAGAAAAGCCCTCAAAATAACAAACCGCCTGTTTCATCATAGAGAAAAACAGGCGGCTTGTAATCCGTATATTTGGGTATTTTTAGGTGGTATTTAATGAGGGCTTAATCTACGTATTCCCTCCGTAGAAATTACGCAAACGATATTTTACCCACCCGGTGCGGGGAGATTTCACAAGAATACCCTAGATCAGCCCATGTTCCTCGGCATAACGAGCCAATTCGATCCGGCTGTGCAAGTTGAGTTTCTCCATTAAGTTGGCGCGGTGGGTTTCCACCGTGCGGGTGCTGATATGGAGCATGGCGGCAATCTGCCGGTTTGTATATCCGCGGGCGATCAGGCTGAGGATTTCTTTCTCGCGCACGGTGATCGGTTCGGTATATCTCTGCGCGGGGGGTGGGGTAGGACGATCGGTTGACATGATCAAACGCATCATAGAAGGATGAACGTAGATCATTCCCCGCCACACCGCATAGATGGCATCAATGAGTTCAGATTCTGCCGCGCGCTTAATGATGTAACCCGCCGCGCCGGCCTGCAAATAGGCTTGGATTAAAGCGCTGTCTTCATGCATCGTTAGGATCAAAATGCGCGTGTTGGGCATCGTTTCAACCAGTCGGCGGGTGATTTCCAGCGAGTTCGATTCGGGCATACTGATGTCTAATAGGACCACGTCTGGCCGTGTTTGCTCTGCACACCAGATAGCCTCTTCGCCGTTGGCGGCTTCACCTACGACCTCCAAATTGGGGTCAGCGGAGAACAGGGTTTTCAGTCCCGCCCGCAAGAGGCGGTGGTCATCAACAATCAAGATACGGATGGCCATGGCACCTCCAGGAGAACGGTTGAACCTTTTCCAGGGGTGCTTTCAATGGTTAGTCGTCCGCCGAGCATCAAGGCCCGTTCGCGCATCCCAAGCACCCCGAGATGATCCACAAATGGCGTTTGAGGGTCAAACCCAACCCCATTATCCTCTACCACTACAATGATCCTATCGTCATAGCGTTCGAGCAGAACATCCACGCGTGTCGCTTGTGCATGGCGGACGATGTTGGTCAAACTTTCTTGCACAATGCGATAAATGGCGGTTTCCATGTCATCGGGCAGGCGCTCAATCGTGCCGATGGTTTCAAATTGGATGGTCAGGTGGTGTTGCGCGCTAATGGTCTCGACGTGTTGGCGCAGCGCAAAGGCCAAGCCCAGATGATCAAGGGTGGATGGACGCAGGTTAACCGCCAAGCGGTGCAGGTTCTCAATGACGCTGTTGGTGGCTTGTTTCAACTCTCGGCAGTGGTGCAGGACGGCCCTCTGATCCCCGCTGTCCAGTTCCAACTGATGCAAACCGAACATAATCGAAGTCAGTGCTTGTCCGGCGTCATCGTGGAGTTCGCGGGCAATGAACTGCCGCTCTCTCTCTTGGGTTTCGACCAGTCGTTGTGCCAGGGCTTGTAAATGGGCGCGGTTATCTCGCACCTGCTCGAACAGCCAAGCGTTGTGAATCGCAAACGAAGCCTGCCTTGTCAGCGCAACCACCCATTGGATTAATTCTGGGGTGAAGAACCCCGGACACTCATGTTCCAAGAGACACAGCCCAATCACCTGTTCACCGGCGCGCAGGGGGATGGCCAGCCAGCTGGCCACGGATGGGATGTCTTGAAAGATAGTCTCACTGGGGGTTAGATGGGCATCCTGAACACAATAGTACTCCCCACTTGCCAATACCTTATAGAAAAGATGAAAGTCGCTTAATTCAAAGCGTTGGCCTGCCAGGCGCACTGAGGCATCCCAAGTCTCTTCACCCCGCGCAAAGCGCACGGCTAAATCGTCTTCATCTTCGAGAAGAAGGACGTGGGCACTGCGATAGGGTACTAATTTGAAGAGGCGGTCTAACAGGATTTCGAGCACGCTATGGGTGTCAAGTGAACCCGAGAGGGCCTGCATGGATTCTCGCAGGATCTCGGCTCGCTCGCGCTCGTGGATTTCGGCCTGATAGAGGCGTTGGATTTCCTTCTGGCTTTGGATTAACGCCTCTTCGGAACGAACTCTGGCGGTAATATCGTGGGCTTCGTAGATTATCAAGGTGACGTGATCACAATCATCCAACAAGGGCTTGAAGGAAATATCCAGAATAGCCCGCTCGCCAGAGGCGGTAATGATCTCTCGCTCGCAGTTCATCACACGGCCCTGGGCGGCTTGCGCGATAGCCTCTCTCAACGTTTCGCCGGCATCGGCTTGGGAATCAGCGCTCGCGTTCCACCAAGGCAGTTCCCAAAATGGCCTTCCGGTGACGGTTTGAGAGGAAAGGCCGGAGAATTCAAGCATGGTTTGATTCAACAGCAGTGTATTTCCTTCTGCATCCAGCAAAGCCATGTGCTGGAAAGTCTGATTGAAGACCGCCCGAAAGCGACGTTCGTTCTCGGCGAGGGCCATTTGGGCCTGTTTGCGGAAAGTGACATCGTTGAGCACCAACAGCAGTTCGACGACCCGCTCGTCAGCATCTTTGATGGGCAGTAGGCTCCAATCCCAATAGGTGATTCCCCGCTCCGGGTTGTTGGCGTATTCGAACGGCTTATCGGTATAGGTAACGGCTTTGCCCGAGCGGACAACCGCTTCAAAAATGGCTTGGTTCTCTGCATTGGGGAACAGGGCAAAGTGGTTTTTGCCAATATAGTAAGCAGGATCATGCTCATCGGCGGCGGCGTAAGCCTGATTGACCCGCAGGAAGTTAAAATTTGCGTCCAGATAGGCGATCAAACGGTCTTTGATGGAGAAAAAGCGCTCGAGAACCTGATGCGACCACAGCAGAGCCTGGTTGGTCTGGCGATGTTGTTCAATTTCACGGGATAAGGGTCGCACGATAAAGAAGTAATTAATGGGGTAAAGAACAGCGATAAGCAGAAGGCCATCAATAAAAATATCGAGCGGCAAGGTTAATTTGAGATAGGCCTCGAGCAAGACCATAATCAACGTCTCAATGCAGAAGACGACAAGCGTTGAGATCAAGAGAAAACGCGTAATAATTCGTACCTTATTCGTTTGGGACAATTGGTTTGTAGTCAGGTTGACCCCACCCATAGGAAACTCCTCTCATGCAACAAGTTCCGGCATCTTGCGGGGTGGGGCTTGATTCCGGAAACGCACCTGTTGGAAAAAATGGTGTAATTTTTTAAACCTTATCGCCCCCTCTTCAGACCCGAACAAAGCCAATGTCTAGATCATGCGGTTTCTCTTATTATAAGACACCCGACGCGATTTGGTCCAAAATCGAAGGGGTGAGCCGATGACAAAATCGCCGGGGGTGTCTCACAGCACCTACTTGGCGATTTACCGTTTTATTCACGAGCAAGATCGCCTGATTGCCGCCGGCTTCAACCACTGGAGCCGCTCACGGGCGTTTGAACATTTGCTGATCTGGCGGCGGCACGCCCTGCTGACCGAGGATGAGTTTGCTTCCTTCAGCGCTGAAACACGCCAGAGGATTACCTCTGCCTTGGCAAACCTGCGCGATTAAAGGCCGTGTCCGATCACCAGGGTGGGCGGTGTCCGACCGGCGCCCGGTGGTGCCGGTCTCCGGGCGTTAGCGGCAGGGAAATGAGCATGAAAAAGAGCCTGCCCTCTGGCAGGCGCGGCAAAAACTCGGGGGCGGCGTTCCCCCATAACGTTCAATCATCTAAATGTCCATCGGTGGGTAAAAAGTTGCATTATCAATACTTACTTAATGCAATCACTCCCCTAAATCTGTGTGCTGCGCCGTTTCGATGCATTGAATTACCTTACCCATTTTGCACGCTTTGGATTATCGCCCAACCATGGGCAGGTAAAGACGATTACCCATGTAATTGGCCGCCACAAAGTTCACAATGGCCAGATTCTTAGCGCAATCGCCCCCCATTTGGAACATCTGCGCCTCGCTAAGCGGCACCCCCTGCAAATTGAACACCTGTAGCCAGAAAATCGCCGGCGCCACCCGATCCGCCAACTTAATCTCGTAGCCCGCCGGCCCGTAAGCGGTGGCTAACCCGGTAAAACCCAATGCATCTACGGATTGCCCGGCCACATTGCCGCTCGCGCCGACCACCAGCCCGGTCAACGGATTCCCCCCGGCGTCAAACACCTGTCCGGCCACGCCCATCCAGTTGCACCCCAGGCTGGCGTAGCGGAAAGCGGGTATAAAGGCCGGTGAATTACTCTGGACCATGAGCGTCAGCGGGGCGGCGGTGGGCGTGCTGAGCAGGCTCATTCCCATGCTTTCAGCCGTCGGCGTGGCCAACAGGGATGCCGTGGACGGCGCCGGATAGGCCGGGCCCGGCGGGGTGGTCGGTGTCTCCGTCGGCATAGGGCTGGGCGACGGGGAGGGGGTCGGCGTGGGTGAGGGGGGAAGCGTAACCGTATCCGTGGGA
>SPLK01000415.1_pt1 | contig 12631 bp, 10 predicted proteins | sample 2456111 | NCBI WGS metagenome assembly SPLK01 (sample SAMN11156906, study PRJNA527647) | hot springs metagenome | biome: Geothermal region; feature: Hot spring; material: tree branch in hot spring; isolation source: hot spring sediment rich in lignocellulosic material ... | reverse complement strand
CCGATGAGGGGGGCCGCTTTGACAGCGGCCTCCTGGCCCCCGGGGAAGAGTTCCGCTACGCCTTTAAGACCCCGGGCACCTACCGGATCTTCTGCCGGCTCCACCCCTACATGGTCCTGAGCCTCGAGGTGGGGCCGTAGGGCTCGAGGCCCCCGGTGTTCCCGAGGGCCGAGTCTTGGTGTTTTCTCCCCAAAACGCGTTCTCTGCAAAGGTCCGAAGCAGCTGTAGGCTTTACGGCGAAAGGGACTGGCCCCTCACCCCCAAACCTCCACTCGCCCTAAGGGCAGTACCCCAGATGTTCCGCGTGGGGGACGAAGTAGGCGTGGATGTCGTAGTGGGGCACGGGGTACCCCTCGTGGCCCTGGGGCTCAAACTCCACGTCCACGTGATCGATGGCGTAGCCCTTTAGAGGCTTAAGAAGATCCCTCCAGGATTTTCCGGCGGCGAAGTCGCTCTGGGCCACCATAATCTCCACGAAGACCAGGCGCTCCCCCATGACCCCGTAGATGGGCCCAAAGGGCAGGTCTGAAGGTTGGGCCCAGTGCTCGCCCATGCCGGGCACGCAGGCGCTCACCTGGACGGTGCCCTCCGGCAGCCCCAGCCGCTTGGCTTTCTCCGGGTTGGGCCCTTGACCCAAGGCCAGCATGACCATCCCCAATACCAGTACCAACACCCCGAATCCCAGCACTCTAATCGTTTGCACCGCAATCCTCTCCTTTTAGCCGGGCGGAACACCCCGGTTGAAGAGGAGGCTAAAACGCTTAGGATGACCGGAGGATGACCGGAGGGGGTTCGCCAGGGCCAGGCCGGCAGACGAGACTTCTGCCGGGTGCAGCTATAAGTCCATGCCAGCCGCCTCACCGGCGCTCGAACCGGAACTCCCACCCTGTTAGGGAATCAGTGAAGGTGTACGTGTCCCCCGGCTTCTGCAGGCGGCTGAGGTCTACCGCGAAGCTAATTCCACCCTCACCCGAATACCCAGGGTAGGTATAAGGAACACAGCCCTCGTCGGTGCGGACGTACCAGGTGACCGGGGGAACCACCCCGCTTCCCCCCAGTCCGAAGTAGTAATCCTTGAGGGTTGCTCCGAAGAACTGCCCGGAACCGAGGGTCAGGTGCTCGTAATCCCCGCCCAGTTGGAAGCTGCACACCCCCTGCTCCAAGCCCGGCTCGAGCCGGACGTTGACTTCCGTGGAGGCGGTGTTCTGGAGGTTGCTCACGTAAGAGCCGCTGCCGCCGGGTTCGCTGGAGAGCCAGAGGTCGGCCTCAAAGCGGTCCTGCACGTCGGCGATGATCCCGACTTGGATGGGATATCCCGCCCAATTGAAGGAGCCGGTGACGTGAACCTGAGCGAGGGCGTCCTCGACGGTGATCCTCGAGGTGAAGCGCTTGGTCAGGCCCTTCTCCTCCCAGGTCAGGTCGGCGGTGACCGTCACCGGGTTGGGGCTGGGGACTTGGGCCGGGGCGGTGTAGGTGGCCCTCGAGCTCGGCTGCAAGGGGGTCACCGTGCCGTGGGCGCTGTTCCCGCCTGGGATGCCGTTCACCGCCCACTTCCCCGTGCGCACCGAGTGGTCGCAAAGCTCCCGCTCCTGGATGAGCGGTACCAACAGCTCGTCCTCATCCGGAGACGGCCCGACGTACTCCTCGCGCACACAGGCGATCACCATCAGCCCAATGGACTCCCCCACCTTGAGCCGGGCCTCTTTAGGGATGAAGACCCAGAAGGTCTTCCGAACCCAGTCGCTGAAGTGCCGGGTCTCTACGGAGAGGGTTCGGCTTGCCTCGTCCAGTTCGGTCCCCAGATGGGCCCACCACACCCCCTTCGCGTCCTGGAACGCCAGCCCCAGACCCCCAGGCTGGGCCCCTTCCAGCTCCTCCTCGGCGTAGCCGAAGGTGAGCCTCACCGGCTTCAAGAAGGCCTGCCCCTCCGGGGTGAGGCGGTAGCCATTGCCCAGCCCCCCTGCGGTGTTGGTGATGGGCTGGATGCCGAACTCGGTGGGGGCGGAGACCGCCCCTGGGGGGACCTCCAGGGTGAGCACCCCGTCCGCCGAGGCCAGGCGGCCCCCTTCGGGCCCGATGGTGGCCGTCACCGGATCACCGGTGGGGGTGCCCTTGGGGGCGGGTTCCGGCTCCGCTGGCCTCGAGCCCCCGCCGCAGGCCCCGAGCAGCCCCAGGAGCAGAGCGGCGGCCAGATACGCCATCTTCTTTCCCATGCCTAAACCCTCCTTCTAGCGCGGGAAGGGCGACCACTCCGGCTCCGAGCCCTTGGGGTCCACGACGAAAGCCCGCATGGAGGGGCCGATCGGGCCGGTCACCAGCAGGCCGCGCGCGTCGGCGAAGGCCATGGCCCGACCGTCGGGCGCGATCGCGCCGCCCTTGGGTTCGCCCTGCAATGGGAAGCCCCCCTCGGGGATCCAGCCCGGAACGCACTTTCCGCCGCCGAAGCGCGCCGTGCTGTCGCCCCGGCAGGCGCGCATCTCCTCGAGGCTGAACTCATAGACCGCCTGCTCCTCCGGCCGGGCAGGCCGGTAGGCGATGGCGTGCCAGCCCGTGATCTGCTCCTCGTAGCCCACGACGCGATAGGTGGCCCCGATCACCAGGAAGCGCGCCCCGTTGCGGGCTATGTCGTAGGTCTCGTCGCGGAGCGCTGGAACCTCGAACCGGTAAGGGCTGCTCTCGCCCTCCCAGCCGCTCTTCGCCCCGCGCACCAGGTAGGGGTACGACCCGCCGCCCGAGAGGATCAGGCGTTCGCCGGTCATCCAGCGGGCGTGGTAGTAGCTCGAGCTGAACACCCCCCAACTGCCCCCGGCCACCCCGGCGGCGGCCCAGCGGTCGGAGAAGGTCAGGCCCACGCGGGCGGGGTCGGGGCCCAAGGGGGTCACGACCACATAGGCGAAGGCGAAGAGGTCCCCGTCCGGCGACAGCTCGGCGTGCACGAGGTGGATGCGTTCCCCCGGCGGGAAGGCCCGTTTGCGCCCGTCCGGGCGGATGGTCACGAAGTGCGAGCGACCGGCGATCCCCTGCACCGCGCCGATGGTGCCGTTGTCGGCCATGGAGGGGCTGCGGTAGCCGCCGTCTTGGGTTAGCTGCCGCCGCTCCCCGGTAGACGGCGTGAACGCCCAGATGTTGCCCTCACGGATGTAGACGATGGACCCCTTGAGCGAGGCCAAGGGGTTGTCCTGACCCCAGACGGGCGCGAGCGCCAGCCCCAGGGCCAAGCAGGCCGCGAAGCGCTTCACCGCTAGCCCGAGGCGAGGGTACAAAGAAGCAGACGACACCAGGATGACACCTCCTCTAGGCCAAAGGCGGCCCCACGAACTCGATGCCGTAGAGCTGAGCCATCTTCCCCACGCGCTCCAGGTCCTCGGGCGTGGGCAGACCCCCAGGGGGAGGCAACTCCTCCCGCTCCGCCGGGCGGCCCATGGCCCGCACGAAGCGCTCGAAGTCCCGATGGGCGGTGAAGGTGAGCCAGCGGGCCCCCTCAGGGGACTCCACCCGGTAGGTGTGGGGCACCCCCTTGGGGGCCAGCAGGACGTCGAAGGGACGGGCGCGGTGGCTGGCCTCGCCGACCTGCAAACGGAGTTCCCCTTCTAAAACCACGAAGACCTCGTCCTCGGTGTGGTGGACGTGGAGGGGTGGGGCGTCCCCGAAAGGGGCCCGGTGCTCCAGGACGGAGAGGCCGTCCTGGCCCTCCACCTCCGAGACCCACAGGTGAACCAGGGTGTTGAAGAACCAAAGGGCTTGCATGGTTAGCCTCTCCTTCCCCGGTGGGCTCTGCGGCTCTCGCCCACCGGTCAAGGAAAGGCTAGAACGCTCTGGGTGACGGGAGGATGACCGGAGCGGGTTCAGGCCGGGTCCGGAAGGTTTGGGGCTAAGCCGGCCTCGAGGAGGCTTCTGCGGTCGGCGGGGCCCAGGGCTTCGGGGGAAATCCGTGCCAAGAGGGCCTGCACCGCCTCTCCGAGCCGCGAGGCCGCCACCGCCACCTGGGCCAGGGCCCGCGGGGCCCCTTCCAGGCCCTCGGCCAGGGCCAGGGCCTCCTTCAGGGCTTCTCGGGCCGCCGCCTCCTGGCCAAGCCCCAGGTGGGCCTGGCTGCGGTAGGCCCGGCCCAAGCAGGCGTAGGCTGGGCCCAGGACCTCCGCGGGCGAGTTTTGCAAGCACCCCAGGGCCTGGTCGAACTCGCCCGCTTCCAGGTAAGCCCGGGCCAGCACCAGCTCCAGGTACTCGCTCACGTCAAAAGACCCCAAGGCCCGCGCCGCCTGGGCCAGGCTCAGGTGGGTCAAGGGCTGGCCCCGCTCCACGTCGGCCCCTACCAGGAAGGCCGCCACCAGGACCCGCCAGTAGGGGTCCTGCCCTAGGGCCAAGCAGTGGGCCTCCTCCAGAAGGGGATAGGCCTCGGCGAAGCGGCCCTGATGGGCGTAAAGGGCTCCCAGGTAGGCGAAGACGCGGATTCGGTGGCGGGGGTCGGGGTGGGCGCGGGGGAGCTCGGGCTCCAGCAGCCCCACAGCCTCGGCGATGCGCCCTAGCCCCCACAAAGCGGCGGCGTAGGCGGTGCGGGTGAGGTGGGTGAGTTCCTCGTCCCCGAGCTTCTGGGCTAGCCGGTAGGCCTCGAGGGCGTAGCCTGCCGCCCGCGGGTGGTCGCCTATGCACAAATAGGTCAGGGCCCGCAGGGCCAGGGCCCGCATCCTGAGGGGCAGGGGGCCCGCGAGCAGGGTCAGGAGCAGGGCCTCGGCCTCGCGGTAGCGCCGCTCCTCACGGTAGACATCGGCCATCTGGAGCTGGGCCTCGGCCCGTGTGGCCTCCTCCTGGCCGTGGGCCAGGGCTTCTTCCAGCATGGCCAGGGCCTCGGCGTAGAGCGAGCGCTCCTGGTAGTGCTGGCCGGCCAAAAGCCACCACCGGGCCGCCCTCTCCGCCTCTTTGGCCCAAAGCCAGTGCCGGGCGATCCGGGCGGGGTGGGCTTGGGTCTCTTCGAGGGCGAGGGCCACCTGGCGGTGGAGGTGGGTCTGGAGGGGGGCCGGGATGCCCTCGCGCAGGGCTTCCCGCATCAGGTCATGGGCGAAGCGGCCCTCCCGCAGGATCTGGGCGGCCTCGAGCTCCGCCCAGGGCTCGGCCAGGTCCAGCGGTTCCGCCGCCAGCACCCGCGCGGCCAGCTCCAGGTCAAACCCTTCCCCGGCCACCACCGCCACCTGGGCCAGGCGCAAGGCGGCCGGCGACAGGGTTCCTATGCGGTGGGCGATGAGCTCCTTGACCCGGTGGGGGATGGGGAAGCGCTCCGGGGGCCTTTGCAGCCCACCCGACTGCCAGAGGGCGCGCAGGGTTTCCAGGAGAAAGAGGGGATTACCGCCGGTGTGGCGGCTGAGGAGGGGGGCCAAGCCGGCGGGGTCCAAGCCGGGTAGGCCCAAGGTCTCCAAAAGCCGGCCCACCGCCGGGGGGGAGAGGGGGTTAAGCTCCACCTGGAGGATCAGCCCGGCTTCTCCCAGCTGTTGGACCGTGGCCAGGGCCCCCGGGGCGAGCTCCCCGGTGCGAAAGCTGCCGATAAAGCGAAGAGAAAGGCCTGGTTGGGGGGAGAGGGAGCGGTGGATCAGATGGATGGCCGCCTCGAAGCTGGCCGGATCCATGTACTGCAGGTCGTCGAGGACCAGGGTCTTCACCCCCGCTTCGCCCAGCAGGCGCATCACCTCCCCAAGGGCCGCCAGAAGGCGCAGCCTGTCCTCCCCACCCTCCGCCGAGCGCACGGGGGGTGGGGGCTCCTCGGCCAGGGCCGGCAAGAGGCGGGAGAGCTCGAGCCGCACCCAGTCCGGAAGGGGGAGCACCGGATGATCGCCTAGCGCCTGGGCCAGGCCACGGGCCAGGGTGGCGAAGGGCACGGCCGCGTCCCCGGGGCGGGCTTCCATGAGGAACCAGGGGCCTCGGGAAGCCGCGAAATCCAGCATGAGCCGGCTCTTGCCTATCCCCGGCTCCCCAGAAACGAAAATGGCCTTCCCGCCCTCCCAGGCCCCCTCCAGCAGGGCCCACTCCCCCTCCCGGCCCGAGAGCACCGGCGGGCGCAGCAAGGCGAGGGGGATTTCCCGCCGGAGGGGGGGACCTTGGGCGGGCAGGACCATCCCCTGGGCGATCTCGCGGGCCAGGGCCTGGGTTTCGGGCAGGGGCTCGAGGCCCATCTCGCGCCGCAAGGTGGCCTGCAGGCGGTGGTAGGCGGAAAGGGCCGCCCCCCGGTCGCCCAGGAGGTAGCAAAGCCGCATCAGCCGCCGGCAGCCCTCCTCCGAAACCGGGTCGGCCCGGACCAGGGACGAGACCAGGGCCAGCGCCGCCCTGAGGTCTCCCCCACGCTCCAACCGCTCGGCCTCCTGGACCAACGCCTCGCGCCACAGGTCCGCCAGGTGTTCCCGCTCGGCCAGAAGCCACTCGGCGAAATCGGGGCAGTCGTCGTAGTCGTAGCCCTGGAGCAGTTCGCCCTGCAAGGCCAGCGCCTCGGCGTAGCGGCCCTGAAAGGAAAGGAGCACCAATTGGGCGGCGTCGGCCTCGAGGCCCTCCGCAAGCCGCAGCACCTCGTCCCCCCCCGCCGCCTCATACCCCCAGGCCGCCCGCCGCAACCGGCGCAGGGTCTGGGCCAGGTTGTTGCGGGCGGTGCGCTCGGGGCTATCGGGCCAGAGGAGCCCGGCCATGCGGGAACGGGGGGCGGGGCCTTCCAGGGCCAGGTAGGCCAAAACCCCAGCAGCCCTCCGCTCCAGGCGCAGGGGAGGCCGTCCCTCCACTTCCAAGGAGGCTCCCCCTAAGAGCCGCAAGCGACCGCTGGTCACGGCATCTCCCAGATTCTTTGAGTGTACCCCATCCTCTCCCCCAAAACCCAGATCTCCCAGGGCGGGGAAGCCCTTACTTGGTAATCTTTTTCACCTTTTCGCAGAGAGGCCCAGGTATTATTTAGGAGTCCTAAGGAGATGAGCATGGCGGAGATCCCCGGTTACGCCTATGGAGGTCCCCAGGCCAAGGAAGGGGATTGCTAGGAGGTGAGGCCTATGCGGAGCAAGGCAGCGGTAGGGCTTTTGGCTTTGGGTCTGGGCGTCCTGGCCCAGGAGGGGTTCCCCTACCCCGAGGGGTTCCGCTTCTGGACCCACGTGAAGAGCATGGAGATCCAGCGGGGCCATCCCCTCTACGAGGCCTTCGGGGGGCTGCACCACATCTACGCCAACCCCCAGGCCCTGGCGGGGTACCTCTCGGGCAAGCGGGCCTTCCCTGAGGGTTCGGTCATCGTCTTTGACCTCTTGGAGGCAAGGGCCGAGGGGCAGGCCCTGGTGGAGGGGCCCAGGAAGCTCATCGGGGTGATGGTGAAAGACAGCCGGCGCTACCCGGAAACGGGGGGCTGGGGGTACTACGCCTTCGGGGCCGACGGGAAGCCCCTGGCCATAGACCCCAAGGCCTGCCACGCCTGCCACCAGGGGGCGGCGAACACAGACTTTGTCTTCAGCGCCTTCAGGCCATAATGGGGGGGTGGGACCCGAGGAAAAGACCCTGGAACTCCTGGAGCGCCTGGCCCGGGCGGAGCGGGCCCTCCTCGCCCGGAGGGCCTACGCCTTGGGCCTTTCCGCCACCCAGGCGGGGGTGGTCTTGGAACTCCGGGGGCGGACCCTGAGCCCAGGGGCCCTGGCGGAGGCCCTGAACCTGGCCCCGCCCACGCTGACGGACGCCCTCCACGCCCTCAAGGCCAAGGGGCTTCTGGTGGAGGAGGAAGACCCAGGCGACCGTCGGCGCAAGCGCCTCCGGCTCACCCCCAAAGGGGAGGGGGTGGCGGAGGCCCTAAGGCCCTACCGCGCCCCCCTGGAGGAGGCCCTACGGGGGGTGCCGGATCTGGAGGGCCTCTGGACGGGCCTGGCCCACCTGGCCGCGGGGCTCATCGCCCAGGGGGTTATGGCGAAGATGGGGCATCGCCTCACCTGCCGCCACCTGGTGCGGGAGGGGAGGGGCTACCGGTGCGCCCTCCTGGGGGTCCCCCTGGCCCCCCTGGAGCTCCGCCTGGCCTGCCCGGACCACGCGCCCCAAGTGGGGTAAGGGTCTCCTCGCGAGCATTGCCTGGAAATCGCGGGTCTAGGTAGGATATACCCCAAGGTGGCCCTCAGCTGGCAAAGCCCGGTCTACCTGGAACGGCCCCGGCTCCTGGACCGGCTACCGGAGGAGCCGGGGTTTGCGGTGGTCCTCGAGGCCCCCGCGGGCTTCGGGAAGAGCGTCCTGGCGGGGCAGCTTTCCGCCCGCCTTGGGCTTAGGACCCTTTGGGCCAGCGCCCTCCTCGGGGAGCCCAGGGCCCTCCTGGCCCGGGCCCTGGGCTTCCCCGAGGAGGCGCCCTGGGGCCCCGTCCTCGAGGCCCTCGCCGCCGAGCCCACCCTGGTGGTCCTGGAGGACCTGAAGGGGGAGGAGGAGCTAAGCCCCCTCCTCCGGGCCCTCCCCGCCCTGGTGGTCCTGGCGAGCCGGAACCCCCTCCCCTACCCTGAGCTCCCCAAGCTCCTCGCCGAGGGGCGGCTGGTGCGCCTGGGGGCGGGGGAGCTGGCCTTCACCCTGGAGGGGGCCCAGGCCCTTTTCGGGGGGCGCCCGGGGGCGGAGGAGGCCCACCGGGCCACGGGGGGCTGGCCCCTGCCCCTCTTCCTCTCCGCCCTTACCGGGGAGCCCCCCGAGCCGGGGGCCCTGGTCCGGGGCCTGAGGGAAAGCCTCAGTCCGGAGGAGTTCCAGGAAGGGCTCCTCCTCGCCGCCCTACCCCATCTGCCCCCTGAGCTTGCCACCCCGGCCACGGAAGGGCTTTTCGCCAAGGGCCTCCTCCGCCGCCTTCCCGAGGGCTTCCGCCTCCACGACCTCCTGAAGGAGATGGCCCTCAGGAGCCTAAGGGAGGAGGTGCAAGGCGCGGTGAAGGGGGCGGAAGGGCGGCTCCCCCCTCCGCTCCTGGCCCAGGCCTACTTCCAAAGCGGCCTCCACGGGGACCTCCTGAGGCTCATGGAAAAGCCCCTGCAGATGAACCTGCCCCCGGAGACCCTCGTGGCCTGGCGGGAGGTGCTGGAACGGGGGGGGCTCCGGGCCCGGCTACGGCTCGGGGAGGCCCTTCTCCAGTGCGGAAAGCGGGAAGGGGAGGCCTTCCTAAAGCCCCTGGCGGAGGCAGAGGACCCCCGGATCGCCCTCCTCGCCTGCGGGCACCTGGCCTACTACCTGGCCGAGACCATGCTGGAAAGGCGGCTTCCCGAGGCCCGGGGCTACCTGGAGCGGGGTCTCGCCCTTCTGGACCGGGTGGACGCGGAGCTTGCCGGCCGCTTCCTGAACGACGTGGCCCGGGTGCCCTTTGAGGAAGGGAAACCCGAGGAGGCCCTGGCCCTCCTGGAGGAAGCGCTTAAGCGCCTTCCCCAGGATAGCCCCTTCCGGCTAGCCCCCTTGGTGAACCTGGCCTTCCTGCGGTTTGAGCTCCACGGGGACCTGCTGGGCCGGATCCAGATCACAGAGGAAAGCCTTCCCCTGTACCTGCGCCACATGCCCTGGAACCTCCCCGGCCACCTGCGGGTCCTGGGGCGGCTTTACCTCCTCCTGGGGAAGCGGGCGGAGGCGGAGCGGTACCTGGAGGAGGCGGCCCGGACGGAAGGGAGCCCCCTGGCGGCCCTGGAGGCGGCCATGCTCCTCGCCCACCTCAGGGGGGACGAGGGGGCCCTCTCTGAGCTCGTGGCCCGGGCGGAGCTCTGGGAGAACCCCTACCTGGTGGGCCGGGGCCGGGCCCTTCTCGCCCTCCTCCGCAAAGACCCAAGCCTCCTAGAGGGGCAGGAGGGCTTCCTCCCCGCCCTGGCCCGGGCGGAGCTCACGGGGGACCCCACCCTCCTCCCCCCCTACCCCGAGGGGCGGGAGGAAAGGCTTTACTGGCACGCCCTGCGCTACCGCCTCCTACGGGAGGAAGGGGACCTCGAGGCCCTCCTCGGCCTCACCCAGGTGGGCGCGGGGGTCCTGCCCGGCCTCGTCCCCCTGGACCTCCTCCCCAAAAAGCGCCCGGAACTCGCCCGCCCTTACCCCCTCCCCGAGGTGCTCCGCTCCGGCTGGAAGGAGGCCATCGCCCTGCGGCTGGAGGAGGTCCCGCCTCTTAAGGTAAGCGTGCTCGGCCGCTTCCAGGTGGAGGGCCCCTTGGGGCCGGTGGCCCTTTCGGGGAAGCTTAGGGAGGTCTTCGCCCTCTTCCTCCTCGGGCTTTCCCGGGAGGAGGTGGCCTTCCACCTTTGGCCCGACGCCTCCGAGGAGGGGGCCCTCAACAACCTTTCCGTGTGGCTTTCGCGCCTAAGGAAGGCCCTGGAGCCCTGGGGGGTGCCCACCTACCTGGGGGAGGAAGGGCTCTTGAGGGTGGAAAGCGACCTGAAGGCCCTGGAAAAGGCCCTGGAAGGGGGGGATGCGCAAAGGGCCTTGGAGCTCTACCGCGAGCCCCTCCTCCCCGGGGTGGACCACCCTCTCCTGGACCGGAAGCGGGAGGAGGTCTACCACCGGGTGCGCCGGCTTTTCCTGAAGGTGGGGGAACCCCCCTACCTGGAGCGCCTCCTGGAGCTGGACCCCTTGGACGAGGAGGCCCTCCTCCTCTGGGCCGAGGGGTGCCTGAAGCGGGGGCAGCGGGGAAGGGTCCTGAGGGCCCTCGAGGCCTACCGCAGGCGGCTTTGGGAGGAGCTTGGGGAAAGGCCCTCCCCCGAGGTGGAGGCCCTCTTTCGGCACCTGAACCGGTAGGCTCTTACCCCGCCCCTCTCCCGAGCTTCACCGTAGCCTTTTAGGAACTTTGTAGGCCTCTCTAGCTAGGCTGAGGATAAGGGAGGACTTCAAGGAAGACCCCCTGTAGAAACCCGTGGGCATTCTAACTTCAAGAATGGCCCTACTACGTCCATCCGCTATGACACGGAGCGCTTTGAGCTCAGGCTTTCGGGTTCAGTCCGGCCATGAGGTGGAGGTGGCTAAGGACCCTTTCGGAGATGAAGGAGGATGAAGAAGTTCCTTCCCTTGACCCTCCTACTGGCCACGGCCGCCCTAGCCCAGATGGGGCTCCCGGGCCTTCCGGGGACCCCGGGGCCGGCTTACCCCACCGGGCCCAGGCATACCGGGGACGACCCTTCCGGGGCCAGGCCTTCCCGGGGCCCCCGGGGCAGGAGGGATATACCAGAACCCTAGCCTGGGGATGGCCTTCCCCCTACCCCCGAGGTGAAACCATGGAAGAAAAGGGAGAAGTCCAGGAGCAGAAACCCCGTCCCAAGCTCCTATGGCCCCGTTCAGGACGGGACTGGCTTTTGGCGGGCCTCCTCGCCTTCCTCGTGCTCGGCATCGTGGGGAACCTCCTTCCGGAGGAGCCGGGGGAGGTGCAGGTGGGTGCGGTGCGTCTCAAGGTGCCCCGGGGCTTCGAGGTGCGGGACCTCCAAGGAGGCAAGGCTCTCCTAGCGCCTAGGGAAGGCCCTCAGGACGGCTTCCGGGAAAACCTCACCGTGCTGAAGGAGGCCCTGCCCCAGGCGGTAACCAGCTTCCAGTACGCCCAGGTGGTGGCCTGGCGGAACCGGCAGGGCCTCGAGGCCTTCCAGGTGGGCGGGGTGCGGCCCGTGCAGGTCCTGGGGGTTCCGGGGGTGGCCTTCGCCGCCCGGGGAACCCACCAGGGGAAGACCCTGGAGTTCCAGGTGGTCGCCTTTGTCCTCGGGGGAGAGGGGTACCAGATCACCCTGACGGGAGAGCCCGGAAAGCTTGCGCAGTACGCCGGCCCCTTCCAGGAGGCCATGGCCCCCTTGGGCCTGGCCCAGGCCGCACAGGCGCCTTCTTCCCAAGGGGGAACCCCTCTACCCCAAAGCCCGGCCCCGGGGCCCCTGCCGACCCCTGCCCCCATGCCCTACGCCGCACCGGGACCCACCCCAAACCCCTATGGCAGTGAGCCTACCCTTCCCTACGACACCCCTGCTCTTCCCTACGACGCCGACCCCTCCGGCGACCTCGAGCTACCCGACACCGGAGACGGCGGCTTCTGGGACAGCTGGAAGCAGGGGGAGGAGTTCAACACCTGGATGTCGGAGGAGTGGAGCCAGGCCCTCTCCGGGGAGACCCCGGACATCACCCACTTTGACGAGGAGGGCAACCCCTACTGGGAAGGCCCCTCGGGCACCCTGCACGAGTGGGACTGGGGGGGTTGGGACCTTGGAGGTAGCGGCGGAGACGTGCCCTAAGGGATGACCCCCCCAGGGGAAAGGCTTCAGGCCCTGGAGGCCAAGAGGAGATGGACTCTCCTGCGCTTTTTGTCCTTAGGGCTTCTCTCCCTGATCCTTGTGGCTTTCGCCCTCTTCCACCTCGCGTTCGCACCCCTTTGGCTTTTCCTCTCCGTTCTTTTCCTGTTTCTTGTCTCCTTCGCGGTGGGATCCTTTTTGGCCGAGAGCTTTCGGGAGGAGGTCAGGAAGGCCTTGGTCCGCCTGGTGGTGGAGGCCCAGGGGTTCCGCTACACCCCCGAAGGGGGGCTCGGGCTGGAAGAACTCCTCTGGACGGGCTTTCTTCCCCCCTGGCCCCACCACCAAACGGAAGACCTGGTGGAAGGCCGGTTGGGGGGGTGCCCCTTTCGGGCCTCGAGGCTCGTCGTCTCTATACCCGTCTCCTTGATGGGAGCGCACATCCTCAACCGGGG
>SPLK01000414.1_pt1 | contig 12654 bp, 15 predicted proteins | sample 2456111 | NCBI WGS metagenome assembly SPLK01 (sample SAMN11156906, study PRJNA527647) | hot springs metagenome | biome: Geothermal region; feature: Hot spring; material: tree branch in hot spring; isolation source: hot spring sediment rich in lignocellulosic material ... | reverse complement strand
CTGAGTTTTATATCTATTTGGGACACACGTTCTCTTTTCTGATCAAGCTCCTTCCTTATAGAGCTTATCTTCTCTTCGGTTGCGTGTGCTTCCTCAAGGGAAACTTTAAGTCCCTCTTCTTTGCTCCTGAGGTTCGCATAGAGAGATTCAAGCCTCTCTTGCATAAGGGTAATACTTCTTTCCTTTTCGGATATCAGGATTTTAAGATCTTTTTCCTCATCCAAGAGCTTTTCAAGATTTGCCCTTAGGCTTTTGAGGTGTTCCTCACTTTTGAGTATATCTTCCTGTGTCTCTTCCTGTTTTTGCAAAAGCTCTTTTATATTGCTTTCTATATGCTCAATGTCGGAACTTAACTTTCCGAGCCTTTCCTTAAAGGGAAGTAGCTGGGAATTTATGGACTTTAGCTCATCTTCTCTCTTAGTATACTCGGTTTCCAGATCTTTTAGATCTTGCCTTATTCGGGAAAGCTCAAGCTTCCTTTCCTGCGCAGATGCTTGGAGGCTTTCAAGAGTTTGGCTTACACTTCTTGCATCTTTTACAAGCAGTTTTATCTGCAGGTCTGTTAATGCGCTTTCCAGCTCCCTATACTTTCTCAACTTTTTGACATCAGTTGATAACCTCTCCATCTGAACTTCCATCTCGTCTATCAGGAGTCTAAGCTCCCTCAACTTAAGTTCTACATCCCCAAGATCCGTAAGCGCTTTCTGTTTTTTCTCCTCATATTCGCCTATGCCCGCAACTTCTTCTATAAGTTTCCTTCTTTCTACAGGGGTCATTTTCAAAAAGCGTATGACATCACCTTGCAAAACTATGTTGTATGCGTTCTCGTAAAGACCAGCCCTTGAGAGAAGCTCCTTGAGATCTCTCTCTTTCACCACACTACCGTTTATCCGGAAAGTGGTCCTTCCGTCTCTTTCCACCTTTCTTGAAATCACTATGTGTTGGTCCTCCACTGGAAATGCGCCTTCATTCTTAAAATGCACCTCAACATAAGCAAAATCGCTACTTTCTCCGTCTTTTGAGTATATTAAGTAAGATAGATTTTTTGCCCTCAGGGTCTTGGCTGTTGCAAGACCTAAAGCGAAAGATATGGCATCCCCTATGTTGGATTTCCCAGCACCGTTTGGTCCCACAATGCCTACAAAACCTGATCCTAAGGGGATCTGCGTCCTCCCCCTTCCGTAAGACTTAAAACCCTCCACCAAAATTTTCTCTATCCACGCCCGCATCAATATAAATTTATAGCATTCCTTTAGTCCATATCGTGTTTTTCAACTGGGTCTTCCACAGGTTTTCTGGGAGCTTCCACCTCATAAAATCTTTCTTCCAACTTTTTGAGTATCTTAGGAAGGGTAGTGTACTCCATTTCCTCAGATGGGAGTCTGTGAGGTTCAAAGATACCCTGTCTCCTTAGTATGTCAGCTATCACCTGAGCCTGCTCTCTTGCTTTGTCAAAGGCGGGATCGTCAAAGAGATCTCTCGGACCAATTAATTTGCCTTCTGCAAGCTGATAGCCTGCAGCTATAACCCTAGGTGGTCCATCAAACCTGGTAGGTTTGGCATCTTTAAAGGATACAGGCATGAGTGGTCCGTTATGAGATCCCCTCATCCATCCTTCCACTATCCACGGTCTTGCAAAAGGCTCAAGGATCTCACCTACAGCAGGAAATCCAGCCTGAGCTCTCACTATCATGACAGGATCGTCCTTACCAACATACTTACCTGCTATTAAAGAGAGCCTCTGAGTTGAGGCAACAGCAGCTATCTCACCGTCATTATTCCTCCAGACGCTTCTGACCGCATACCTCTCCACAGTACCTATGAGAGCCAAAAGTTCGTAAAGTTCTGATGGTGTAGAAAGCTTTACAGCTTTACCAGTGTAAGTGTCAAGAACTTCAAAAGTGAATCCATCGTGCATCTTGGGATCAATGACAAGTCCAGCGCACACCATAGGATCCGCAAACATCTCGTAAAGTGGGAGGCTCCACGCACTCGGAGCTGTCTTATCCGCAAAAAAGATTATTATAGGCTCAGAAGGTCTCTCCTCAAACTCCATCTCCGCAACGCCAGGACCCATACCTTTAACATTTCCGGAAAAGGCTGTAGAAAGAAGATCTTGACCAGCACCGTAAAGTTTGAGCCTTTTTGCTACCTCAGTTGCCTTTTCAAAGGCTCTCCAGGCTATGCCATGAACTATCTCACTATCCACACCGTGAGTATGCGTCATAACTATTGCTGTATCGTCACCACACGTAAGTATGTCAGCATCAATAAGCAGTCCTTTCTTCACCTCCTCTTTTACAAATTCTTCAATAGTTTCCACAAGTTCGGGATGTACAGCGGAGTGTCCCACATAACCCCCTACATCCGCTTTAATAACGCTAAGCGTCACTTTCATACCAAACCTCCTTTGATTTCTTCCCTATATTATACCCTATGAGGGAAAGCTTAAAGCTCCTTTTCCTGATAGTGTCATACAACTTCCTACTTGAGTATATCTCAAGCAAGGTAGTTCTTCCAGTTAGGTTCTTTCCAGAAGACCTTCAAAGCTTCATTACGCTCATATCTTTTGATTCAGCTCTCTATCTTGCCTGGCTCTTTGGCTACAGAAACAGCACAGTCCTATGGTTAGCTTACCTCTTTTTCTTCCAGATACTTGGGCTTTCCTTTATCACGCGCAGTTATACAGTTATAGCAGAGTATACTCCATCTTTCTTGCTAACACTCATCTTTCTGTGGCTCTTTGAATCCCCAACCGAGACGAATATAAGGAAGCTCTCCGAAGAAAGGAAGAGGCTTGAGGAGGATCTTGAGAGAAACAGAAAGGAGTTTGAGAATATCAAGGAACAGGTGAGATTAGCCGAAGAACTAATCAGCTCCCTCAAAAGAGAAAAGGAGGCTGTAGAGGAAAAACTTAATCAACTGAAAGATTTTCAAACAGCAGACAGGCAGGCTCTTTTAAAGGAAAGGGATGAACTTATAGAGAAGATAAGACAAACGGAAATGAGTCTCATCGAATACAGAAGCAGGCTTGAAAGAGCAGTTGAAGCTAACAGAAAACTCTTTGAACTCCTTGAACTGCTACAAAGACAGGAGGAAAAGAGTCAGAAAGGTGAAATAGCAAATCTCAGAAAGGAGAGGAAAAAGCTTGTAAAAGAGGTTTTGGAGCTTCAATCTCTTTTGGAAATCTCAGAAAGTGAAAAGGATCAGCTCAGGATGGAACTGTCAAAACTCAGATCCCAGTTTGAAGCTCTTGGTAAGGAAAGGGACCTTTTAGCTCTTGATCTTGAACAGCTCAAAAAGAAGGTACTGAGCAAAGCAGATATATACAGGGAGGTGTTCAGCTTTATACTTGACAATGTGGAGATGGAGGACAGAGTTCTAAGCGAGTTTATGCACCTACCGCTTGATAAAAAAAGGGAATTTATAAAGGAACTTTTAATACTTAATATGAGGGATAGGGGAGAACCGCTGGAAAACATGAAAGGACTCAGAAATGTTTTTAAATTGAAGCCTAAAGGTGGTAGGATATACTTCACATACGGTCAGAATAAAAGGTGGAGGGTAATAGGTTTGATAGCTTCCGAGGATGACAAGGATAAGGAAAGATATGCGAAGGAAGTTTTGGTAAAATATATGCAATAAATACAGATCGGAGGTTTAGTATGAAAAGCTTAAAAGCATCCCTTGACGTGTTGACATCATTTAAACCGGATAAGTACATGGTGACAAACCTTTATCTCAATCTCTCACCCGAAGAAAGAGCTGACAGAAAGTATCTTTTGACCTTTAAAAACATGGTCAAAGAACAAAAGGAATACCTTTCAAAAAGGGAAATTGATAAAGAAGTTCTTGAATCTATAAACGAGGACTTTGAAAAAATTGAATCCTATTTGTTCCAACTTCAAAACGTAAAAGCATGCAGAGGCATAGCCATCTTCTCTTCAAGCGCGAAGGGACTTTTTGAAGTGGTTAAGCTCCCTTATGTATACAGAAACAGGCTGATGGTAACACACAACCCGAGGATAAGAGAAATAGCATCCTTAGACGAAGAGCTTGGAAGTATAGGTATTTTGTTAATTGACAGAAAACATGTAAAGTTCTACCTGATGGATCTGGAAGGTGTTTATGAAGTAGTGGACTTTCTTGAACCCCTCGCAACGAGATCTCACAAATTCCACAGTGGTGGTGGACTTCTCAAAGGTGCGCAAGGTAGCATGAGATACACAATGCCATCCAGGGTATCAGCTCCCAATATGGTACAGCACTCTTACGGCGAGTACAGATTTCATATGAGAATAAAAGAAGAAAAGCACAGACTTTTTAAATTAGCCAACGACGCTTTAATGGAGGCGTGGAAAGAATACAAATTTGACAAACTCGTAATAGGAAGTGATAGAGAAGACATAGGAGAAATAGAAAACCATCTACATCCGTATATACTCCAGAGGCTCACAGGTTACGTGCGCGTAAATCCAAGCGAAATTACCGACGCAAAATTAAAATCTTTTATCCTCGATCTTCTCTGGCAAAAGGATAGAGAACAGGAAAAGGATCTTTTGAAACAACTTGACGAACTTCAAGGCATGAAACTTGCTGTCAATGGCACAAGTCAGGTTTTGGAACAGCTCGCATCCGGAAATGTGAGAACTCTTTTAGTACCCGAAAGCTTTGAAAAGCCGGGTTACTTATGTTCTCAATCTCATCTGCCCACTCTCAAACCCGAATGTCCTGTTGAAGGCGAGTCAGTGTACGAGATCCCAGACATAGTTGATGAAGCTATAGAACTTGCTTTGGAGGAAAGAGCAATTATAAAAATTATAATAGATCCGCAAATGCAGAAAAAAATAGACGGACTTGCCGCCTTTTTAAGATTTCCCCTATGATTAATGAAAGAGTGATCGTATTCATAGATGGATCTAACCTTTTCCATGCTATAAGGTACTTAAATATCAGGATAGATTATCAAAAGCTCGTGGATTTTCTCACCGAAGGTAGGAAGCTTATAAGAGCCTACTTTTATGGTGCTATGCCTCATGAAAAGGATGTTAAAAAGAATACACCCGAGTGGGAGAGTCTCATAAGACAGAGGAGGTTTTTAGAAGAACTGTCACTGATGGGTATAAAGGTAAAGATAGCGCATCTTAAAAAGCTTCCATCAGGTGAGTATGTAGAAAAAGAAGTGGACATTATGCTGGCAACGGACATGCTTAGCATGGCATACATGGATACTTACGATACAGCCGTGCTTATAAGTGGTGACAGCGACTACTCTTACACAGTTGAGGAAGTACAGAGAATAGGCAAAAGGGTAGAGAACGCATCCTTTAAAAGGACAAGCTCCTATCAACTCAGAAAGATATGTGACAGATTCATACTTCTTGATGACTATTTGGACAGGTTTTTGGTGGAAGAAAAACCGGTGATAACTCAAGAGATAAGTTTCTGGGAGAGAATAGTGAGGATATGGAAAAGGTCATGAAAGCTCTATCTTTGAAATGGAATGGTGAATGCGTAAAGAGGCTGGACTGCGTAGATAGCATTAAGGAACAAACCGCAGTCAGCGTGGGAAATTTTGACGGTGTTCATCTTGGACATAAATTCCTTATTGAAAGACTAAAAGAAGAAGCTCAAAAGAGGGAGCTAAAAACCGTCATCCTCTCCTTTTACCCACATCCTTTAAAGGTTTTAGCGCCCAAACAACTGCCTTGCGAGCTTACAAACCTTGAAGAGAAAATAGACATGCTTGAAACCTTAGGTATAGATTACGCTATTTTTCTAAGATTTGATGAAAAGTTTTCTCTGATGAAAGCGGAAGATTTCGTTAGGTATATACTTTATAACAGGCTAAACACAAAATTTCTATTGGTGGGTTACGATTGGCGCTTTGGTTACAGAAGGGAAGGAGAAATAGAGCTTGCCAGAGAACTTGGAGAGAAGTTAGGTTTTGAGGTAAGTTCTGTAGAACCTTTTAGGTTGAACGATCACATAGTGAGTAGCACATTAATAAGGAGGCTACTTCACTCGGGAAGGCTTGAGGAAGCCCGGGTATATCTCGGAAGATCTTACTGGGTAAGAAGGAAGGTGATAAAAGGTGATGGAAGAGGGACGATTATAGGTATACCCACAGCCAACCTTGAAGGTACTGAAAATCTTTGTCTGAAAGAAGGTGTTTATGCAGTAATCGTAGAAGATAACTTTCTGGGAGTTGCCAATTATGGATATAGACCAACCTTTAACGGTAGGAAGAAGGTGCTTGAAGTACATCTTCTTGACTTCAAAGGAGATATCAGAGGTAAAAAGGTGAAGGTGGAATTTGTAAAGTTTTTGAGGGAAGAAATAAAGTTTAACTCCGTTGAAGAGCTAAAAAAGCAGGTAAAGCAGGACATAGAGTTAGCCAGAAGTGTTTTGAGCTGAAGCGAGTAGATGAGATATATACCTTATCTCCCCGTTTTTCAAAAGGGCAAAACCTTTTTCCATTCTATCTCTAAGTCCCTTTTTATTTTCAAGAAAGTCCTGAAGGGTTTTTGGCTCTCCGTGAGCCTTCAGCATATACTCTCTCTTTTCACCATTGTCAAAATAAATGATCACGGGAAGACAGTAAAACATGGAGTAGGCTCCCTCGTGGCATCTGTGTATTTCACCAGCCACCTGTATGCTCACACTTCTTGCAACTATATCTTCTTCCCTAACCATCTTTATAAATTATAAACCGAGTTCTTTCATCTTCCTCCAGAGGGTTGTCCTGTGCATACCAAGAATCTTCGCAGCGAGACTTCTGTTTCCTCCCGTTTGCTCAAGTACTTGCCTTATTCTCTCTATCTCTTCCTCTTTTACAGAAGGCATACTATCCATATCAATGTGTATATCTTCTGGATTTATAATACTACCTCTGCAGGTGATTACCGCTCTCTCTATGAGATTTTCAAGCTCTCTTATATTTCCCGGAAAGTGATAAGAAAGTAAGATCTTCATAGCTTCCGGAGATATCCCTTTTATCCTCCTTGAGTAAAACCTGGAGTACTTTTCTAAAAAGTAGTTGGCAAGGGCTGGAATATCCTCCCTTCTTTCTCTGAGGGTAGGAAGGCATAACTTTACAACGCTTAGCCTGTAGTAAAGGTCTTCCCTAAATTGTCCCTGTTTTATAAGCTCTTTCAAATTCTTGTTGGTTGCTGATATTATTCTTATGTTTGCCTTTCTTGTTTTTATGTCTCCAAGTCTTTCAAACTCCTTTTCCTGCACAAGGTGTAGTATCTTTGCCTGAAGTGGCATAGGCATGTCCCCTATTTCATCAAGAAAGAGGGTTCCGCCTTCTGCCAGCTCCACCTTTCCGGGCTTGTCCTTTACCGCACCCGTGAAAGCACCCCTCACATAGCCAAAAAGCTCAGCCTCTAACAGCGTTTCAGGAATAGCAGCGCAGTTAACCTTTACAAAGGGTCCATTCCTTCTTGGAGACATATAGTGTATGTATTTGGCTAACAGGCTTTTCCCCGTGCCCGTCTCTCCTTCAAGTAGCACGTTAACATCGTACTCTGCTATAGTTTTAGTCATATCAAGCACCTTATTAAAGGCTGTACTTCTGCTTATAATGGCCTCTTCCTCTCCAAGCTCACACTGTGAGATAGGAGGAATCACATACAAAGACACCACATAGCCAAAGCCTGAAGCCATAGGAGAGACAAGAAGGGAAGCCTTCTGCCTTCCGCAGGGTGTTTCCACATATATGTCTGCTCGCTCGCCCTCTGGAGGAAGCTCCTCTAAGGAAAGATTTATAAGCTCCTTTATGTTTTTTCCTGCCAATTCCTCATCTTCCTCCCTGCATAGCATCCTCTTTGCCACACTGTTATGCTCTATTACACAGCCTTCAAGGTCAAGCACAAGGATGGCTTCTACGATAGAGTTTAAAACCGTCTCTTTATAAACCCTTTGACGCTCTGCTTCTACTATGCAATGCACCACATTACTAACATCTTTGAAAACCTCCACCACCCCCACAAACTCCCCTTTTTCATATAAAGGCGACATGCTCCAGCAAATCCTTTTTGATGAGTTTATAACCTCTGTGTCATAAACCTGAACCCCCTGCCCCTCTTCCTTTACATAGTTGAAGGGACAGCTTTCACATATGGAGAAAAGCCCCCTGCACCCACTTCCCTCCAACTTCCCACCTAATAGCTCCCTTGCAGAGATGTTTGAATAAACCACTCTGAAGTTTTTGTCTATTACAAGAACTCCATCAAAGAGGTTTTCAAAGACTCTAAAGTCCATAAACTAATTATAGGCTCCAGTCGGTGGAAACCTTTGACATCATCCTAAGACTTTCCTCAAAGGCTGACATATACTTCATGGCGGTAATCATAGAGCCTTTAAATTTGAGCCTTTTGGTAAGCATGGCAGCACGTGGACCCATCTCAGCAGTTGCCAGCTTCTTCCAGTTTTCTGGACTTGCCCAAAGCTCAAAGTCATACTTATGGCTGTTTGCTTTTCCTGCAGACTTTGCTTGCCCCTTTTCCACCACAAGCTCCACCGCATGGTCTTCTTTGCCCTCTATGTAATACTTTATACTGGCAGAAAAGTCCTTTAGATCAGACTTTAACTTTTCGTTTTTATTCCACTCTTCTGCGTAGGCTTTTATCCAATCTTCTGACAGAAACTTATACATCTCAAGCCTCCGAAAAATAAAAGGGGAAGGGCTAAGCCTTCCCGCCTGTTTTTATTTCCTTGCCTCTTCCCTTAGAACCTTAAAGACTTCGTTGAAAGAAACCTCGTCGTTATTTACAAAGACTCCCATATTTCCCATTACACAGACCGAATACTTAGGACCCGTCAAAGCCCAGCCATGCATAGGTGTCCATTCCTGACCAGAAAAGGCTGTATATCCGTCACACTGCATCTTTGCCATCATGCTGTTTGCTGCGCACATCTGTGCTGCCATTGCCGCATGCTCTTCTGATATGTTGCCCTTGTAGGCTATGAGCTTTCCATCATCGGAAAACTCTCCTGCTGCCCAAACACCTTTGATTTTCATAAGCCTGTCAAGGTTTGCCATGACTATACCTCCTTAGATGTATTTTGATAGAGTTTCAAAGGTCTTGTCAAAATCCGCCTTGTCAAGCTCTACAAAGACGCCCACATTACCCATTATGCAGGCAGCATACTTACCACCAGCCACCGCAAAGCCCACCACAGGATAAAAACCATCCTGCCCCGTGTAGGCGCTCCAACCCTTTGCCTGCATATTGCCCATGAGCTTGTTGGCAGCGCACATCATTGCCGCTATTTCTGCAGACCTTTCATCAATGTTGCCATAGTAGGCAAGAAGCCTGCCATCATCGGCAAACTCCCCGGCTGCAACCGCACCGGGTATAGACATAAGCTCTTTTAACTTGCTCAGAGTTGCCATCTTTCTCACCTCCTTTTAAAGGTTTTCACTTCCAGTGTATGCAAGTTTTATGCCAAAATTTCAAGCCTTTCAGACCGTTGATTTTAAAGACTTTCATAAATCCGCTAATTTACACCATAAGTTGCATGTTGCAACACTGTTGCAACGCTTTTAACCCTTGAAAGAAAAAGGCTTTGGCATAAACTTTTATTCTTATGGTTAGGGAGATACTGAAGTTCCCTCATCCTATGTTGAAGACACCCACCCAGAGGGTGGATGTGATAGATGAGGAAGTAAGAAGGCTCATTCAGGACATGTTTGATACCATGTACCATGCCGAAGGTGTGGGGCTTGCAGCAAACCAGATAGGTGTGAGTTTAAAGGTGATGGTTATAGATACATCAAAAAAGGAAGGAAGTCCTCCCATAAAGGTAGTTATGATAAATCCCGAGCTTGTTGAAGCAGAAGGACAGATCAAGTACAGGGAGGGTTGTCTTTCTTTCCCTGGACTCGTTGTTGAAGTCAACAGGTACAGCAGGGTGAAGGTAAAGGCTACTGACATCAATGGGGAGGAAAAAACTTACGAATTTGCCGGGTTTCCTGCCATAGTCTTTCAACACGAAATGGATCATCTTGAAGGCATTACTTTCATAGACAGGGTAAATGGACTTAAGCGAAGACTTGCTCTTGACAGGTACGCCAGACTTCAGAAAGAAAAGGTATGAAAGTAACGCTTCTCAAATTTTATCCCTTTGAAACTTCTCTGAAAAAGCCAAGACTTCTTGGGTATGCGGATGTTGAGTTGGGTGGACTTCTGGTAATAAGGAGTATAAAGCTGTTTGAGAGTAAGTACGGTGGATACTTCATACAGCTTCCCGAAGTGCAAAAGGATGGGAAGAATTATATCATAATAGATATAAAGTCAAAGGAAGTTCTTGAAAATATTAGGAGAGTTATAGTAGACCATTACAAAGGGAACTATCTTTAGTGCCCTTAGCTCAGATGGATAGAGCGTGGGTCTCCGAAGCCCAAGGTCGGGGGTTCAAGTCCCCCAGGGCACGCTTTATTTAACAATAGCAGGCTTTTTCTCCATCATAATCTCCAAAAAGAATCTAACCGCAGGGCTTTGAGGTCTTTCCTTGTCGTATATTAGGTAAAACTTCCTCTTTATTGGTTCTATATCTTTTACATTGAGAATCTTCACATCCTTTTTACCTCTAAGGACATATGAGGATACAAAAGACACAGCCTGCACATTTTCAAGGAGTGAAAGAATGATGTCGTTTTTGTCAACAACTGCTATGATGTTAAGATCTTTAATGTCAATTCCTTTAGCCCTTAAAACACTCTCTACAAATCTTCTCGTACCGGAGGATTCTTCCCTCAATATAAAGGGATACTTCACAAGATCAGCCAAAGACAGATTTTTCTCAACACCTTTATTACCTACGAAATGTATAGTATCCTCCCACATCTCAACAACTTCAAAATCTGGATTTGTACACCTAAAGCCTATAAAACCGAGATCCACCTTTCCCTCTTCCACCATACTGATGACCTTCATCGAATCTTCCACAACTATCTCTATACTGCTGTTGGGATTCTTCAAAAGATAATTGCCCACTATATTGGGAAGGAGATATGTTCCCGGAATTGAACTTGCACCTATTCTTAGGTGTCCTTTGTACGATCCGGATATTAATTTGATCTCTTCCAAAGCTAAGAGTTTCACTTCAAGTATCTTTTTGGCGTATGGGTAAAGGATGTGAGCGTTACTTGTTGGGATAAGCGCCCTTCCCTTTCTGTAAAAGAGCTTCAGCCCTATAGACTTCTCGAGTTGATTTATGTGAAAGCTGATGGTAGATTGAGAGAGGTGTAAACAGTTAGAACTCTTTGATATACTCCCCTTTTCGTAAACGCAACAGAACAGCTCAAGAAGTCTCGTATCAAGGTCTATATTTCTTACCACAAGTTACAATTTTAAGACTTTTTTTATCTGCACACACTGAAGGAAATCATAGCTTTTTGAATCACTCCTCCTTGACTTTATAGTAAAAGATGAGAACGCCTATAATGACAGCTATGGCAATAGCAAAGAGAAGGGTATCCAGAGGATTTTTCCACTCAACGAGCTTTTTAGTGAAAGTTATGGCAAGTATGAGAATCACAACGCTGGCTAACTTGGCTTTTAGTTGATCTATATCTGTAATCCTGAGCCAATCGGGTACGCTTAGCTTTCCTACAAAAAGCTCATAAAGTCCTACGGCAAAGATATAAAGTATTATGGAAAGAAGGTGTATATCCATGACAGAAATGAACTTGGTAGAAAGAATAGCGGGATCCCTCACCTCGGGCTTAAAAACTACGCTGTAAAGTGTTTCTATAAGTATGTAAACTCCATAAAATCCCAAAAATGTAGCACCTATAAAAAGGCTTACGGCTGGAAGTAAGGCTATAGCTTGTCCAAGTTCAAGGAGTTTTTTTATCATTACCTCACCTCCGTACTTATTATTATTCTGTTACCTTCTGTACCTACCTTAGTTTGAAGGCTCCCCAAAAGGTCACCTTTCTGCACCTGAGCCATAGGGGATTTACTTACCCTTGCGGTCAACACTACATCACCTTCCATTATCCTGCTGTTATCAATTTTCTGCCTGCCTGTTATGTTAAAAGGGTAGGGAAATTTGGGATTTTTAACTCTCAATACTGCTATGGGCATTGGGTTTTGCAAGTCTCTGACGGATAAAATCAGGAAGTGATCTTCTTTTGGTATTTTATTTTGTAGCTCGGGAGATACATAAACAGTTCCCTTTATGAACTGCTTTCTGTACTTTTCTATGGGTACATCCTTAGGTACGGGTTGACAGGAAAAAAACAACAAAAGCAGGAACATCAGTACTGGCATAATACCATTATATTCTGTTGTCAATCTTCAGGAGGAAACTCCCAGCAAGCTGTCCTTATAGCCACAATAATTTAAAGAGTATCCCTTTGCATAGACAACTATTCCTACGATAGTCACTTACCCCACAGGCACTTATACCACTCACTTTAACTTGCATATTGCGAAAAAAAAAAAAAAATTGATAAAATTACAAAGGATGCGGTGGGGGAAGCTTTTATCCGTGCTGTTATGTTTTATTAGCCTTAGCTCAGCTTTAGAGAGTAAAACCTATACTTTTGAAAAGCTTAACATCCTTTCTGATGATCTCCTACTCAAAGGGATAAATCCAAAATATGACTTTTACTTGCCCACTCTACCTCAACTGTCT
>SPLK01000413.1_pt1 | contig 12658 bp, 11 predicted proteins | sample 2456111 | NCBI WGS metagenome assembly SPLK01 (sample SAMN11156906, study PRJNA527647) | hot springs metagenome | biome: Geothermal region; feature: Hot spring; material: tree branch in hot spring; isolation source: hot spring sediment rich in lignocellulosic material ... | reverse complement strand
GTGGCCACCGGCCACAACCTGGACGACGAGGCCGCCACGTTGCTGGGCAACATCCTGCACTGGCAGACCGAGTACCTGGGCCGCCAGTCGGCTGCCATGGAGGCCACCGAGTCGGGCCTGGTGCGCAAGGTCAAGCCCCTGGTGCGCCTGGCCGAGCGTGAGGTGGCGGCCTACGCCGTCCTGCAGGGCATCGACTACCAGGTCGACGAGTGCCCCATGGCCGTCGGGGCCACCTCCCACCTCTACAAGGAGGTGCTCAACCGCCTGGAGGAGGTGGCGCCGGGCACCAAGCACCAGTTCCTCTGGGGCTTCTACGAGCGGGGGCGCCGCCACTTCCCCCACGAGGCCCGCACCCTCAACGCCTGCAAGGTGTGCGGGGAGCCCACGACGGGGGAGATCTGCGCCTACTGCCGGCTGGCCGAGCGGGCTCGGGCGGCTGCGGCGGGCACGCGGTGACGACCGCACGGCCTGTCGCGCGCCCCCGCCGCGCCCGCGCCCGTAGCGGCCGCTCCTACCACTCCACCGGCACCACGTTGAGCTGGTACTCCCCGGCGAAGACCGCGGAGCGCCCCCCGTGCTCCGCCGGCATGACGGCCCACGCCGGCCCCGCAAGGGGCAGGGCGATGCTTCCGTGCTCCTCGCTGTCGGGCAGGTGCCCCACTACCCGCAGCATCCGGGTCTCCGGCACGCGGTCGTCCACGTAGACCCGCTCCACCCGCATGACGGCCTGGCCCAGCTTGTCGACGCCCCGGCGCAGGTTGACCACGCAATCCTGCCCCACGTAGGCCTGGTGCAGGGCGCTGGCCAGCTGTCGGGGGTCGTCCACCCATTGCGTTCGCACCGAACCAGCCCTCCCGTCAAGAGTCTGGCCGCCCGGAGCGCCCCCGCCGCGCAAGGAGACGGGCCTTGCGGGCGGAACCTGCTGGCAGGGGGAGCCTCTCCCTGGAAGCCGCGGAGGGGAGGGTGGCACCGGTGATCTCGCCGGGGTGGTACCGGAGCTTCTTCGACGAGCTGTACCTGCACACGTACGACCCGCTCCTGACGCCCGAGTACAGCCGCGCCCAGGTCGACGACCTGGAGCTCCTGCTGGAGCTGTCGCCGCCGGCCGACATCCTCGACATGCCGTGCGGCCAGGGCCGCCACAGCATCGAGCTGGCGAGGCGCGGCTACCGGGTGACGGGGGTGGACCTGTCGGCCTACCTGCTGGGGGTGGCCCGGGAGCGGGCCCGCTCGGCCGGGGTCGATGACGAGGCCCTGGAGCTCGTGCACAGCGACATGCGGGAGTTCGTGCGGCCGCGCTCGTACGACGTCGCCATCAACCTCTTCAGCTCCTTCGGCTACCTGGAGGACGAGGAGCAGGACGCCCGGGTGATGGCCGCCTTCTTCGAATGCCTGCGGCCCGGCGGGCGGCTGGTCATGGAGATGATCCACAAGTACTGGCTGCTGCGCTCAGGCCACGAGCATCTCTGGGTAGAGACGCCGGGCGCCTTCACGCTGGAGCGGGTGCGCTTCGACGTCGCGACGGACCGCACCGAGACGGAGCGGATCGTCATCCTCGACGACGGCCGGGTGGAGCGACGCCACTTCACCGTCCGCCAATACAGCCTGGTGGAGCTGGCGCAGATGGCGCGGCGGGCCGGCTTCGAGCTCGTCGGCGCCTACGGGACGCTGCGGGGCGACGAGCCCCTGACGCTGGAGTCCCGGCGGATGGTGGCCGTCTTCAGGCGGCCGTGAGGAGATAGGGGCCCCGTAGAGCCTCCTTGTCGTCTCCCTTCGAAACGCCTCCGCCGACGGCAGGAGAACGAGGGCAGGCGACGAACTGTTGCACCGGCCAAAGATATTAACCTTATACTGATAGCACAATAACAAAAATAGGCAGGGGGAGAGGACCGTCCGTGTTCGAGCCCGTGCGACGCGGGGACCCGCTCCCGCTCTACCACCAGGTCTACCGGGCGTTGGTGGCCCGTATCGCGTCGGCCCACTACACGGTCGGAAGCCAGCTGCCTACGGAGGACGAGCTGGCAAAGTACTTCGGCGTCAGCAAGATCACGGTGCGCGGCGCGCTCAGGCTCCTGGAGAGCGAGGGCATCGTCCAGCGGATCCCGGGCAAAGGCACCTTCGTCTGCCGAGATGACATCAGGTATGCCCGGCAGGTCAGCTCGTTACTCGGCTTCACCGAGGAGCTGCAGGCGGCGGGACACCGGGCCACGTCGCAGGAACTGGAGAAGCGGGTCATCGTGGCACCCGACCCCCTGCGGCGTCAGCTTGACATCCCGTCCGGGAGCGAGGTGCTGTTGCTGAAGCGTCTCCGGTGCGTAGACGACGTGCCCATGGGCATCCAGACCGCCTACCTGCCGGTTCAGCGCTTTCCTGGGCTCGAGCGGTTCGACTTCTCCAGGGAGTCTCTCTACCGGGTCCTGACCGAGGAGTACGGGACGGATCTGAGTACGGCTCGCCAAGTCTACCGAATCGGGTATCCCGATCCCCGCACGGCCGAGCTACTTGGAACGCGCACCACGGACCCGGGCTTCCTGGCGGAGCGCCTGACCTTCGACTCGGAGGGCAGGCCGGTGGAGTTCGTCGAGACGTTCTTCCGCGGCGATCGATTCTCGGTCCACATCACGCTGGTGCGCAAACGAGAGGGCGGTGAGGTCCAGGGTTGAGACGGCGCCCTGGTGGGTTGCGACGAGGAAGCGGCCGTGGACCGGCGCAGCAAGGGGAGCTGGCTGGAACGAATCAACCATGGGAGGGAAGCGCCTACACATGAGCAAGCGACACCCGTTGCGGTGGCACATGAGGGTGTTGGGAGCGTTTATGGCGTTGTTGTGGGCGGCAGGGGTCACCAGTGCCGCTCCTATCGACCTCGTCTTCTGGCACATGGAGGTCCCGCCCAATCGCGTGGCCGCCTTCCAGAAGGTGATCGACGAGTTCAACGCCTCCCAGACCGCAGTGCGTGTCCGGCAGCAGACCGTGAGCTGGGGCGACGTCAACCAGAAGCTGATGTCAGCCATCGCGTCGGGTACCCCGCCCGATTTCACTTTCGTGAGTGACACCCTGGGCGCGGCCGTCTGGGAGACCGGAGCCTTGCAGCGGGTTGACGATCTCATCGAGGAGATCAACGCTCGCTGGGGCCTGATACCGACTAACGTCGCCCCATTCACGCATCACGGGCACACGTGGGCGATACCGATGTTCACCCTCAGCCATCTCCTCTACTACCGCACGGACCTGGCGGCTCAGGCGGGGCTGCAGGGTGAGATCAAGACGTGGGGCGACCTGCAGCGGATGGCCAGCCGCATCCACCAGCTCAAGCCCGAGATCTCGGGGATCGCCCTGCCCGCGTCGAAGCACAAGTACACCCAGCAATCCTTCTACGACTTCATGATCACCAACGCCGCCAACATCTTCGATGCCAACGGCCGGATCGCCTTCAACAACCCCAAGACGGTCGAGGCTCTCTCCACCTACGCGGAACTCCTGCGCTACTCGGTTCCCGACAAGGCCTCTCTTGAGTGGTCAGGCGCCGAGCTGATCTTCGCCACCGGCCGTGCGGGCGCCATGTTCTTCTTCGGGAGCCTCTTCCGGCAGGTGGAGACGAGTGGCATCGTCGGCGACAAGTTCACCGCGGTGCTGCCGCCCGTGCCCGATCACGGCAAGGGCCGGACGGGCTCGGTCAATTCCCACAACGCGATCGTCGTGTTCGCCCGGGACAAGGCCAAGCAGGCAGCGATCCGGGACTTCATCCTCTTCTGGCTGGAGCCGGAGCGGTACGGCCGGTTCCTGGCGGAGGCGGAGCCGGGCCTGTACCTTCCCGTGACCCAGGCCGGCATGGAGGCGCAGTCGTTCTGGCAGCACCCGCTGATCGCCAAGTACCGGCCCATGATACTCAAGGGCATCGAGGCTACCAGGACTCCTTACTCGTACAACATCGGCTTTGCGCCCGACCACCCGTTCAACGTCCGGGCGGGCAGCATCGAGGGCTCGCTGTTGCTGGCGGACGTCGTGCAGAAGGTGGCCTTCGGCGAGATGACGGTATCCCAGGCCGCCAAGTGGGGCGAGGATCAGCTCCGGTGGCTGCTGGAGCAGTAACGCCGCAGTTGGCTTGAAGAGGGAGATCTCGGTGAGACCCCTGTCCCTCGCCCCGGGACAGGGGTCTCGCCGGGCCTGAGAGAGGGGTCGTCCGTGGGCGCGGCCGCATCGATTCGATCCGGCGGGGACGCAGCCAGCGTCGCACCACGCCAGCAGCCTGGTCGCCGGCTTCCCTGGGCAAGGGCTGGATTCCACCGCAGGGACCAGCTGCTGGGGTTCGCGCTATTCCTCCCCGTCCTCATATGGATCCTGGGCGTCCTGATATACCCCATGGTGGTCGCGGTCGTCCTCAGCTTCCAAAACGTACGGTTCGGCCCGGCCGGCGCCACCTGGGTCGGGCTCAACAACTACGCCCGCCTCCTCACCAGGGACCCCGAGTTTTGGGTCGCCGCGAAGAACACGCTGACGTGGACCGCCGCCAACTACGTGGTCCAGATGGGCTTCGGGCTGCTGGTGGCGCTGCTCCTCAACCAACGGTTCCGCGGCGCGCAGGTGCTGCGCACCTGGATCGTCATCCCGTGGGTCATCCCCACGGTGGCCATGACCATCATGTGGGTCTGGATGCTCAACGCGTCGGTGGGCGTCATCAACCACATCCTGATCAGTCTTGGGGTGCTCTCTCAACGTGTCTCGTTCCTAGGCGAGCCGGCGACCGCCATGCCGACGGCCGTCATCCTCAACTCGTGGCGCTGGTTTCCCCTGGTGACGGTCGTCCTGCTGGCGGCGCTGCAGACAGTGCCCGACCACCTCTACGAAGCGGCGCTGGTTGATGGCGCCTCCGCCTGGGCCCGATTTCGCCACGTGGTCATCCCCTGGATCCGCCCGACCTTCAGCGTCCTGAGCCTGCTCACGGTCATATGGGTCTTCAACTCGTTCGTGGTCGTCTGGCTCACGACGCAGGGAGGCCCTGGCAACGCTACGCTCATCTTGCCGGTGCTGGTCTACAAGCGGGCCTTCTCGGTCTTCAGGTTGAGCGAGGGCGCGGCGATCTCCGTGTTGATGTTCGTCTTGCTGCTCTTCCTGGCCATCTTCTACATGCGGTCACAGCGTATGGAGGAGAGCCGATGACCGGACGTGCTGGGGTGCGTTCCCGGATCCTTCGCTCGACCCTCTTGATCGCGTGCGCCCTGTCCATCGCGATCGTCGTGCTGTTTCCTGTCTATTGGATCGGAGTGAGCTCTCTCAAGCCAGACGCCGAGCTGATCGACCCGGTGCCGAGCTACTGGCCTCGCCAGTTCACCTGGGATAACTTCGAGACGCTGTTCCGCCACTCCCAGTTCACAACGTACCTGTGGAACAGCACGCTGGTCTCCCTGGGTACGACGGGGGTCGCCCTGGTGCTTTCGGTCCTCGGGGCATACAGCCTGTCACGCTTCCGTTATCCCGGACGGGAGTGGTTCGGGCGGCTGATCCTCTTCACCTACATCTTCCCGGGCATGCTGCTGCTCATCCCCATGTATTCGGTCATGCAGCAAGTGGGGCTGGCCAACACGCTGACCGGGCTGGTCATCGTCAACGTGATGCTCTCTCTGCCTTTCGGGGTATGGGTGCTGAAAGGCTTCATGGACGGCATCCCGTACGAACTCGAGGAGGCAGCCATGGTGGACGGGGCCAGTCGTATGCAGGCGTTGAGGATGGTGCTGTTGCCTCTGGTGTTACCCGGCCTGGGCACCGTCACCATCTACGCGTTCATCACGTCATGGGCGGAGTACATGTTTCCGCTGATCCTCATCGTCGACGAGAGCAAGAAGACGGTGCCGCTTGGCCTGGCCCAATGGATGTCCATGTACAGCGTGGAGTGGGGAGCCATAACGGCCGGCGTGACGGTGTCGGTCATACCGGCGCTGGTGCTGTTCGCCCTGATCGGCAAGTCCTTCATCAAGGGCCTCACCCAGGGGGCCGTGAAGGGCTAACGATCAGGCAGCCGGCTTGAGGAGCAAGGAGACGGACGCGTCGGAAGGAGTCAGGCAGGTTGGGGTACGAAGCTTATTTCGCCACTGTTACGGGCATCCTGGAGCGGATTCGGCAGACGCAGCGGGCCAATCTCGAAACCGCCGCCCGCATGATCGCGGACACCATCATGCGGGACGGCATCCTGCACGTCTTCGGTGCCGGTCACTCCCACATGCTGGCCGAGGAGCTGTTCTGCCGCGCCGGAGGGTTGGGGTGCGTCAACGCCATACTGGAGCCGGCGTTGATGCCCCATTCGGGGGCAGACAAGGCTAGTCGCCTCGAGCAGGTGCCGCAACTTGCTCGCATCGTATTCGAGGACGAGGACATTCGAAAGGGAGACCTGATGCTCCTGATCTCCCACTCGGGCATCAACCCCGTGGTGGTGGAGTTTGCCGCGCTCACACGTGAGCGGGGGGTGCCGCTCATCGCCATCACCTCCCTCGAGCACTCCAAGGCGACGCCGTCTCGCCACGCCTCGGGCAAGAAGCTCTACGAGCTTGCCGACCTTGTACTCGACACGGGCTGCCCCCTCGGAGATGCCGCCATGGAGGTCGGCTCCTTAGGGGCCAAGGTGGCGGCCATGTCCACGGTAGCCGGAGCCGTCATCGTGCAGGCGCTGGTGTATCTGTCGGTGGAGGAGATGGTGGCGCGGGGGTTCAGCCCGCCCGTGCGGATCAGCCGCAATGTGGCGGGTGGCCAGCGCAACAACCTGCAGTTCAAGGAGCGATACGGCTCGCGTATCAAGCGCATGTAGGGCGGGGGCCGAGGTCGATGCACAGACGACAGGAGGCCACTAGGTCGTGACGACGTCAGCCGGGCAGGGACTTGCGGGGCCGTCTGAGGGGCGCTGGCTCCTAGTGGGGCGTGTCATCACCCCGTTCGAGCGCTGGCCGATGGGGGCCGTCGCTGTCGAGGGCGAGCGCATCGCAGCGGTCGGCCCCCGGGAGGAGGTCCTCCGGGTCCTCCCAGACCCAGAGGGCTGGCGTCTCGCGGACTTCGGGGGCGCTTGGTTGATCCCAGGGATGATCGACCTCCACACCCACGGCGCCCGGGGGGCGGACGTCATGACGGGAGCTCGAGACGCGCTGGCGACCGTGGCCCGGGTGGAGGCGGAGGGGGGCGCGACGGGGTTCCTCCTGACCACGCGCACAGCCCCTCCGGATGCCTTGCTGGCGGTGGCAGACATGGTGGGGCACATGGGCGACCTCCCAGGAGCTCCGTGGGACGGAGCCGGCCTCCTGGGGCTCCATCTGGAAGGCCCGTACATCCACCCGAGGCGAGCCGGCGGGCAGCCAGCGCAGTACATCCGCGACCCGGACCTGCGGGAGATGGAGGCACTGGCCGAGATGGCCTCGGGGCGGCTCGCCATGGTCACTTTCGCCCCCGAGCGCCCGGGCGGCCTAGAGCTGGCGAGGTGGCTCTCGAGTCGGGGCATCGTGGCGGCTCTCGGGCACTCCAACGCCAGCTACGAAGAGGCGCTGGCGGCCTTCCGAAGCGGGGTGAGCCAGCTCACCCACGCGTTCAATGCGATGCCCTCCCTGCACCATCGCGAGCCGGGAGCGCTCATGGCAGGCCTGCTGGATGACCGGGTGACCATCCACCTCATCGCCGACGGGGTCCACGTGCATCCCGCAGCCCTCGCCCTGGCCTACCGTGCCAAGGGACCGGACCGTATCGCCCTCATCACGGATTCCACGGGAGCCGGCCTGGCGCCGGGGCAGTACGAAATCGCCGGCAGAACCATCGTCGTCGACGACCACGCAGTCCGCCTGCCCGACGGTACCCTGGCCGGCAGCAAGCTCCAAATGAATCGTGCTCTCCAGGTGTGCGTGGAGCAGGTGGGGATCCCGATGGCAGATGCGGTGCGCATGGCGTCCACCACTGCTGCCCGCGTCCTAGGCCTGGGGGCGAGGAAGGGCGTGCTGGCCGCGGGCTACGACGCCGATGTGAGCGTACTCGCCCCTGACTTCACGGTGCTTGCCGTGATGGTCATGGGGCGTTTCGTGGTGGGAGAGCCGGGCGGGAGTCACCGAGAAGGGACAGCGTCTCATGGGAGCTGAACCGACCTTCATCGCCATCGACCTGGGCACTTCAGCAGTCAAGACGCTGGCCGTGGATGCCGCCGGGCGCGTGCTGGCCGTGGCCCGAGCTCCTTATCCGACGCGATTTCCCGCTCCTGGCCTAGCCGAGCAAGACCCGGAGGAATGGTGGAAGGCGGTATGTCTCGCCGTTAGAGATGTCCTGGGGCGGCTGCCCGGGGCTGCGGTCGCCGGCGTGGGACTCACGGGGCAGATGAAGGGCCTCGTCCTGGTGGACCGGGCGGGACGACCGGTGCGGCCCTGCATCCTCTACACCGACATCCGATCTCATCGAGAGGCGGATGAGATCCGGACCCGCTACGGCGAAGAAGTGCGGCGCCGGTCGGGCGGATGGGTGAGGCCGGCGGCCACCGTCACCAAACTGGTCTGGGTGAGCCGCCACGAGCCAAGACACTACCAGGAAGCCCACCGCTTCCTTCTGCCCAAGGACTTCATCCGCCTGCGCCTCACGGCCGCCTTCGCTACGGACGTGACCGATGCCGCTGGGACCCTGCTATATGACGTGGAGCGACAGGCCTGGTCCCTCGACCTGGCTCAACGGCTCGGCCTCGACCTCCGTCACTTCCCGGAGGTGCTGCAGCCCGCAGCCGTCAGCGGCTACGTCACGGCAGAGGCGTCACGGGAGACCGGTCTCCCGGAGGGCACCCCGGTGGTGGCAGGGGCAGCTGACATGGCCTGTAGCGTGCTGGGAGCCGGGGCCGTCGCGGTGGGGCAGACCTCTATCACCATCAGCAGCGCCGGGCAGGTGCTCACGGTCTGCCGCGAGCTGGCCGGGCCCGCCGGGACGAGTCCCAACCCTCATGTGCTGCCGGGGCTCTGCTATCTCATGGGCTCGTCGTACACAGGAGGGGTGTCGCTCCAGTGGGCCCGCCGGCTGCTCGATTGTGAAGGGGATGACGCCTTCTCGAGGCTAGAGGCCGAGGCCGCGCACACCGCTCCGGGCAGCGGTGGGATGCTCTTCCTGCCCTACCTCCTCGGAGCCGGCACCCCATCCTTCGACAGCCGGACTCGCGCGGCGTTCCTGGGCGTGAGCGTCGAGCACGGGCGACCTCACTTGGTGCGGGCGGTCATGGAGGGCGTGGCCTTTCACCTACGACGGTGCGTCGAGGTGATCGAGGAGTCGGTACCCGTGGTCGACACGCCCGTCATCGGAGGCGGCGGAGCACGCAGCGCCCTGTGGCGGCAGGTCGTGGCGGATGTCCTGGAGCGGCCGTTGCGGGTGCCGGCGAGCCTGGATGTCGCGGGCTTGGGCGCGGCCATCCTGGCGGCGGCCGGGGTCGGTGCCTTCCCAGACGTCGTCGCCGCCGTACGAGCCATGGTGAGGGAAGTGGAAGTCGTCACGCCCCGGGAGAGCACCCGGTCCATCTACGAGGCGCAGTACCGACGATTCCGGGAGGCGACGGATTGGTTGCTGGGTTCGGGATTCGACCGTTTGGGCCATGAAGACTTCTCGAGCGGCGAAAGGACCGGGTGATCTCTGAGATGCATGACCAGTCGACGGGTTCTCTCGGCCAAAGGGCGCTGGCAGGCTTGGCAGTCGGCCTGACCGGTGGAGCCTTTGGCGGTCTCATCGGGCTCGGCGGGGGCGTCATCATGATCCCCATGATGACGGGGCTGTTGGGGTTCTCCCAGCATGCCGCCCACGGGTCGAGTCTGGTCGCCATCCTCTTCACCGCCATATCGGGCGGCTTGGGGTACGCACGCCAGGGGGCCGTCGACCTCGTCGCGGCCGCTTCGGTGGCGCTGTCCGCCATGCTCATGGCGCGCCTTGGCGCGCAGATGAGCCACCGGATCCCCGGCTCCAGGCTGAAAGGATTCTTCGGCATCTTCCTCGTGGGGGTTTCGCTGATACTGCCAGTGAGCCGCCATCTCATGGCCCATGTGGATGCGGGGGCCTCGTTGCCGCCAGCCGTGGTGGCGGTGGGCGGGCTGGCCATCGGAGTCGTCAGCGGCTTCCTGGCAGGCCTGATGGGGGTCGGCGGGGGCACCATCGTGGTGCCGGCGCTGGTGGTGGGATTGGGGTTTCCGCAGCACCTGGCGCAGGGCACGTCATTGATCCAGATGATCCCCACGGCGTTGTCGGGCACCTGGACGCACCACCGGCTGGGCCACATCCGCTGGGACGTCGCACCGTGGATGGGACTGGGCGCCATCGCCGGCGGTTGGGTCGGGTCCTTCGTCGCGGGGATGTTGACGTCCACCACGCTCCGCAACGTGTTCTCGGTATTCGTCTTCTTGATGGGCGTCAACTACATCCGGAGGTCCTGGTCCGGGCTCAGACCCGCGCCGTCGGCCAGCTCGAGCCGGTGAAGGGGGCGAAGGGAGGACAGGTGTCGGGCCGGGGCCGGTCAGTATCCCACCGCCTGGCCGTCCTTCCGGGGGTCGGAGCCTGCGATGTAGACCCCCGTGTCGGGATCGCGCCAGATGATCTGCCCGCCGCCGAACTCGATGGGCGGCTGCTCCCGCACCACGCGGTGCCCGAGCTGCTCCAACGCAGCCGCCACCTCCGCGTCGAAGCCCCGCTCCAGCGCCACCTGCCCGCCCGGCATCACCCGCAGCCGGGGCGCGTCCAGCGCGGCCTGCGGGTTGAGGCCGGAGTCCACCATCGCCGAGACGACCAGCAGGTGGCCCTGAGCCTGCATGTCCCCGCCCATCATGCCGAAGGCCGCCAGCGCCTGGCCCCGGCGGGTGATGAAGCCCGGGATGATGGTGTGGAAGGGGCGCTTGCCGCCGGCCAGCTCGTTGGGGTGGCCCGGGATCAGGTTGAAGCCGGCGCCGCGGTTGTGCAGGGCGATGCCGGTGCCGGGCACCACCACGCCCGACCCGAAGCCGTAGAAGTTGGACTGGATGAACGAGACCATCCGCCCGTCGGCGTCGGCCGTGCAGAGATAGACCGTCCCGCCGGCAGCCCGGCGATCGGGGATCGGGTCGGGGATGGCGCGGTCGAGCCGGATGCGGCCGGCCAGGGCCTCGGCGACCGACGGGTCCGTGAAGCGGTCGACCGGCACGGGCGCCCGGCGGGGGTCGGCCACGTGCTGGTAGGCCTCGTGGAGCGCCAGGCGCAGGGCCTCGGCCAGGATGTGGGCGTGGGTGACGTCGAGGTACCGGCGGGCACCTCCGTGTCGCCCATCCGCCCCGAAGTCAAAGTGCCGGGCGATGCCCAGGGCCAGCAACGCGGCCACTCCCTGGCCGTTGGGGGGCAGCTCCCACACCTGCACGTCCCGGTACTCGACTGCCAGCGGCTCCACCCACTCGGGCTGGTAGCGCGCCAGATCCTCCCGGGTCAGGAAGCCGCCCGTGCGCTCGGCGTAGCGGACGATGGCCTCGGCCAGCTCGCCCCGGTACATGGCCTCGCCCCACGACTCGCCGATGAGCCGCAGCGTGCGGGCCTGATCGGGCTGGCGGAAGATCTCGCCGGCCCGCGGCGCCCGCCCACCCGGCAGGAAGGCGGCGCGGAAGTCCTCCCGGTGCCCCAGGCGCGCCTCGGAGGCCTGCCAGGCCGCCGCCGTGCGAGGGGGCACGGGGTGCCCCCGCTCGGCGTACTCGATGGCCGGCTCCAGCACGTCGGCCAGGGTCATCCGCCCGAAGCGCCGCAACAGCTGCGCCCAGCCCGCCACCACCCCGGGCACCGTCACCGGCTCCCACCCCTCGAGTGGCATCTGCTGGAGGCCTCGCCTCCTCAACGACTCGGCATCCAACGCGGCCGGGGCGGGGCCCGAGGCGTTGAGGCCGTGCAGGCGCTCGCCGTCCCAGACGATGGCGAAGGCGTCGCCGCCGATGCCGCACGAGGTGGGCTCCACCACCACCAAGGCCGCGGCCGCCGCCACGGCGGCGTCCACCGCGTTGCCGCCGGCCAGGAGCATGCGCAACCCCGCCTGGGCCGCCAGTGGGTGGCTGGTGGCCACCATGCCCCGGCGGGCCAGCACCGGCATGCGGGAGGAGGGGTAGGGGAAGCGGGTGTCCATCGCGGGCCTTCCCTTCGTCATGTCATGGCGCTGTCGGTCCCGTTTGCTACTTCCAGCCCTGGCAGGATGCTCCTTTGTCGGGGGTCGCTGACGCGTTTGACAGTCCGCCGGGCGCCATGATAGCCTGATCAAAGCCGAAGAGAGTGCCAGCGGTTGGCCTCATGGCCGACCGGCCCATCTGATCGCTGAATCCTCCCGTCTCGGGCAGCCGGCCCCATCTCGGCCGAGCCCGTGCCGGGGGGAGCGGGGGAACCAACCTCTACGGGGCGAATCTGGCCGGCGCTTCTCCGAGCGGCGTCGTCCTAGAGCGGCGACCCGCCGCCCGCCGTGACGGGGCAACCCGCCCCGGGCGCCAGCCGGAAGGGTCAGACTCCTTCGACCCGAGCCCGTCAGCTAACCCCGCAAGCGTGGGAGGAGAAGGTGGGCCCGGCGTCCGTGCGTCCCGCTCCTTTCGTCTCGGGCTGAGTCGAGGCCGGGCTTCCCTTCGAAAGTGCATGAGGCCGTAGCGCGCGGCCCCGCGCGCCGTCGCCTGGAGGGCGCCGGCGGGCCAGC
>SPLK01000412.1_pt1 | contig 12660 bp, 11 predicted proteins | sample 2456111 | NCBI WGS metagenome assembly SPLK01 (sample SAMN11156906, study PRJNA527647) | hot springs metagenome | biome: Geothermal region; feature: Hot spring; material: tree branch in hot spring; isolation source: hot spring sediment rich in lignocellulosic material ... | reverse complement strand
CCTTGACCCCGAAGCGCTCCTCGATGTTGCGCAACCAGGCCAGGTGGGAGTAGACGCTGTCGATGCTCAGGCCCACCAGCTGCACGTTTCGCCTGGCGAACTCCTCTGCCCGCCGGGCGAAGGCGACGAACTCGGTGGTGCAGACCGGCGTGAAGTCGGCCGGATGCGAGAACAGCACCACCCACTTGCCGGCCAGGTCACTGAGCTTGAGCATCCCCTGAGTCGTCTTGGCCTCGAATGGCGGCGCTGGCTCGCCGATGCGCGGCAGCACGGGCGCCTCCGTCGTGGCCTGTGCGGTCTCGAGCAGCACGTCCATCCACACGTCCCCCTTGCCCACGAGGAGACCGGCCCGGCTCGGTGGAAGGAAGGGGCACCGGATACCGGCTCCTTGTAAATAGTCGCTATAGCTAGTATTGGCTATGCAGCGAGCGCGCCGGCAGAGGCATCCGTCCAGTCGAAACGTCCTGACCGGGCGCAGGTCCGCTCCGTGCTATACTGGAGCCGGGTCGCCCATCGGCACCCGACAAGTCGACGCGAAAGGTGTGCATGCGATGCGCGAGCTCACCCGCTGACCGGTGTCCGACCCATCGGCATGGAAGGGTGAGCACGCGTGTTGCTTCGCGTCGAGCGGGTTGCCTTCGGCTTCGCCGGCGAGCCGTTGTTGAGCGACGTCTCCTTCACCGTCCACCGGGGAGACCGGATCGGCGTCGTCGGTCTCAACGGGTGCGGCAAGACCACGCTGCTCCAGATCATGGCCGGGCGCCTGCACCCTCAGCAGGGTGAGGTCTCGGTCGCCCGGGGCGTGCGGGTGGCCTACGTGGGCCCCGAGCGTGAGCCTCCGCGAGGCGACCTGCCGCTGGGCGAGTATCTCCTGGGACCCCTCGAGCACCTTGTCGAGATGGAGCGCGATCTCCAGCGCCTCGCAGAGGAGCTGGCCCATGCACCAGCGGATCGGCGCGCCGCTCTCCTCGAGGCCTACGGGGAGCTGGCGTCGGCTTACGAGCGGCATGGGGGCTACGAGCTGGCGGCACGGGTGGCGGCGGTGGCCGAAGGGATGGGGCTGGCCCACGCCCTGGAGCGGCCGATGGCATCGCTGTCCGCCGGCGAGCAGGCACGTGCGGCGCTGGGGCGGGCCCTGCTGGACCAGGCCGACATCCTGCTGCTCGACGAGCCCACCAACCATCTCGACCTGCCTGGGCGGGTCTGGCTCGAGCGCTACCTGGCCACCACCGGTCGTACCTGCGTCATCGTCTCCCACGACCGCGCCTTCCTGGACGCCTGCGCCACGCGCATCTTGCACCTGGACCGCGGGCGCGTGCGGGAGTACGCCGGCAACTACTCGGCCTTCGAGGCGCAGCGGGCGGTGGAGCGCAGGACGATGTGGGCGGAGTACGAGCAGCAAGCCCGCGCGGTCCGCCGTCTGGAGGCCCAGGCCCGCCACTACCGGCAGTGGGCCCAGGCCGTGGAGGCCACCAAGGTCGGTCGCGGCCCCGTCGACCGCGGCTACATCGGCCACAAGGCCGCCCGCTTGATGAAGCGGGCCCTGGCAGCGGAGCGGCGGCTGCTGGAAAAGGCCGAGGAGATGAAGGCGACCAAGCCCTTCGAGCGGGACCCGGTGCGGATCCGGCCGCCCGAGGTCGTCGTGCGCAGCGACCGAGTCGTGGTGCTGGACGCGGTGAGTCTGGTCGTCGGGGAGCGCACCCTCTTCGAGGACCTGTCGCTGGAGCTGGAGCCCGGTGAGCGGCTGGCCATCCTGGGGCCCAACGGGTGCGGCAAGACGTCGCTGCTCGGGGTGATCCTGGGGGAGATCGCACCCTCGTCCGGACGTGTCTGGCTGAGCCCCTCGGCCCACATCGGCTACTTCGACCAGCAGCACCGGCAGCTCGACTGGGATCGTCCGGCGCTCGCGCAGCTCCTGGAGGGCGGGCAGGACGAGACCCTCGTGCGCACGGTGCTGGGGCGCCTGCGGGTGCAGAGAGAGACGCCGTTGCGGCTCGTCGGCCGCCTCAGCTCCGGGGAGCGCGCCAAGGTGCTGCTGGCGCGCCTGTTGCTGGGAGGGTGCAACGTGATGGTGCTCGACGAGCCCACCAACCACCTGGACATCGAGACGCAGGACGTCCTGATCGAGGCGCTGTCGGCGTACCCCGGCACCCTCATCTTCGTCACGCACGACCGACACCTGGTGCAGGCGCTGGCGACCCGACGGCTGGAGCTGGCGCCCATGTCCGGATGACCTCCCCGGGCAGGTCTAGCCTCTCGGACATCACACCGATACGGGACGCTCGTCGCCGAAGCTGCGACGCGGCCGTGCCATGCTGGCCCCGAGAGACCTTCGGAGGAGGTGCGGGAGCGCATGCGCCCGAGATGGATCTGGGCGGCGGCAGCGCTGGTCTTGGCCTTGCACGCCGCGCCACTGCGCGCGGCCGAAGGGTTTCGGGGCATTCCTTGGGGGAGCACGCGCGACGAGGTAACAGCGCAAGCCGGCCCCGCGTTGCTGGAGTCGGAAGAGATGCTGCTCTATGCTGACACCCTAGCGGGTTACGGGGTGATGGCGACGTACGTCTTCGCGGACGGCGTTCTGGTGTCGGGAGGCTACCTGCTCACGGATGAGTTCGTCAACGCCAACCGCTACCTCGAGGTCTACGATCTTTTCGTCGAGTTGCTCGAGCAGAAGTACGGCCCGCCCATCCTCAATCGGAGCCATTGGAAGGGTGGCGCTCTCTTCCGGGACGATCCCGCGGACTGGGGGCTAGCGGTCTCGATGGGCTACCTGGAGCGGACCGCCTACTGGCAGACCGACGAGACCCGCATCATGGTGTCGCTGCGAGGGGAGAGCTTCGAGGTCACCCTGGGGGTGCTGTACGTCAGCCGGGCCCATGAGGGCTTATTGGAGCAACAGAGGGAGGCAGAGGCCGAGTCCAAGCTGTAGTCCTCGCCGGCGGTCAACGGTGCCCCGGGGCACAGGTCCCCGAGCCGGCCCCCTCGAAGGAGATGATCCTGGCGCCGGGTCGTCCTCGCATCGTTGTGGCCGGCTCTCGAGCGATCGGTTGGCGGCTCGTCCGCTCGACGCACGGTCGGACGGGGGCGTACGAATGTCATATGGTACGAGAGGCAGCCCGGGCCGGCTCGAGAGGGCCGACGAGGAGGTCGGGTCATGAGGGTGAGGAAGCCTGGCCGGCAGGCGTCGATGCGTGAGGTCGCGGTGCGCATGGCAGCCGTGGTGGCGGTCGTTTGCATGGCGGTCCTGACGGGCGCCGCGCGGGCCGAGGAGGCGGAGGACTGGCCCGAGGGCACGCCGCCCTTTCGCCCCGAGGCCATCATCGTGCGCCCCGATCCGGCGGACCTGAGGACCAGCATCTGGACCGACAAGGGCCGCTACCGCCCGGGCGACCGGGTGCGCATCAGCTTCTACGTCAGCGAGGCCGCCTACGTCTACATCTACGATCTCGACACGACCGGCAAGGTGCGCCTCATCTTCCCCAACCGCTACGAGATGGACAACTTCGTCCGGCCCGGCACCCACAGCATCCCCCGGCGCGCCTACAGCTTCATCGTCTCGGGCCCGGCTGGGGCGGAGTACCTGCAGATCATCGCCAGCGTACGGCCCCTGCACGATCTGGCGCCGTCGTCCGCCTTCGCCCACAGCCCCTTCCCCGAGTTGGGGGATGACCCCCGCGCTGTCAAGGGAAAGGTCGAGGGCATGCTGCGCCCCGCCGGCAGGGGCTGGGCCACGGCATGGACGGCCTTCTGGATCGTGGGACCGCGCCCGCCGGCGCCTCCCCCACCGCCCCCGCCGCCTCCGCCGCCCCCACGACCCCGGTGGGGCTACCTGCGGATCGCGAGCGATCCGTCGGGGGCGCGAGCTTACGTCGACGGCGACTACGTGGGCCGCACGCCCGTCGAGGCCCAGGTGAAGGAAGGCTGGCACACCGTGCGCCTGCGACTCGAGGAGTATCCCGACAAGCAGGTGCGGGTGTACGTCGAGCCGGGCGAGAGCGAGTGGGTCGAGGTCCGATGGAGTCCCCACGAGCGGGAGAGTCGGGCGCCAGCGCGACGCCCGCAGGACGCACATTACCCGCCGAACGAGGCCGCCCCCGAGGCGCGTCCCGACCCGAGCATCTCGCCGACCGCTGCGAGCCCGCCGGGCCCTCACCGCCTGGGGCTGTCGGTAGGGGTGGACGGTCGGGGCACCTGGAGCCTGGGGCTGGAGGGCGGATCGGGCGTCTGGGCCCTGGGCGGCTCGGCTCGCTTCACCGGACCTTTCTTGCCCGAGGAGTCCCGAGTGGATCCGCCGATCCACGACTCCATCGGGGTGCCCAACGGGCCCGAGTGGGAGGTATACGTCAAGCTGGCGCCGCCGCTGGGCCGGCTCTCGCTGGAGGTGGGCATCGGCGTCGCCGTCCAGCCAAGAGCCACCCGGGTACGGGAGGCCGGCGAGGCTCATGCCGACATGGGCGCGTGGGCCCTCACCCCGTATCCGGACTGGTACCCCGAGCCGGCCGAGTGGCACCTGACCTGGAGCCTGGGGACGCGCCTCGACCTGGCCCGGGCCTACCTGACCGCGGCCTACCACAACCGCCGGGGCGTGGTGGCGGGGTTGGGGGCGCGCTTCTGAGGCGAAGAGGAGGCTCAACGTGGCGGACATGAGCATCGACGCGGCAGCCGAGGCGTTCTTGCAGGGGCGCTACGTGGCGGTCTTCGTCACGACGCGCCCGGACGGCACGCCCCATGCGGCGCCCGTCTGGTTCGAGTACGAGGCCGGCGAGGGGGGCGGCCTCTTCCGCATCTGCACGGACCCCGACAGCGTCAAGGCGCGCAACCTTCAGGCCCACCCCGCCGTGGCCCTTTGCGTCGCCACCCACGAGCCACCGTACCGCTACGTCCTGGCCGAGGGCCAGGCCCGCCTGGAGACGGCCAGCCAACCCGACAGCGCGCCACACCGCCTGCTGCAGCGATTGGCCGTGCGCTACCTGGGCGAGCAGGAAGGGCGCCGCTACGCCGACTCGCTGCGGGGCGAGAGGCTCACCATGGTGACCGTGGCGGTCCAGCGCCTGCGGTGGTACGACGAGAGCGCCGACACGGGGGCACCGGGGTGATGCCGGGCGAGCCCATGCGACGGCCCCGGATGCTCCGTCCCGGCGACACGATCGCGCTGGTGGCCCCGGCCTCGCCCATGACTCGAGCCGCCGAGCCCGGGGACGCCGTGGTGGAGCGGGCACGTCGCCGCCTGGAGTCGGCCGGCTTTCGCACGGTCGTGGGCCCTCACGCCCTGGACGCACGAGGATACCTGGCCGGACGGGACGAGGATCGGGCCCGAGACTTGATGGAGGCCTTCACCGACCCCGACGTCGACGGTATCGTCTGCCTCGGGGGCGGCTATGGCTCCATGCGGCTGCTCCCCCTGCTGGACTACGAGACCCTGGCCCGCCATCCCAAGGTCTTCGTGGGCTACAGCGATATCACGGCCCTGCACGTCGCCATCGGGCAACGGGCAGGCTTCGTCACGTTCCACGGGGCGATGGGCTGGGATCTGGCGCGGGTGCCGCAAACGGAGGCCGAGGTGCAGGCCGATGCCTTCACCTGGGACTGGCTGCTGCGGGCGCTCACGCGCCCCGAGCCCCTGGGCCGGCTGCCGTCCGCGGCCCCGTGGCAGGAGGCGCCCCTCCGATGCGTCGTGCCGGGTCGGGCCAGGGGTCCCCTCGTGGGCGGCAACCTGTCGCTGCTCGTCGCGACCCTCGGCACCCCCTACGAGGTCGACACCGCCGGCCGCATCCTCCTCATCGAGGACGTCGACGAGGCACCCTACCGCATCGACCGCATGCTGGCCCAGCTGCTGCTGGCCGGCAAGCTGCAGGCGGCGGCCGGCCTGGTCATCGCCGAGTGGGTCGGCTGCACGCCCCGGGATCCCGCCCGGCCCATCCTCTCCCTCGAGGAGGTCGTGGCGGACCTCGTCGAGCCGCTCGGCAAGCCGACGGTCTACGGCCTGGCGGCCGGGCACGGCCCCGGTCGGCTGACGCTGCCGCTGGGGGCCGTCGTCACCCTCGACGCCGACGCCCCGGCTCTCGTCGTCGAGGAGCCGGGCGTGGGCGGGGTGTGAGCCCCGCCCGGCAACCCCCTATCCCCCGTTATCCCGCCAGACCAAGGGATGCCTCGAGCTCCGCCAGCTGCTGCTCTGTAGCCGGCTCCAGCACGAGGCCCTGCTGGCGGTTGCGTTGCTCGTTGAGCCACTCCGGCTCGCCCGGCAGGTAGACCCGCTCCACGCGGTGAGCCGGGGGCAGCGCCCGGATGGCGCGGATGCTCTCGTCGACCCGCCGGCGAAACTCCGCCGGATCGGCGAAGGCGGCTACGTCGATGGCCATGAAGAAGTGGCCGAGCCGCTGCGGCCGATCCAGGTCGGCGTAGAGGGCCGCGATGAAAGGCCCCGTCAGCGCCCCTGCCAGCGGGCCGCAGAGCAGATCGATGATCAGGGAGATGGCCGACCCCTTTGCCTCTCCGAAGGGCAGCAACGCCCCCTCCAGGGCGGCCGAGGGATCCGTCGTCGGGCGCCCCTCCCGGTCGAGAGCCCATCCCAGGGGGATGGACTCGCCCCGCAGCTTGGCCAGCATGATCCGCCCGTGCGCGACCGCGCTGGTGGCCATGTCCAGGGCGATGGGCGGCTCCTCGCCGGCGGGGATGCCGATGGCGATGGGGTTGGTGCCCAGGTAGCGCCGGGCAGCTCCCCACGGGGCCACGAAGGCATCGGCGTTGGCGGCGGCGACGCCGATCATGCCCGCTTCGACCGCCCGCCGGGCGAAGTACCACGCCGCGCCGAAGTGGTTGGAGCGCCGCACCGCCACCGCGCCCACGCCGTACTCGCGAGCCTTCTCGATGCAGCGGTCCATGGCCCGCACCCCGGCCGGGATGCCATGGCCGTCGCAGGCGTCGAGCGTGGCCACCGCCTTGTGATCGCGCACCACACGCAGCTCGGCCCGGGGGTCGAGCACCCCCCGGCGGATGCGCTCCACGTAGACGGACAGGCGCACGACCCCGTGGGAGCGCACTCCCCGGAGCTCTGCCATCACCAGCGAGTCGGCCACCAGGAAGGCGTCCTCGGGCCGCATGCCGGCCCGCTCCAGGATCCTCTGGCACCGATCCCTCAACGCCTCCCACGGGATCCGCTTGGTCTCGGTCGTGCCGGTGGACGTGGCCATGGGTTCGATCGTTCCTCTCCGTGGCGATGCAGGCGCTCGAGCGTCACCACGGCTCGCCCGCGGTGAAGCCCCCATCGACGTACAGCACGTGCCCGTTGACGTAGTCGGAGGCCGGCGAGGCCAGGAAGATGACCGCGCCCCACAGATCCCCGGGCCGCCCAGCCCGGCCCAGTGCCACCCGCGACTCGAGCCGACTCACCCAGGCGGGATCCTGGAAGAGATGCTCGTTGAGCCGGGTCCTGAAGAAGCCGGGGGAGATGGCGTTGACGCAGATGCCCCAGGGCCCCCACTCCTGGGCCAGGCTCCGGGTCAGCATGGCGACGCCGCCCTTGCTGGCGGCGTAGGCCGCCCGGCGCGGCATGCCGTAGGTGCTCATGACGGAGCCGATGTTGATGATCTTGCCGCCGCCCTGCTCCTTCATGACCGGGGCGACCGCCTGGGCGGCGACGAAGGTGCCGGTCAGGTTGACGGAGATGACGCGTTGCCACTCCTCGAGCGTCAGCTCGTGCGACGGGCGGATCACGTGGGTACCCGCCGCGTTGAGCAGGATGTCGAGGCGCCCCTTCCACCGCCGCGCCCGCTCCACCGCCTCGCGCATGGCGCCGGGGTCCGTCACGTCGGAGGCGATCGTGGTCGCGTCGCCGTCGGTCAGCTGGGCGACGGCCTCGGCCAGCCGGTCCTGATCCCGGTCGAGCAGCACGATGGCGGCCCCGGCCTGCTGCAGCGCCTTGGCCATGTCGAGCCCCAAAGCCCCGGCCCCGCCGGTGACGAGCGCGACCCGCCCGTCGAGCCCGAAGAGTCGTTGATGCACCTGTGACATTGCCTTCACTCCCCCGTGTCGCGGTGGCGGTGCGGCCCGTCAGTCCATCAGGGCCCCGCCGTTGATGTCGAGCGTCGCGCCGGTGATGAAGGCGGCCTCATCGGACGCCAGGAACGCCACGGCCGCCGCCACCTCCTCGGCCTTGCCGAGGCGTCCGAGCGGGATGCCCTGCAGCACCCGCTGGCGCATCTCGTCGCTCCACTGGGCGCTCATCTCGGTCTCGATGGCGTGCGGCGCCACGGCGTTGACCGTGATGCCGTAAGGCGCCAGCTCGCGGGCCAGGCTCTTGGTCAGGTTGACGACACCCGCCTTGGAGGGGCCGTAGCCTGGCGCCGAGGTGATGTCGCCCAGCTTGGCGGCGATGGAGGCCACGTTGATGATGCGGCCCCAACGCCGCTCGATCATCAAGGGTGCGACGTGCTTGCAGCAGTTGAAGGTGCCCTTCAGATTGACGGCGATCACGTCGTCCCAGTCTTTTTCGGTCACCGTGGCGAGGTTGCCGCGGCGGATGATGCCGGCGTTGTTGACCAGGATGTCGATGCGCCCCAGACGCCGCCGCACCTCTTGCACGAAGGCCTCGACCGCGGCGTAGCTCGTCACGTCCAGCGCCATGCCGATGGCCTGTCCGCCGCTCGCCTCCATCGACTCGGCGGTGCGGCGGGCGGCAACCTCGTCGACGTCGGCCACCACCACCGTGCATCCGTCGGCCGCTAGGCGCTGGGCGATGGCCTTGCCGATGCCACGTGCCGCCCCTGTCACGATGGCCACTCGACGCTCGCTTGACATGGTCCTGCCGTCTTCCTCCCTTTGATGGCCTGCCTGCGAGGGCCACGCCTCCTCAGGCCAGCCTCCTTACCCGAAAAGCAGGTTGGGCAAAAAGGTGACGATCCCGGGGAAGAGGATCATGAGCACCACGACCAGCGCCAGCCCCAGCGCGAAGGGCCAGGACTCTCGCAGGTACTCCTGGATGGAGCACTCCATGATGGAGCAGACCGAGTACATGGTGAGACCCACCGGCGGCGTCAGCAGCCCGATGGCGCACGTGATCACCATCAGCACACCGAAGTAGACGAGGTCGACGCCCAGTTGCCGCATGACAGGGACCAGGATGGGCGTCAAGAGCAGGATCATGACCGTCGAATCCATGACGCAGCCGAGGGCGAGCAAGAAGAGCACGATGATCAGGACCGTCACCATCGGGTTGGAGCTCAGGCTGACCAGCGACTGCGATAGCGCCTGCGGGAGCATCTCCCACTTCATGCCATAGCTGATGAGGGCCGACATGGCGATCAGAAGCATGATCATGCCGGTGTCCAGGGTGCTCGAGCGGAAAGCCGCCTTGAGGCGCTCCCAGTTGAGCTCCCGGTAGGCGATCAGCCCCACCAGCAGCGCGTACAGAGCGGCGGCTGCGCCCACCTCCGACGGTACGAAGAGCCCGAAGCGCAACGTCACGATGAGCAGGATGGGGAAGAGCACCGCCCACAGGCTTCCCAGGAATGCCGACCCCACTTCCCTGGCCGGAGCGGGGCGCGGCCGCTCGGGCTTGTACCCCCGGCGCCTGGCGTAGATGGCGATAGCAGCCATGTAGGCGACGCCCATGAGCAAGCCGGGTACGATCCCGCCCGTGAAGAGCCGGCCGATGGAGACCTCGCCGATGCTGCCGTAGAGCACCAGCCCGATGCTGGGCGGGATAGCGATGGTGATGAGCCCGGTGAAGCCCTCGAGGGCCGCGCAGAAGCCCCTCGAGTACCCGCGCTGGACCATGGCGGGCCCCAGGATCCGGGCTTCCATGGCCGCGTCCGCGATGGCCGAGCCACAGACGCCGCCCATCAGCGTGCTCAAGACGACGCTCGCCTGGGCGATCCCGGCGTGCATGTGGCCGGTCAGGACCGAAGCGAAGCGCAACAGCCGGTTGGTGACGCCCGCCTCGTTCATCAGGTTGCCCGCCAGGATGAACGTGGGGATGGCGAGCAAGGCGAAGTTTTGAGTCTCCGACAGCACCAGCTGGACCGGCATGGTCAGCGGCAGCTCAGGCCGCTGCAGGAAGTAGACGAACCCCGAGATGCCGATGGCGAACGCGACGGGCATCCCCAGGATCAGCAACCCCGCGAAGACCACCAGGACCCATGTCATGCCTCACAGCCCCCTGCCTCGTGTCGCGGCGCGCTCATGACCCCACCCTGCTCACACCGGGCGGCACAGGGGGCGCCGCTTTGCGCAGCAGGGCTGCGGTCTGCCGGATCTTGTCGATGGTCGTCACGACCAAGAGGAGGCTCCCCAGGGGCACGCTCAGCGTCACCCACATGTAGCTGAACCCCGGGATCCCCTGGAAGGCCCGAAACCGGGTCAGATAGGCCATTTGAAACCCGTAGCCGATCAAGAAGAACAGGAAGGCCAGGATGACGACGTAGTTGATCAGCTTGATCACCGTACGCGCCTTGGGCGGCAGTCGATCCACGAAGAAGTCGACCGAGACGTGGCGGTCCTCCCGAAGGGCCACGTCCGCGCTGAAGAAGGCGGCCCACGCGAAGAAGAAGCCGGCCACCTCCATGCTCCAGGCGAGTGGGACGGCCGCGAACCGGGCGATGGCCCCGACGAGCACCACCACCACCGTCACGGCCAGCAGCACCTGAGCCAGGCGCTCCTCCCACCGGCACAGGGCCTCATAGGCCCGCCTCACCAGGTCCATGGGGGCTCCCCCCAACCCTCGAGTGTTGCCGGGGCCGCCGGACGGCGGCCCCGGCCCGCTCTCCGCTACTTGCCCAGCTGCTTGTAGAGCTCTTGCCGGACCCCGGCCAGGCCCAGCTTCTCGTACGCCGCCGCGCCGGCCTTGCGGAAGGCGTCGTAGTCGATGTCGGTGATGATGGTCATGCCACGACGCTGGACTTCCTCGCGCACCTTGGCCGTATTCTCCTGGATCAGGTAAGACGTCTCCAGGCCGGCCCGGTTGCACTCCTCGACCAGGATCTTCTGGTACTCGGCCGGGAGGCTCCTAAACCACTTCTCGCTGACGACCTCGAAGTTGATCAGCAGGAAGTGCTTGGTCTCGTTGACGTAGCGCAGCACCTCGTAGAGGCTGCCGTCGATGATGTTGTCGTAGACCAACTCGGCGCCGTCAGCCGCCTTCTGCTGCAAGGCCGGGTAGATGTCGCCGAAGTTGATGGCCACGGGCACGGCCCCGAGCGCTCGCACCGACTCCTGCCAGATGGGAGCCGGCGGCGTCCGGATCCGCTGGCCCCGCAGGTCCTCCGGCCGGCGGATGGGCTTGTTGGTCATGAAGTGCCGGTAGCCCTGCACCCAGTTGAACGACAGCACCCGGATGCCGAACTCATTGGCCAGCCGGTCGATCCACTGCTTGACGATGGGCAGCTCGTTGAGCTTGACGACCTCTTCGATGCTCTCGACGAAGTAGGGGCCGTTCATCACCGCGATGTCTTTGACGTAGTTGCCCATGCGGGCCGCGTCAGAGTTTTGACCGACCGGCACGCCCTGCCGGATCTGCTCGATGATGTCCTCCTCGACGCCGAGCTGGGAGCTGTGGAAGACGAGGATCTGCAGATCTCCGTTGGTGCGCTCGTAAACCCGCTGGGCCCACTTCTGCAGGCCCGCGTGGTAGGGGTGATTGGGGCCCAGCACGTGGTTGAACCGCAGGACGTAGGTCGGCTGCTTCGCCAGCGCCATCGATCCGATCAAGCCTACGACCAGCGCAGCCAGCACCACGCTACCGATCAGCTTCCTGGCCATCGCTCGCCTGCCCTCCCCTTCACGGACTCGATCCAGTCGAGACTCGACTCTCGATGCGCCGTGCTCGAGTGGCTCGAGACGACGCCGACGGCACAACTGCGTCGCTACCGCCTGTCGACCCGGCCCCTGACGAATGGCCTCACCACCTCTCCAGGCTCCTACCGCCCCCTCCCCTACCGCCGATCCCTGGGGCCGGAGGCCAGGAGGTTGCGGAGGTCCTCCCGGGTCGTCACCAGCTGGTCGCCCCAGCGAGCCTGGGCCATGGCCGCCAGGGCGCAGCCCTGCTGCAGCCCTCGCTCCAGGTCCCCTGCCAGGTATCCGTCGAGCAGTCCGGCCGCGAACGCGTCACCCCGCCCGATGCGATCCACGATCTCACCGCGATAGGCGTCCGCCGCCAGCTGCCGCTGGCCGTCCCAGACGACGGCACCCTCCGCTCCCCGCGTCAGGACCACCACCCGTGCCCCCAGGGTCTCCTGCAGCCCCCGCAAGGCCCGCTCGTCTCCGTCGAGACCGAAGACGACCGCGGCGTCCTTGCGCGAGCAGATCAGCAGATCCACTCGCCCCGCAAACAGGCGCGTCAGCACCTCACGAGCCCGCTCGGGTGCCCACAGCCGTGCCCGGTAGTTGACGTCCAGGCTTAGGCGCAGGCCCCGGGCCCTGGCCTGGGTCACCGCCGCCTCCACCGTGTGGAGCGGGCCCTCCCCCAGTGCCGGGGTGATGCCGGTGAAGTGCATCAACTCGAAGGTCTCCAGCCCGTCCCACCGGATGGCCGCCGGCTCCAGCCCGGCGAAGCACGAGTGCCCCCGGTCGTACCAGACCTGCACGTCCTCGGGCGTGATGCCCGTCTCGGTGAAGTAGAGGCCCACCCGGCCCTCGTCGGCCCAGACGATCCGGCTCACGTCGACG
>SPLK01000411.1_pt1 | contig 12694 bp, 13 predicted proteins | sample 2456111 | NCBI WGS metagenome assembly SPLK01 (sample SAMN11156906, study PRJNA527647) | hot springs metagenome | biome: Geothermal region; feature: Hot spring; material: tree branch in hot spring; isolation source: hot spring sediment rich in lignocellulosic material ... | reverse complement strand
GTGCGCCAAGGGCAATTAAGCCGGATTGCGAACGAAACACATTGGGCCTACGACCGTGAATCCTCCGATACGCTGACAAAATAGCGGTTGCTGGCTATTGACAAATTGGATGAATCTCGTATAATCAGCCCTAACCAAATACCCGAAAGACGATGAAGAGGACGAGTAAGCAGCGCCAAGGCGCTCCAGAGAGCAGGGTAAGGTGAGAGCCTGCGCGTACAGCACTGCCGAATGGACCTCGGAGTTGCAGGGCGAACCCCTCCAGGATGAGGGCAGTAGCCTGAGCCGGAGTTGCCACCGTTATCAGGGCAAAGGGTATCGTGGATAACCACCGTACCCGCAATGAGTGAGGCTGGCTTTTTCCCCTGTGTGCTTTCACCAGGGGTTTTTCGTTAGCAAAGCCGCCTAATCGGAGTGGCACCGCGGACACCAAAGCGTGTTCGTCTCCCGTTGAGACGAGCACGCTTTTCGATTAATTGCCAAAGACAGTTCTCTAAATCCCAAAGGAGGTGTACCATGTCCGAACAAACCCGTTTTATTCTCAGCGAAAATGACCTGCCCCGCTTCTGGTATAACATTTTGGCCGACATGCCCGTGCCCCTCAGCCCACCTCTCCACCCTGCCACCGGTCAACCCCTAACCCCCGATGCGCTCAGCGTGCTCTTCCCTATGGACCTCATCCTGCAAGAGGTCAGCCAAGAGTGCTACATTGAGATCCCCGAACCGGTGCGCGAAGCCTATAAACTCTACCGCCCCACCCCTCTAATTCGTGCCCGCCGTCTAGAAAAAGTATTGGGCACCCCCGCCCACATTTACTACAAATACGAGGGAGTTTCGCCATCTGGAAGTCACAAGACGAACACGGCTCTGGCGCAAGCCTTCTACAATAAGGTGGCAGGGACTCAGGCGCTCACCACCGAGACCGGCGCCGGGCAATGGGGATCAGCGTTGGCCATGGCCTGCCGTTTCTTTGACCTCGACCTCGAAGTCTACATGGTCAAAGTCTCTTACCAGCAGAAACCTTACCGCCGCTTCTTGATGGAGACCTACGGCGCCCAGGTATTTGCCAGTCCTACCGACCGCACCCAAGCCGGGCGCGCGATTCTGGCGGCCGATCCCGAGAGCCCCGGTTCCTTGGGTATCGCCATCTCCGAAGCCGTCGAAGTGGCAGCAACCTCCGGAGGCAAAAAGAAATACAGCCTAGGTTCAGTGCTTAATCACGTCATCTTGCACCAAACCATCATCGGTGAAGAAGCCCTGAAACAGATGGACCTGGCCGGCGAATATCCGGACACGGTGATCGGATGTATCGGCGGTGGTTCCAATTTCTCCGGCATTGCCTTCCCCTTCCTACGCGAAAACCTGCGCAACGGACAGCGCACCCGTCTGATCGCCGTCGAGCCTACCGCGGCACCCTCTCTAACCCGGGGTATCTATGCTTACGATTACGGCGATACCGCCGGCATGACCCCCCTGATGAAAATGTACACATTGGGACATTCCTTCGTCCCGCCGGCCATTCACGCCGGCGGCCTGCGCTACCACGGTATGGCGCCGACCTTGTGCGCTCTCTATGATGCAGGTTACATCGAAGCCGTGGCCGTGCCCCAGCGTGCCGTTTTTGACGCCGCGGTGCTCTTTACGCGCACCGAGGGCATCTTACCCGCCCCTGAATCGGCCCATGCCATCCGCGTGGCAATTGACGAAGCCCTTAAGGCCAAGGAAAGCGGGGAAAAACGGGTGATCCTGTTCAATCTTTCCGGCCATGGGCATTTTGACCTAAGCGCCTACCATGCCTACCTCAACGGGCAGTTGGAAGACCTGGCTCTCCCCGAAGAGGAAATCGCTGCCATCCCCTCACGCTTGCCCCGCGTTCCCCAAGACCAAACCGCGTAGGATCGCACCCCCAATCGGACCTCTCCCGACCAAACTCCTTCTTGATAAAGCCACACCTCTTAAAGCGCATCCAACGGGGTATTTCCAAACCCCGTTGGATGCATTATTACGAACGACTCGGGTTACTTGCGCCCAAAATCCGCCGGGTTTTCACCCCACAACGCCGTCTCCCACTTGAGCAAAGGATTGGCAAAGGTATTATTCTGCAGCCAGTGCTCGGCCCGCCGGATGCGCTCGAAAAGGCCTTTATATTCCGGACGGGGAGAAATGCGGGTGCGGCAGTGCTTGAGCGTCACCCATAGGATAGCCACCCGCGAATCCGAATAAACCGGCGCCGTATCTCCGCGCTCTTTCAGCAACATGAGTGTTTCCACAATAGCCAGAAACTCACCGATATTGTTACTTCCGTCCGGGAGCGGCCCGACATGAAAGACCTCGCGTCGGGTGGGCAACTGAACACAACGATATTCCAAACGGCGGCGGGCAGTGTCATAGGCGGCATCCACACAATACCCCTGGGTCGGCCGGGTGAGAGGTTGAAGCGGCTTTTCTTGGCGCTCTGCCAACACTTCCTGATAGGGCCTTAGCAGGGCTTGCTCCGCGGCTTCGCGGGTCTCAAACCCTAGATACTGCGCACCTGGAAAGCCTTCTACTTGTTCCCGGCACGCCTCCCAGGAATCAAACACCCCTGGCCGACGCCCGCGCCAGACCGCGTAAAACTTGGGCGATTTTGCCATCGCGTTGGATGCCAATGGCTTTATGAAAGATTATTCATCGGTGCGCGGCCGATGCTGCTCGGCCTCGAGTTGTGTCAACAAACTCTCATCCTGGCGCAAATTACGCCAACGCACGATCAGGCTGATCAGGTAAGCCAGCATTGCGCCGAAGATGATCACATATCCTGCAATGAAATAACTAACCGTGTTCGCCGGTTGTTCCATATAAATTCCCTCACGATTGCAATTTGAGGCGCAGTTGCTCTACTCGCTCGCTCAATTCCCCTAAGCGCACACGGTGCCAGAGCAGAGCGACAAATAACAGCGAGAATGCCATCAGACTGACCATCAACGTCTGAGTCATGCGCGGCGTCATGCTGAAAGCACCCGTCACCGTTGGATCCCCTCCCCCTAGCACCACCGGATGAATGGTGCGAAAGATACGGATGGAGAAAAAGGTCAACGGCACACTGAGAAAACCCACGATGGCGTAAACGGCGCCGAAGCGCGCTCGCCGTTCCGGATCGTCAATGCCCTGGCGAAGCATCAGGTAGGCAATGTACACCAGTTCCATAATCGTGGCCGTTGTCAAACGCGGATCCCAGGTCCACCAGGTGTTCCAAATTGGGCGCGCCCAGATCATCCCCGTCACCACGTTGATCAGGGTAAATACCAGACCGATCTCGATGGCGGCAACACCCAATACATCCCAACGCGCACGGCGGGTGACAAGATAGGCGATACCTGCGACAGCGGCCAGCCCAAAGCCCAGCATTCCGATCCATCCCGCCGCTACGTGGAAATAGAACACTTTTTGAACCGCTCCCATTACGCGTTCCAAGGGCGCATAGAAGAAGACCATCCCGGCCGCCACCGCTAACGCCAGGCCGGCCATAATGTCCATGACCACTAATGCCCGTGGAGTCGTGTTCATCCTTACCTCCTCAGAGAAATCATTCCTCCAAAACAGAATCAAAGACCATAAATGCCACTGAGGTAAAAACGACATCATAAACAAGAAGTAAATTCAGCCAAGGGCGGATTTCCTCTATCGGCAGTGCTTGTAAATACCCACCCGTAGCCTTGACCGCCGCCACGACCACCGGAATGACCACCGGGAATAATAAGATGGGTAACAGGATATCCCGGGTGCGGGCCTGAACGGCCATGCTGGCCAGCAACGTACCAACGGCCACATATCCCTCCGACCCCAGAATAACCACTAAGATGACGCCGGGCATAATTAATCCTGCGTTATAGAAGAGCCCGAAAAGCGGCAACATAATGGCGGCCACAATGAGCATAAATGCCCAGTTGGCCAGCGCTTTGCCGGCAAAAATGGCCACGCGGTCCACCGGCGCCAGCAATAATCCATCTAAACACCCTCGATCCTTTTCCACGGCCAGCGAGCGGTTGAGCCCTAACGTCCCGGCGAACGTCAGCGTCACCCACAGCACCCCCGCGCTCAAGCCGGCCCGCAGTTGCGTCTGTAATTCGAGGGCAAAATTGAAAATAAAGATCACCAATAACGCGAAAACCAGCATCGCCGAGAGCATCTCGCGGCTGCGCCATTCGGTGGCCAGATCCTTCCACAAGACCGCCAGGGTTGCCTGCCAGAACGACACCGCTCCCGTCACCTTCATGTCCGCGCCCCTTCCGGTAGGGTGTTGAGGTCAGGATTCAACGCCTGACGGTAGAACGTCAACAGGGCATCGCCGATCAGATCCTCGCGCCGCGCACTGGCCTGGATGCGCCCTCCACTAAGCACGTCAAAGCGTGAAGCCAGGTCTGCCGCGCGCGCCAGATCGTGCGAGGTCATGACCACCGTTCGCCCCAGCGCCGCTATCTGGCGTAAAAGGTGATCCAGCATGTCACAGGCTTCCTGATCCAATCCGGTATGGGGTTCATCGAGCAAGAGCACCTCCGGATCGTGCAGGATCGCCCGTCCAATAGCCAGCCGTTGCTGCATCCCGCGCGAGAAAGTGCGTACCAGATCACGCCGCCGCGCCCACAGGCCGACCAGATTCAGTATTTCGCGAATACGTGCCTCGGCGTTTTTCAACCCATAGAGACGGGCATAAAAACGCAGATTCTCCTCGGCGCTCAAGTCACCGTAAAGCAACGGTTGATGAGAAACTACCCCCAAACGCCGCCGCACCCATGCCGCTTGGTCGCTTAAACGGTAACCGGCAATCCACACCTCTCCCAGAGTCGGTTTGGAAAGAGAGGCTAAAATGCGTAACAGTGTGGTCTTGCCGGCGCCGTTCGGACCCAGCAGTGCAACGAATTCACCCTCCTCCACAGATAATTCCAGGTTGCGGAGGACCACCTTAGGACCAAAGCGTTTGGTAAGGTGGCGCACTTCAATAATCGCCATACCCCTACCCTTCCCGTGATTGCAAAGCGCGCAGCCGTGCCTTCAATTCCTCACGGCGTGCACGATACGCCTCTTCCGGCAATTCACCGGCCCGGTAAAGATCATCCAGAGCGATAATCGCATCCAGAATGGCCGTTGCATCATCGGCCTCTACCTCAACCGGTTCGGGGGCTTGCACCAGGCGGGTCTGACGCCAATACCACCACCCCAAACCCAAGGCTACCAGGATGAACGCTGTTAGCCCCAGCACCAGACCACTCCCTGTGGTTAAGTTTAGGCGCCAGGGGAGGGATTGCCGCAGGCTTAGAGTGAGGTTCAAGGTGCTTCCGGCTTCCAAGGCCGAAGCGGTATAGACTTGGAGGGTCATTCCCTGCACTTGTCGGGTGCCCATGGCCTGCAACCGTGGCCCACTTAGCGTAATCCCCTCCTGAGGGACCATTATCACCGCCGCCTCGACCGGCATTGGCACCGGAATCGCCAGTGACACCTGGCGGGCTAGTGGCAACTCATAAGCAAACAACAGTTGATTGTTCATCCCCGGGTAAACCGGTTCAGTATCCCCGAAGCCGTTTGGGGTCTCAATATAGCGTTCGCCCAGCGCCCCATCCTGAAACTGCAAGTTTTCGGCACCCGCCGGCACTGCCACCGTGAAGACAGGGTCACCCGGTTGCTTGGCTATCAACACCCGATCCCGGGTATTGGTATAGAGCAAAAGTTCAACCACCTGCAAACGCTCCTGATTCAAAACGTCCAGAAACACGTGCATCCGCTCGGCTTGCAACACCGCAGGATCGGTCGTCGTCTCATACACCGCGATGGAAAGATCAATGGGTTGATCAGGTGCCGCCAAATCTTGAGCCTGGATATGATAGGCCTGGGATTCAAAAGAGAGCCCTTGATAATCCACCGTGGCCAGCAAAATCCGGCTCGGTTGGATTTCCACCTCGTCAAAGGTGAAACGCCCCTGTGCATCGGTGCGGGTAGAACGTTCAAAAGCCGTAGTCATACCGTCAAACGCCAGCAAACGCACTTCGGTATCCGCCAAGGGCGTTCCCAAAGTTGCATTATTAACCTGGCCTTTGACCGTGACGAAGGCCAGGGAAGATGGCGGGGTGGTCATTGGGGTGGGGACGGCCGCACTTCCGGGCGTTCCAGATACGGGAGGGGTTACGGCTTCGACTGGTGCGGAGACCATGGAACCCGAGGCAAAGGAAAGGGAACGGATATACTCCGCCGCGGCCCAAGTATCCGCTTCACTCAACATCTCCCCAAAAGCGGGCATACCCGTCGCCAAACCGTTCTGGATTATCACAAAGATATCGCGCAGAGAATAGCCTGCCAGGATCCCGGGCTCACTGCGCCAATTGGGAATCGTCACGCTCAACGTCGCCGCCTGAGGACCATCTCCCTTCCCTTCTGGGCCATGACACGATTGGCAGTGCTGCGCATAGATCTCCGCGCCGCGTTGCAGAGAGGATGACGAGAGGCTTAATGAGAGCACATAAGCCACTACATCCCACCGTTGTCGTTCGCTCAGCGACCGAAAGCCGGGCATGTAGCGTTCGATGTTGCCCTCGGTCACCATTCTATACCAAGCCACCGGATTGGCCTCACGAGCCCGCTGGGGATCGGCCAGAGCGGGAACAGGTACAGGCAACTGGGCCGCCTGAGGCCCGTCACCCATCCCTTGCTCGCCATGACAAGGCGCACATTTTTCGCGATAGATGGCCTCACCCTGACGCGGATCAGGCGGAATAAGCGGAAGAGCCTCACCGGTTGGGGTAGGTTGAGCGGCTACAAATGACTGCGCATCGGGGGGAGGGGTCACATCCGCCGCCAGCGAGCACCCGGCCAGAATCAGGGATAACCACCCCCCAATGAGGACACCCAGAACGACACGACAGCAGTGATTCCTCAATGCGTTCATTCACCCCCCTTCAACGCCGTGCCGCACTTCGGGCAAAACCGATCTTCTTGCCGTACCGGCTGGCCGCAGTGCGGGCAAAAGCCAGCCACCTTTCCCTGCCGCGCGCGGCGGCGCTCGGCAATCAGACGTTCAATATCATCCATTTCCTCGGGCAACGCCTCGCTTTTGCGCTGTGCCCGGCGCACCGCCAGCACGGCTTCCAGCCGCTCATCGGCACTGCTTTCAATCCGCTCAACCTCAAACTCGTCCAATTGACGTAAGACCTGAACGGCCGCCTGACGTAACGTCTCGCGCTGCAACGGGTAGTCTTCTTCAGGGATTTTGCCCAGCGCATAATCAAACTCGAGTTCCAACAACGCATTGATCAGCCGATCACGCTCGGCCAGCAAACTGGATCGCAAATGTTCACGGCTGTCGGCCATCGTTTGAGCCGCGACCGAAACCCGTCGCAAGCGCGGGTCAAACAGAGGCTGGCTAAGGTAAAAACCAACCAGTAGTGCTAAAGCCAGAATAAGAAACAATGCGCCCAATTCCATAAATGATGACTCCTCACGGGGCCTGTGCCAGTAATCGCTCAATCACCCCATTAATCTCGTTATAGGATATCGGCCCTTTTTTTACAAAAGTCAGTCGGCCTGCGCGGTCAATAATATAGGTCTCGGGCACGCCTTGGATCCGAAACATTTGAGAAATTTTCGTGCGCAGATCCGGGCCATTAGGGTATGTAATTCCAAATTTTTCGATAAATGCTCGTGCTTCAGGCTCGGTATCCACATAATCCACACCCAAAAACAGAACCTCACCGCCCGCACGATAGTACTGCCAGGCCTGTTCTAGGTCTGCGGCTTCCTGTTCACAGGGCTTACACCACGAGGCCCAAAAGTTGACCACTATCACCTTCCCCTGCCAATCCGCGGTGCGGATAACCTCACCCTCAAACGTGGTTAACTCAAACGCAGGAACCTTTTGACCGATGGCAATAGGGCCGGCATAAGCACGACGCAGACCCTGGCCGATCAGAAATAAAAAGGCCAACAGCAGGAGGAAGGAACCTACAATAATCACCGGAGATAAAGGTCGCGAACCCGTTGCAGATTTGGATTCGGTGTTCATCGTGTTTCTCCCTAACGATATAAATCAGTCGCCCCGCTCGCGCCGACGCAACTCTTCTTCGAGTTGTTGCAGGTAGGGATCGTCGGCAGAGGACAAAGCACTGAGGTCAAGATGAGATGGCGTAGCCGTTGCTTTGGGTTGGCGCATGCTGCGGAAAACATTGATGAGGATTAGCATCCCCGCCAAAAAGGAAAGTGGAGGCAGGACATAGACCAACCAATGCAGGCCGCGGCGCGGGGGTTCCCCCAGCACACGATCCCCGTATTGGGCCACAAAATAATCCTTGATCTGCTGTTCTGTCCACCCCTCGGCCAGTTTCTGGCGAATCAGTTCCCGCCACTGCGCACACGCCTGCGTGGGGCAGACATCCAAAGGAACATTCTCACACACCGGGCAATACATCGTCTTGGCAATCGCGTTAACCTCATCGTCTGAGGGGGTCGGTTGTTGTGCCCATACCGACCCTACGGCGATCCCCGCCATAACAAGCCCCAAGAGAAAGCCCAAAAACCCAATCCACAGCGCCGAAATTGTGCGCGACACTCTACCCTTCATGGCTTCACCCTCTGTGTCACCAGCGTTTGGGATGCCCGAGCGCGTGCCGGCTCCCCTTCACGCTCCGGCCAGGCAGCCACCAGCGTCCCTAAAATAAACACCAAGCCGCCCAACCAAAGCCAGTTCACCAGCGGGTTATGATAAACCTTGAAGGTGATCCCCTGCGCCGAAGACTGCCAATCCACCAGAATGACGTAAAAGTCATCTTCCATGGTGCTGCGCACCCCTGGAATGGTCATCGTTTGCTGGGAGTCGTAGAAGAAATCGCGCCGCGGGTGTAGTTCACCCACGTAGCGGTCACCTTTGAACACCGAAACCACAGCACGGGCCACGTTACGTCCGTCCTGCGTATCGAAGACATCGAGACGTTGAAAGAGCATCGTATAATCGCCCAAACGGATCGAGCCACCCGGTTGCACTGTGCCCTGGGTCTCGGTCTGGAAAAGTTCAATCCCGATGATTCCCAACGCCATCAACACAACGCCCAGGTGAATGATATATCCCCCATAACGACGGCGGTTGCGTCCGGCCAAGTTCCACAATGCCAGCAAATAGTTTTCCCCGGTGCGGCGATGCCGCGCCACCACCGCGCGATAGTATTCATAAAGGGTCACCGAAGAAACCAGTGCCACCAGCCAGAAAGCCAGCAACGCGCTCCAAGCGCGAACGCCGCTCAACCACAGCCCTATGACCACTAACATCGAAGCCACGAAGGGCTTCCACAAAGCCCGCCCCAATGTTTTTACCGTGGAATGCCCCCACGCCGAGAGCGGCGCGATGCCCATCAAGAGCAACAAAGCGGCAAAGAGCGGCGCGGTAGAGCGCTCATAATAGGACGGGCCAACAGTTACTTTCTGCCCGGTGACAATCTCCGAGATCAAAGGGTAAATCACCCCCCAGAAACATACCACCAGGACCCCCATAAACAGCAGGTTGTTGAGCAGGAAAAGTGCTTCGCGCGAGAGCAGTGAGGTCATCACCCCCTCAGAACGCAAATCGTTCCAGCGGTAAAGCAACAGCCCCATGGATCCTATAAAAGTAAGCGCAATAAAACCGAAGAAGAGGGGGCCAATGGCGCTCTGGGCAAAGGCGTGAACGGAAGAAAGCACGCCTGACCGGGTCAGAAAGGTGCCAAAAATGACCAACGCATACGTCAAAATCACCAGGATCATGTTCCAGCGCTTGAAAAGGCCGCGTTTTTCCTGGATCATGACCGAGTGCAAGAAGGCCGTCCCGCTCAGCCAGGGCATAAAAGCGGCGATCTCTACCGGATCCCAGCCCCAATAGCCGCCCCAACCCAGGACATCATATGCCCAGCGACTGCCCAGGATCAAACCCAGGGAAAGGAACAACCACGCCACTAATGTCCAGCGGCGGGTGATGCGGATCCAGCGATCATCCGTGCGCCCGGTGATCAAAGCCGCCACGCCAAAGGCATAAGGAATGACAAACGACACAAAGCCTAAATAGAGCATGGGGGGATGTAAGATCATGCCCGGATGACGCAAGAGCGGATTCAGCCCGCGCCCGTCCACCGGCACCAACGGAGTCGCCCCGCGCGGGGCAAACATCGCCACCGCCTGACGCCCGTCCGGCATCTGCCAGAAGCGAACAAAGGGGTTTTCAACAAAGATGACCAACCCCAGGAAAAACGTCAGCGTCACCAGGGTTACAACAATCACCCAAGGCAGGAATTCGCGATCCCTATCCCATTTGCGTAAAGTCACAGCCGAGGCAAAGGCCGCCATCAGCCAGGACCAGAACACCAGCGAACCGGCCTGCCCGCCCCAGAGGGCAGTAATCTTAAGGTAAAGGGGCATAAAACTGCTGGTCACATTATAGACATACTGAACTTCATAGTGACCGCTCACCAGCAAACTGACCAGGCAAATCACCGACAGCGTGATAAGCGGCCAGGTGAGCAGCATAGCACGCCGCGCACTTTCCAACCATGGCTCCATATGGCGGCGCGCTCCGTAAATTGCCACGATAATGCCGTAAACGGCAACGATAAAAGCAATAATGAGCGCACCAAAGCCAACTTCAGCAACCATAAGCCTCTCCTCTCTGATCCCGGCCGATAAATACTAGCGGATGGCCTTTAAGTTCAGCCCATCCGCCGGGGGATAATCAGGGGTTTAATTGCCTGCCTGCGCCGGCAGGGCTTCTTCATATTTGGTGGGGCATTTGAGCAGCAACTCCTCGGCGTAGAACACACCATCCTCACCCAACCGCCCGGTCACAATCGCTTGGGCTTCGTGACGCAGTAAGTCGGGTTTCACCCCATGATAGACCACCTTAATCCGCGCCCGCGTGGGATCGGTAACCGCCGCATGGAGAACGGCTGCTAAGCCACCTTGCGCCTCAATGTCTTTATTATCGCCAGGAACATGGGCGATCTCAAAACTTAACTGCAAAGATTGCGGGTCGTATTGAATGGTCTCTCCAAGCACTGCACCGGAAATACGCACCTCGCGTCCCACGACTTCGTTTGCCCGGGCTTTAAGTTCATTTACGGTCAGGAAATATTGCGCGCTGGCATGGGTAGATGAGGCAATCAGGTAAATGATCGCCGCCACGATCAACAAGCCACCGATCAAAAATTTTGCGCGGCTTCCACTGCGCATTGGCGTTCCAGTAACCGACGGATTCATCCAACCTCCTATAAATAAATATCTTGTCTAGCCCAGGGTGTCCGGCACAATTATGCCATGCTAAGATTAATTTAGAGTGAGAACCTTGGTTCATGTTCTCATTGCAGCAATTTTACTTTATCGCTCTTATTTGCCCAGTATATCATTGACCCCAGGCTCAGACCATAGACAACCCGCACCAATATATAGTGAAAATTGTCACGATGTAACAAAGTCTTAAGATCAAAGCGGCCTTGACATTTGCGCCTTTAACCCAAGAGAAAGCCAGGCCGGAAGCGCAGAGAGCAACGTGCGCATTACGGTCACTACACCGTGTTGAAACACAGAAAAAGCCGCGTAGGCTTCACCATGCGTCTCATCCACCAAATCGCTGACGCCGCGCAGGATCAGGCAAGGGCAGTGATTGCGCGCCGCCACCCAGGCAATGGCACCGCTTTCCCAATCCACCGCCACCGCCCCAAAACGTTCACGCAGTAGCGGTACTTCAGCAGGATCCAGGTCATGGTCGGCAGAGAGAAGGCGCACCCGACGCACCGGTAACGGCAGTGCCCCTTCCGCCCAAGGCAGATCGAAGCGGGTCGTGTAGAACTCCAACGCCTCCTGCGGATCGCCCATGCGCTCACAAATATCGTAAACCAGCGTTTGTTCTACTAAGAGGATCTCCCCTTTTTGCACCTGTCCGGCAATGCCACCGCATGTGCCCAGGTTAACCAGCAAACGCGGTTGCCAACGATCAATGGCATACTGAGCCGAAGCCGCGGCGGCAATTTTTCCCCACCCGCCGTGCATTAAGATCACCCTGATGTCCTCAATGACGGTCTCGCCGTACTCACCAAAGGGGGTTGTCTCAACGTTTAACTTGGAATAAACGTCCCTCACGACCGTCCATTCTGCCTGAGCCGAAATGATGACCACTGCGTCCACGCGACTCATTCCGCCTCCTCTGCCTCTGCGACTTCATTCCAATGAACCTGATTGCGCCGCAGTAGATCGAGCAACGAACGCCGTCCCGCTAACCTACTCCCCGCTCTTCGCACCGGCCCGGTCTGCGCTGCCTCCCAGACCAATTCGGCCACCTCATACGCCGCCCGAGGCCGCCCGAGGCGCCTGGCATTTTCGGCACGTTGACGCAACAAAGCACGGTCATGGTGCACCAGATGGGCTAAGACCTCCAGGAATTGCAGTGGCTGTTCCGCCCAATCACCTGCCCCGTTTTGCACTACGTACTGCATGTTTCCGGTCTCCTGGCCGGGGATGACGTCAATTAATACCATGGGCAAACCGCTGGCCAGGGCTTCGGTGACAGTTAACCCACCCGCTTTAGAGATCAACAAATCAGCGGCATGCATGAACGTAGGCATCTCGGTCACATATAGATACAGAAACGCCGGCACATGCCATTCCACTTGTTGTAATTCAGCATAAAGTTCCTCATCCTTCCCCGCGACGACCACCA
>SPLK01000410.1_pt1 | contig 12700 bp, 10 predicted proteins | sample 2456111 | NCBI WGS metagenome assembly SPLK01 (sample SAMN11156906, study PRJNA527647) | hot springs metagenome | biome: Geothermal region; feature: Hot spring; material: tree branch in hot spring; isolation source: hot spring sediment rich in lignocellulosic material ... | reverse complement strand
TTGGTCAGATTGCGCAGCAATTGGGGAATCCTCACCGTCACGGCCATGGGTCTCGATGCCTCCCGTCGTCTGCAGTCTACCGCCGGTCCTTCAGCCGGTGACCACGCTGGGGGCCCGTTGTGGCGTGCCGGGCCGGTGGTCGGCCAGCACCGCCGTCTCGAAGGCCCGCAAGCTGGCGGGGATCCGGACCGGCGAGACGGCCGCCTCCTCCGCCGCCTCCGGGGTCTTGAGCCCCATGCCGGTCACGTAGGCCACCACGACCTCGTCGGGGCCGATGACCCCCTCCTGGGACAGTCGGCGCAGCACGGCGATGGTGGTGCCACCGGCCGTCTCGGTGAAGATGCCCTCGGTACGCGCCAGCAGACCGATGGCATCCACGATCTCCTCGTCGGTGGCCTCGCCCACCGCGCCCCCCGAGGCTCGGACGACGTCCAGCGCGTACTTGCCGTCGGCCGGATTGCCGATGGCCAGGCTCCTGGCGATGGTCTGGGGGCGCACCGGGTCCACCCAGGCCTGCCCGGCCCGGTAGGCCCTCGCCACCGGGTTGCAGCCGGCGGGCTGGGCGCCGGAGATGCGCACGGGACGGCGCTCGACGAGCCCCAGCGAGGCCAGCTCCTCGAAGCCCTTGGCGATCTTGACCAGCAAGTTGCCGGAGGCGATGGGCACCACCACGTGGTCCGGCAGGCGCCAGCCGAGCTGCTCGGCCACCTCGAAGCCCAGCGTCTTGGCCCCCTCGGAGTAGAAGGGCCGCAGGTTGACGTTGACGAAGGCCCACCGGTACTCGTCGGCGATCTGCGCGCACAGCCGGTTGACGTCGTCGTACGTGCCCTCCACCTCCACCACCGTCGGGTGGTAGATGGCCGAGTTGACCACCTTGGCCCGCTCCAGTCCTGCGGGGATGAAGACGTACGCCTCCATGCCGGCCCGAGCGGCGTGGGCGGCGACGGAGTTGGCCAGATTGCCCGTCGAGGCGCAGGCGGCCACCTCGAAGCCGAAGCGGCGCGCCGCGGCCAGGGCCACCGAGACGACCCGGTCCTTGAAGGACCAGGTGGGGTTGAGGGCGTCGTTCTTGATGTAGAGCCGGCACAGCCCCAGCGTCTCGCCCAGGCGGCGGGCGGGGAGCAGCGGCGTCAAGCCCGCCTGCAGGTCGGCGTCGGGGTCGTACGGTGCGGGCAGGAGCTCAGCGTAGCGCCAGATGCTCCTGGGGCCTGCCTCGATGCGGGCCTTGAGCGCCGCCGCGTCGACACCCGCGTGGTCGTAGACCGCCTCGAGAGGCCCCAGGCACTCGTCGCACGCATAGATGGGGGATACAGCAAAAGCCTTGCCGCATTCGCGACAGCGCAGGCCCACCACACCCATGGCAGACGACCCCCCGTTGCACGGCGGGCGTGCCCGGCGCATCGACAGCCCCGGCGGGACAGGGGCAGACCCGCGGATGGCAATCGGGTACCACCCATGGCCTTACGTGCCGGCCGGAGGGGCGTCCGCGAATGGGCAGACCGCTTCAGAGGGACGGACCACAAAAGACCTCTCCCTGCGCTCGGCGGCGCCAGGCGTCGCCGCGAAGCCCGCAGCCGTGACGTCACCAGCTGCAGGCCCGGCGGTCGGCCGGGAGAGGACGGTCGCGCACGTCCTCTTATCCTCCGGGATTGGCACCTTGCCGCCCGATGGGCTGCAGGTTGCCGGGGGTCATCGAGCCGGTCTCTCGCCCGCTCTTGATAAGGGACCTCGGTATCGGTTGTTGGCAAGGATGGTAGCACGGCCCGACGGAGGTGTCAATAGCATGTAGCTCGGTCTGTCGCGAAGGGGTGGGATGCTCACCCACCAGCACCCGGCTCCCGTGCTGGCGAGGCTCACCGACCGGCAGCACCGGCTGCATCGCGACCCGCGCCCGTTGACGTCATGCCGTTATGCCGTTACTCTGGCTTGCAGAAGGTGACGCCGATGGCCCGCAAGATCACGGTCTACGTCGACGAAGAGCTCCACCGCCGCCTCAAGGCCGCGGCAAGTCTGCGGGGGCAGGCGTTATCCGACTTCATGCTGGAGGCGGCTCGCCGCGTCCTGGAGGCTCCTGACCGCCGGCGGGCAGCCGCCCACATGGACCGGGTACGCCGCCGCATCCGGAGAGCAGACGGGACCGTCGCTAGGCTTGCGGGACCGGGCGGTGGCCGAGCCCGCCTTTGCCCTACTCGTCCCACCGACCTTCTGGTACGAGGTGGGCAACGTGTTGTGGGTGGCTACTCGGCGCAGCCGGATCGACCGGGCAGTAGCGCTCGACGCCCTCGAGGCGCTCCAGGCCTTCGCCTTCGAGACGTGGGAGGTGGAGCCGCGAAGCTGCTTGGAGATGGCCCTGGGGGAGGGCCTCTCGGTCTACGACGCAGCCTATTTGCATCTCGCGACGGCAGCCGGCTGCGCGCTCTGGACCCTCGACCGCTCCCTGGCTTGCGCCGCTCACGCGAAGGGGCTCCGGGTAGAGCCAGCCGTTACGTAGAACACGGCAGCTCGTGCTTCCCCCTGGCCCCGCGTCCCTGCTATACTCGCGGGTAGCCACAAGGCCCCCCTGGATCTCTGGCCGTGCGGACGTGGCGGAACCGGCAGACGCGACGGACTTAGGATCCGTTGGGGCGACCCGTGGGGGTTCGACTCCCCCCGTCCGCACCACTCCAGTTTGCCCCTCGAGGAGAGAGCGCCGATGGCCTCCACGCTCGAGCTGCTCCGGCAGATGGTGCCTCCGCCCCGCATCGACGAGTGCCGACGGGTGCTCTGCGTGCAGCCCCACCCGGACGATACCGACATCGGGGCCGGGGCCACCGTCGCCCGGCTGGCCCGCCTCGGCGCGGAGGTCCACTACCTCACCGTGACCGACGGCAGCGCCGGTGCGCTCGACCCGGGCCTCGACCGTACCCCCCTGACGGCGCTGCGCCGGCAGGAGCAGGAGCAGGCCGCCCGGATCCTGGGCGTGCGGGAGCTTCGCTGGCTCGACTACCCCGACGCCGGCGACTACTCCGAGTACCGGGTCCGTCTCGACGTCATCCGCGCCATCCGGGAGCTGCGGCCGGACCTGCTCCTCACGGTCGACCCCTGGACGCCCTACGAGTCGCACCCCGACCACCTGATCTGCGGGCGGGCGGTGGCCGCGGCGGCTCTGCTGCACGGCTTCGCCGCCGTCGGCAACGCCGACGCTGCCGTCGACCGGGGGGCCCAGCCCCGTCCCCTGGTCGGGATCGCCTTCTACCATACGGCCCACCCCAACCAGTACGTAGCGGTCGACGAGGAGGACTGGCGGCGCAAGTGGGAGGCCGTCGCCTGCCACCGTAGCCAGCTCGATCTCGCCACGCTGGAGTCCTATCGCCTCTACTTCGACACGCGCGCCCGGGAGCACGGCCAGGCGGTAGGCGTGGCCAGGGCCGAGGCCTTCAAGGTGCTGCCCGTGGCCCTGCTGCACTGCGTAGCGGAGGCCATGTACCTCTGAGCCCCGTCAGCTGAGCCGACCCCGTCAGCCCGGATCGGGCTGCGCCGGCGCGCCCTGCGGCTCCGGGGTCGGGCCGCCTCCCGTAGCCTGCGCATCCGTCTCCTCGGATCGGGCTCGGGTCGACTCACCCACGCCAGGAGGGCGGATGATCGCCATCGCGCACGCCAGGCCGGCGGCGGCCAGGGCGGTGAGTCCCAGGATGACCAGCCTCGGCCCCGGCTCCACCGCCAGCCCGAAGAGTGGCGGCCCCAGCGCCACCCCGCCGAACCGCACGGTCCCGTAGAGAGCCGTCACGGCACCCCGTTGCTGCCGGGCGGCGGCGCTGGTCACCAGCACGTTGACCGCGGGCAGCGTCAGGCCTGTCCCCAGGCCCAGCACGGCCGACAGGGCGACCACGGCCCATAGGGGCTGCCGCACCAGCGCCAACGTCCCCAGTGCCACGGCCCCCAGCACCAGGCCCACCACCGCCACCGCCTTGAGGTGGACCGGCCGTCGCTGCAGGTACAGCCCGCCTGCGAAGGCCACGGCGGCCATGACCCCCACCGGGATGGCGATGATCCCGCCCCGCGCCAGTTGACCCAGCGCGAAGCGGCTCTCCAGCTCGTCGCTGACCAGGCTCAAGACGCCGAAGAGAGCCGAGAGAGCCAGCATCCCGGCGCCGTAGCCCGCCGCCAGGGCCGCGCCGCGCTGGCGGGCGATGGCCCCGAGGCTGGCCAGGTACTCCCGCAGCCCCTGCGCCTTGCGCTCCCGCTTCGGCTCGGGCACCACCGCCAGGACACCGAGGGCCGCCGGGATGGCGACGGCGCCGTAGACGAAGAAGGGCAGGAACCAGACCACCATGGCCGCCAGGGCCCCCAGGAGCGGACTGGCCACCTTGCCGATGCCGTTGCTGGCCTCCAGGTAGCCGACGGCCCGGGCCCGCTCCGCGCTCTGGAAGACGTCACCCGCCAGGGCCAGGGCCAGCTGGTAGGTCCCCCCTGCCCCGATGCCCTGCAGGATGCGGGCGCCGATGAGCGGCCAGAAGCGGCCGGGCAAGAGCCATGTCCCCAGCCCGGCCAGGATGCCGCCCAGCCCGTAGAGCACCAGGGCCGGCACCATGACGACCTTGCGGCCGACACGATCCGACAGCGCGCCGGCGAAGGGGATGGTGACGGCCGCGGGCAGCGAGAAGGCGGTGATGACGAGCCCCGTCTGCACTGGCGTCAGGTCGAGGTGAGACTTGATGGCGGGCAGCACCGGGATCAGCATGGAGTTGCCCAGCACCATCACGAACGGGACCAGGCTCAAGACCACGAACCACCGGAAGGTCTCGCCGCGCAAGCGCCCCTGCCTCCCGCTCCACCGCCCGCCCGTCGCCAGGGACCGCGAAGCGCAGGTGCCCGCGCCGCGGCGGCCGGCCGGAGGTAAGTTGCCCTTCGCGGGCCGGCGACAGGGATGGGGGTTGCTGGAGCGTGGCAGCCACGGGGAGCCGGGAGGCGCGGCCGGTCGCAGGTGCGGCTAGAGGGCGTGCCAGTCGGCGCCCTGGGCCGCACGCAGCACGAAGATCTGGGGGGTCTTGCCCGTGCGCCGCGGATACTGCGTCTCGAGCTCGGCCACCAGCGCCGGCACGGCATCCGGCCTGGCCAGGGTCACGGTGCACCCGCCGAAGCCCGCGCCCGTCATGCGGGCGCCGTAGACACCGGGCACGGCTCGGGCGATCTCGACGGCCGCATCCAGCTCCGGGCAGCTCACCTCGAAGAGATCCCGCAGGCTGGCGTGAGAGGCCGCCATCAGCTCGCCCAACCGGCCCAGGTCGCCGTCCCTCAGCGCCCGGACGGCCTCCAGCACCCGGGCGTTCTCCTCGACCAGGTGCCGCAACCGGCGCATCAGCACCGGGGCCGCGACGTCGTGCAGCGCCGACAGCTGCTCGGCCCGGATCTCCCGGACGAGTCGCCAGCCGCTCACGTGGCGACGCGCGATGGCCAGCGCCTCCTCGCACTGCTGGCGGCGCCGGTTGTACTCGGAGCCGACGAGACGGCGCCGCACGCGGGTGTCGGTCACCACGATGGCCACGTCCGGCGGCAGCGGGACGTGCTCGTAGCGCAGGCTGTCGGTGTCGACCAGCAGGGCGGCGTCGCGCCGGGCTAGCCGGGAGACGAACTGATCCATGATCCCGCAGGCGACGCCGACGAACTCGTTCTCGGCGCGGCGGACCAGGAGGGCCGCGCGCACCGGCTCGACCTCGAAGCGCCCCGTCACCTGCGCGAAGAGCAGCGTCGCCACCTCGAGCGCCGCCGACGAGGAGAGCCCCGCCCCCTGGGGGACGTCGCCGGCGATGGCCAGATCTGCCCCCGTCACGGGCAGGCCCTCGGCCCGCAGCACCGCGTAGACGCCCCGGACATAGTCGCTCCACGGGTGACGGGAGTCCTTGCGCACGTCGTCGAGGCGGGCCTCGTCGAGCTCGAAGCAGGTCGACTGGTCGAAGTCCGCGGAGTAGACGCAGACCCTGTCGTCGGGGCGGGCGCGCCCGGCGACCACCACGTCACGGTCGATGGCCACGGGCAGCACGAAGCCACCGGTGTAGTCGGTGTGCTCCCCGATGAGGTTGACCCGGCCCGGGGCGCGGGCCAGCACGGCGGGCGGCGTGCCCCAGCGCCGCTCGAATCCTTCGACGGCCCGCCGGGCGGCTTGAGAACCTCGCTCGTGCTCGCTCATCGTGCCACGCCTCCCACACCTCCGAGCCTCTCGCCGGCTCGACGCAGCTGCCGGGCCATCTCCTCGGGGGTGGCGTCGGTGATGAAGGTGCCGGCGCCCGACTCGCTGCCGGCCAGGTACTTGAGCTTGGATGGCGCCCGCTGGATGGGCAGGAACTCGATGTGGAAGTGGCACTCCGGATACCCGCCGACCGGCCGGTCCGTGGGCGCCTGGTGCATCACCATCATGTAAGGCATGCGCAGTCCGAAGAGGGCGTCGTAGCGGGCCAGGATACCCTTAAGGGCCTCGGACAGGTGCCAGCGCTCGGCGTCGCCGAGCTCCAGCAGGCTGCCGACGTGACGGCGCGGCAACAGCATGGTCTCGTACGGGAACCGCGCGAAGAACGGCACGAAGACGACGAAGTCGTCGTTCTCCACCACGATCCGGCCCGACCGGCGGTCCCTACCCGGGGCCGAGGCCCCGGCCGCGGCGCGCTCCTCGGCCAGCACGTCGCAGAGCAGGCAGCGCCCCGTCCGCTCGTGGTGCTCACGAGCATGGGCCAGCTCCTGCTGCGGGATGGGTGGGACGAAGGGAAAGGCGTAGATCTGCCCGTGGGGGTGGTGAAGCGTGACGCCGACGGCCTCCCCCCGGTTCTCGAAGATCATGACGTACCGCACGAAGGGCCGCCGCCCCAGCTCCTCGTAGCGGTGGGCCCACACCTCCACCAGCTTGCGGATGTGCTCGACGCTCTGCTCGGCCAGGGTGCGGTCGTGGTCGGGCGAGTAGACCACCACCTCGCAGATGCCCTGGGCAGGTGCCACGGGCGACAGGGCCGTGCCCGCCACCTGGGGCGGCGGGGCGGCCTCCACCAGCGACGGGAAGCGGTTTTCGAAGACGGCGATGTCCCAGTCCTCGTCGGGGATCTCGGTGGGATGGGCCGGATCCCGCGTAGGGCACAGCGGACAAAACTCGGCCGGCGGCTTGTAGGTGCGCTCCTGGCGGTGGGAGGCCACCACCACCCACTGCCCTAGCAGCGGATGCCAGCGAAGCTCACCCATCGGCCCTCGACCCGGTCCCCGCGCCGGCCGGTCGGTCCGTCGCCGGCGCCACCCGCCCCCGCACGTCGTGGGTGCCGGTCACGTCGGGTGTGGGGGCCGCGCCAGCCTCGGAGTGCGGCGTGATGGTGACGCGATAGAGCAGCAGGGCACGACCGTCCGGCTCCCGCAGACGACGCACGCTCAGCTCCACCGATGGACCCGATTGAGGTGGGCGGCGCCGCGGCGCTTGCATCTTTTCACCGGCCTCTTGCACGTCGGCTCGTCTCATGGAGGGCGCACCTTTCGGTTCCATCGTAGCATCGTCACATCCCGCGGTCAAACGCAACCCCTCTCGCAGATACACGCAAGGTGCGACCCGACGTCCCGCGGCGCCGGCAGGCGCCACCCACTCGCGCTCGGGCACCTCCCGGCGTCCGGGTCGCCTTTGACGGTGGCAGCCCCGTGCGATACCCTGTTGACAGGTCTGACCTCACGGATCCGAAAGGAGGCCACCCGGCGATGGGCGCGTCATCCGAAAGCGACCATCTCCTGCCTGCCGAGCGTCTCGACCGGATCCGCCAGATCCTGCTCTCCCAGGGGTCGGTTCGCGTGGCGGCCCTCAGCCGGGAACTCGACGTCTCCGAGGTGACCATCCGCAGCGACCTGGCTCGCCTCGAGCAGGAGGGCTTCGCCCGCCGGACGCACGGCGGTGCGGTGCTGGCACGGGGGACCCGCTTCGAGCGGCCCTTCGCCGAACAGGAGGCTCGCTTTCGCGAGGAGAAGCAGCGCATCGGCGCCGCGGCGGCCGCCCTCATCGAGGACGGCGACACCATCATCCTCGACGTCGGCACCACCACCACCGAGATCGCCCGCCACCTCCCCCAGGTGACCAACCTCGTGGTCGTCACCAGTGCTCTCAACATCGCGCTGGAGTTGGAGCGCTACCCCGGTGTGACGGTAGTGGTGACGGGCGGCACCCTGCGGCCGATGCAGCACTCCCTGGTCAACCCGCTGGCCACGGTCCTGCTGGCCCAGATCAACGCCGACAAGCTTTTCCTGGGCTGCAATGGGGTCTCGGCCGACAAGGGCATCACCAACTCCAACCTGCAGGAGGCCGAGGTCAAGCGCGCCATGATCGCGGCCGCCAAGCGCGTCGTCGTGGTGGCCGACTCGAGCAAGATCGGCGCCGTGGCCGCGGCGCACGTCGCCCCCATCTCGGTGGTGCACCAGGTCATCACCGACGACCACGCCGACGAGGCGGAGCTGGACCGCCTGCGGCAGAGGGGCGTGCAGATTGTCGCCGTTTGACCGGCCGTCGACTTCCAGCGGCCTCTCGGCCCCTCCCACGTCTGCGCTCATCGTGAGAAGTCCCTACACTAGGCGTCAGCGGACGAAAGAATGCGTAATTGTACGAAAGCACGGGCTTCCGGGTTCTGATGGAGCAGCGCCGCGGATAGCAAACCATCCGTTAATTCCCCCGCACTTGTAATGGGGGTCTGGTAATCGCTTACGATGCTCGCAGAGCTACCGGGTGTCGGGCGCCGCATCTACGGCCCCGGCTTTTCGGCGCATGGGCCGGTTTCGCGGAGAACGCATGGCGAGGCGACTCGCATCGCACGAGACAGACGCACCTGCACCCGGTCCATTGTATTGTTTGGAGGCCTCGTCGTCAGGACAGGAGGTGTATGGGTCGACGAGAGGCGTTGACGTCGGTCGGGTAGGTCTCAGCAGGACCATGGGGGAGGGTTGTCCATGAGGCGCCTCGCGGCTGCCGTGGCATTGCTGGTCTTGCTGCTCACAACGGTAACGTCTGCGGCAGAGATATCGGGCGAGATCACGGTGTGGAGCTGGGACATCGCAGCTAAGTCGCTGGAGGCCACGATCCCCTCGTTCAACCGACTGTATCCCAACGTAAAGGTAAATGTCATCGATCTGGGCAATCAAAACGTCTTCGATAGAGGGCTGGCTGGATGTGCGGCCGGCGGTGTCGACCTCCCAGACGTATACTCCATCGAGAACAACGAAGCGGAAGTCTTTTGGAGCCGCTTCCCTGACTGCTTCACCGATCTTCGGACGCTGGGAGCTGGGGAGCTCTTGGGGGATTTCCCGGAGTTCAAGTGGACCGAGCTGACGATGGATGGCAAGATCTTCGCCATCCCGTGGGATTCAGGGCCGGTCGTCGTCTTCTATCGCCGCGACATATACGAGCAGGCGGGAGTGGATCCCGGCCGCCTGGAGACATGGGAGCGCCCTTCCGAAACCGGCGCTGGATGCCCTCCTGGGGTGGGCCGCCTGCCACCAGGGAGTCTCCCGGACGCTGCAAGTTCCCGATGGCGTCGAGGTGGTCAGGCGATGGATCGCGGGTAGGCCGCGCCCCCGGGCCCCCGGATCCGAGCCGGAACCCGTCACGTTCGTCCTCAACCACAACCCCCATCCGGTCAGCATTCGCCTCGCGTCACGCTGGCACGAGCTACTCACGGGGCACGACATCTCGGGAGAGGCCACCCTGCCGGGGCTGGGTGTCTGGGTCCTGGTGGAGCAATAGGCCGTGAGGAGATGTGCACCGATGCAGCCTGATGCTTCGCAGCGAGAAAGCGTCGTCTTGCGGGTGGGTGATCTCCGGATTCCCGCCGCGGTGGCACGCGGTCCTGTCGAGGAGAGGCCCGAAGGGCTGCTCCTACCCAAGGGGCCGGTCACCCTGTTGCACCCGTTCGGCACGACCCGTTTCTTGCGCCATGGCTGGCACTCCTGGAGCCCCACGGGCTGGGTGGACCTGGCCAAGCCACCGGTCCCCGTCTATCCCGAATATCGACGCCCCATGGCCGACGATCCCGTGTACGTCACTTCCTCTTGCCACACGGGGAGTGGGCTGGGTGCACTCAGGGCCCCGGACGGTCGCATTCTCCTCTTGGGCGCCCTGGAGCTGGGAGCGCACGTGCAGGCTGACGCCGAGGCGCTCCGGGGATTCTACGAACCCCCGGTGGAGACGTCACAAACCTCGGCTCTCGCAGGCGGGTGGTTCCTGGGATACGGAGAGGAGGGCACCACCCTATCCGCCTATGCCCGGCTCCTCGCCCGGGGACTGGGCAAGAGGGGACCCACGCGTGCACCCCGCGTCTGGTGCAGCTGGTACGCGTTCTACCGGGACATCTCGCAAGACGAGATGCTGGGCGTGCTGGGGCAGGTTGGCGAGCTGAAGTTCGACGTCTTCCAGGTAGACGACGGATGGCAACGGGGCATCGGCGACTGGGAAGCCAACGATCGGTTTCCCTCCGGAATGGAGGCCCTGGCTGAACGCATCTCGGCTACAGGCTTACAGCCAGGACTGTGGCTGTGCCCGTTCATCGTCAGCCCACGGACACGACTGTTCCAGCAACACCCAGAGTGGTTGTTGCGAGACTCCACTGGACGGCTCGTGGAGGCCGGCCACAATTGGGGGGACTACTACTGCCTCGACACTACCGTTCCGGATGTGCAGGCGTGGCTGGCGGGCCTCATCCGGCGGGTGACGGGCTGGGGCTACCGCTACCTCAAGCTCGACTTCCTGTACGGTGCAGCGATGCCTGGCGAGCGCCATCGACCGATGCATCGGGAGCAAGCCTATCGCGAGGCTCTGGAGATCGTGCGCGATGCCGCAGGAGACGCGTACATCCTCGGATGCGGCGCCCCGATTCTCTCCTCTTTGGGCGTGGTCGATGGCTTGCGCATCGGCCCTGACGTCGCCCCGTTCTGGGACAACTACGACCGAAGCGAGTTGCTCCACGACCGGTCGGGTCCCGGAGCACGCAACGCGATCCACACGAGCCTTCACCGTCTGTGGCTGCGAGAGCTGGTCCACACGGACCCGGATGTGGTCTACTTCCGGACCCGGTACAACCTGCTAACAACTGCTCAGAAGGACTACCTGAAGGCCCTGGCGCTTATAGCAGGATTCAAGGCGACGTCGGATCCCCCGGCTTGGCTGGATCCGGAGGAACGAACAGCTCTGGAGACCTTCCTCGCCGCAGAGCCTGCCGTGATTCAGTCGGGGCCATACCGGTTTCGAATCGACGGAGACGAAGTGGACTTCTCGGCGGTCATCGAGCCGGCTGGCTGAGAAGAGACCAGTAGTATGGGCAAACGGCAGGACCCGGCCGCGCCTTGCCGTATTCGCAACGTGCGACGAGCGTCGCACGTACTAATGGGCGAAAAGGGGTGATCGTCCTCGTTTGCAATGCGTTGCGTTGTGAAGACGGTATCTGAAAGAGCCTGGGAAAGGGGTTGGCCGGAACATGCGAGGACCGAGCGTTAAGTCGGTGCTGACCTCGGCCGTCGTGCTACTCGCCCTTGTCATGGTTCTTCCCGTCTCCGCCATGGCCGCGCTCTCAGGCGAGCTCGAGATCTTCTCGTGGTGGTCGGGAGACGAGGGACCGGCCCTCGAGGCTCTCATCGCCCGCTACCAGCAGCTCTACCCCAACGTGCGGGTCATCAACGCCACCGTGGCCGGCGGCGCAGGCGTCACCGCCAAGGCCGTCTTGAAGACCCGCATGCTGGGCGGCACCCCGCCCGACACCTTCCAGGTGCACGCAGGCCAGGAGCTCATCGGCACCTGGGTCGTCGCGGACCGCATGGAGGACCTGAGCTGGCTCTACGACCAGGAGGGCTGGCGCCGGGTCATGCCCGAGGATCTCATCCGCCTGCTCAGCACCGACGCCGGCATCTGGTCGGTGCCCGTCAACATCCACCGGTCCAACGTGCTGTGGTACGTCCCGCGCAACCTCCAGCGCTGGGGCGTCAAGGTGCCCACCACGTGGCAGGAGTTCCTGCAGATCGCGCCGACGCTGCAGCGACAGGGCGTCATCCCGCTGGCGGTCGGCGAAAACTGGACCATGACCCACCTCTGGGAGAGCGTCGCCCTGGCCGAGCTGGGTCCCGACAAGTGGGAGGCCCTCTGGCGCGGCGAGCTGGCCTGGACCAGCCCCGAGGTGAGGCGGACGTGGGAGCTGTTTGGTGAGATCCTGCGCTACACCAACGCCGATGCGCCGTCGCTGACGTGGCAGCAGGCCACCGACATGGTGGTCAACGGCCAGGCCGCCTTCAACATCATGGGCGACTGGGCGGCCGGCTACATGACCACGACGCTCAAGCTGCGCCCCGGCACCGACTTCGGCTGGGCGCCTTCGCCGGGCACGCAGGGCATCTTCATGATGCTCTCCGACACGTTTGGGCTGCCCAAGGGCTCCCCGCACCGCGACAACACCATCGCCTGGCTGCGCATGCTCGGCAGCCGCGAGGCGCAGGACATCTTCAACCCGCTCAAGGGCTCCATCAGCCCTCGCACCGACAGCGACCTGTCCAAGTACAACGAGTACCTGCAGAGCGCGGCCCGTGACTGGCGCGCGAGCCGGATCGTCGGCAGCCTCGCGCACGGCGTGGTGGCCAACGAGCGCTTCATGAACGACTTCGCCACGGTCATGGAGATCTTCTACACCTCCCGCAGCGCGCAGGCGGCCGTCAATGCGGCCCAGGCCGTGGCCAT
>SPLK01000408.1_pt1 | contig 12738 bp, 10 predicted proteins | sample 2456111 | NCBI WGS metagenome assembly SPLK01 (sample SAMN11156906, study PRJNA527647) | hot springs metagenome | biome: Geothermal region; feature: Hot spring; material: tree branch in hot spring; isolation source: hot spring sediment rich in lignocellulosic material ... | reverse complement strand
TTTCTATGGGCTAGTCTCCCTTTTGCGCCTCTAGCAACCGAGGTCACAGGTCTGGGCCCGGTGCCTGCTTCCTTGTTGGTTGCTCGCCAGGAGCAAGGGGAGACGCGAGATCAGGGCCTGGTGCGCTTTGGTATCGAAGAGGTGGACCCCGCCAGCTTACCCACCCGTGTGTTCGCTTATGGGTTGACGACGTGGAGGGGCCCGTTTGATGTGTTGCGGGTGCTGCGGAACGGATATAGCTGGAATACGCCGTTGCTTGCTGCGGGAACCGTGGAGGGCCGGACTTGGGGGGAAGAGGCTGCCGTCATAGCCGACGTGATCGAGGAAGGAGCCTGGCTTCGCGTTGAGCCTGAACACGTGATCATCACGGCACTCAAGCTGCCCGAAGATGCCCCCGAGCAGAGCCATGATCAGGTGATCCTTCGGCTTCGCGAGGTGGCGGGGATTCAGGCGCAAGTGCGGCTATTTGTGGAGGGAGTGCGAGTGGTGCAGGCTCGACTCTGCAACGTCCTTGAGGACCCTTACGCCTCCCCGGGCGGGGTGTCCCTTCCCGTGGAGCCCGTCCGCCTGGAATTACGACCTTACGAGGTGGCTACCGTGCGACTGTGCATCATCCCCGCTCGGGACGCAAGCTCGCCCGAAGAGGACCAGTGACACCTGCGCCAAGGGCAGGAGGAGGAGACGCCATGTCGGACAAGTGGAGAGGGGCGCTCCCCGAACCGGTGGCGGTCCCCGTGTCGGCCTTGGAGGTGTTCGTAGAGGGGTCAGTCACCCGACCACAGTTAGACCACCCCGAAGGTTTGGCGGTGGTGCCAGGAGATGCCGTCTACTGCGGGGGCGAGGCAGGGCAGGTGTACCGCATGGCTCTGGACGGATCATCGTGGGAGCAGATCGCCTCCACCGGTGGGTTTTGTCTGGGTCTTGCCTGGGACGGCGATCGCCGGCTCTTTATCTGCGATCTAGCCCATCGGGCCGTCTTCGCGCTCGACCTGGCCACTCGTATTTTGCACCCTTTCAGCCACGGCATGACAGTGCCCAACGTGCCGGTGATCGACCGCCGGCGGAGAGTTCTCTACGTGTCCGACTCCCTGGGGCCCGACCGCGAGGGGCCAGGGGTGTGGCGGTTCGATCTGGCTACGGGGGCTGGCGGTGTGTGGTGTTCTTCGCCGTTCCGTTTTGCCAATGGCATGGCCCTGGAGCCCGGGGGCGGGGCCCTATACGTAGCTGAGACCTTTGCCCGCCGTATCCGCCGCATCGCCATTGGCCCGTCCGGTGAGGCTAGCGACGAGCGGTGGGTGGTGACGGACTTGCCGGCGTTGCCCGACGGCCTAGCCTTCGCCGCTGACGGCACGCTGGTGATCAGCTGCTACGAGCCCAGTTGCGTCCTCGCTCTCAGCCCCGCAGGTAAGCTGTCTACCGTGGCCTACGACCCCGAGGCCCATGCCCTGTGTCACCCGACCAACTGTGCGTTCCTGGACGAGAGCCTGCTCGTTGCCAACTTGGGCCGCTGGCACCTGACCCGCATCCCCTGGGGGAGGGCCGGAGCTACTCTGCCGGAGTGACGTTTGACGGAAGGTACCGAGAGGCGAGCAGCGGCTCGGTGGGGAAAGGGGGCACCCACACGGTGCGAGATGCGTCGGGAGGCACCTGGGACGGCGCTTGGCGCAACACGGGGTGCCGGCTCACCGTCGATATGACCCTGGCCGGGTATCGGGCGGTGGTGCTGGAGAATCGGTGGCTGAGGGTTACCCTGCTGGCCGACAAGGGCGGGGACGTAATCGAATTCCTCTACAAGCCGCTGGATGTGGACGCCATGTTTCGGCGGCCCGGAGGGCTGCGGCACCCCTCGCGCTGGATTCCGTCCAACGCCAGCGCCCACGGGCACTTCTTTGACAGCTACGCCGGCGGCTGGCAGCTGATCTTTCCGGCGGCGGGCCCGCCGTCGGGTTACGCCGGCGCCGAGTTTGGCCAACATGGCGAGGCTTGCCTGCTACCGTTTGCTGTGGACGTGGAGGAGGACGACCCTCGGGCCGTGGCCGTCACCCTGCGAGCGCGCATGCTACGGACGCCATTTCTCGTGGAGCGACACTTCCGCTTGGGTGAAGGGCCCGAGTTGGAGGTGGAGGAACGGATCAGTAACCTGGCACCGGTGCCGCTGCCCTTCGTGCTCGGCGAGCATCCGGCGTTGGGCGGCGGCTTGCTCGGCCCAGGCTCGCGGCTGGAGCTGGCCGGCGGGACGGTCCTGGTTCCGGCGGCCGAGATCTTTCCCGAGCAGCGGCTCGCTCCTGGCACGCGGGCCCGTTGGCCTCTGGTTCCGGGGCGGCAGGGCGGGGAGGTAGACCTGAGCATCATGCCGGGGCCCGAGGCCCGCACCGCAGACTACTTCTACCTCACCGAGCTGCCCCGTGGCTGGTACCGGGTGACGACTCCGGACCGGCGCCTGGGCCTAGAGGTGGTCTGGGACCTGGCTGCCTTGCCGTTCCTCTGGTTCTGGCAGGTGGCGGGCGGAGTCCCTGGCTGGCCCTGGTGGGGGCAGGTGTATGTTCAGGCCCTGGAGCCATTCTCCGCCATGGGTGGAGCCATCGGCGATGCCGTCACCGCCGGCCAGGTGCGGCTCCTTCCGCCCGGCGGCCAGGCGCGGTTCCCCTTGGCCATGCGCTGGCGTGAGGTCTGACGTAAGTCCCCGCCGTAACGGGCCCGAGTCATGGCGACTCCGAGGAGACGCTGCCTGCCGGCTGCTTGGCGCTCCTCTGGCGGGAGAGGGGTTGGCCGGCCCCGCTTCTCGCCGATCAGATGCGGTCAGCGACCGGGCCGCGATGCGTCTTGACCAGCAGCATGATGCAGGCGTCACGGACGAGGTCGATCCCTAGTTCCTGAGCTGCCTGGTCGGCCTCCGGTGACTCCGCTCCCGGCTGCAGCCAGACCCGGGGAATACCCAGGCGGGCCGCCTCCCGGATGACCTCTACGGCGGCTGCCGGCGGGATCACCACCACCACACCCTCCACGGGGACCGGTAACGCCGCCAAGGAAGGATAGACGGGCCGCCCGTCGAGCTCGGTCAGGTTGGGGTTGACGCCGAACACTTCGTAGCCCGCTTCGGTCAGCACCCGGTAGACCTTTGTCCCGTACTTCTCTTCGGAACGCGAGACGCCCACCACAGCCAGGCGCCGTGCCTCCAGAAATGCACGCATGGCCGGCGTCATTGCGGTCGCCTCCTTAAACTTACACCGTCCGACGCGATCTCACGCCATTCCATGCCACACTGCCTATTGCCTGCCACCTGCGCAGATCCCACCTGCCGGCCGGGCCGCCGTCGGTCTCGGCTACAGGCAACGCCCCTCACTCCCAGGGTACCACACAGGCCAGTGGACTGCCTACACGCCAGGGTCGCCCAGGCCGCGAGGTGTGGCCTGGCCCGTGCCAACCCCGTCACGCCGCGCCGTGATGCCAGGCCTGGTTAGAATGGCCCCGTCGAGCTATGATGAGGCGGGTGGCGGTGACGGGGATGCCAACGGCGACTCTTTCCCCCTGGCAGCGCCGAGCGTGGTTCGGCGCCCTCGGCTGCTTTCTTCTGGCGGCACTGACGGGCGTGCTGTTCCGCTTGGGGCAGGTAAGCGGAGGGCTGCCGGCCGGCTTGGCCTTCGACAACGTGCGGCACGCTCATTCCCACCTGATGTACTTCGGCTGGGCCACGTTGGGGCTGTTCACGGCCATGGAGGCCCTGCTGCCCCTGGTCACGGGTCGGCGGCTGCGTCGGCCCCGGCTGGCCCAGGGCATCTTGCTCAGTACCCTGGTGGCTGGCCTGCTCAGCTACCCCTTCTTCCTCCTCTTTGGCTATGCGCCCGTCCAGCTGGGTTCGGCTCGCCTGCCGCTGGCAGCCGTGGTCGCCTCTCTCAGCGTGCTGGCCTGGTACGCCTTCGCGGTGGCGTGGGCGGTGGAGATGACGGAGGCCCGGCGCCCGGCGCAGGATCGGGTCTACCAGTGGTCTTTACGCCCGTCTCTCTCGCCAGGTCTGCGGGACCTGGTCCGACGGCTCTGGGGATCGGCTTTGGCGTTCCTGGTGCTCTCGTCCCTAGGGGTTTGGGGCAGGGCTGCCCTGAACGCGCTAGGCATCCAGGATCCCTTCTGGCAGGAGGCCACCGTGCACCTGTTTCTCGACGTGTTCAGCGACGGATGGCTGGTCCTGGCTGTATTAGGGGCGGGGTACCTGCTGCACACGTCGCCGCAGGCCGCTCCCAGCCCTGGGGCACCGTGGGGCTGGCGCCTGGCGGTGGCCGGTATCCCGCTCTCCTTTCTGGTGGGGGTGCCAGTGGCCCTGGTGCCGGTACCGGCTCGAGTCGTGGCGGGCCTGGCTAGCGGGCTGAGCGGGCTCGGCTTGCTGCTCCTGGTGGCCGATTTGGCCTGCCAGCGGCCTGTTAGCCGCCTCTGGCGCGGGACCCTGGTGGCCTTGGCCGTCAAGGGCATAGCGAGCCTGCTCCTGGTCTGGCCCCAACTAGGGGCTTGGCTGGAGCGGGCCAACCTGCGCATCTTGTACCTACACATCCTCCTGCTGGGGGGCGTCACCCTGGGCCTGCTGTCCGTGATGGAGAAGCTGGGCGGCTTGGCCTCGGAACAGGCCGGGATGCGGCTGATGGGGGCGGTGACAGGCGTCTTGCTCAGCCTGGTCCCGCTTACCAACCTGTGGCCGGCTCGGCTGCGGGGACCGTGGAGCCTGGCCGTAGCCGCCGTGGCGGCCGGCCTGGCCTGGCTGGCCGGCATGGGCGTCCTTCACAGCGCGATCGCGGCAGGTCGGGCCGGAACCGCCGGGGCCATGGGGCGGCCGGGGTTGGCAGCCAGAGCGGGTGCGAGGCGTATCGCTAGGGCTCCCCGGCGCAGGTGACGAGGCGCCGCTGCGGCAGCCGTCTGCGCCCTCGGCGCCAGGTAAGGGGTCACCAGGAACCTCTTCGCCCACGGCGAAAAACACCCAGAAGCTCACAGGAGCGGGGTGTAACCGGTGCGGTGGCGGAAGGTTCTGATGTGGGCCCTTGCCTTGGCGGGGTTGGCTTGGATGGCAGTGCCCGGGGCCGCTGGTCTGGCAGCCTCGGGCGACAGCACCGGGGATGGGGGCGAGGCGGCCGATGCCCTGCGCTTCTTGCAGGAGCGGCAGGCGCGCCGGCCGGGAGACGTCCCCCGGCTGGTGCTGGCCTTCTATTATCCCTGGTATGGCCATGTGGCCCGGCAGGGGCGCTGGATCCACTGGGACGGGGTCAACGAGCAAGCCCGGGACATCGCCAGCTCCACCCACTATCCCCTGCTGGGGCCGTATGATTCGCAGGACCCCGAGGTGGTTGACCGGCACTTCGCCTGGGCGAAGGAGGCCGGTATCGACGGCTTCATCGTGTCGTGGTGGGGCCCCGGCGATTTCACCGACAAAGCGATGCCGCTCCTCCTGGACAAGGCGGCGGCCCACGGGTTGAAGCTCTCCGTCTACTGGGAGACGGTCCCCTACCAGACGGCCAGCGAGCGGGTCCGCTGGGGGACGCTGGAGCTGGCCTACCTCTTGCGCCAGTACGGGCGCCATTCGGCCTTTCTACAGGTGAACGGTCAGCCCGTGGTCTTCGTCTATGGACGGGTGATGGGGCAGGTAGGGTTTGCCGAGTGGCCGGCTATTATCCGGGGCGCCGAGCAGGCCTTCGGCGGCCCGTTCTTGCTGATCGCGGACGGGATTCAGCGGGGGAACGCGGCTCTCTTTGATGGCGTACACAGCTACAACCCCGTGGGCTGGGTGGCTGGCACGCCCCTGCCGCAGCTAGGCGAGCGGAGCCGGCAGGTGTACGCCGACGAGGTGCAGGTGGCCCGGCGAGCGGGCAAGATCGCCACGGTGACGGTGATCCCGGGCTACGACGATACCAAGATCAGGAAGCCGGGGCTGAAGGCGGAGCGGCACGGTGGCCAGACCTACCGCACCTTGTGGGAGGCAGCCATCGCGGCGGCTCCCGACTGGGTCCTGATCACGTCCTTTAATGAGTGGCACGAGGGTTCGGAGATTGAGCCCAGCTGGGAGGACGGTGACCGCTACCTGCAGCTCACCCGGCAGCTCACCGCGGCGTTCAAGGCGAGTCCGGCGCCGTCGACACGCAGTGCGGCCGGCATCGACCCCCAGCTGAAACAGCAGTTGCAGGCAGCCTGGGCTGGCAAGACCATCGGCGTCTTACCCGACCTGTCCCCCATGAGCCCGGTCGTCTACTGGCTGGGGGAAATGGGGCTACCGTTACGCTTCCTGGATCGCCGGGAGGTGGCCGGCGGGCTGGACCCCGCTCAGGTGCCGGTGGTCCTGTACGCCGGCGGCGAGCACTTCCAGACGACCTTGACCGAGCCGAACGACGTCGTGGAGGGGCTGCGGGCCTATTTGCGCCGGGGTGGCGTGCTCGTGGCGGCCGCCGGCTTGCCGCTGCCTTTCTATTACGACAGTACCGGTCGAGCGGTGAAGGCCGATACCGCCCTAGGCTTCCGCATTTTCGGTACGGGGCAGCCACCCCTGCCGGGGTGGGAGAGGCCACCGGCAGGTGCCGAGCTGCACTTTGAGGTGAACCAGGCTGCGCTGGCGGGGGTGGAGCCGAAACTCGCTTTCCCTGCCGGGGGTGACTTGCGCTGGCGGCCCATGGGTCCGGTTAACCTGGCGGCGGAAGATGCCTACGTCTCTTTGGTCACCCTGAAAGGGGCCGATGGCCGTAACTACGGGGATGCAGCAGCCTATCTGGAGCACCGTGGCAGCGAGCCTCGTGGCGGCAAGAATCTCTACATCTGGTTCCGGCTGCTGGACCATCCCGAGGCGGACCAGTTGTTGGCTGCCATCTTTCAGTTTGTCGCCGCCCACGCCGGAGGCGGTCGGTAAGTGGGCGGAACGGGCAGGAGGTAGCGGGCTTGACCAGTGCAGGCGTCAACCGGCTGGCCGTCACCGTGGCCGTGATGATTGCGACGGCGCTGTCGGCTATGGAAGTCTCCATTGTGGGTACGGCCATGCCGTCTATCATCGGCGCCATCGGGGGCTTCTCCCTAAGCAGCTGGGTCTTCTCGGGCTATTTGCTCACATCGGCTACCAGCATGCCTATCTATGGCAAACTGGCTGACCTCTTCGGCCGCAAGGTGGTCCTTCAGTTCAGCATCGTCCTCTTCATGCTGGCCTCGCTGCTCTCGGGGATTTCCCAAAATATGACTCAACTCATCCTTTTCCGTACCATTCAGGGGCTAGGGGCCGGCGCCATCATCCCCATCTCGACCACCATCATCGGCGATCTGTATACCTTGGCCGAGCGGGGCAAGATGCAGGGGCTGCTAGCTACGGTCTGGGCGGTAGCTGGCCTTATCGGGCCAGCGATCGGGGCTTTCATCGTAGAGCGCTGGCACTGGGGCTGGGTCTTCTTCATCAACTTGCCCATCGGCACGGTGGCCATCCTGTTGCTGGCCCTCTACCTCCGGGAGGACGTCGCCCACCGCCGACACGCCATCGACTGGCTCGGCGCCGCCAGCCTGGCTGCCAGTGTCACCCTCCTGCTGGTAGCCTTGCTGACAGGGGGCGTCCAGTTTCCGTGGCTGTCCTGGCCGCTGGCCCTGGTCGTGGGCAGCGGGCTGCTGCTGGCCCTGTTTCTCTGGCAGGAGGGTCGGGCTCCTGAACCGGTCCTGCCCCTGGATCTCTTCCGGCAGCCCATGATCTGGGCGGCCTGCGCTGCCAACTTCTTCTCAGGATTCATGTTGATCTCAGCCATGACCCACCTGCCCATGTTCATTCAGGGCGTCCTGGGGTTGCCGCCCCGGTGGGCAGGCATGGGCTCGACCCTGATGTCGCTGGCGTGGCCGGCCTGCTCCACGTACGGCGGCGCCCGCATGGTGGCGTGGGGGTTCCGGCGCTTGGCCCTGGTGGGGGTGAGCCTGCAGACGGCTGGAGCCCTGGTGCTCCTTACCCTCGGCACGGGCCGACCCGTCTGGGTTCCCTTCCTGGCCTTGGTGCTGATGGGTGCCGGCTTCGGCTTCTCCACCGGCGCCTACATCGTCGGGGTGCAGACTTCCGTCCCCTGGAACCGGCGTGGTGTCGCCACCTCGGCGGTGAGTTTCGTGAGGTTCCTGGGCCAGACGCTAGGCATCGCCCTCCTAGGGGCGGTGGTGAACGCCCGCATCGTCTCGTATTTGGGCGGCGCGGTGAGCCAGCCCCTAGAGCGGGTGAATCAGCTGCTCGATCCGGCCACCCGGCCTCATCTCGACCCGGCGTTGGTGGGCCAGCTGGCAGCTGCCTTGGCCCATGGCCTGCACGGCGCCTTCTGGGTGATCCTGGGTACGACGGTGGTCACCCTGCTGGTGGTCGGCCGCTACTTGCCGGCTCGGGCCCATGAGCCGTCACCAGCGGCGGAAGCCGCTCCGCCGCGGACTTCTGGCCAGGTAAGCCCACCGTGAAGACGGAGGAGAGCTTGAGTATAGGGGAGCGCGGCCCGGACCGACCGATGATGGGTGCCATGGCTGGCATCAGCCCGCCGCACAGAGGTGAATAGGCCTATGCGAGTTGGTTGGGGCGCGGGGCTGATGGTGTGGAGGTGGGCTCAAATAGGCCTGATCTTGGGCGGGACGCTGGCTTCCGCCTATTGGACAGCCTGGGCGGTCGATCCCTTTCTAAACCCCAATTTACTGGTCGATAAGACCAGGCTGGAATATATTCAATCATCGCTCACGAAGGAAGACCAAGTGTTGAGCGCGGCATACTCGGCGCTTATGAGCCGGGCTTCGACCTACTTGCGCCGGGATCCGAATCCGATTTGCGGAGAACTCCGGGTTCCCCGCTTCTATAGGAATGCGGAGGCACAACAAGCCGTCGCGCGGCGGATACAGGATGATTCCAAGGCGGTCCATACGCTGGCCCTCGCCTACGCCCTGAGTCGCGACCCGGCGTACGGGAAGAAAGCAAAGACATTTCTGTTGGCCTGGGTGAACTGTCTAAAAGGAGCGGTAGATGGGGGTGATCTGCTAGACAGGCTTATTGGTAGGGGAGAGGGAGATACCCCCATCGTGATCGCTTATACCTTTCCTAACTTCATTTATGCTTACGACTTGCTTAAGGGTTCCGGCGCCCTGACCGACGAGGAAGCGCTGCGTTTCCAGCTGTGGCTGCCACCTTTCGTAGCCTACCACATGGCTGAGGAGCGGCTCCGCAACAACCATCTGTCGTGGCAAGTCGTCTTCCTGATGGCAGCGGCCCATGCGTTAAGGGACCGTGAGCTGTTTGAGCGGGCCATACAGTATTATCGATCCGGGCTCCGTTCGCAGATTGGGCAGGAGGGGAGCTCATCTATGAGGTGAGACGGGGCGAGAAGGCCGCCACTTACAGCCTCATGGCGCTAGAAGCCATGGAGCAGGCGGTGTTTATCGCGGAACAGCACGGCTACCACGACTTGCGGGAACTACGATCTCGAGCCGGAGGCAACCTACGCGACGCGGTCGATACCATGCGAGCGTTCCTCGACCGCCCTGAGGCTTGGGCTCGCCTGGTGCGGGTGCCGGTGGAGCACCTGCGTCGGCCAGCGCAAGGGTCCGACTGGGGTTGGATTCTGGAACTTCCGTACCGGTGGTGGGGAGAGGATCAGTACCTCCCGCTTCTCCAAGGGGGCCGATCCTATACCGAGCCCGAACGGGCCTACACCCTTCTGTACCCTACCCTTTACTTCGCCAACGCCGCCCCGCCTGGACAAGCCCGTAAGGCCCCTAGCGGTCCCGGTCCGAAGGGAGGCCCCTGACTAGGTAAGGCCCTGAAGCGCAGCGAGACATGGAGGGCCGTCAGGCTCAAGAGAAGCCAACTCGCAGATATGAAGGCCTTGAGATCGTCGGGCAAGGGAGGCTCTTGCCCTACAGAACCTTGTACAAGCTGGAGAGGCTGATGAATCCCATGTCTGGAACGCCTGGAACTTTAGCAAATAGGCCTAACGTCATTTGGATCTTCGGAGATCAGCACCGGGGGCAGGCCCTGGGTTGCATGGGCGACCCCAACGTCTACACGCCCAACATCGACCGGCTGGCGGCGGAGGGCGTCACCTTCACCGCGGCGGTAGCCGGCACCCCGCTGTGTTGTCCCTTCCGGGGGGCGCTGCTCACGGGGCTGTACCCCCACCGCTCGGTGCCCGGGCACGAGTACCGGCTGCCGCCTGAACAGCCCACCATCGCCCACGCCTTCAAAGAGGCGGGCTACCGCACGGCCTACTTCGGCAAGTGGCACGTGGACGGCTTTCACGAGCGGGAGGGCCGCGCGGCCTTTCACATCGTGCCGCCCGAGCGCAGGGGCGGTTTCGACGTCTGGGTGGGGTACGAGAACAACAACAGCCAGTGGGACTGCTGGGTGCACGGCGGTGAGGGCGACTCGGCTTTTCACGATCGGCTGCCCGGCTTCGAGACCGACGCCCTCACCGACCTGCTGATCGGCTACCTCAAAGAGCAGGCCCAGGCTCAGCGGGAGGGGCGGGGTCGGCCCTTCTTCGCCGTCCTATCGGTGCAGCCGCCCCACGACCCCTACGTCGCCCCGCCGGAGTGGATGGCTCGCCACACGCCGGGCCGGGTGCAGCTCCGCCCCAACGTACCCGACGTGCCCTGGGTGGTGGAGCGGGCCCGGCGGGAGCTGGCCGGCTACTACGCTATGATCGAGAACCTGGATTGGAACCTGGGCCGCATCCGCCAGGTGCTGGAGGAGACGGGGCTAGCCTGGCATACCCACATCGTCTTCTTCAGCGACCACGGCGACCTGCACGGCTCCCACGGGCAGTTCCGCAAGACCGCGCCCTGGGAGGAGGCCATCCGCGTCCCCTTCATCATCGGGGGCGGGCGCCCGTTCTACGGCCTCAAGGGGGGGCGTCACCCCGTCCCCATCAACCACGTGGACATTGCCCCCACTACCCTGGGCCTGTGTGGGATTCCCAAGCCAGCGTGGATGCAAGGCACCGACTACTCTGGCTACCGCCTTCCAGGCAAGGCGGTGGTGGACGAGCCTGACGCGGCCTATCTGCAACTCTGCGTCCCCACCGGCCACGGCGACAGCGTCGACCGGGCTTGGCGAGGGGTGGTCACCCGAGACGGGTGGAAGTACGTCTGCCTGGAGGGCCAGCCCTGGCTCCTCTTCAACCTTCACGACGACCCCTACGAGCAGGTGAATCTGGCCCACAACACCCGCTTCCGCCGGGAGCGGCGCCGGCTGCAGGAGTGCCTGGCCCGCTGGATGGAGGTGACGGGCGACGCCTTTCCGCTGCCGGAGGTATGAGCCAGGCCTGGCCAAGGGCGAACTGGCCCCCGCTGTCGGAAGCTCTTTGGGGGGCCTCGGGCGGTCGGAAGGCCTTCGCTCTCCGAAATGTAACAGTGTTACGTAAAGTGTCAAAGGAGGTAAACGAATGTACAGGACAGAAGGTATGTTCAGAAAGAGGTTGGAATCCGCCTTACTGAGGGGGGTACGAACGTATGAGCCAGAGTCCCGGCTTTGCTGGCAGGCGCTTGGTCCTGGGAGCCTTAGCCTGGGCACTCCTATCGCCCACCGCTTTGGGGGCGCCCGTGGTGGTCCGTTACGCCGTCGTCGGCAGCACCCAAGAGTTGGCGGGCTACCAAGCCATCGTTGACCGGTTCAACCAGATCCAGCGTGACGTTCGTGTAGAGCTGGAGATTAACAGCGGGAGCTGGACGGGTCACCGCGAGAAGGTCTTGACCGAGATATTGGGTGGTTCGGCTCCCGATGTGGTTCGCCTCGACGAGGCGCTGTTTCAGGAGTTCGCACACACTGGGCTTCTCACCTCCCTTCAGCCGTACATCAAGCGGGATGGGGTACGACTCGATGCCTTTTTCCCCAGGCCTTTGCCGTTGTATCAATACAAAGGCGAGCTATATGGGTTTCCCTTGGGCATCAAGGTACACAATACATTTTTAAATCAAGACCTTTTTGATCGGTTTGGCCTAGCATATCCCGACAAATCTTGGCAATGGCAGCGGGAGTTCACTGACGTGGCTAAGAAGCTAACCCAAGGGACAGGCTCCAGTCAAACCTGGGGTCTAGGATTTAGTTGGACCTTCAAGTACCTGGTGGACACCATCTGGAGCTTTGGCGGTGAGGTCTTTAACAGCGACTTTACTCAGAGCACTCTTAACCATCCGGCCACTGTGGAGGCTATACAGACATTGCTCGATTTACAACACGGCCTGCGGGTTGCCCCGCCGACGGGGGTGACCGAACGTTTCCTGGAGGGTCGTCTGGGGATTTGGGTGATTGGTATCTGGGAGACGCCGCGAGTAGCTCAGGAAGCAAAGTTTCGTTGGGACATTGGGCATAAGCCAGCTGGCCCAGCGGGCCTGGTGGGCATTCTGCGTGGATCGGCCTACACGCTGCTGAACGCCTCAAGGAACAAAGAGGCAGCCTGGCAGTTTATTAAGTTCGCTATGAGCGAGGAGGGTCAAAAAGTCGCAGCTGACAACCTCGTGGAAGGCGTTCCCATGATGCGCAGTGTCGTGCGCAGGTTCTTAGAGGCACCTGGACAACCTAAGAACGCGACAGTCTTTCTCGAAGCCATGGAATACGGCCGTCCCTACGTGGTCCCGGCGAGTATGACCAGAATCGAGCAGATCCTCAACCAGGGCCTCAGAGAGCTGCAAAACGGCCAACTCTCTGCGCGGCAGTTTGCAGAGCGCTACGTGCCGGCTGTCAACGCGGTTCTGCAAGGAGCGCCCCGCTAAGCCCGGGTGCCCAGAAGC
>SPLK01000407.1_pt1 | contig 12778 bp, 7 predicted proteins | sample 2456111 | NCBI WGS metagenome assembly SPLK01 (sample SAMN11156906, study PRJNA527647) | hot springs metagenome | biome: Geothermal region; feature: Hot spring; material: tree branch in hot spring; isolation source: hot spring sediment rich in lignocellulosic material ... | reverse complement strand
GGCACGTTCGCGGTCATCGCGTGGCTGTCGCTGGCCAGGCCCGAGGAGATGCTGGACGACTTCGAGGGGCTGGGGCGCAGCGTGCCGTGGGTGGCGGCCGCGGTGGTCATCTTCATGATCTCGTTCATCGGGATCCCGCCCACCGCGGGCTTCCTCGGCAAGTTTTACCTGATCCGGGCGGCCGTCAGCGCCGACATGGTCTGGCTGGCCGTGGTGATGGTCGTCAACAGCGCCATCTCGGCCGGGTACTACTACAGCATCGTGCGGCGCATGTACCTGACCGACCGCTCGGCGACGGTGGCGGCACTGCCGCCCGGCACGTCGCTGGTGGTGGGGTTGGCCGCGGCGGCCACGGTGCTGCTGATGCTCTTCCCGCAGCCCATCATCGAGTGGCTGGGCTCGGCCCAGCAGGTGGTGGCGCTGCTGCGGTAACAGCCGGCGGCGGGCGAGCCTCGCCGTACTCCCCGCGCAAGGCCACATACGAGATGGCCGACGCCCGGCGGGTGCTGGCTCGCCGGGCGTTTGCTATCCTTCCGACGGCCGGCCGTAGCCCGAGGCGGTCTCGAAGTGGTCGAGCAGCTCGTCCAGGGTCGCGATGACCCGCTGCCCCGCCCCATAGACGACGTGGCCAGCCTCGTCAACACGACGCCAGACACCGGCTGCTTCGAGCGCAGCAGGCTTGAGGGAAGCCCCGGCCAGCCAGCGCTCGAGGTAGGGGTGGCCGTACGTCAGCAGCAGCGCATCCCCTCGCCGGCGCTGGGCCACATCTGGGTCGAAGGTGATACGCACCAGCCGGCCCCGGTCCCGTAGCTCGTAGACGCCATCCCCCACGGGCCTGAGCGCCCCGCTGCGAAGCAGCGTGGGACTTCGCAACCAGAGCCTGTGCAGGGCCTCCACGGTGACGGGGCTCTCGCGCAGAGGCTTCGCGTCGATGACAATCGGCCGTTCGAAGCCTTCGGCCACGGGTAGCGACGGGGAGCGCCGCCGCAGCTCCTCGACCTCGGCCTTGAGGTCCTCCAGGCGCCGCTCCTGCACGGCCGGACGTTCGTCGGGCGACAGCATGGCGAGCTCGCGGATGGTCTTCTCCGTCGAGGAGATGAGGGGCTGCAGGGGCCCGACGAACCGCTTGAACAGCCCGATCCGCTCGTCGAGGACGTTGTAGACGGCATCCTCGACGCTGGGCGTGGAGAACAAGTTGTACACCCGAACTTCCTCGTGGTCCTGTCCGATGCGGTCGATGCGTCCGATGCGCTGCTCCAGCCGCATCGGGTTCCAGGGCAGGTCGTAGTTGACCATCGCGCCGCATACCTGCAGGTTGAGCCCCTCGGCGGCCGCGTTGGTGCAGACCAGGAGGGTGATGCCGCCGTCCTGCCGGAATCGCTCCTGCAGTTGCTCCTTGGAGACGGGGACGAAAGCGTTGGCCTCGGGGTCGTAAATCTCGCCCCCTCGCCCCGAGTAGCAGCCGACCTGGCGCGTGCGCTCGAGCAGCGCGTTGCGCACATAGTCCATCGTATCGGTGTACTGCGTGAAGATGATCACCCGCTGGTACTCGGCCGCCAGCCGGTCCAGCACCTGGTGCAGGTGGGCCAGTTTGCTGTCGACCATGAGGCCCCGCACCTGGACGAGCAGGGCGTCAAGCTCGGCCAGGGCCGTGTCGCCCAGCGCGAAGGGACCGCCCTCGGATACCTCCTCCTCGCGCACGGTCCCCACCCCGGCCAGGTCGTCGTCGTCGACCAGGTCGTCGAGACGAGCGGAGCCAGACCGGATGCGCTCACGCAGGCGCTCCAGGCTGCGACGCAGCGCATATGGGCTGCTGGCCAAGCGCTGTCGGTAGCACGTCAGCACGAACCCGAGCCCCCGCTGGCCCCCTGTCATCGCGTTGCGGTAGTGACGCGCCAGATACCGCTCTACCTCGAGATAGACCGCTTGCTCCTCCATGGAGAGGGGGACGCGCTCGCTAAAGACTCTGCGTTCGGGGATCAGCTCGCTGATGAGCCCCTGGCGCCGGTACTCCCGCAACCTGTCGCGGGTCGTCCGGAAGAGGCGCTGGCGGGTCGGGGCGTGGGCCAGGAAGAAGTCGCGCAGATGGGCGCGCTCCGCCGGTCCGAGACGGGTCAGGCTCTCCCTGGCGATCGGCGTGTCGACCGCGGTCGCGCACCGCCGGTAGAGCACGGGTGCCGTCCGCTCGAGTAGCGCCAGTAGCGAGGGGTCCCCCCAGGCCCCGGCTCGCACGGTCTCGAAGAGAAGGTCCAGCGTGGGTCGACCCAGCGTGGAGTCCTGCTCCATGTCCGCCAGGGCCCGGTAGAAGTTCTCGAAACGTTCGTACGAGGTGCCCAGCGGGCCGTCTACCCCCAGCAATCTCAAGAGGTCCCAGATCTCCCGGGGGTGGATCTGCATGGGGGTCGCGGTCAGGAGCAACAGAGCTCGGGTACGGTCCTTGAGACGCTGAAGCAGCGTGAGCAGCTGATTGGGCGGACGATACGGCTGGTCATATCCGGTGCGCCGCGCATGGTGGGCTTCGTCGACGATGACCAGGTCCCACGGCGGCGCCTGCAGCAAGTCTCCCTGCCGCTCCTGGCGTCGGGCCAGCTCCGTGCCGACGATGAGGACGACGGGGCTGCTTCGGAAGACCTCTTGGCGGTCGACGGGACGCTGCTGGCGGCCCCGGCCGTCGCCGAGGTCGGGCCCCACCAACGTCGCACCGTCATACAGCCAGGCCGGCAACGAGAACTTGCCGATCAGCTCCTCCTGCCACTGCTCGCACAGCGCACGTGGTGCCAGTACCAGGACCCGCTGGGCGAGGCCCGCCATCTGCCAGGCTCGTATCACGAAGGCGGCCTCGATGGTCTTGCCCAGCCCCACCTCGTCACACAGCAAGTACCGCGGCTCGTCCGCCTCGAGGGCTGTGCGAAGCACGCCCACGTGGTGCGGCCAGGGCCTCACGGCTGCCGTCGTCAGCGCGACCCATCGGCCTCCCCGCATCCGCGGGGCGTCTCGCACGAACTGAAGGGCCACCCTCTCTTGCTGGGGCGTGAGGAGCCGGGTCTCCGGCTCCACGGGCTGCACGAGTTCGTCGGGCAGCTCGTCCGGAGCCAGCGCCACCAAGCGCTCCCGGACGGCCCGCGGGAGCTCCACCGTCAGTGCGTGGGGGTCCCTGCCCTCCCACAATCGCTCGAAGCGCTCGACCTTGGGGCGCCCGTATCGGCTCCACGCGGGCTCCTCCCACGAGGCATACAGGTCCATCTGCTCGTTGTTGTGCACCCAGCCTTGCCAGCTCTCGTTGGCGCTGCCGAAGGCCACCACGGTGTTGCCGGCGGCGTCGTGCAGGATGGCCACCTTTGCATGCTCTATGGCGCCCGGCCTGGGGCGGCCGTCGGGCCCCGCTGGCACCACGACCCGGATCTCGGCGAAGCCCACCGCCACCATGGCCGCAAGTAGGGCGAGCCGATCGCGCGCCGCTGCGTCGACCGGCGCCTCCAGGGCTCGCAGCATGCGGTCTGTGAGGCGCTCCTGGAGCTGGCGGACCCGCTGGCCGCTTTCGATGGCCTCCACGTCCGCCGGATCCAGCCGCTCGCAGACGATGAGCCGATAGGCAGGCCACTGCGGGCGCGGCACGCGGCGCAGCAGGTACTCGACTCCCTTGGCGGAGACGAGCAGCGACGAGCTCGAGAAGAAGCCGGCCTGCCGGTCGTACCGCCGAGCCCGCAACAACGCCGGCAGTAGGAACTCCTGCACCAGGTCGTCGCCCGGCTCTAGGGTCCACCGCCAGTTGGGATACGACCGGAAGTCGTCGTCGAGCCGCTGGGCCATCCTCAGACCATTCCCGCCTCCTCGTCGTCCGTGGTGAGGCCCTCTTCCTCCTCGAACATGTGCCGCTGGGGCAGGTTCACATGGGCCTGCAGGGCGCTCTGCGCCATCGCGTACAGAGGCTCGAAGTGCGCTTTAGTCGCCTTGGTCTGCGGGATGACGTGCAGCAGCGTCTCGACCGCCAGCAGGAAGGCAGGATCCGATAGCACGCCGGTGCGCCGTACGAACCTGTCCAAAGCCAGAGGCCCCTCCTGCTGGTGCACGAAGACAGCCGTATGGATGGCATCGATGGTTGAAGCAAAGGTGTCCGCCTCGGGATCGACCACCCGCTCCCGGATGCGGCGACGCTCGGCGGGCGTCAGCAGACGGACGGTGTCCTGGCGCGACTGCAAGAGCGCCCGATCACGCTTGAGACTTTCCACGTCGACCCCGACGCTGAGCGCCAGCTTGCGTGCCTCGTCGTAGGGAAACTCGACCGCCTGGTACTGATCCCATGCCAGTACGACGAACTGTGTCTCGGGATCGAACCGGCTGTCGCGTCCCTTGAGGAGCTGACGCAGGCGCAGGCTCGTCACCTCGCGGCGCACCTCGTCGAGGGCCTGCTCCGGCCTCACCAGGGACCCGTCGCTGTTTCGCACCGGCCACCGACGGGAGACCACCTGCAGCGCTGGGCCGAAGGTGGCGATCATCAGGTCGACGCCCCGCATCCCCTGCTCGTGAAACTCGAGGGCCTTGGCCCGAGCGGTCTCACGTAGCTCCGCCAGGATGTCGTCGAACCAGACTCCCTCTCGATCCTTCTCCTCCCGCTTGCGGCAGACCAGGAGGACCGTGCTCTTCACCGCGTTTTTCTTGGCCTGGTGCAGGCTCGCCTCGCTCTCGGTGTGGACCGGCCAGGAGGCCGTTATCTCGAAGCCCGCCTCGATGAGGGCCGACGCTAGGGCATCCCATGCCTCTACGCTCTTGTGGGTGAACATGACGGTGAAGACGCCACGGGGGTCCAGAACTCGGTGCGCCTCGCGGAAGGCTGCCTGCATCTTGGCCTCGTAGTCTCGCCGGGCCAGCTCACGCGACCGCCGCTGCCCCTCCCGGACGAAGCGAGCCGGGTTGGCCACCGCCTCCTCCGCCTTGGGGACGAGCTCCTCCCGGAACCAGTCGGGGTAGACGTCGTCCAGTACCAACCGCTGCCAGACGTAGAAGAAGTCCGACAGCTCGCCGTACATGACGTTGTCGTAGTAGGGGGGGTCGGTGCAGATGAGGTGCACGGAGCCGTCCGCCAGATGAGGAAGATCCGAAGCATTGCCCTGGGTAATGTGAACTCGGCCGGCTAGGTTCGAACGGTGCTCCACCAGGTGTGTCTGCGAAGCCACTGGTGATGACGTCGACACATTGAGCGTCCCAGGGAAGAGGCGGGCAATACCGCGATAGGCATCCACGACCTGGTGGATCGCCCAGTCGAAACCGAGGCCCTCTACAAGCATGTTCATCTCGCCGTAACTGGGCTTGAAGGCGAAATCGTGGCGGTCGAAGGTGTTCGCAATCTTGAGCCGGGTAGCTTCCCACCGAGTCATCTGAGAGTTGTAGTCAGCGCACTTATCCAGCACAAGAGATAGATATGTGATGATGGCATCAGCACGGTCCCGGCCAACTCGGCTCCTGATTTCGTGTTTCAACTGCTTCAGGTGTTTGACGCAAGTTGCCAGAACCAACGCCTGTCGAGGTGAGAACATCTTGTACCAGTGACTCACGCCGTAGTTGAGGGGCTCACGTGTCTTCAGCCCATCCGGCACCCTTGCGGACGGGAGCAACCCTGTAGTCAACCATTGCTCGATTTCAGCGCGACATCGCTCTTCCGCCCGCAGAGCGGCCTGGATGTCGGCTTCGGTAACGGCACGGTACTGCCGTCCGCGACCGTAGCTGACCACAACGGCATACATCTGGCTGCCCATGCGCCCCGCTTGCGCCTCGGCCTTGATGTAGTCACCGTCGATAGTAAGCCGGCACGTCGGCCTCGGACACTGGGCATCGCCGCCTCGCCAGGTACCGGCAGAGGGGTCATAAGCGCTGCCCCGTTCGATCGCGACCACCTCGAAGCGGCACACCTGGTCGTCGGGGTCGCTTGGCACCAACAACCGAGCCGCCACGGGTGGGTCCTTCTCCTTGTCGAGCCACCAGTTGGGCGACAGCGGTACCACGAGCCCGCACTCAGGGCAACGTACGGTGCGAGCCCAGACGTAAGCCAGGACCGTTTCGTGGGGTCGTGAGGGAAAGTACAGCTGGAGTTCCGAGCGGACATGATCCGCCCACTTCTTGGCCCACTGCTCGATTTCGTCCGCCAGCGAGTCGCCAAAGCGCGCCGGATACTCCAACGTGGCTTTCAGGATGACCGCCGCCACCGGGTTGAGCTCGTTGGCATGAACCTCGAAGCCCAGTCGGAGTGCCTCGAGCGGAATACTTCCTCCTCCAGCGAAAAGGTCGAGTACCACCGGCCTGTCTGTCCCCCACACCTCACGTAGTAGGGTGCGAATCTCCTCCAGTCGTGAGGACGGGGGATTGCGAGTGAAGGCCCGGGGGTAGCCGTACGGGTTCGGGATAGAGTTCCCCTTCCTTAAGGCTTCTTGTAGCTTGGCGCGGGCAGCAACGGGGTCGCCCGTGATGCCCATCGTCTCCAGCAACCACCACCCATCGCGCACGGCGGGCACGAGGCTGGCCAGCACCGCCGCTCGCGAGACCGTGAGAGGGCGCCGGGCCCACCAGACGTGAAGCCGATGAGTAGGTGGCTTCTGGGCGGCGCTGGCGTCCCGCAGGCTTTCGGCTCCAATCGCGGCGACCGGGAGGTGAGACTCGATAAGGACCCGCGGACGCTCCTTCACGGCCAGGCTCACTCCCTCGCCAGCAAGATGCGGAGAGCCCGCAGCGTGCGCGCCTTGGGGCCCTGCATTACCCGGGCGAACCAGTAGAGGGATTCTTCAGGGCTCATCGAGGCGACGCCACGGATCACTTCTTGCATGCGCTCCAGCTTGCGAAGGGGCTGCACCGCCAGCAGGGCCAGCGCGATGCGCGCGCCTGTCGCCTCGTCGACGAGCAACGGAGGCGCCCCGTTGGCCCCCGAGCGAGCGAGGTGCTCCGGGCTGAGGTGCTTGGTTCGCAGTGCCTCGACCACCAGCGGCCGCGCGACCTCGAGCGGGAGCCCCGACGCCCAGGCCACGCATCGCAACTCCGGCGTTGGGCCAACCGCCTTGCGCAGGCCGGAGCGCTCCTCAAGCACGACCAGACGAGGCTCCGTGCTCCGGATCTGCTCCATTCGCAAGGCGAATCGGCGGTTGCTCCCTGCAACGGGGGGGCTAGCTTGGCGCTTCATCGGCCCCGCACTCCAACCGGCCCGCATCGGTATGTCTCCTCCAGATCCCGAGCCAAGCGTGCCAGACGCGGGTCGGACAACGCTACGGGGCCCGCAAACCGCGCGTGAATCCGAGTCAGGACGTAGGCATCCGATGACAGCCCGTCCAGCGTGGCTCGCAGCCACCCCTGCAGGCGAGCGAAGAGCCGTCCTGGCCCCTCGAAGCGGAGGGAGATGCGTTGGCCCTGGCTGTCGGAAGCCTCGAGCTCCTGTACCACCGTCACGTCCGCCCCTGCCAGTGCGTTGTCGACGGCGCTCCAGCCCTCCGCCAGGCGCCGGACGGCCTGGGCTCCCACCACATCGAGGCGGAGCTCCGACAAGGCTTCTCGGCCTCGCTCACGGAGGCGATCGGCCACTGCTGTGAAAGCCTGGGGAGCAGGGCCCTCGGCTTCGACCCACTCCACCTCGACGACCAGAGGGGCGGGCGGAACCGAGGGCCGGGTCCCCGCGGCACCATCCGACGCCTGAGGGTGACCGTCGCCCGTGGGCACGACGGGGACCGGCTGGGGCCGCTCTGGCGGATAGAGGCGGTCGGCCAAGGCCGGCGTCAGCAGTAACGCATCCTGGCCGAACCTCACCTGCTCAGTCGAAGGCGGCCGGTGCTTGCGGTAGGTGCGCTCGGTGCTCTCGTCGCGGTAGACCCAGAGCTCCTGCTTTACGCCCTGCTGGATGGTCGCGCGAAGGCGCTGCAAGCCCTCGTCCAACAGCATGTAAGCACGCGGACGGCGTGCGAACCGGTCCACCAGGTCGGCGAGGGAGAGCTGGGCCTCGTGGCCCTTGCCCTCCGGCCAGACGCGATCGAGCACCCACTGCGGCGCCAGGTCGCGGGTGAGCACCTTGCCCTGGGACTCGAGTACGCTGCGCAGCACGACCTGGGCCGGCCGCTTGACATCCGCGGACTCCTGGGGCAGGAGCTCGTAGTGTGCAATGAGGCCGTCGTGCAAAGAGCGGTAGTACAGGTGCGAGTAGGCGTTGCGCATAGCAACGAGAAAGTCGAGGCTGGCCTTACCGTGGGCTTCCTGCAGCTTGCGCCGGTCGGCGTCTGCCAGCCGTTGGCGCAGCTCCTCCGACTCGAGCAGGCTCTCGATGCCCTTGAACCGGCGGGCGGCGTCGACCATGGCCTCCTTCTTGACCGCGTCGCAGACGAGAACGATGAGGTTGTTTTGGTAGTGGCGGAACTCACGCCCCTCGCCGGCCCGCTCGAAGATCTCCTGCACCACGGCCGGCACCTCGGTGGAGCCCGTCTCCACCGTCACGTGGTCGAAGTCGAGCACCACCAGTTGGGGCCGACCAGCCTCGTCGTCCACTCCCTCGGGACCCGGCGGGAAAGGCACGAGGCGGAAGATGGTCCCCCCGTACTGCTCCCGCACCTTGAGCCGGATGGCGTCCTTGGCCGCGACGAGCCCGGTACGGCTGGTAGCCTGGGCGATCACCTTCTTGATGGTGGCCTCGTCGTGAAACAGGTAGCGCCGCCCATCGAAGTCGGCGTACCAGAACAGCTCGTCGATCTGGGCCAGCGCCTTGTCGACCAGGTCGAAGGGTAGTCCCGGTCGAGCACAGGCTAGGTGCACCTCAGCCGGCTCGGCCCCCGCTACGCCCAGGCGCGACGTGTGGACGAGGCTGTGCAGGAAGACGACCTGGGCGACACGCTGCGACAGCTGGCGCATGCCCCTGGATGCCCACTCACGGTCCAGCTCCTGAGCGTGCGCGTCACCATGCTCGCTCCAGATGTCCTCAGCGATGGCCGTAGTCAGATGCGCCCGGTCGAGGCGGCTGGTCAGCTCCTCGCGAACGACCGGGTGGCTCAGGTCGATGTCGGTGCTCTGAATCAGGTAGGCATCGGCGGGCCGCTCTCGCCAGAGCTGACGCACGACGGCCGCCAGGAGCCGCAGAGCGCCTCGCGTGCGATGGAAGGTGGGATAACTCGCGGTCTTGCGAAACAGGGTTGTCAGGAGCTCCGGGTGAAAGGGATACGCCTCCCGGAACCGGTCCGCGAACGTCGGCTCGTCCACCTCGGCGGGCATCGGAGCTCCCTGTCGCCGGATGAGGCGCAGGTGTTGCACGTAAGATTGCGCGATCTCCTCGGCCGCACCCATGTCGATCCGCTCGAACAGACGGCGGCGCAGCACGGACGCGAGCTCGTCCTCGGCCACGGGGGTCATCACCCGGGCGAACTTGGCAGAGATGGCGAGCACCTCTTGCTCTTGCTCCACGATCTCGTCGCGCTCCACCGCGTAGGCATCGTCGGCGCCGGTCAGGGTGTAGACCACTACCAGGTCATCGTGGCTGACTGCGTAGGCTAGCAACATGTGGAAGAAGGTCAGCGTCTGGTTGGCGAGGTTGGAGGACCCGACTTTCTGTCCCTTGGCCGTCCGGAGGTAGCGGGCCAGCTCGTCCAGTAAGACGACCACCTTGCGACCCGCCAGGACCTCTTTGAGCCGGCTCTCGGAGGGAACCTGGCGGGTCTCGTCGACCTCCCGCATGACCTCGTATCGGTCCAGCTGCCAGGCCATCTCCCCCCAAAGGGTACGCGTGACGACTCCGTCGTGCAGCGCGGCCTCGCTGCCGCCGTACCGGTCGCCCACCAGCGCCACGGGGCGCAGCGGGTGATCCGGCAACGAGCGCGCCGGCAGCCAATCTCGCGCCGCCTCCATGGCAACGCCGGGCGAGCTGGCCAGATGCCACAGCGCGATGAGGTTGTGGGTCTTTCCCCCGCCCATGGAAGTCTCCAGCCGTACCACCGGGCTCGCGCCGGGGACCCCTACAAATCGCCCGAAGACATGGCGCACGAGATCCCGAAGGCCGCGCGTAGGGTACGTGTAAGTGAAGAAGACGCGTGCGTCCCGGTAGATGGGATCGATGCCCCGCTCTTTCAGGGCCACGCCGTGCAGGTCCGCCGCGAACTTGTCCTCGGTGAGCTGCCCCGTCAGGACGTCCTGACGCGGCTGGCAGGTGTCGAAGATGGTACGCACGCCCGTGCCCCCCATCCCTTGCCAGAGCGCACACGTCCTAATCCGACAAAGGTCTGGCCAATCCTGCCCGAAGGGCAGCGAGCACCCCAAACGGCGAGCGTCGGCAACCTGGATCTCGTCGACTGGCGTCGCAAGTACCGCGACGTCGCCGGACAATGGGCAGAGGATGGCCGTTCCTGTTACCAGGATCCTGGTAGGCTTGCCTCGAATACCCTGGCCGCACTATATCGACCGTTGGAGTGGGGGCCATGTTGCTCCGACGCGTCGCTACGTGCCTGACCGTCCTGCTCGTCATCCTGGTCGCCGCCTTTCTGCCAGCCCACGCCGGCTCCGCCAGCCTGCCCGCCACCGTGGTGCGGGTCGTCGACGGCGATACCCTGGTCGTGCAGGTCGAGGGCCGCCAGGAGACGGTACGGCTCATCGGCGTCGATACGCCGGAGACCGTCCACCCCACGATTGGCGCCCAACCCGGCGGGCCCGAGGCCAGCGCCTTCACCAAGCACTTGCTCCCGGCCGGCACGCGCGTGACGCTGGAGCTTGACGTCCAGCAGCGCGACCGGTATGGCCGGCTGCTGGCGTACGTCTACCTGCCTGACGGCCGGATGCTCAACGCCGAGCTTCTGCGGGCGGGGTTGGCTCATCTCCTGACCATTCCGCCCAACGTGCGCTACGTCGACCTGTTCGTCCGCCTGCAACGGGAAGCTCGCGAAGCTGGCCGCGGCCTGTGGGGAGAGGTGGCGCCGGCAATTGCCGGCGGCGGTGGTCTCATCGTGAGCGTGGACCTCGCCGGCGAGGAGGTGGTGCTGGTCAACGACGGAGATGGGCCGGTGGACCTCTCGGGGTGGGTGCTCGTCAGCGTGGCGGGCAACCAGCGGTTCACGTTCCCGGCGGGGACAGTACTGGAGCCAGGCGCCCGGCTGGTCGTCCGCTCGGGGCCCTCCGCGTCGCCAGGGCCCGGCGTACTCATCTGGACGAGCGCCAACGTCTGGAACAACCAGGGCGACCCGGCCGAACTACGGGACGCGTCGGGCCGTTTGGTCGCCCGCTATCCGTGAAGCAATGGTGGATTGACCGAGCCGATACGCTATGGTCTCCTCGCGCCCAGCAGCTGACTCAACCATCCCCGCAGGGTTTAGGGGCGAGGCTGTCGGTACTCTCGCGTGCGCTGAGAAGGGCTGCAGCCTTGTCATGTATCGTGCGGTGTGCCGCCACGCCCTCTAATACTTGGCTAGTTCCTCCAGCAGGGGTCGATAGCGCTCAATGAGCTCACACACCCGTCGCACGAAATCGCAGGAGACGTTCTTGTTCCAGTCGTCCGGCAGCCCGAGCTTCTGCAATTGGTGCGGCGGGAGCTTGATGCTAGCAAGATACGCCAGTGCCTCAGCCACCGGCCTTGCCGCCGCGGTGAACGGGGCATGGGCCTCGGCGAACGCCAGCCGCGATCTGGCCACCACGTCCGCCGCCTCTACGGCTGCCCGAGCTTGGGGCGACCCTTCCTTATCGACGTAGAGCTCGACCAGGGTACTGGTGTCCAGGTAGAGGATCATCGCCGTACCTCAACCAGCAGGTCGGAGATGGGCTCCCCGTGCACCTTCGGCGGCTGGGCTGCGCCGCGAGGCTTGCCGCCTCCCCACTCCGCTAGGCCCTCCGCCACCAGGTTGGACACGGCTCGCAGCTCCGGCATCGCAGGAGTGAGGTGCGCGATGGGCGTGTCGCGGTCCACAATCAGCAGCGACTCGCCCGCCCGCACCCGGCGCAGATAGGCGGTCAGCTGGTCCCGAAACTGGCGGATTCCCACGCGCTCCACCACATCACGCCTCCCGTGGTCACGATGATACCTTACCGTCGGCCAGTTCGTCGCGCTTTGACACCGCGTTCCCGCAGCCTGCATGGGGCCTCCTGCACGAGCCCCAGCAAATCCGGCGGTCCAGGCCCGTTTTCGACGAACGGATATTCGCCAGACGTGGGATACCGACGAGGGTTGACGAGGCGAAGCCCACGTCTTTGCGGGCGTTGGCGGGTTCAGCACCCGCGGTGTCCCTCCGCCTGGGCCACGAGAACGTAGATCACCCTGGACCTCTACGGCCGCTTCTTGTCTGACCCGACGAGGAGGCGGCGGCCGCCATGGCGCGGTTCGCGGCCCAAGTCTCCCGTTAGGCTGCCGCTCGGCTGTGGTAGCGGGGGCAGGCTGTGGGCTCCCGACCAAGAAGCCCGCTCACGATTGCCGTCGTGGCGGACGTCGTGGATGGTGGACCTGAGGGGACTTGAACCCCCGACCTCTGGAGTGCGATTCCAGCGCTCTCCCGCTGAGCTACAGGCCCACCGGCCGCAGTCGATTATACACGACTCCCCGTCCCCGCAAAAGGCCCCGGGCCGGGAAAACTACCGGTGCCATGCCCGAGGAGCAGAGCCTGGCCTTCGCCTTTCCCCGCATCGACCCGGCGCTGCTGCGGGGGCCGGGCCGGTCCGACTCCGCCTTGCGGCGGCTGCTGGCCCCGCCGGGGTCGCGGCTCGAGCGAGCGCTCCCGCTGCCGGGGGGCGGCTCGCTGACGGTGGAGCTGCTGGGCCCCGAGCGCCCGCGTTGGGTGCGGGCCCTGTTGGG
>SPLK01000406.1_pt1 | contig 12794 bp, 13 predicted proteins | sample 2456111 | NCBI WGS metagenome assembly SPLK01 (sample SAMN11156906, study PRJNA527647) | hot springs metagenome | biome: Geothermal region; feature: Hot spring; material: tree branch in hot spring; isolation source: hot spring sediment rich in lignocellulosic material ... | reverse complement strand
GACCGCCCCCCGGCCGAGGTCGTAAAGCACCGCCCCCGGCACGATGGGCACGGGGCCCGCGGGGGTGGGAAAGCCCCTCCCCCGCTCCCAGAGGAAGCGCACCACCCCCTCCGCCGCCCCCAGGCCGAAGGCGCTCCCCCCCGTGAGGAGAAGGGCGTGGACCCGCTCCACGGTGTTCTCCGGGGCCAGGAGGTCCGTCTCCCGGGTCCCCGGGGCCGCCCCCCGCACGTCCGCCGCGGCCACCGCGCCCTCCTCCAGGAGGAGGACCGTACAGCCCGTCATGGCCTCGAGGTCGGTGTAATGGCCCACCAGAAGGCCCTTAAGGGGAATCTCGTCCCCCCTCCAAGCTTCCGCCATGCCCCCAGTATGGTGTAGCCTATAGGCCAAGACAAGGGAGGCGGAAGATGTGGACCTACCTCATCCACGGTGACCCTTCCCCCAGCGTCCAGGCGTTCTTGGAAGGGCTCGGCAAAGCCCTGGAAGCCCAGGGCTTCCGCCTAGACCCCACGGAGGAGGCCCCCAACCTGGTGCTGAACGCCATCCGCAAGGAGGCCCCCAGGCCCTACCGCCGGAAGGCCCAGGCCACCTTCGTGGCCTCGGTGCTGGAACTCCCCCAAAAGCCGGAAGACCCCATCCGGGAGCTCTACCCCTACCTGGTGCGGGCCCTCTCCAACGTCCTCCTGGCCTACGTGCCCGGGGATGGGGTGACGTTCCTCACCCTGGAGCTCGGCCACTACGAGGAGAAGGAGGGGGAGGGGTTTTATGAACGGGTGGCCGCGCGCCTTAGGCCCATCGCCTGCAGCCGCCTCGTCCTAAACAACGTCTTCATCCCCGACCTGGAGCCCGAACTCTGGCAGGGGGACGAGCTCACGGAGAGCATGCACCGGGCGGGGAAGAAGCTCAAGGAGTGGGACCTCCTCCCCGCCCCCTTCCCCATCGAGGAGATCCTCCCCCCTGAGGACCTAAGGCACGTGAAGCGCCTCTACGGTATCGGGGGGCTCTCCTACGGGAACCTCTCCGTGCGCAAGGACGAAACCCGCTTTTGGATGTCCGCCAGCGGCGTGGACAAGGCGAACCTACGGGAGATCGGCCGGGACATCCTCATGGTGAAGGGCTACGACCCCGAGCAAAACGCCATCCTCCTCTCCGTCCCCCCCCACGTGGAGCCCAGGAGGGTGAGCGTGGACGCCATAGAGCACTGGATGATCTACCGGGAGCACCCCGGGGTGGGGGCCATCCTCCACGTGCACGCCTGGATGGAGGGGGTGCCCGCCACCCCCTTCAACTACCCCTGCGGCACCTACGAGCTGGCCCAGGCGGTGGCGGAGAAGGTGCGGGAGGCGAAGGACCCCACCCGGGCGGTGGTGGGCCTCAAGAACCACGGCCTCACCATCACCGGCCGGAGCCTGGACGAGATTCTGGAGCGGATTGAGGGGAAGCTCCTCCGCACCGTGCCCATGACATGAAGGCCCTCCTCTACACCCCCTCCCTCCCCCGCTTCTTCGCCGCCCGCGCCCTAGGCAAGCGCTTTCCCGTCAGGGCCCTGCCCCTTGCGCTAAAGGAACTGCCCCCGCCGGAAAGGCCGGGCTTCCGGCGGGTGCGGGTCCTCCTAAGCGGGGTCTGCGGCTCGGACCTGGCCCTCCTCTACGGGAAAAGCCCCCCCTCCCTAAGCCCCTTCTTCTCCTTCCCCGCCGTCCTGGGCCACGAGATCCTGGGGGAGGTGGAAGGGGTGAGGGTGGCGGTGAACCCCCTCCTGGCCTGCCTCGAGCGCGGCCTTCCCCCCTGCCCCATGTGCCAGCAGGGGGAGGAAGGGCTTTGCCAGAACCTGGCGGAAGGGGCCCTGGCCCCGGGGATGCTGGGCTACAACCGCGACCTCCCGGGGGGCTGGGGGGAGTGGACCCTGGCCCGGGAGGAGCGGCTTTACCCCATCCCGGAAGGGGTGCCCGATGAGCGGGCCGTTCTCGCCGAGCCCCTGGCGGTGGTCCTACGGGGGCTAAGGCGCTTCCAGCCCTGGCCCGAGGAGGTCCTCCTCCTGGGCATGGGCACCATCGGCCTCCTCACCCTTAGGCTCCTCCGGGCCCTAGGGTACGGCGGCCGGGTGTACGCGGTGGCCAAGCACCCCCACCAGGCGGAAAAGGCCCGGGCCTTCGGGGCGGACCGGGTCTTTGGGAGCGCCAGGGAGGCCCTGGAGGAACGGGCCCGGCGCTACCGCTACCTCCTCTTTGAGGGGCACCGGGGGGGGTACAGGGGGGTGGTGGAGGCCTCGGGCAGCGGCCGGGGCTGCCGCGAGGCCCTGGCCCTGGCGGCGGAAGGGGGAAAGGTCCTCCTCCTGGGGGCCCCGGGGGTGGAGTGGGCGGACCTCTCCCCCTTCTGGTTCAAGGAGGTGGGCCTGGTGGGGAGCTACACCTACACCCGGGAGGAGTTCCGGGAGGCGGTGGCCCTCCTGCCCGAGCTTTCCGGGCTGGAAGGCCTGGTGGGGGGGGTCTTCCCCCTGGAGGCCTGGCCGGAGGCCCTTTTGAGCAAGGGCAAAGCCCTCTTCCGCCCAAATGTGGCCTAGGGCAGGGCGGGCAGGAGGCCCCCTGGGCTAGGCTCTACCCAAGAGCCGAAGGAGGGTCTTATGCGGGAGGAAGGGGAGAACCCCTTTGAGGGGGCTAAGGAACGGCTTCAGGAACTCCTGAAGGAGGTCAAGCGGGTCATCGTGGGCCAGGACCTCCTTTTGGAGAGGATGCTGGTGGCCCTCCTAGCCGGGGGGCACCTCCTCATCGAGGGGGTGCCGGGCCTGGCCAAAACCCTGGCGGTGAAGACCCTGGCCGAGGCCCTGGGGGGGCGGTTCAAACGGATCCAGTTCACCCCGGACCTGGTGCCCGCGGACCTCCTGGGCACCCGGGTCTACAACCCCAAGGAAGGGACCTTCTCCACGGAGCTTGGGCCCATCTTCGCCCACCTCCTCCTGGCGGACGAAATCAACCGTGCCCCCGCCAAGGTGCAGTCGGCCCTCCTGGAGGCCATGCAGGAGCGGCAGGTGACCATCGGCCGGGAGACCTACCCCCTCCCCAAGCCCTTCCTGGTGCTGGCCACGCAAAACCCCATTGAGAGCGAGGGCACCTACCCCCTGCCCGAGGCCCAGCTGGACCGCTTCCTCCTCAAGGTGGTGGTGGACTACCCAGCCTTCCACGAGGAGCTCCAGATCGTAGAGCGCATGACCCGGGGGGAGGCCCCGGAGGTCCGGGAGGTCCTCTCCCTGGAGGAGCTCCTGGCCCTTTCCCGGCTCTCCCGCCAGGTCTACGTCCACCCCAAGGTGGCGGAGCACGCGGTGGAGCTGGTGCAGGCCACCCGGAACCCGGAAGGGAGGCTCAAGGAGCTCAGGCCTTACCTGGCCTTCGGGGCAAGCCCCAGGGCCTCCCTGGCCCTGGTCCAGGGGGCCAAGGCCCTGGCCCTCCTCCGGGGCCGGGCCTACGCCCTTCCCGAGGACGTGCGCGACCTCTTTAAGGACGCCCTGCGCCACCGCCTGGTCCTCTCCTACCAGGCCCTGGCGGAGGGGGTGGGGCCGGACGCTCTGCTGGAGCGGATCCTGGAGGCCTTCCCCCCGCCTTTTGTGCCCCTAAGGGACCCCTATGGAGACGCCCGAGGCCCTGCTGCGGAGGCTTGAGCTCAAGGTGGTCCGGCCCCTGGATGGGCTTTTGTTCGGGGACTACCGGGGGGTCTTCTACGGGCGGAGCCTGGAGCTCGCCGAGATCAGCCCCTACCATCCGGGGAACGAGCTGGAGCGCATAGACTGGCCGGCCACCGCCCGCACGGGCACTCTCCACGTGCGCCGCTTCCGGGAGGAAAAGGAGCTCACCCTCTGGCTCCTCCTGGACGGGGGGCCCACGGTGCGCTTCGGCTCCAGGAGGCGGGAGAAGTACGCCTTGGGCCTCGAGCTGGCCCTGGCTTTCGCCTACATCGCCCTGAGGCACGGGAACCGGGTGGGGGGGGTGGTCTCGGGCCGGCTCCTCCCCCCGAAGGGGGGCCGGGCCCAGGCCCTGGCCCTGGCCGAGGCCGCCCTGAAGGCGGCGGAAGACCCCGCGCCCTTAGGGGAGCGCCTGGACCTCCTGGGGCGGGTGGCCCGGAGGCGGGGGCTTCTTTTCGTCTTCTCGGACTTTCTGGACGAGTTCGCCCTGCCCCTGGGCCGGCTTGCCGCCCGGCACGACCTGGTGGCCGTCCTGCTGGAAGACCCCCTGGAGCGGGAGCTCCCCGAGGGGGTCTGGCGCTTCCGGGACCCAAGGACGGGGGAGGTGGTGGAGGTGGACGCCCTGGACCCCAGGGTGCGCGCCGCCTACCGCGCCCGGGCGGAGGCCCTTAGGAAAGCCCGCCTGGAAGCCCTCAGGCGGGCGGGGGCGGAGGTGGTCTTAGCCTCCACGGAGATGGACCTCGTCCCCCTCATCCTGGGGTTTGTGGAAAGGAGGCGGAGGTGGCCTTCAAGGAGCCGGGGACCCTCCTTCTCGGCCTAGGGCTCTTCCTCCTGGGCCTTCTCCTCCTTGTGCTCCTCCTGCGCGGGGGCCGGGCCCGGTTGGAACGGGCCCTGGAGGCCCCCTTCCGCCCCAGGCCCCCAGGGTGGGAGTGGGCCTACCCTTTGGGCCTCCTCCTCCTCCTCCTGGCCGCGGGCCGGCCGGAGGCCACCCTCCCCTGGCGGGAGAACCGGACCCAGGTGGTGCTGGTGGTGGACACCAGCCACTCCATGGCCGCGGACGACGAGGCCCCAAGCCGCCTGGAACGGGCCAAGGCCCTGGCCAGGGCCTTCCTCCAGGGCCTGGACCCCACGGTGAAGGCGGGGCTCGTAAGCTTCGGCCCCCAGGCGGTGATCCTCCTGCCCCCAAGCACCGAGCGGACCGCCCTCCTCGAGGCCTTAGAGGGGCTTCGGCCCGGCGGGGTGAGCCCCCTGGCCCAGGGCCTGGACCAGGCCCTGAAGGCCCTGGGGGAGGCCATAGGCCCCGAGCGGGACCTGCCCGAGGCCAAGCCCCCTAGGGCCGTCCTCCTCTTCTCCGACGGGGCGGCCAACGCTGGAGGAGACCCCCTGGAGCGGGCCCCCCGCTTCCGGCAGGCCAATATCCCCCTCTTCGTGCGCCCCTTAGGGGACCCCAGGGGGACGGTGAGCCGCATCGGGGAAGGGCTTTTCTTCGTGCCCGCGGACCCCGCCCGCCTCCTCCGCCTGGCCCAGGCCACGGGCGGGGAGGCCCTGGGGGAGGACTTCCGGCCCCTGTACCGCCACCTAAGGCCCTCCTGGGCCTGGCGGGCGAGGCCCATGGAGCTCAGCCAGGGCCTCCTCGTCTTGGCCTTTTTCCTCCTGGCCTTCGGCGGGTACCGGAGGGTGGCCCTGGAAGGGAGGTTGCCGTGACGCTTTTGGCTCCGGAGGCCCTAAGCCTCCTGCTCCTCGTGGGGTTTTTAGCCCTGGCCCTCTGGAAGGGGCCCAAGAAGGCCCCCCTCCCCCATCCCTTGGCCCGCCTGCTCAAGGAGGCGGGCCAGGAAGGGAAGAAGCCCCTTAGGTGGCTGCCCCAGGCCCTCTTCCTCCTGGCCCTCTTTCTCCTCGTCCTGGGGGCGGCCCGGCCCCTTCTCCCCCTGCCGGGCGCGGTGGGGGACCGGGTGGCCATCCTGGTCATCGACGTGAGCCGGAGCATGATGGCCCCGGACCTGAAGCCGAACCGCCTCGAGGCCGCCAAGGAGGCCGCCCGGGCCTTCCTGGAAGAGGCCCCCAAGGGGCTTCGGGTGGGGCTTGTGATCTTCTCCGGCTCCGCCCAGACCGTCCACCCCCCCATCCTGGACCGGAAGCGCCTTAGGGCCAGCCTGGAGAGCCTCGAGTTCGGGCGCTCCACGGCCATCGGGGAGGGCATCCTCGAGGCCCTAAGGGGCATAGAGGCCGCAGGGGGCAAGGGGGTCATCGTCCTCCTCACGGACGGCCGGAACCGCACCGGGGTAGACCCCCTGGAGGCCGCGGGGGAAGCGGCCCGCATGGGGGTGCCCATCCACGCCATCGGGGTGGGGGTGCCCGGCTGGACCCCCAGCCCCGAGGACCCGGTCATGGGCTTCGGCTTCTTCGCGGGGGCCTTTGAGGTGGACGAGGAGCTCCTTTGGGCCATAGGGGAGCTCACGGGAGGGAGCCACCACCTGGTGACCTCCACCGAGGCCCTGAAGGCCCTCTACCGGAAGCTGGCGGCGGAGATGAAGCTGGAAGTGGTCCGGGTGGAGGCCACGGGGCTTTTCGGCCTCCTCGGGGGGTTTTTGGCCCTCCTGAGCCTGGGGTTAAGGCGCTTCCTCTTTCCCCTCTAGGAGCCGCCAAAGGGGTTGGGGGCGGGCTCCACGGGAAAGAGCTCCTGGGGCTCCCCTCCCGGCGTGGGGAGGAGGCGGAAGAACTCCCCGTTCAGGAAAAGGTAGACCTGGGGCTCGCACCCTTCAGGGGCCTCTGGGAACTGCACGGGGAGGAAGGCCCGGGGAGGGGAAGGGGGAGGGGCCGCGGTGAGCCTGGCCGCCCCCACCCCCAGGAGAAAGCCCAGGAGAAGGCCCAGCGCCAGGGGTTTCACCCCTTCAGGATAGGAGGGCCCCCGCGGGGGGAATGTGAGGCCGGGGGTAATCGGGAAAAGGGCCCTTGGGAGAATGGGGGGCATGAAGGTGGCCCTGGTAAGCGGCGCCAGCCGCGGCATCGGCAAGGCCATCGCGGAGGCCCTCCACCGGGAGGGGTACGGGGTGGGCCTCCTGGCCCGGGACGAAGGGGGGCTAAGGGCGGTGGTGGAAGCCCTGGGGGAAAGGGCCCTCCCCCTGGTGGGGGACGTGCGGAAGGCGGAGGACTGGGCCCGGGCGGTGGCCGCCCTAAAGGCGGCCTTTGGGGGCCTGGACGTCTCGGTGAACAACGCCGGCATCGGGATCTTCAAGCCCCTGGAGGAGCTTTCCGAAGGGGAGCTAAGGGAGGTCTTGGAGGTCAACCTGGTAGGGCCCTTCCTGGGGCTCAAAGCCGCCCTCCCCCTCCTCAAGGAGCGGGAAGGGGCGGTGGTGAACATCGCAAGCCTGGCGGGGAAAAACCCCTTCAAGGGGGGCGCGGCCTACAACGCCAGCAAGTTCGGCCTCCTGGGCCTCATGGGGGCGGCCATGCTGGAGCTGAGGGAGGAGGGGGTGCGGGTGGTGAACGTCCTGCCGGCTCGGTGGACACCGGCTTTTCCGGGAACACCCCGGGCCAGGCCTGGAAGCTTGCCCCGGAAGACGTGGCCGAGGCGGTCCTCTTCGCCTTGAAGCTTCCCAAACGGGCCCTCCCCTCGGAGATGGAACTGAGGCCCACCCGGCCCCAGGGGCGGTAGGCTATGGGTATGGTGCCCCCTAAGCTTCAGGCCGCCTTGGACCTCATCAAGAGCCTCCCCCGGGAGCTCAAGACCCAGGTCCTCCTGGACTACGCCAAAAAGGTCCCGCCCCCACCCCCTGGGGTGGAGCTGGAAAGGGTCCACGAGTGCCAGACCCCCTTCTTCCTGCACGCGGGGGTGGAAGGGGGAAAGGTAAAGCTCTTCTTCCACGTGCCCGACGAGGCCCCCACGGTGAAGGCCTTCGCGGGGCTCCTTTTAGAGCTGGAAGGGGAAAGCCCGGAAGCGGTCCTCGCCATCCCCCCCGATTTCTACCGGGGGGCGGGGCTGGAGGAGCTCCTCACCCCCTTGAGGCTTAGGGGCCTCGAGGCCGCCCTGGAGCGGCTCAAGGCCCAGGTGCGCAGGGCCCTTGACGGGAAGGGGTAAGGCCCCTACACTGGGGCCTAACCGCGCCGGGGCGCGGCGAAAACCAGCCCGTTCTCTTATCCAGAGCGGTGGAGGGTACGGCCCTGTGAAACCGCGGCAACCTCCCGCCCCTTCCGTTCCATGGCCGGATGCGGGCGGGGCTGGTGCCAAGGCCGGCCCGGGCGGGGGAAACGCCCGGGGACGATAAGAGAAGGGGGGAAGCGCCACGCCCAACCCCTTCTTGGCGAGAGAGAACGGTCCCGCCGGGAAGGGGCTTTCTCATGGCCCCTTCCAAGCGCACCCGGCCGGGTCTTGGAAAGGAGGCCAAAGATGCGCTTTGAGACCCTGCAGCTCCACGCGGGCTACGAGCCCGAACCCACCACCCTAAGCCGCCAGGTCCCCATCTACCCCACCACCAGCTACGTCTTCCAAAGCCCCGAGCACGCCGCGGACCTCTTCGCCCTGAGGGCCTTCGGGAACATCTACTCCCGCATCATGAACCCCACGGTGGAGGTGCTGGAAAAGCGCCTTGCGGCCCTGGAGGGGGGGAAGGCGGCCCTGGCCACCGCAAGCGGCCACGCGGCCCAGTTCCTGGCCCTCACCACCCTGGCCCAGGCGGGGGACAACCTGGTCACGAGCCCCAACCTCTACGGGGGCACCTTCAACCAGTTCAAGGTGACCCTGGGGCGGCTGGGGATCGAGGTGCGCTTCACCTCCCGCGAGGAGCGCCCCGAGGAGTTCCTGGCCCTCACGGACGAGAGGACGCGGGCCTGGTGGGTGGAGTCCATCGGTAACCCCGCCCTCACCATCCCCGACCTCGAGGCCCTGGCCCAGGCGGCCCGGGAGGTGGGGGTGGCCCTCATCGTGGACAACACCTTCGGCATGGGGGGCTACCTCCTGAGGCCCTTGGAATGGGGGGCCGCCCTGGTCACCCACTCCCTCACCAAGTGGGTGGGGGGGCACGGGGCGGTCATCGCGGGCGCCATGGTGGACGGGGGGAACTTCCCCTGGGACAATGGCCGCTACCCCCTCCTCACCGAGCCCCAGCCCGGCTACCACGGCCTCAGGCTCACGGAGGCCTTCGGGGAGCTGGCCTTCATCGTGAAGGCCCGGGTGGACGGCCTCCGCGACCAGGGACAGGCCCTGGGGCCCTTTGAGGCCTGGGTGGTCCTCCTGGGGATGGAAACCCTCTCCCTAAGGGCCGAGCGCCACGTGGAAAACGCCCTGGCCCTGGCCCACTGGCTTAAGGAGCACCCCCAGGTGGCCTGGGTGAACTACCCGGGCCTCCCCGACCACCCCCACCACGCCCGGGCGGTGAAGTACTTCCGGGGGAGGCCGGGGGCGGTCCTCACCTTCGGCCTCAAGGGGGGGTACGAGGCGGCCAAGGCCTTCATGGGGCGGCTTAGGCTCATCTCCCACCTGGCCAACGTGGGGGACACCCGCACCCTGGCCATCCACCCCGCCTCCACCACCCACTCCCAGCTCTCCCCCGAGGAGCAGGTCCAGGCCGGGGTGGCCCCGGAGATGATCCGGCTCTCCGTGGGCCTGGAGCACATAGAAGACCTAAAGGCGGAGCTTCGGGAGGCCTTGGGATGAGCGAGATCGCCCTGGAAACCTGGGGGGAGCACGAGGCCCTCCTCCTAAAGCCCCCCCGCTCCCCCCTCTCCATCCCGCCCCCCACCCCCCGCACCGCCGTCCTCTTCCCCCGGCGGGAGGGGTTTTACACCGAGCTCGGGGGGTACCTCCCCGAGGTGCGCCTCCGCTTTGAAACCTACGGCCGGCTGAACGCCAGGCGGGAGAACGCTGTCCTCGTCTTCCACGCCCTCACCGGGAGCGCCCACCTGGCGGGCACCTACGACGAGAAGACCTTCAAGGCCCTCTCCCCCCTGGAAAAGGCCTTCGGAAAGGAGGGCTGGTGGGACGCCCTGGTGGGCCCGGGGCGGATCCTGGACCCCGCCCTTTACTACGTGGTCTCCGCCAACCACCTGGGAAGCTGCTACGGCTCCACCGGGCCCCTCTCCCTAGACCCCCGCACGGGGGCCCCCTACGGGCGGGCCTTCCCGCCCCTCACCATAAGGGACCTGGCCCGGGCCCAGGCCCGGCTTCTAGACCACCTGGGGGTGGAGCGGGCCACGGTCATCGGGGGAAGCCTCGGGGGGATGGTAGCCCTGGAGTTCGCCCTCATGTACCCCGAGAGGGTGAAGAAGCTCGTGGTCCTGGCCGCCCCGGCCCGGCACGGCCCCTGGGCCCAGGCCTTCAACCACCTGGCCCGGCAGGCCATCCTCCAGGACCCCGGCTACTGGGCGGGGGAGGCGGCCCCCAAGGGGATGGCCCTGGCCCGGGGCATCGCCATGATGAGCTACCGGGCCCCCGAGGGCTTCGCCGCCCGCTGGAACGAGGCCCCGGAGGAAGGCCCCTCCTACCTGGACTACCAGGGGGAGAAGTTCTTAAGGCGCTTCCACGCGGAAAGCTACCTGGTCCTCTCCCGGGCCATGGACACCCACGACGTGGGCCGGGGCCGGGGGGGCGTGGAAGCGGCCCTGAAGCGCCTTAAGGAGATCCCAAGCCTCTTCGTAGGGATTGACACCGACCTCCTCTACCCCCCTTGGGAGGTGCGGGAGGCGGCCAGGCTTGCGGGGGCCCGGTACCGGGAGATCAAAAGCCCCCACGGGCACGACGCCTTCCTGATAGAAACCGACCAGGTGGAGGAGATCCTGGATGCCTTCCTGCCCTAAAGGGCCTACCATGAGGATATGGCCCCCATCCGGGTGGGCACCGCCAGCTGGACGGACGAAACCCTTTTGGCCTCCGGCTGGTACCCCAAGGAGGTGGCCAAGGACCCCGAAGGGCGGCTCCGCTACTACGCCCAGCACTTTGACACCGTGGAGGTGGACAGCACCTTCTACGCCCTCCCCCGCCCCGAGGTGGTGGCCAAGTGGGCGGAAAGGACCCCGGAGGGCTTCACCTTCCACGTGAAGGCCTTTTCCGCCTTTACCGGGCACGGCCTCGAGGCCGAGCGCCTCCCCAGGGACCTGAGGGCCCTCCTCCCCCGGCAGGAAGGCCACCTGAGCCAGAAGGAGATCCCCGAGGAGGTGGTGGAGGAGGCCTGGGGCCGCTTCCTCCTGGCCCTGGAGCCCCTAAGGCAGGCGGGGAAGCTCGGCTACCTCCACTTCGGCCTCCCCCCCTGGGTGGAGCCCAGGCCCCGGAGCTTCCGCTACCTGGAACGCCTTGCGGAGCGGGCCCAGGGCTATGTGGTGGCGGTGGAGTTCCGCAATCCCAAGTGGTACACCGCCTGGGGCTTCGTGAAGCGGGAGCTAAAGCGCCTGGGCCTGGTCCACGTGAGCGTGGACGCCCCGCCCCACCCCGAGGCCCCCCCCAGGGTCCTGGAGCCCACCCACCCCGTGGCCGTCCTCCGCTGCCACGGGCGGAACGCCGAAACCTGGAAGGGGCCCCACCGGAAGCCCTACGAGCGCTTCAACTGGCGCTATTCCGAAGAGGAGCTTTTGGACCTGGCCCAGGCGGCCAAGACCCTGGCGGAGCGGGCGGAGGTGGTCTACGTCATCTTCAACAACAACTACGGCACCCAAGGGGTGGAGGCGGGGCTGGGGCTCAAGAGGATTCTGGACTCAGTTTAGGACAAACGTCCTCCCCGGGCCCCTTAGCCTGGAAGCATGGAACTCGGCATCCTCACCGAGCACACCTCCGGCCTCAGCGAGCGGACGGCGGAGGAGCTTGGCCTTTTCCTCTGGAACCCAGCCCAGGAGGGCCTCGAGGCGGCCCTGGCCCGGCTCCTACCCCTCTACGACCGGGTACTCCTCCTCCTAAGCCGCCCCCCCTTTGGGGCCCACCTCCCCTTGGGGCAGGCCCTGGCCCGGAAATACCCCCACCGCCTCCTCCTCCACGCCACCCCCCTCTTCGGCCCGGGGCTTGCCGCCCTGGCGGAGCGGGCGGCGGAGGAGGCGGGCAGGCGAGAGCCCAAGGAGGTCTTGGCGGAACTCCTCAGGGTGGAGCGGGAAGGGCAACTTTTCCTGGCCACCCAGGACGGGGAAAAGCTCCGCGCCTTAGGCTGGCTCCCCCCTGGAGGGGGGCTCGTCCTCAGCTTGGGGTTTTTCGCCCTCTTCGCCCTGGAAGGGGAAGCCCTGCACCAGCCCCCTTTGCCGGTGCCCAAGGGGCAGCTCCCCGCCGCCCTGGCCCGCTTCTGGGGCGGGCGGCTTGGGGGGCGGAAGGGGCGGATCCGGCTCCTTTTGGGCGAAAGCCTTTGGGAAGAAAGGAAAGCCTTTCAGGAGGCCCTCCACGGGCTTAAGCCCGAGCGGGGGGTTTTCGGGCCCTTGCCCCAGGTCTGGGAGGAGGCCTTGGGCTCGAGGGCCCTCCTGGGCTTCGCCTACCCCCTCTAAGTATCCCACCGGGACGGGCGCTTCGGCATGGGCCCATGCGAGGAAGCCGCCTGAGCCCTCTTGGGGTAAAGTGGGGCCATGCGGTTAAAGGGCAAAGTGGTGGTGGTCACGGGAGCAGGGAGCGGCCTGGGCCAGGCCCTGGCCCTGGAGCTCCTAAGACGGGGGGCCAGGGTGGCGGCGGTGGACCTGAGGCCTGAGGGCCTGGAGGAGACCCGGGCAAAGGCGGGGCCTTCGGAAGGCCTCAGCCTCCACGCCCTGGATATCACCCAGGAGGAACGGGTAAGGGCCCTGCCCGAGGAGGTCCTAAGGGCCCACGGCCAGGTGGACGGCCTCATCAACAACGCGGGGATCATCCAGCCCTTTAAGCGCTTCCAGGAGCTGGACCTCCCCAGCATGGAAAGGGTCTTCCGGGTGAACTTCTGGGGCACGGTGTACATGACCAAGGCCTTCCTCCCCCACCTCCTGAGGCGGCCCGTGGCCCACCTGGTGAACGTTTCCAGCATGGGGGGCTTCCTGCCCGTTCCGGGACAAGCGGTCTACGGGGCCTCCAAGGCCGCGGTGAAGCTCCTCACGGAGGCCCTATGGGCGGAGCTCCAGGACACCCCCGTGCGGGTCACCCTGGCCCTGCCGGGGGCCATGCGCACGGGGATCGCCCAGCACTCGGGGGTGGAGGTAA
>SPLK01000405.1_pt1 | contig 12797 bp, 10 predicted proteins | sample 2456111 | NCBI WGS metagenome assembly SPLK01 (sample SAMN11156906, study PRJNA527647) | hot springs metagenome | biome: Geothermal region; feature: Hot spring; material: tree branch in hot spring; isolation source: hot spring sediment rich in lignocellulosic material ... | reverse complement strand
GTACGCGGGGACAACGATGTAGCCTTGCGCCCACGCTTGAGTCGCCGACGGTCCACCCCCGCGTACGCGGGGACAACCGGCCCGCCCACGCCGGCCGTCACCATCCCGCCGGTCCACCCCCGCGTACGCGGGGACAACATCGTCACCTGGCAACACCCGAGCGGCGCTGGCGGTCCACCCCCGCGTACGCGGGGACAACGCGGGGCGCACTCGGGCCGGATACGGGCGGAGGCGGTCCACCCCCCGCGTACGCGGGGACAACGTTTGGTCGCCACGCAGTACGTCTCCGCTCCACCGGTCCACCCCCGCGTACGCGGGGACAACGGCCGGGTTGCCTGACGACTCCGCCAGCATCTGCGGTCCACCCCCGCGTACGCGGGGACAACGAGTCGAATGCACTGGGCAAGATATTGTGCGTGCGGTCCACCCCCGCGTACGCGGGGACAACTGCTCCGCACACACATCCGGGGTCTGACATTACGGTCCACCCCCGCGTACGCGGGGACAACGCAGCCGAGGTTGGCGGTGACCCGGATCGGGCGCGGTCCACCCCCGCGTACGCGGGGACAACGGACCGATGGGCCGACAGGGTGACGGGCTCGATCGGTCCACCCCCGCGTACGCGGGGACAACGCCCATCTGCCAGAGCTTGTAGGCCGTGTCGACCGGTCCACCCCCGCGTACGCGGGGACAACGGCTCACCGGCGCCGGCGTGCCCGACTTCCCTTCGGTCCACCCCCGCGTACGCGGGGACAACGTGGTCGCGCGGCTTCTAGGGGCTTTTTCGGGCGGTCCACCCCCGCGTACGCGGGGACAACGGCCAGGCATTCCATCAATGGGTCGTCACGGCCGGTCCACCCCCGCGTACGCGGGGACAACCTCGATGCCCACGACGCAGGCAGTCACGCCGTCGGTCCACCCCCGCGTACGCGGGGACAACGTTCCATCGGTGGCTCAGGGAGGACGCCCCTGCGGTCCACCCCCGCGTACGCGGGGACAACGCCAGAACGGTGTCGGGGCGGATCTCGTCGCCCGGTCCACCCCCGCGTACGCGGGGACAACGACAAGCCATGCAAACCGCTTCTCGGTCAACGGCGGTCCACCCCCGCGTACGCGGGGACAACACTAGAAAAGACCATGCTAGCTCGCTGGGGCTCGCGATTTCGTGCGTGACAGTTTCGGAACCGCACCGCTAGGGCGTTTGAAGGGGATCATGGTCGGCCGCGAAGGTGTTGTGACATCGACGCGGCGTAGCTGCTGCGCCCATCAGGGGCGCAGCAACGCCTCTCCCCACTTGACGACGGCTGAGACACCGCGACAGGGCAGCAGCGGCGCGCGTCACCCCGCTGCACGCTGCCGGCGGCTGGCCTCCTTAGGGGCCCACCCTGCTGGGGGCAACCGACAGGAGCCCCAGCCCGAGTCCCTTGCCATGCCCGAGTCCCTCCGCGATGGCCGCGCGGAGCGCGGCCGGATCCGTGACCTGGAGATAGCCGTCGTAGGTCACCGCGAGCAGGACGATGAACTGACCCGTCTGGCGCTTGCGGAATCGTCGCCGCTCGACGGCCGTTACCCGGCAACTCGGAATCCTCCCGTCGGGGGATTCGAAGTAGAGCAGCCGAAACCCGTGCTGGGCACCTTGTCGCTCAAGCCAGGCCACCTGCTGTTCTTCTCGCAGCAGACCGTGGCGCTTGCCGTCTCGTGTGACTGTGGGATTGGCCTCGAGCCGAAACCTCAACACCTGCCCCGCGGTCAAGCGGTCCGGCAGCGTATAAGGTTTCCATTGGGCCTCTCGCAGGAGATACCCCGCGTACTCCTCCCGCGCCTCCAGACGGCTCCACTCGGGAGCGTGTCGGCTTTGCACGAGGACCACGGGGGCGGACTCGAAACGGGGCCGCTCGACCCGCCACAGTAGGCGCTCATCCTGGTGTCCCTCAAAGACCCACGCCAGCGTCGAGTGCATTTCGTACGGATTGGCCAGGTCACGGCGAGCCAGGGGATGGCGAGGGTTGAGGACCAGCTTGGACAGGTACATGGCCCACCTCCCCACGTGGTCGGGTGAAGCTCCTCACGTAGCGTGCGCCGAACCTTCGTTGGCTGAACGGCGCCGTCGGCTGGTCCATCCGCAATTGGCCATCGTCTGCTTCGATGACGAATCGAATGGTCTCCGCTGACTCCTTGACCAGGAGCGGATAGGAGACGAGCGCGTCCTCGAGTGTCCGATTGACGAGCCCGTCCGGCAGCCAAACGGGAGCACTGGGCAGATAGCTCTTGCGACCCAGGTAGATGGTCCACCTGGGTGCGAGCATGGCTTGGTGGATGGTCGCCAGCAGGGCCTGGTCGGCTCCCTCGAGCCCTACCAGGAAGACGGCATTGGAGAGGTAGTAGCGCCAGCTCTGCACAGTTGGCTGTAGTCCGCGGCCATCTGCCCGTAGGACTTGGGACGCCGTTTGGTAATCGTAGCGCAGCACGCCCTCCCGGTCGACCCTGACCCCCATGCGAAGCCTCGCCAGGTCGTCGATGGGCTCATCCCGTCGCCGCCCCAGCGCGGCACAGACCAAGCCCAAGACGCCACTCTTGGATGGCTCGAGGCCAGTATCACGCCGGTCGAAGCGGCTCCCCGTGCCCCAGGCCTGCATGGGCCCCTCCAGCCGCAACAAGAGGGTCGGCATGGCACTCAGCTCGCTTCCAGGAGCTGGGCGGCCCCTTCCATTGCCACCCGCAAGGTCTCATCGAGGGTCGGTCGCAAGGCCTCCTGCCGATACGTCACCGACCCATCCGTCAAGTTGAGCATGGCCGTCCACTCGCGTGAGCCCCTGCCGTAGGCCCGGTCCAAGGCCTCCCACGTTTCAAGCAGGCGTTCGACGGACTGCCCGGAGATGCTCTTGCGGTTTGCCGGATCCGGGTATACCGGCTTCTCGAAGGCACCGGCGAGGTTTCGTGGCATCGTCCTCTCGCGAACCACGATAGCGACGAAGCCGGGTGGGTTGTGGGCCGCGAATGAGTTCTGCTTGCCCGAGGGCAAGGTCAGGGCAAACGCCTTCAAGAACGCCCCGACTCCACGCACGGCTAGCTCCCGGTCTCCCTGGAGATTGGTGAGCAATTGTCCGAGGTCCACGTTGGCGTAACGATACAGGCACGCGGAATAGAACTCGACGTCGCCCATCATGCCGGCCCCCGTCTCTTCGCGGGGCTGCAGGTCGTCGACGGCCGTATAGAAGTCGAACTCTCGTTCCACCCGGTGGGTCGAGAGAGCGTGCGCGACCTGGGCCGCTGCGTCGACCGCCCACTCCGGCCGGTCCGCCAGCATGCGCCCGAAGAGCGCGAGGTCGACGGCCTTTCCGCCGTCGAGGACTTCGCCAAACGTCTTGCCCACCTCGGCCGGGACCGCGGCGCGCGCTGCTCGCTTACGTGCCTTGGCCTTGGACGGGTCTCCCGCCTCGCTGGCAGAGGCGACCTCCGACAAGGCGTCCCAGTGGCGTGCGACGACGTCGGCCAACCGAGCAATCTCCCTTTGCCCTAGGAAGAGCAGGTACTGAGTCTGGTCACTGTCGTCAAGACCAAGCCCCATGCTCGCCAGCGCGCTCCGCGCGACGACCCTGGCCTCTTCCTCGGGGCGACCTCGGTCCCGTAGCTGCTTCACCAGCATGTCGACCAGTCGCTTGGTGCGCAAGGCAAGATCGTCATGGGTCAGCATGCCCTCGCCGGTGAGGAACTCCCGGAAGTACTGCCGGACCGCCCGCTTCTGGGCTTGACTGCTGACTCGTGCCCGGCGCACTCCACCAAAGAGCGCATCCTTGGGGCTGCCGGTATCGTCACGGTTGAGATTGTTGGGGGCGATGTTTTGGATCACGTGAATCTCCACGAGGTTCACGGCTGGTCCCCCTCCTTGCTCTGGGTTTCGTCGCCCTCTTGAATCGAACGATAGAACATGCGGGCCCACCGGCGTTGAACGGGGTGGTCCGGATGAAACCATCCCAGCAGGTCCGACAGAAGCGCCGCCCAGTCGAGCCCTGGGCCCTCCTCCGTCCGTATCAAGTAGACGCACCGGCGCAAGCGGTCCGGTAGCTGGTCGCGGTCGGCATCGAGGAGTGCGAGGAAGCGTGCCTCGATGCTCCCGCTCTGACGCCTGCGGTACACCGCGGCCATCGCCTCAGCGAACGAGAGCGGCCCTTGCCGAGGGTCGAGTGCGAACAGCCCCGCGACGAGGTAGTACACCTCCCGTTGCCAGCCTTCTTCGCGATCGAGCCATGGCTCCACGACCGGGAAGGAGGGGACATGGCTCCCGGGCTCGAAGGCGAGGCTCCTCCTGAGCATAGCCAGCGCCGCTCGGTCCTTCCGTTTGTCGTCAGCCAGCGACGCGAGCCGCTGGATGAACGCCGAGGCCTTTGTCTCGTTCACGGGGTCACCTCCTGCGAGAGACTTGAGAGGACGGCTGCCACTCGACGCTCTGCGGCCTGGATGGCCCGAAGGTGTCGAGGCCCTACGCCCAAAGCCCGCTCCGTCTCGCTCCAAGCTTGGTGCACGGCTCGTCGCAGCGAGCTTGTCCACTGCTCCATGACCTGTTCGTCTCCGGCCTTACCCAACCGGGTTAAGAACTCGACGAACTCCCTTTCGAGTTGGGACCAGTAGTGGGCTAGCAACGGCAGGCTTTGAAGAAGCCGCCTCACTTCATCTGCCGGGGGCGTGCGCCCGGCGAGAGAGAGCAGCGCATTGCAGGCGCTCAGCCCCGCGGCCCGAAGATCCTGTCCAGTTGATTCCGCCATATCCAGCGCCGACCTGACGAACCAGGCAGTCTGGGCATCTAGCGCCGACAGGGGGAACGGGTAAACCTCCCGCCGCATCGCCAGCACTTTGGCTTGGTCGGTCACCTGGCCCAGCACCGCGAGCGGCAGGATGAAGGTGTCCCGCCCTCTCTGGCCCAGCAGACGGCGGGCGTTGGTCAGCACGGCAGGCACCTTGGCGACCGCCTCTTCGGGCTTGTCGGGAGGCAACAGCGCTTCAAAGTCGCGCCAGAAGGCCCGGTCGAGGGAGAGTCTCACGGGACGGCGCTCCACGGTTTCCTTCTGGACGTAGGCGCACATCGGGTCCGAGTAGGGCATCTCCTCGACCGGGACCACCCCGGGGCCGTATCCCATGCCCAGCACCGTCCCGTCGGGCTCAGGGATCAGCCGTACCGCTCGTGACATCCACGTGTAGACCCGTGTGAGTCCGAAGAGCGGCTCTCGGGTACGCTCGCCCTCGACGTCGGAGGTGCGGAGTGCTGGACGCTCCCAAATCGGGGCGTCGCCGTCAGACTGGTACGGGACCAGAGAAAAGAGGAGGGTCTCAAAGAGGTTGGCTCCGAGCGGGACGAACACAGCGGCAGTAGCCAGGGGGGCATTCTTGCCGGCGGTGACTCCCAGTCGACGGATAAGCCCGCCCGGGGTGAACGCCTGGTGGACGAGCAGCGCCCGAGCTGCTACGGAGGGCGGCGCCGGGGGCAGTCGGTCGTCAGTCGTGTGGTCGAACAAGGTCGCGTTGTTTCCACTGGACAGTTCCGGCAGGAGTTTGCTCCACGGCAGGGGGTCGTCGATGGGCAGGTCGGCAACCTGGTAGAAGGGGGCCGTGTCGTCGAACAAATCGAAGCGATGGCGGAATCGGTCGAGGTACGAACGAACGGGAGCCTCCGGGAAGCGGCCCTCCATCCAGAGCTCGAGAGCGTCTTGTGGAGCCACTGGGCCTTGCAAAGCCCGATGGAGGACGGCGACCAGCAGCCGGTGGAGCGCGGCCTCGACGAGGGGAGAGGGGTCTTCGATGCGAATAAGCCGCTGAGATTTCAGCAGCGCCTCCTCGAGGCTGACCTCTCGGAGTGCTCCGTCCTCGTCACGCACCGGGATCCAGGGCTCAGAGATCAGGTCAAACCGAGGCATCGTGACTCCCGCCACCTTCGCGTGACGAAACCGATTGCCAATGGTCCAGGCTGAGAATACCAGGACCTCCCTATGGTAGTCAAGACGTTCTTGAATTGTTATTGGGGAGGCAAAGGGGGGGGATAAGTCATCCCCACCGGCGTGGGGACACGCCTGCAGATCGCCCGCCCGCCACCCCAAGAACACGGGCCACCCCCTCGAGCGAGGGGAATTGAATGCGTGGTCCCTCTACTCGTAGACGACGCCCAGCTCCGCATCGAGCCGAAGTCGCACCGGGCCGACCTGGCCCGCCCCTTCCTCCAAGACGACCAGCCTCATCCTTCGCAACAGCGGGTGAGCCTGCCAGCCCTTCGGCGGCTCTTGATGTCGCAGGACCTGGTAGACTGCGGGATGACCCAGGCGTACCGACCTCTCAAAGAGAGCCCTGACCTCCTCGTCGCTCGGCCGCTTGGTCGGATCGACGGGCCCTTGCCTACCCTCCCGGTCGAGGTACAGCGCTTCGCCGATCCGGTGCAGCAAGATGGCGGAGATAGAAGGAGGCCCATAGCGCGTCAGCGGTGCCTGCGTGGTCGCGTCCTCGTCATCCTCCAGGCGGTCGGCCTCCAGTTGATGATCGATCAGCACCGACTCCAACAGTTGCGTCGGGTCAGCGACAGCCGTCGCTCTTGCCCGGCTTCTCTGGTACGTCACCATGTCAACAAGACGTCGGTACGCATCCTCAAACATCTGGCGCAAGTGCGGAGGCAAGCCAGGTGGTGGGCCCTCTCCGTACACGGCCTCGATCAGATGCTCGAGGTCGTCAGGGACTTCGATGGATACCCGCTCCCTGAGCACCCACCAGGTCATCAGCAGCACGTACGGGTCGTATACGGCGGCCCATCCATCGCGTTCAACATCGGGGGGCTCCTCATCCAACCCGATAACCCCGAGACGCGCGTCGGCATGCGCAGGCGGTCGGTGTGCTTCTATCCCCGGATGGCGCGACAATGACGACAGGTCGAAGCGGTGCAGCCGTCCCGCCCGTTGCAGCACCAGGTCCACGGGAGCCAGGTCTGTGAACATCACATCAAAGTCGACGTCCAGACTTTGCTCGATGACCTGCGTACCGATCACGATAGAGCGACGCGGTCGCTGCCCGGTCCGGTACCCCTGCTTGCCAAACCGCTCGATGAGCCACTGCTCCCGCACCTGACGATCTCTGGCCGGAAACCGGGCGTGGAGCAGGTAGACATCCAGAGAGCCGAGCCGCTTTCCAACCACCTGCTCTCCGTGGACGATAGGCTCCCCTTTGCCGAGAGCCGCATAGAGACGCTGCGCCCGCCCCACGGTGTTGACGACACAGGCCGCGCAACCCCCGTCGTTGATGCATGCAAGCAGCGTCGAAGCCAGCTCATCCACGTCTCGAGGGGAGGGGCGCACTGCCAGCCTCCGCCGCCTCTCCACGGCGACCGTCATGCTGTCCACCGTCGAGGCAGTCGCGACCGTGACGCGCGGGTAGGGAGCCTCCTCCTGACGTTCCACTCCGGCATAGGCCTTGACGAGCTCCTGACGTCGTGACCTTGGGAGCGTCGCGCTCATCAAGATGACCGACGACCCGAGCGTCCTGAGCCAACGCAACAGCGCCGCAATCAGACCGGAGGTGTAGGTATCGTAAGCGTGGACTTCGTCGAGCACCACCGTTCGGTTGCCCAGTCCCCAGAGGCGTACGAAGTGGTGGCGCACGCGCAATACGCCGAGCAGGGCCTGGTCGACGGTCCCGACCCCGTACTCCGACAACATGGCGCGCCGGGACGCGCTGAACCACTCCGCCGCACGGACAGCGCCCGATGAATCCGCTACCCCGTCGCGTGAGGGGCCTTCGCCTTCTGCACTCGGTCTGTCGCCCACCTGCTGGGGTCGGAGCGGTCGGTACTGCGGGTGCAACCAGGCCGTGCCGTGCTGCAGCTGCAAGTCGATGGCCTCACCCCTACGTCCGAGGCGCTCGAGCCACTCGCGGACCCTCGGATACAGCCCGTTGCCGGTCGCCATCGTAGGCAAGGCCATGTACAAACCCCGGTGGTGGAGGGCTCCTTGCAGGGCCAAGTGCGCATAGAGGGCTGCCTCGGTCTTGCCCGTGCCCATCGGAGCCTCCACGAGGACCAAGAAGGGCTCGTCGGTGGTCTGGGTGGCACGTTGCACGGCGGATGCAACCGCACTCTGCAGCGCATTGGGACCAAACGGGAAGACCGCCTCGAACGGAACGGCCACCTGAGCCAATGGCTGACGTCGATGCCATCCAATGGCGTCAAGCGCCTGCTGAGCGAGACGGATGGCATCAGCCCAATACGCCTCCGGGTCGCTGACGTCACGACCATAGGGGAAGAGCTCCTCATCGGACGCAATCCAGTCACACACAGACGCGAGCGCCATGATGCCGAGGGTGGTAGCCGGGCCGAGCCTGTCGACTCGAGGGAGCTCCGTGACGCCCACCGAAGCGAGCAGCCAGTCGACGAGGTCTTGCCGGGACGACTCCCACAGGCCTTGGCCTACGACCGCCGGCACCCGCGCGGAGCCGACATCAGGATCCGCGCTCAAGAAGCCGTGGTGAGCCCCCAGGCACCGCCCCAGGTCCCGGGCCAATCGGGCAGGCACATTGCGCCGGACCAGCGACGCCTCGACGAGGACTTCGGTGATGGCGCCATGTGGCACCCACATGGCACGTTGCATGCGAGCCGGTGCGTGACGGAAGGCGAAGACAAACCCTGCTTGCTCCGCCCTCCGTTGCCCGTCGGGCCATTGCCGCTGGAAGGCAGGGGAGGCCTTACCCAGGTCGTGCATCCCGATGATGGCGGATAGGAAGCTCGCCGTAGCGTCCTCGGCCAGACCCAATTCGCGGGCGTATGTCGAAAGGGTGCGTCGAGGCTCCCGCTCGAGCACAGCGCGAGCGACAGCCGCCGTATCGAGCATGTGACCCAGCAGAGGGTGCGGGGGATCGCCGCTCTTGGCCCAGAGCGCGAGAAAGGGCTTGTCAATGGCCACCTCGCATCCCCCTCACCCATGCTCCTTCGCGATTGTCATACTGCGGCACCAATCGGTCGTCCTGCTATGTGGCGAGAGCCAGCCTGAGGATCGACGTGCTTCGGCTAGGTCCACCCCGGCGTACGCGCGGACAACCTCGGGCGCCTGGTCACGTCGCGGCCACACCGCATAGGCGGGGACAACGGGCTCGAAGCCAGTAGTGATGCGGGCTCAACGCGGTCCACCCCCGTATACGCGGGGACAACGCCCTCCCCCATCGGCTCGATGACCCAGGCCCACGGTCCACCCCCGCATACGCGGGGACAACGGATGCGCTCGATCTCCTGCGCCAGGGCCGCCTCGGTCCACCCCCGCATACGCGGGGACAACGCAGGTGGCAGCGCTTTGCTACTGCAACAAGCACGGTCCACCCCCGCATACGCGGGGACAACCGCTTCGAGGAGCTCCACGAGTCGTGGGTGGAGCGGTCCACCCCCGCATACGCGGGGACAACGTCAGGAGAGGCCGCAAACTGCGTCATGACGGGCGGTCCACCCCCGCATACGCGGGGACAACCCGGGGATGGCGAGGGTCTGGCCGTTTGAAGCCGGTCCACCCCCGCATACGCGGGGACAACGCCAGCAGCAGGTTGAGCACCACTGCGTTAGCCGGTCCACCCCCGCATACGCGGGGACAACTCTGTGGAGTAAGTATCGAATGCATCCTGCTAACGGTCCACCCCCGCATACGCGGGGACAACGACAGGGCGGAGCGACGGTCATGCGTCAGGCGCGGTCCACCCCCGCATACGCGGGGACAACTACCGCAGCGCCAGCCTCGGCCTCGTGGGCTGTCGGTCCACCCCCGCATACGCGGGGACAACGCAGGTGCTAGGTGAGGTCACGCACCGGTTTCGCGGTCCACCCCCGCATACGCGGGGACAACTGGACATGGCTCCGTGAGCTAGCCTGGCCCTGGCGGTCCACCCCCGCATACGCGGGGACAACCAGGTCGGGGGACAGGTCGAAGGCGCGCTGAATCGGTCCACCCCCGCATACGCGGGGACAACTGGCCGAACGGAGCGGGCTTCTGCGAGCCGTTCGGTCCACCCCCGCATACGCGGGGACAACGCCCGCCGTGAACTCCACCTGAATCGGCATGCCGGTCCACCCCCGCATACGCGGGGACAACGAGGCGTGGGTGCAGCTTGACGGCCCCGCAGTGCGGTCCACCCCCGCATACGCGGGGACAACTACTACCTGGTTCCCCGCCACGTCCTCAATGGACGGTCCACCCCCGCATACGCGGGGACAACGTGGAACTCGGGTATGGCGTGGCCTGGAGGGTACGGTCCACCCCCGCATACGCGGGGACAACTTGAATCTTGAATCCCGCGCGCTTGAATCGCTACGGTCCACCCCCGCATACGCGGGGACAACGCAGGGCTCCGGTGTGCAGCGCCAGCACCGGGGCGGTCCACCCCCGCATACGCGGGGACAACTCGCATCCTGGCCCGCACGTACAGCATGGAGGACGGTCCACCCCCGCATACGCGGGGACAACGGGCTATCGGCTCCTGTTCCACGGGATCACGATCGGTCCACCCCCGCATACGCGGGGACAACCAGCGACCCGAGAGACGTGCCCCCTGGCGTGCGCGGTCCACCCCCGCATACGCGGGGACAACCTGGAAGACCCGCGCACGTCGAGCACGGTGGACGGTCCACCCCCGCATACGCGGGGACAACTCCCGACCGTGCGACAATTCGGGCACGTATGAACGGTCCACCCCCGCATACGCGGGGACAACGCCAGAAGGACGATGGAGGGCGGATCCGCAGGCGGTCCACCCCCGCATACGCGGGGACAACGTTGCCCCGCCCAATTCTGGAGGCCAGAATACCGGTCCACCCCCGCATACGCGGGGACAACCGGTGGCGCCGTCGCCGACGTGGGGACGCAGTCGGTCCACCCCCGCATACGCGGGGACAACGCCTTGAGACGGGCCAGTCGCTCGGCACTGATCGGTCCACCCCCGCATACGCGGGGACAACTCATGGAAGCGTTCCTTCAGTGCTTGGAAACTCCGGTCCACCCCCGCATACGCGGGGACAACGTAGGCAGCCAGGGCGTCCGGGTCTTCCACTCCCGGTCCACCCCCGCATACGCGGGGACAACACTAGAAAAGGTCTCTCTATCGCGTCCTTGCGGCGGATTTCGTAGGTGACCGTTTCGCAACCGCTTCGTCATGGCATCGCGGTCAGTCCCTCGGCGTGCGGACCAGTAACAGTCCGTCGAAGTCGACCACCTCTCTCGAGGTCGGGCCGTAGGTGCGAATAGTGAAGCCCTGCTCGCTCGCCGCGCTGTAGACCAGGATGGCCGCACCGTCGCGCACCCGGTCGATCACCCGGCTCCACAGTCTCTCCCGGACCAGTGAAGATAGCGTACCGACGAATACTCCAGAGTGGAGTTCGACCATCCAGCGCGTGAGCTCTCCCCGCAGGCCGGGCGGGACGCGCTCGACGACCAGGAGGACCATCGTCTCACCCCTCCTCCGGCACCGCCTCGGCCCAGTTGACACCCTGCGCGACCACGCCGGCCTCCGGATCCCATAGCCCAGCGTCGACCACATCATGGTCGTCCTCGCCCATGTCGAGCAACTCCTGCTCCGGCACCTCAAAGAGGCGCCCGAGGTCGGCCACGACACGGCTCAAGAGCTTGCTCTCAGTGAACGCGTCGCGACACGCCTTTCGCACCCGAGTCTCCAACCGGTCGATTCCCTGTGCTGCCGCGCGAAAGGCTACCGGAACAGAGATCTCGGTCTTGTAGAGGTCAGCGACGTCGTACACGAACGAGAGCATCTTGCCGGTGTGGATGAACCCTAGGGCAGGCGAGAAACCGCAAGAGACGATGGCGGCGTGGCACACCGCGTAGAGGCAACTATTGGCGGCGGACAACGCCCGGTTAACGGGGTCGGCCGCCTCCCATCGGGCACGCTTGTACGAGCGGCCGTGCCAGGGCACCCCCCACTCACGGCTGGCGCGGGCGTAGGCCTCCCGGACACGGACGCCTTCCAGCCCGCGGACTTGCTGGAGACTCAAACCGGGATCCAGCGGCTCATCGAAACGAAAGTCGTACATCCGTCGCACGACCCGCATGCGGGCTTGAGGATTGCTCCAGTGCTGCACCTGGATCAAGAGGTTGCGAGAGGATCTCGTCTCTCCGAGCCCCTGGGCGTAGACTCGGATGCCGCCCTCGCCGACCCAGACGATGCCACATCCGTTGTCGGCCAACGCTCGTACGGCCGCATGCGTCAGCGTCGTGCCGGGCCCCACCAACAGGACGAGCAAAGCCGCGCAGGGTACGCAGACCTTGCCGTCCTTGTCGAAAATCGCGATGGACCGGTCCTCTTGCTCGATCCGACAATGCTCGACATACAGAAACGACCAACTGTCACGCACTCTTGGCAGCGATTTCAAATCGGCCATCGAGTCGCACCCCGCATCCGTACGGAGGCCGAGGCCGTACCTCGGTGTTCCCTGGGGCCCCAGCTTCCGAGGCTATGGGAAGGGGACAGTCATCCTTCGACATGACGGGGTGCCGATCCTGCTGGCACGTGATCGTTGGTCATTCCCGTTTGTTCCGTCCTTTGACGCCCTGCTGTCGCTCCGGTATGGTGAAGAGTGCGCCGGGCGCCTCGCGCGCCGGCGCCCGAGGGAGGCGGACAGGCCGTGAAGGTGCGCATGCGCATCCCCAAGCGGCAGGAATGGGAATTCAAGGGGCCTCGCACCGTCAAGAGCATCCTGGAGGAGCTGCGCATCAACCCGGAGACCGTCATCGTCATCCGGGGCGACACGTTGCTCACCTCCGACGCCGTCGTGGAGGACGCCG
>SPLK01000402.1_pt1 | contig 12838 bp, 10 predicted proteins | sample 2456111 | NCBI WGS metagenome assembly SPLK01 (sample SAMN11156906, study PRJNA527647) | hot springs metagenome | biome: Geothermal region; feature: Hot spring; material: tree branch in hot spring; isolation source: hot spring sediment rich in lignocellulosic material ... | reverse complement strand
TGAAACCGTCCCCAGTCGACTTGGGCTTGATAGCCGGGAGAGGTTTCGAAACGAACGGTCGCTTTCGCTAGGACGGATGGACGGAGAGGCTGCATAAAGGAACGCAGAATGGTTTTGTGGCGGTATATCCTTGGTCCCTGATCTCATCGAAGATGACGTTGGCGTTTAGGCAGCCTTCTTCCATGCGTCGCCGGATGTAATCTTTGAAAGGTCCAGCTTGCTTGGTCGCTTGACGTGACGTTGGTAAGAGATCGGTTCGGATTGCTGAATCCATTTGCGGATCGTTTTTCGGTCTCTGCCCAACTCGTTGGCGATCTGAGAGATGCTCATTCCCCGTTTTTTCATCTCGTGGATCATGTAAAACTCCCCATTTCGGATCATGATGTCTCTCTCCCTCCAGGGAGAGAGTCTGTGATAAGGGTGGGGAATTTTCAACCGTTTCTTTTGGGGATTTTATCACCGTTTTTCACGTCCTCACAGTACAGATCGGACACCAGATCGTAAATAAAACTGAAGTCTATGGCATTTTCGATTTTCCGCACCAGATGATCTTCCGGGACGAGTTCATCGAGCGACACGAGGGAAAGTTGGGTGTGTCCTTCATAGCCCGTTTTCCTGAGCAACAGCAATCACTCCAACGCATAGAATCCTTGCTATTATTATAACATATTACCGCGGTGAATGGATAAAGTTTTATTGTATAAAAAGACTGTCGACAGGGACTTTGTCGACAGTCTGAATCAATGGGCTAGCCCATTGATTAATTTTTAAATGTGGTTCCTTTTATACACTTATGATTCCAGCCGAGAGATCAGTCTACAAAAACGCGGCAAGAAAGTCTCGATGTGTTGGGGTTTGTCTTCGTTAAACTCTTCAATTAGTACATCAAGTCCGGCATTCGCATAATTGTTTAGTTCCCGTTGACCTTCTTCGCTCAATATAGCTGAAGGCGATTCAGAATCAATGTATCTCTTTATGGTAGAGTGCACGATGGCCCGATCATCTAAGCTGACTCCAAGTTTTTCTAACTCTTTTGTTAAGAAGTAAGCGACAATAATTTTGCTTTCTGAGCGATATTCGTTGGGAAATGTACGAATAAGTTCCCTGGTTTCACTTTGGGGTAGCGATTCTTTTACGCCTTTCGCCAATCCAGCCATCAAACAAAAGTAATAAAGATCGAAGTCGATTTTTAACTGCGGTCGAATATTTGAAAACCACTGGTCGGCGCGCTTCGGTAATCGAAACATGATCTATTCATCTGCCTCGCTTTCTTTGTGGAAATTCCAGAAGAACTCACGATCAGAAACTAACACGCCATCTTCAGTGTAAACAACATTCGAATATTGGTTCGCAAGATGTTCTAAGGCTGGATCTCCTTTGCGAAACATCGTTATAAACTGGACATCTCCATTACAAGATCTTTCCAAGGGAGCAATAAATGAACCGCGCTCGCTAGAAATGGTAAAAGCGATAAATTGTTTTGAGAGCTTAGGAATTAATTCAGCGACTTGTGTTCTTACTTTATTATCTATTGAGTTTGCTGGGCTATCGACGATAAATGGGAGCTGCCGATCTACTCCATTGAAGAGTGTGGCCATAAATGCGTATGCAACCGACAATGTTTCACCAACACTGCCAGCTTCTTGACCTTCCAGCTTTAAAGCGCGATCGATTTTCGAAATTTTAATATTGTTATTTGGCATGAGTAATTTGATGCGTTTATTGGCTTCATTTTTTATGTATTCAGAAATTTGTTGCTGTGAAAGCTCGAATGCATATTGAATAATATTTGAGAGAAGCTCTGTTTTTTCTTTAATGGTTATTGTTTCAGTGATTTCCGCCAATTTATCTTTAGCTTCTTTCAAACGATTTTCAAGGACTGAAATGCCATATGTTAATTCATCTGGCAAACCATCATCTTTGTCATTAAACCTATCCAATTTGTCCGAAATATCCTCGATTTTTTTGCTCAGTTCATTCATTCGCTCTCGAGCTTCAGATAGCTCTGAGTCGCCACTTTCAAGTTCCCGTTCCAACATTTCCAATTGAGTTTGCGCACGCATGCGTACATCGACAGCCCTATCATATTGGCTAAGCAGAACCGAGAGTTCATTAGGATTACGGGTCACATTCTCAATTTGTGCAGAAATTTCTGATTTTATGCTATTTAACAGGGTCATTTCATCGGAGCCCAAATAATTAGAAGCTCTTTCGCGAATATAGTCTCGATGCGTGGAATCCAATGGTCTTCCGCAGACACAGTTTTCTTCTTCGGCTAGTTCCAAGAAAAACTCTTTCGCCGTACTTTCCGGCAATTTGACCCGGTCCATGTTTTTTTTCAAATCGAGAATTGTTTTTCCAATTTTTTCTGACAAATTGTGAGGAGAACGAGAAGCTCGGAGTAATTGTTGTGTTAGGTCGTTTACTACCTGATTTGCATGTTCGACGGCGGATTTTCTTTCTTCATACTCACCCTTTTTTTCTTCAATGTTTAATATTTTCTCTTGGTACTTATTTTTTAGCGCATCCAATTGATGCTTGTTTTCATTTAATTCTTTTTCCAGGATTTCCTTTTCTCTTCTTAAATGCTCAAGTCGCAATTCAAGGGACGTAACCCTTAGTTTTCTTTGTGTATATCCTTTTTTTCCGGTTGCTTTCGTAGACTCCACTTTTCTTTTCCAATAAGCTTTGATTTCACTTTCCATTTGACGGAAATATTTCAATTGATAGAGATATTCAATGGCTTTTTCAGCGTTTGAATAGTTTGGATCGAGCAATTGTTGGGCTAGCTCTCCGTCAAAAACAAAGAAGTTTATAAACTCAGGGTTTAAAAACTCTTTACATTCAACGGGCGGCTTAAACCCAGACTTATTTCCATAGCTATTTGTTGTGGTGAAATATCGAACTTTCCCTTCATCAAAATCGAATACCATTCGAATTGTTATACGCGAACCATTGTATTTCAAAGAAACCTGGAATTCTCCGTTGTTGCGAGGATTTAATCGCTTTTGAAAAGATAACACCGTTTGATAATCCCATTGTTCTGCTGAACCAGACAATGCAGCTCTTAAAAGTGTTAATGTGGTGGTTTTCCCAGTGCCATTCGGCATCTGAATTAAGCTGACGGGATAAACTTGTCCGTTCTTTTTTTCAAATGAAATCTGATAATCTGGGCATCTCAGTCCACGCGCAGACCATCCAAGCATTTCCAGATCCATTTTATTTTTCGCGCTCATTGATGAATCACTCCAGTGGGTGCAGTATTCATCAATCAATAAGATCTAAATCGACCTTCGTTTTTTCCATTAAAATCAACATTCGTCTTTCAATTGCTGAAAGATTTTCTGCTGAATCGCTCTGATTGGCTAACTCTCTAAACCAGGCGATCAGCACATTTGCCAGAGATTCATCTTGTCCACAATCCTTTACTGCTTTCTTGATAGAGTCCTCAATAATTTGCATTGTTACTCCTCCGGCCGAATTTTTGACAATTCAGTCAACCAATTTCTTCTTTGTTCATCAGCTGATATGAAATCATCGTTAGAAGGTACATTGGTTTTTGTTACTCTGATAAAGTCGATGACATTTGCCTTTTTATTAGGGTTGCTCGGATCAGTTCTCAAACACCTGCCAATTCTTTGGATCAGCTCAAGTCTTGCACGGTCGGATGAAAAGAGAATTACATTTTGCAAACTGCGGATATCGATTCCTTCAGAAAGTCTGTGGCATGTTATCAAGCATTCCAATTCGCCTTTTGCAAATCTTTTGAGTGTTTCTGAATCTTCACCCGAAAAATAGGTATGAAAGTTCGGATTATACTCATGAATAATTTCAAGAATTTTTTGACCGTATTCTTGCGTAGCAACGAATATAATGCATCTGTTTAGCATTTCAGGGTGAGAAGATATGAATTGTTTAAACAGAGGGATCTTTGCTTCGGAAGTTTTATAAACATTTGCTAACTGTGTCCAAAGCTCCTCCTTTGTCATTGGACGATCTTCATGTTGTGATGCCTCGTATCTTGCTCTAATCTGCTTGATTTTCATGCGGTCTTCTTCTGTTATTTCAAACTCGATAGGATAGTAATCAAACGGACAGAGAATTCCTCTTTTTATTGCTTCTTCCAAAGTGAATCTAAAAATTGTAGGCCCAATTTGTTCTTGTATAAACAGGTTGCCTTCCTCATCATATTCTCGTTCAGGCGTTGCACTGAGTCCTAATCTATATCTGATATGATCAGTCAAACCTTTTAGGTCTCTGCGGTTTGCTGGACTTCCTAGCCGATGGACTTCGTCATGAATCAACAACGTTGTTTGCCCGATTTCTTTGGGCAACTCTTTTAAAGCTCGATGTAATTCAGGTCGGGAAATAATTAGCACTTTCCATAAAGGATTCATAATATAAAAATCAACGTCTCGATATGTTTTGTAATTCCTCAGAAGGGATATTTTTTCTCTAAATTCATTTGGAAGAGTCCTAACTTCCTCAATCAGATTTAAATACCATTGATCGAGCAAATCATTGCCATCCATTGAAATCAACACGGTGTTGATTTTTCTATTTACCAATAACTCATGAAAAATTCTAAGTGATGTTCTTGTTTTTCCTGTTCCAGTAGCCATTTCAAGAACACCACGTTCTTTTTCCATGAAAATTTTTACTGCCTCGTCTTGATGCCTCCATTTTGTTTGATATTTATCTCTGAGTTCGCCAACCATTGAAGTATTTTCAGTTGACTTGGGCTTGGGTGGCCATTCAAAAGATTCAGGGTGGTATGTTGAGATTTTTTCTATAACTTGCTTGGATGGCTTCTTAACAATTAATCCGACAGCAACTCCTTCCCAAGCTTCGTCAAATTCTTCTTCTTTCGTTTTTACACGTTCTTGGTCGGCAGGGACCCAACTTCTAAAAACATCAACGGATTCATAATTTTTGTGGTGCCCCATCTCTGATTCGTTAGCCGATCCCGTAAAAGCCACTTTTAAGCCGTTCTCGAACTCAAAGATTCCTATTTTTTCATGAAAGATGCCTGCATCGCTAACATGCTGCGGATATGCAAACTTAATTTCAAGTCTGTTAGAAGCAACAAGCCAGGTGAACAGCCTCATTCTCTGTTCTAGTGTTTGATTACCTCTAGCGAATTCTAAAGCTTCTATCACAATTTTATCTGACATTTCTTGCAGAAAAGTTTCACGGTCTTCTTGAGAACTTATTGATAACAAGGCTTCACGATCTTTCTCCGATAAATGCGGGGATACCAGCAATTTAATGGACAAATTAATGTTGGTTACGAATCTTGGCAAAGCTGAAGCCCAAGTGATCAGGGCAGTGCTCGAAAAAAAACCAACGGCTCTTTTGTAATGAATACAATGCGAAAGACATGGTTCAAAAAAATCTTTACCCAAATCTGATTTTCCAGAACGGTAATGCGACTTTAGTTGCAAAATAGTGTTTAGCATTCGTCATGTCTCCTGGGCTTTTTTACTATATTACTTTACGATATGAAATAAAAAAAACCTTCTCATTCTCAAGGATTTTGCATTCCAATTTGGATTGAGTTGTATTATATTATAATCATCGAGGATTACGTACGTAATTTGAGGTGTCTATATTGGACTTGAGCTTTGTTACTAGCTTTCCGGCAATAAGAGGAATCCAGGCAAAGCAAGAATACTATGTTGTGATGTTTCCGTTAAAGCTTATTCCTCGAATCTTGTCTGAATCTGAGGAAGAGTTGCCGCCTGAATGTCGTGCACAGAGAATTATCAACAAGAGCAGAATTCCGGAAATCGCAAATTACATATTGAACAACCCGAATGATTATTGTTTTTCATCAATAACCGTTTCTTTAGATGGGGACATGGAGTTTGTTCCATATTCTACAGAACCCCAACATAAAGATATTGGACAACTTTACATATCGCTTGATTCCAAGTTTTTGATCAATGATGGCCAGCACAGAAAGGCGGCCATTGAAGAGGCCTTGAAGGTCTCACCCGAATTAGGAAACGAAACAATATCCGTCGTCATTTTTAAAGATAAAGGCTTAAAAAGAGCTCAGCAGATTTTTGCAGATTTGAATAGGCACGCGGTGAATACAACAACCTCTCTTGGGATTCTATATGACCATCGTGATCAACTCGCAAATATCACGAAACAGATCGTGTCCGAAATCCCATTTCTCGAACGTTATACGGACAAAGAGAAAGTTTCGCTTCCCAAACTTTCACCGAGAATTTTTACGCTCAATCAGATCTTTAATACAAACAGCAGGTTGATCAACAAGAAAAAAGGGCAGCTCATTACGGCGCAAGAAAAAGATTTTCTAAAAAATTTTTGGGAATTATTAATTGATTCGATCAATGAATGGAAACTTGTAATGAAAAAAGAACTGTCTCCAACGGAATTGCGAGCAAATTATATAGTTGCACATGGTATATTCCTTGAAGCGATCGGAATCGTTGGGAGGTTTTTGTTTGAAAATTATCCGAGCGATTGGAAAACATATGTTAAAAAACTGTCTTTGATTGATTGGAGCAGAAGTAATAAAGAAGCGTGGATGGGAAGAGCGTTTTCATCGACAGGCCGCATCAATAAAAACAATCAAACCATCCAATTGACGGCAAATATGATTAAAATGTGTCTCAAACTACCGCTGACTTCGGATGAGATGGAATTAGAGCGAAATATGAAGGATGGTGTCATTTGAATTATGTATACTATTGTCAATCATGAAAAAATACAGAGGACAAAGGAGCAGATCAAAGAAGTTTATTTGATGGATTCGCGGCCATGGGTTGTAGGTTACAGTGGAGGAAAAGACTCAACGGTTGTTGTCCAACTGGTTTTTTCAGCTTTGTCAGAATTGAGAAAGGATCAGTTACATAAAAAAGTTTATGTGATTTCTTCAGATACCGGTGTTGAGACCCCACTCATCATCTCTTCGATTGAAAACACACTTCAATTAATACAAAAAAAAGCGCGAGAACTTGGTCTCCCCATTGAATGCCACAAAGTCCGGCCAGAAATAGACAAATCTTTCTGGGCTTCTCTAATTGGCAAAGGATATCCTCCTCCGCGTCAGAAATTTCGCTGGTGTACGGACCGGTTAAAGATTGATCCGGCAAATCGTTTTATCCTCGATAAGGTTTCAGAATATGGCGAAGTTGTCATGGTCCTTGGTGTCCGTGACAATGAAAGCAATACAAGGGACCAGGTGTTGAAAAGCCACACTATAGAGGGAAAAATCTTAATGAGGCATTCAACACTCCCGAATTCTTACGTGTATGCACCCATTCGACATTTCACATTTGATGATGTATGGGACTACTTGCTGGATGAAGCCTATCCTTCACCTTGGGGTGGAAATAATCACGATTTGAGAGATCTCTATGATAGTTCAAACACGGAATGCCCGTTAATGGTTGATAAAGAAATCAAAGAAAGTGCGGGATCATGTGGAAACAGCCGTTTCGGTTGTTGGGTATGCACTGTTGTAACCAAAGATAAAGCTCTTATTGGTTTTATTGAGAGCGGACATGAATGGCTTGTGCCTCTGCTCAATTTCAGGAATAATTTGGCAAAATATCGTGAAATAAGGGAATACAGACAAAAACAACGTATGAAAGGACAAGTCTATCTTACTCATGTAAACATAGAAGATCTTGAAGGCGATTTGTCTAAGTACGACATCGTGTCTGAATCTGAACTTGGTGAGTATTTAGCCAGAAATAAAATTGATTTGTCTAAAGTTGAAGAATTGTATCTTCTGGTTGTCGATGAAGAAGGCAATTACAAACAACTTGGCTTAGGGCCTTTTACATTGAAGGCGAGAGAGATGATTCTTCGAGAGTTGTTGGAAACGCAATTGAAAGTTCAGGAGTTAAAGAAAGACCCGGATTTTGAATTGATCTCAATTGAAGAGCTGAAAGTAATTCGCAGATATTGGAGATCTGATGGTGACTTCGAAGACCGGGTTCCTAAAATATACAAGGAAATTGTAGGGAAGGATATCGATTGGGAAGTGGATGATCACCCTGTCCTGAATGAAGAGCAAGCATCCCTTCTTCGTAGGCTTTGTGATGAAATGAATGTCAATGAATCATTAATGAAACAATTGATCAGAACCGAACAAAACTTTTATGGCCTGAAGTTTAGAAAAGGCATTCTGCAAGAAATTGAACAGACATTGAATCAGGAATGGCTTCATTTATAACATGAGAGGACCGATTTTATGCGTTTTCGGAAATTGACTTTGAAAAATTTCGGGGCATATTTGTCAGAACAAGAATTCCGTTTTGATGTCCGCGATAATAAAAATATTGTTTTGATTGGTGGAAAAAACGGAGCAGGGAAAACGACAATACTAGAAGCTATTCGGATCGCCTTATACGGTTCATTTGCATACGGATATAAATCCGAAAGCGAAAGTTACCAGAAAAAAATATATTCTTTTCTCAACAAAACGGCTCTTTCAAATAATGAAAGTGTTTACCAAGTGTTTTTGGAATTCGACTATGTCGAAGATTTGCAAAGGTCAGTTTATACGTTCAAAAGACAATGGTATCCATCCGGCACACAGGTAAGGGAAGAGTTTTCGATTATTAAAGATGGAATGTTTATTGATGATCCTAAAGAAACAGATATTATTCAAACAAAAATCAACCAAGTGTTTCCGCCTAAATTGTTTGAATTGTGCTTGTTTGACGGTGAAACCATCTCCCGAATTATTACTGAGGATTTGATCTCTGAATATTTGAAAGAGATCTCACATGTATTGTATAACATTGATCTTTTTATAAATTTAAACAAGGATATTGAAGCGTTAAAAAAACAATTGATCGGCAGGCATGATCCGCTTTTATTCAAGAAATATGAACAAGTCGTTAATGAGATCGAGAAAATCCGTGCACGAAGAATACAATTGGAAAATACAATCGATCATCTTAGTAATGAAATCAAGGAAAAGCAAGATGAAGTTGATGATTTAAAGCGGCAGTTTTCCATTTACGGTGGTCTGATGAGGGAAGAACGGGAGAATCTGTTAAATGAAATATATGCGTTGGAGCAAGAAAGAAAAGAAGTTTCCGAGCAAATAAAGGGATTTATCACTGGGATTCTTCCGTTGTATATCGTTCGCGAGGAACTTAAAAATATAAGCAGGCAAATGGAGCTTGAGCAGCAGTTTGATGTATATGAGTATTTTTCTTCGATTGTAACTCCATCTCATCTAGGTGAAATTCTAAGCAAGCTTAATCTTAAGAGTGAGTCAGAGAAAGAAGAGTATGGAAGTCTATTGCTGGAGCATTTATTAAAGCTAATTAAGCCTGAAGGGATTAAACTAATCCATCGTGCTTCTTTTAATCAAAGAAGTGAAGTCCAATCTATAATAAACTTGATAGACCAATTGAATCCAGATCAAATACTGAGTTGGTTCTCACGGAGCAATGATCTTCTTATACAAATTCAAGAACTCAGAAAAAAACTTGAAGTAAATGACACGAATTCCGAATTTCAGGAGATAACAAAACAAATTCAAAACCTTACCGAAGAAGTGGCTGCTGCCAGTTTGAAAATTGAAAAACTAAAATCGGAATTGGAGACTTTAGATCAGGATCTTATTGAAAAACAAAAGGAACGTAATCAGCTTGAACAAAAAATGTCTGTCTTCAACAAAAATCAAACGACTTTGAAAAATATCGAAAAGATTAAAAAAGTGAGTCAGGAATTTATTAAAATTGAACTTGAGGATAAGATTGAGCAAGTCCAATCTAATGCTTTGTTGATGTTTAGACAGTTACTACGAAAAGAAAATTATGTTGAAAGAATTGAAATAAGTCCGGTCACCTTTGAGGTTACATTGTATTCCTCTGACAATACGATCATCGACAAAAAAATGCTTTCCGCGGGCGAAAAGCAAATTTTGTTGCTCTCATTAATCTGGTCCATCGTTAAAGTATCTGGTAGAAAAATTCCATTTGTTTTTGATACGTTGCTCGGGAGACTTGATCAGAGCCATAGAAGTAAGGTGTTGACGAAGCTTATCCCAGATTGCGGCGATCAAGTTATCATCCTCTCAACCGATTCGGAAATTGATCAACAGCATTTAAAACTTGTATTGCCGTATATCTCCTCTGTCGGCACATTGGTAAATGATCCGGTGACGAAATTAGCAAAATATGAATACAACACATATTTCGATTACGTAACTGTCTAAAGGTGGCTATTATGAAATTTCAATTAAGAACATCAAAGATTGTTGAAAAAATGATTATGGAACTATTTGCTGTCACCAAGATCACACCAAATATTCTGGCAAGGATCGCTGTTGCCCTTTCGATTTCAAGAGATCCTTCCCAGCCCCAAGAAAGTTCGGATCGAAGCGGTAAAGAGTTTAACAGAGATACATTAACAGGAGAGTATGACTATATTTTCAAAGCTCTGATTGCTCAGCATGCTGGACGCGAGATCACTGATGAAGAGTATTTTCCGTCATTGTTTAATGCTCACCTAGAACGAGGAATCAGAATTTTGAGTAATGAGTATAAATATGCAAAAAACATTGAGAATTTAGTTCGGAATTTGATTACTTCAAATAAGGATGATTAAGAATGCTTTATCTTGATAACAGTGCTACGACACGTGTTCATGATGAAGTTTTTCAAGCGATGATACCTTATTTGCGAGAAGAGTATGGGAATCCGTCGAGTAAATATTACACTTTGGCTGAAAATGCAAAAAAGGCAGTTCAAGAATCGAGAGAGAAAGTAGCTTCTTTGATTGGATGCGAAGCTGATGAAGTAATTTTCACTAGTGGAGCTACGGAAAGCAATAATATGATTATTAAAGGAGTTGCTCACTATTATAGAAATAATGGAAATCATATCGTTACTTCCAAGGTGGAACATCCGTCAGTACTCGAAACATGCAAATTTCTTGAGCAAATAGGCTATAAAGTGACCTATCTTAATGTAGATCAATACGGAAGAATCATGGTAGAGGAACTTGAATCTGTAATAGAAAACGACCCTCCGATTCTTGTTAGTGTTATTTGGGGCAATAACGAATTGGGTTCGTTGAATGATATTGTGAAAATCTCAGAAATATGTGAAAAAAAGAACATTCTATTTCATACGGATGCAACACAAGTTGTTGGAAAAGTAAAGTTTAAGTTGTCGGAAATACCTGGGATCCGATTTCTTTCATTTTCTGGGCACAAAATTCATGGGCCAAAGGGTATAGGTGTAGCAATAATAAAAAAAGATAAAAACGGAATAAGAACAAAAATAACGCCGATTCTTCATGGAGGGGGGCAAGAATTTGAGTATCGAAGTGGTACACTAGCTGTTCACAATATTGTTGGACTTGGGAAGGCTGCGGAAATAGCGGACAGAGATCTTGATCGAAATATAAAGAAACTAAAAATTCTTGAGGAGAGGTGTAAAGATCTCTTAATTTCTAAGTTTGGGGATCAGATTGTATTTAATAATGACAATAAAGATAAGATCCCCGGGTTACTCAATTTTGTTTTAAAAGGAGTTAATAATCAAAGATTTATTATAAAGCATTCTGAACTTATAGCTTTGTCTACCGGTTCAGCTTGCAGTTCTACAAAGCCAAGTCATGTACTGCAAGCAATCGGAAAAACAGACAATGAAATTCGATCAACTTTAAGGATTACATTGTCGGCAGATATTGAGCTTGAAGAACTGGAAGTCATTAACAAATTATAGTAATCCCTGAATCCGTGAACTTCTATGAATCCTCCCGGAACCTTATTCCTGAAACCGGATCTTGACCGGACTATTTCCATGTTCATTACGAACCAACTGCTTCGCCCGCTGGCAGAAGGGCGCATCATGACTTGTACCACCGGTTTTGGCCATGTCGAACAGACCTGACGAACAAAGGTCTTTCGCCAGGCCATCCCATAACGGTTTCGTCTTCTTTCTCGCATCAGGCAAACGTCCGGTAGATTCGCTCCCAGCACCGGTGACCAGGGACTGTGTTTTCCGAAGCTGAAGATCAGACTCCGCGCATGTCGAACAAGCCGGACAGCCATGTAGATGATGTTTTGAATAACGGTTCGGATTCGGCGGCGCTGCACGTTGCCGCGAATCGGTGCGTCGTCTTTGCGCAGGCTTTCCTGACCGATGATGCGCAGCAGATTGTAGGCAAACACGCCTGCATGCAGTACGAGATTATTCGTTGCAAACTTCCCGGCCGGCAACCGCTCCAGATCGAGATCCGTCTTGATTTCGCTGTGAAACTGTTCGCTGGTGGCGTGATCCCGGTATAACTCGATGACCCGCCACGGTCCGCAGCGAAGCGACGTCCAGTACACGTTCACTTCAATCTCCGGAACGAGCAACATTTGCCCATCCCGATCAATGGTTCGCTCAATCACGTGGAAGACTTGCCGGAGCGGTCGGTCAAATCCTTTTTCCGTAAACTCGATGAAACCGACATACTCCTTCTTGCCTTCACGCTGCTGGCAGCAAATGCCCGAGGATTCGGCGATGCGCAGCCACAGCTCTTTCGGTTCCTTGCGGAGGTTGGCTTTAATGATGTAGTCCACTTGTTCACGGTGACATACGCGCAAATTGTCAAGGCTGTCGTTTCCCGCGTCCATGCGGACGAGAATCGGCAGATCCGTCACGCGCCGCGCATACGCGATGCTCCGGGTTAAAAAAGCAGCCGTCCCGTTCTGGACATGCGTGCTGCCTTCCCGCAGTTCGACGTTGACGCCGTAACCCTCCTGGCCCAGGTAAGCAAATATGGGCGCGTAGCCGTCGAAACCTTTGTAGGTGCGGCAGACGCCTTCTTTTCGGGTGCCGGA
>SPLK01000401.1_pt1 | contig 12901 bp, 11 predicted proteins | sample 2456111 | NCBI WGS metagenome assembly SPLK01 (sample SAMN11156906, study PRJNA527647) | hot springs metagenome | biome: Geothermal region; feature: Hot spring; material: tree branch in hot spring; isolation source: hot spring sediment rich in lignocellulosic material ... | reverse complement strand
CACCTGGTAGACCTCAATGGGGGGAAGCTCCACCCCCGCAAGCTGGAGGGCCCGGAGCCGCTTCCAGCGCTCCAGGGTGTGGGGGGTCTTGGGGAGGAAGCGACGGTCAAAGTCCTCGTACCGGTCCACCGAACCCACGATGCGGTCCACCTCGATGGTCCTAAGCCCCAGGTGGTGCTCCCCTTGGGGGCGGAGGGCTAAGGCCTGGTGGAAGGGCAGGAGGGTGTTGGGCTCCCCTCTAAGGCGATGGAGGAGCTCGTGGAGCTTGGCCCTGAACTCCAGCCTTTCCTTTTCCGCTTCCGCCTGCCAGGTCCCCATGGGTTTGGAAGCGCTACCAACGCGCCCATCCCCAGGGTAGCACGCCCCGGTCAGAAGAAGGTGAGGGCTGGACAAAACCCCCTCGCGGCCGTTAGATGGAGGCGTGAGCGTGAACCTGAAGGCTCGGATTGAGGAGGAGATCGCCCGGCTTAAGGCGGAGGGGCTCTACATCCGGCCCCGGGTCCTCGAGGCCCCCCAGGAGCCCGTGACCCGGGTGGAGGGGCGGGAGGTGGTGAACCTGGCCTCCAACAACTACCTGGGCTTCGCCAACCACCCCTACCTCAAGGAGAAGGCCCGCCAGTACCTGGAGCGCTGGGGGGCGGGGAGCGGGGCGGTCAGGACCATCGCCGGCACCTTCCCCTACCACCTGGAGCTGGAGGAGGCCCTGGCCCGCTTCAAGGGCACGGAGACCGCCCTGGTCTTCCAGTCCGGCTTCACCGCCAACCAGGGGGTGCTGGGGGCGCTTCTCAAGGAGGGGGACCTGGTCTTCTCCGACGAGCTCAACCACGCCTCCATCATCGACGGCCTCAGGCTCACCAAGGCCACCCGCCTGGTCTACCGCCACGCGGACGTGGAGCACCTGGAGGAGCTCCTCAAGGCCCACGACACCGACGGCCTTAAGCTCATCGTCACCGACGGGGTCTTCTCCATGGACGGGGACATCGCCCCCCTGGACCGGATCGTCCCCCTGGCCAAGCGCTACGGGGCGGTGGTCTACGTGGACGACGCCCACGGGAGCGGGGTCCTGGGGGCTCGGGGGGAGGGCACGGTCCACCACTTCGGCTTCCACGAGGACCCCGACGTGATCCAGGTGGCCACCCTTTCCAAGGCCTGGGCGGTCATCGGGGGGTACGCGGCCGGGGCCTTGGAGCTGAAAGAGCTTCTCCTGAACAAGGCCCGGCCCCTCCTCTTCTCCACCACCCACCCCCCGGCGGTGGTGGGGGCCCTCCTGGGGGCCTTGGAGCTGGTGCAGAAGGAGCCGGAAAGGATCGGGCGGCTCTGGGAAAACACCCGCTACTTCAAGGCCGAGCTCGCCCGCCTGGGCTTTGACACCATGGGGAGCCAAACCCCCATCACCCCGGTGCTCTTCGGGGAGGCAAGGGCGGCCTTTGAAGCGAGCCGCCTGCTCCTGGAGGAGGGGGTCTTCGCGGTGGGCATCGGCTTCCCCACCGTGCCCCGGGGGAAGGCCAGGATCCGCAACATCGTCACCGCCGCCCACACCAAGGAGATGCTGGACAAGGCCCTTTCGGCCTACGAGAAGGTGGGGCGGAAGCTGGGCGTGATATGAGGCGGGCCCGGGGCCAGGTGCCCACCCCGCCGGAGCTCGTAGCCCGGATGGTGGCCCTCGCCCGCCCCTGGGCGGGGGGCCTAAGGGTGCTGGAGCCGGGGTGCGGGCGCTGCCCCTTCCTCAGGGCCTTCCGGGAAGCCTACGGGGAGGGCTTCCGCTTCGTGGGGGTGGAGCGCTTCCCCGAGGCCCTGGACCCTCCCCCCTTCGCCGAGGTCCACCTGGCGGACTTCCTGGGCTTCCAGGGGGGGCCTTTTGACCTCATCCTGGCCAACCCCCCCTACGGGGCCCCCGGGGCGGGCATCGGCCTGGGGGAGGCGGAGCGCCGGGCCTACCGGAAGCGCTTCGCCACCTGGTACGGGCGCTACAACCTCTACGGGGCCTTTCTGGAACAGGGGGTCAGGCTCCTCGCCCCCGGGGGGGTCCTGGTCTACGTGGTGCCCGCGGGCTGGATGGTCCTGGACGAGTTCCGTCGCCTGCGCCGCTTCCTCGCCCTGGAAGGGGGTTTGGAGGTGTTTTACCTGGGCCGGGCCTTCCCGGGGCTCAAGGTGCGGGCCACGGTGGTGCGCTTCACCAAGGGGGGGAGGGGCTTAAAGCTCTACCAGGGGTTTGAGGAGGAGCTTTGGGTGGACCCCGACTGGCAGGGGGGGATGGTGCGCTTTCCCCATCCAAAGGCCCTGGCCCTGGAACGGGAAGGCGTGCCCCTGGGCGAGCTCTTTGAAATCCGCTTCGCCGCCAGGAGCCCCGAGCTCAAGCGCCACCCCCTTACCCGTACCGCGCCGGGGCCGGGCCTGGTCCCGGTCCTCACCGGCCGCAACCTCAAGCCGGGGCACATCGACTACGAAACCCCCTATTCCGGCCTCTTCTTCCCCAAGGAAAGGGCGGGCCTCCTCAAGCCCTTCTACGCCCGCCCCCACCTGGTGGTGGGCCACACCCGCCACGGCAAGGTGGTGGCGGCCTTTGACGAAAGGGCCTACCCCTGGCGGGAGGAGTTCCACCTCCTGCCCAAAGGGACCCCCCTTCCCGAAAGGCGGATGGCGGCCTTAGTGGAGTACCTGAACGGCCCAGAGGTCCAGGGGTACTACCAGGGGCTCTACCGGGACGCGGTGCCCCACCTCACCCGGAGCATGCTGGAAAGGCTTCCCCTCCCCCGGGACCTCCTCTTGCTTCGCAAATCCGTTTGCCCTAACGGGCAAAGCGACTAGCGGCCCGTGAAGTAGGCCCTCAAGCCCAGCCCCAGGGCGAAGAGGAGGCCCAGGGCCACGTAGACCTCGGGGCGCTTGGGGGGCTCCCTTAGGCCCCGGTGGAACCACCCCCCGGGCTCGAGGCCCCCCAGGTAGTGGAGCCCGGTGGCGAGGAGGAGGCCGTAGAGGAGGTGGAGCCCCTCCTTGGGCCTGAGCCCCAGGAAGAAGAGCCAAAACCCCAGGAGGACCTGGAGGATGGCCACCCAGGCCAAGGCCCGCACCCCCCGGTAGACCCAAGGGGCGAGGGGGCGGAAGAAGCCGGGAAGGGCAGCCAGGGCCAGTAGGGGAAGGCCCAAAAGGAGGAGAAGGCCCAAAACCCCGTGGAGGACCACGCCCCACACCATGCCCCCAGGATAAGGGGGATTAAACGGAATGAAATCATAAAACTCCACAGCCTCTGGGGGTTCAGCCCCGTATGGAAGGCACTTGTGCTAGAATGGGGGTGTGAGCTACGACGCTTCGGCCATCAAGGTGCTCAAAGGCTTGGAAGGGGTGCGCCACCGCCCGGCCATGTACATCGGGGGCACGGGGGTGGAGGGGTACCACCATCTCTTCAAAGAAATCCTGGACAACGCCGTGGACGAGGCCCTGGCGGGCTACGCCACGGAGATCTGGGTCACGCTGAACCCGGACTTCTCCCTCACCGTGGAGGACAACGGCCGGGGCATCCCCGTGGACCTCATGCCCGAGGAGGGGAAGCCCGCGGTGGAGGTCATCTACACCACCCTGCACTCGGGGGGCAAGTTTGAGGCCGGGGCCTACAAGGTCTCCGGGGGGCTCCACGGGGTGGGGGCCAGCGTGGTGAACGCCCTCTCCGAGTGGACCGTGGTGGAGGTCTTCCGCGAGGGCAAGCACCACCGCATCGCCTTCAGCCGGGGGGAGGTGACGGAACCCCTGAAGGTGGTGGGGGAGGCCAAGGGGAAGCGGGGCACCCGGGTCACCTTCAAACCAGACCCGGAGATCTTCGGGGAGCTCCGCTTTGACCCCAGCAAGATCCGCGCCCGCCTCCGGGAGGTGAGCTACCTGGTGGCCGGGCTCAAGCTCCACTTCCGCGACCTGGTCCACGGCCGGGAGGAGACCTTCTTTGACAAGGGGGGGGTGGCCTCCTTCGCCAAGGCCTTGGCGGAGGGGGAGGTCCTCCTCCACGAGAAGCCCCTCTTCCTCCGGGGCGGGGAGGGCGAGGTGGAGGTGGAGGTGGGCCTGGTCTACACCCAGGGCTACACCACGGAGATCCTCACCTACGCCAACATGATCCCCACCCGGGACGGGGGCACCCACCTCACGGGCTTTAAGAAGGCCTACACCCGCGCCCTGGGCCAGTACGCCAAGCGGGCGGGGCTCAACAAGGACAAGGGCCCCCAGCCCACGGGGGACGACCTCCTGGAGGGGGTCTACGCGGTGGTGAGCGTGAAGCTCCCCCAGCCCCAGTTTGAGGGCCAGACCAAGGGGAAGCTCCTAAACCCCGAGGCGGAGACCGCCACGGGCCAGGTGGTCTACGAAAAGCTCATGGAGGCCCTGGAGGAAAACCCCCGCCTGGCCCGGCTGGTCTACGAGAAGGCCCTGAGGGCGGCCCAGGCCCGGGAGGCGGCGCGGAAGGCCAGGGAGCTCGTGCGGCGGCAGAACCCCCTGGAGTCCGACGACCTCCCCGGGAAGCTCGCGGACTGCCAGACGGAAAACCCTGAGGAGGCGGAGCTTTTCATCGTGGAGGGGGACTCCGCCGGGGGGAGCGCCAAGCAGGGGCGGGACCGGCGCTTCCAGGCCATCCTCCCCTTGCGGGGAAAGATCCTGAACGTGGAGAAGGCGGGGCTTTCCAAGGCCCTGAAGAACGCCGAGGTGCGGGCCATGGTGGCGGCCATCGGGGCGGGGATCATGGGCACGGGGGACGAGGCCCACTTTGACCTGGAAGGCCTTCGGTACCACAAGATCATCATCATGACCGACGCGGACGTGGACGGAAGCCACATCCGCACCCTGCTCCTCACCTTCTTCTACCGCTACATGCGCCCCCTTATTGAAGGGGGCTACGTCTACATCGCCCAGCCCCCCCTCTACCGGCTCCAGGTGGGGAAGAAGGTGGAGTACCTTTACTCCGAGGAAGAACTCCAGGCCCGCCTAAAGGAGCTCGAGGGGAAGAGCTACGAGGTCCAGCGCTTCAAGGGCCTGGGGGAGATGAACCCCGAGCAGCTTTGGGAGACCACCATGAACCCCGAGAAGCGGGTGCTGAAGCGGGTGGAGCTTAAGGATGCCCTCGAGGCCAGCGAGCTCTTTGAAAGGCTCATGGGCGAGAAGGTGGCCCCCAGGCGGGAGTTCATTGAGGAGCACGCCCGCTACGCGGAGCTGGACATCTAAACCACCCCACCGCGGCCTAGGCCGCGGTGGGGGCCCCGGATAAACCCATGGATTGGATCCAGGAAGGGGTGGAACGGCTCAGACACCACCCCCGCCTCCTCCTGAAAGCCCCCCCGGGGGCGGGGAAGTCCACCCTCTTCCCCTTGGCCCTCCTGAAGGCCTTCCCCGGCAAGGTCCTCCTCTCCGAGCCCCGGCGGCTTGCCGCCCGGGCGGTGGCCTTCCGGCTTGCGGAAAACCTGGGGGAGCCTTTGGGGGAGACCGTGGGCTACAGGGTGCGCCTCGAGGGCAAGGAAGGCCCCAAGACCCGCCTCCTGGTCCTCACCGAGGGCCTCCTCCTCCAGGCCCTCCTCAAGGACCCCACCCTGGAAGGGGTTTCCGCCGTCCTCCTGGACGAGGCCCACGAACGGCACCTGGAGACGGACCTGGCCTTAGGCCTCCTCCTTAAGGTCCAGGCCCTTCTCCGGCCCGACCTGCGCCTTGTCGTCCTCTCTGCCACCCCGGACGAGGCCCTCGTGGAGCGGATGGGCCAGGTGCTGGAGGTGGCGGAAAGGCCCTACCCCGTGGAGGTCCACCACCTGGAGCGCCCGGAGGGGCCCCTGGAGGCCCTGGCGGCCCGCTACGCCCGGAAGGCCTTCCTGGAGGGGGAGGGGAGCGTGTTGGTCTTCCTCCCCGGCAAGGGGGAGATCGCCCGCACCCAAAGGCTCCTAGCGGACCTCCCCGCCTACCCCCTCCACGGGGGGCTTCCCCTCGCGGAGCAGGCCGCCCTCCTCCGCCCAGGGCCCAGGCGGATCGTCCTGGCCACGGACGTGGCCGAGACCAGCCTCACCCTCCCGGGGGTGCGGCGGGTGGTGGACACGGGGCTGGCCAAACGCCCCCGCTTTGACCCAAGGACGGGCCTAAGCCGCCTCGAGGTGGTCCCCATCCCCGAGGAGTCCGCCCTTCAGCGGGCGGGGCGCGCGGGAAGGGAGGGGCCGGGGAAGGTCTTCCGCCTCTACCCCAAAGGGGCCTTCCCCCCCAAGCGGCCGGAGATCCTGGAGGCGGACCTGGCCCAGGCCCTCCTCCTCGCCTTAGGGCTTGGGGAGCGGTTGGAAGACCTCCCCCTCCCCACCCCGCCCCCCAGGGGGGCCCTGGAGGCGGCCTGGGGGCTCCTTCGGCTCCTCGGGGCGGTGGAGGGGGAGGCCCTCACGCCCCTGGGCCAAGCCCTCCTCGCCCTCCCCACCCACCCCCGGCTTGGGCGGATGGTGCTGGCCGCGCGGGAGCTCGGCCTCCTCCCCCTGGCGGCGGACCTCCTGGCCCTTTTGGAGGAGCGGGACCCCTTGGAGGGGGAGCCCGACCTCATGCCCCGCCTGGAAGGCCTCCTCCGGGCGAGGCGGGGGGAAGGGGGGCTTTTCCAGGCCCTAGAACGGGTCTCCGCCCTCTGGCGGAGGCGGCTCCACACCCCGCCCTTAAAGGCCCTCCCCCACCCCGAGGAGGTGGGGCGGCTCCTCCTTTACGCCTACCCCGACCGGGTAGGGGAACGGACCGCCCCGGGCCGGTACCGGCTCGCAAGCGGCCGGGCGGTGCGCCTCGAGGGGGACGGCCCCCCCTACCTGGTGGCCCCGGCGGCGGACCTGGTGGGGCGGGAGGGCCGGGTCCTCCTCATGGCCCCCCTGGCCCGGGAGGACCTCCTCCCCTTAGCCCGGGAGGAGATCCGGCGGGGGTGGGAGGGGGGGCGGTGGGTGGGCTTCCGGGAGCGGCGGCTTGGGGCCTTGGTCCTGGAAAGGACCCCCATGGACCCCGGCCCCCCCACGGAGGAGGCCCTAAAGGAGGCCCTGAAGGGGGGGCTTCCTTGGGGGGAAGCGGAGGGGCTTCGGGCGCGGGTGGCCTTCCTAAGGGCCCAGGGGGTGGATCTCCCGGACCTCTCCCCCGAGGCCCTTCTCCAAGACCTCTCCTGGCTCCTCCCCTACGCGGCAGGGGTGCGGAGGAAGGAAGAACTGGAGGCCCTCCCCTGGAAAGCCCTCCTTTTGGGGCTACTGGGGGAAAAGGCGGCCCTTTTAGAGCGGCTTGCCCCCGAAACCCTTACCCTCCCCTCGGGGCGGAGGAAGCGCCTCCTCTACCGGGAGGAAGGCCCCCTGCTCCGCCTCACCATCCAGGAGGCCTTGGGGCTCAAGGAGACCCCTAAGGTTTTGGAGGGGCGGGTGCCCGTGACCGTAGAGCTCCTCTCCCCCGCAGGAAGGCCCGTGCAGGTGACGCAGGACCTGAAGGGGTTTTGGGAGAGAACCTACCCTACCTTGCGCAAAGAGTTCATGCGCCGCTACCCCAAGCACCCCTGGCCGGAAAACCCCTAAAAGAGCTCCGCCCTCACCCCAAGCCCCCGGGCCCTTTCCACCCAGAGGGGGTTGTCGTCCAGGTACAAGGCCTCCTTGGGGGAAAGGCCCAGGCCCTCCAACGCCAGGCGCAGAGCGGCGAGCTTGTCCGGGTGGAAGAAGGCGGAAAGGCCCTCCGGGGGCGGCAGGTCCGAGACCAGGTGGAAGGGCTCGGGAAAGGGGTGCCCCCGGATCCGAAAGGCCTTGGGGTAGAGGCGGGAGGCCCCAGGGAAAAGGGCCTCCAGGACAAAAGGCCCCTCCTCCTTCAGGCGGGGAAGGAGGGCGTAAAAGGCCTCGGAAAGGTAGAAGAGGGGTTCCCCGCTGGCCTCGGAGAGGAGGCGGAGGAGGTGGGGCTCCACCGGCTCGCAGTAGACCCCGGAAAGGTCCAGGAGGTAGACCACTTCCCAAGCCTACCAGGAGCGGCTTATACTCGGTGCAAAGGAGGAAGCCATGCAGCTTTTCGGGGAAGCGTGGGCCCAGGCCTACTGCCAGAAGCTGAACGAGAGCGAGGCCTACCAGAAGGCGGCCAGCACCTGGGAGGGGTCCCTGGCCCTGGCGGTGCGCCCGGACCCCCAGGCGGGGTTTCCCCAGGGGGTGGCCGTGGTCCTGGACCTCTGGCACGGGGCCTGCCGGGGGGTGAGGGTGGTGGAGGGGGAGGCGGAGGCGGACTTCGTCATCGAGGCCGACCTGGCCACCTGGCAGGAGGTGCTGGAGGGGCGCCTCGAGCCCCTCACCGCCCTCATGCGGGGACTTTTGGAGCTCAAGCGGGGCTCCATCGCCGCCCTGGCCCCCTACGCCCAGGCCGCGCAGGAGCTGGTCCGGGTGGCCCGGGAGGTGGCATGAAGGCCGTGGTCTACCAGGGCCCCTTCCAGGTGGCGGTGGAGGAGGTGGAGGAGCCCCGCCTCCAGGAGGACACCGACGCCATCGTGGAGGTGGAGCTGGCCGCCATCTGCGGCTCGGACCTGCACATCTACCACGGCAAGATCGCGGGGGTCCTGCCGGGCACGGTCCTGGGGCACGAGTTCGTGGGGCGGATCGTGGAAAAAGGCCCCCTGGTCCCCTTCGCCCTGGGGGAGCGGGTGGTGGGGAGCTTCCAGGTGGCCTGCGGGGACTGCCCGGCCTGCCGCCGGGGGCAGTTCTTCGCCTGCCTGAGGGGAGGGGTCTACGGCTTCGGCCTGGCCCTGGGCAACCTCCCGGGGGCCCAGGCGGAGCGGGTGCGGGTGCCCTTCGCCCGCACCAGCCTCTTCCCCATCGGGGACCTCCCCGCGGAGGAGGCCATCCTGGCGGGGGACATCCTCACCACCGCCTACGGGGGGGTGCGGCCCTTCCTCACCCCGGGGATGAGCGTGGCCGTGGTGGGCTCGGGGCCGGTGGGGCTTTTGGCCCAGGCGGTGGCCCACGCCCTGGGGGCGGGGATGGTCTTCGCCATAGATCCGGAAGAAACCCGCCTGGAAAAGGCCAGGGCCCTGGGGAGCCTCCCCCTGAACCCCAAGGCCCAGGACCCCATCGCCCAGGTGCGCCGGGCCACGGAGGGGCTCGGGGCGGAGCTGGTGGTGGAGGCCGTGGGGGGGGATGGGGAGGCCCTAAAGACCGCCTTGAAGCTGGCCGCCCCCGGGGGGGTGGTCTCCAGCCTGGGGGTGCCCACCGCGGAAAAGCTGGACTACCCCTGGCTTGCCGCCTTCAGCCGGGGCCTCACCCTAAGGAGCGCCCTGGCCAACGTGCCCCGGTACATCGGGGAGGTCCTGGCCCTCCAGCGGGTGGGGCGGCTCAAGGGGAGCTTCGTCTTCAGCCACCGCCTGCCCCTCTCCGAGGCCCCGGAGGGGTACCGGCTCTTCCACGAGCGGCAGGCCACCAAGGTGGCCCTGGTACCCTGAGCACCCCCAAAACCCCATCAGACCCTGGGGCCTTCCCCACGGAGCCGGTTCTTTCCAGGCTTGACTTCTTCATTATACCGCCCTTTGCCCGTATGTAAAGTGCTATGCAGCAAAAGCCTTGGGCAAGGGGCTTGGGCGGGGTGGGTTGGGGGTTTTTGGTATCCAATCTGGGGAAATCGTGAGCCCCTTTCCCCTCGGCCCCCCTCCCCGCCCTTAGCCTGGGGAAAAGGAGGTGCGCCATGCGCTACCTGGTGGTGGCCCACCGCACGGCCAAAAGCCCGGCCCTGGCGGCCAAGCTCCGGGAGATCCTGGAGAAGGACCCCGAGGCCCGCTTTGTCCTCCTGGTGCCCGCGAGGCCTCCTTCAGGCTGGGTGTACGACGAAGGGGAGGTGCGCCGGCGGGCGGAGGAAGAGGCCAGGGCGGCAAAGGAGGCCCTTAAGGCCCAGGGGATCCCCATAGAGGAGGCCAAGGCGGGGGACATCTCCCCCCTTTTGGCCCTGGAGGAGGAGCTTGCCGCCCACCCCGGGGCCTACCAGGCCATCGTGCTCTCCACCCTGCCCCCGGGGCTTTCCCGCTGGCTCCGGCTGGACGTGCACACCCAGGCCGAACGCTTTGGCCTCCCCGTGATCCACGTCATGGCCCCCGCTTAAGCGCCCCCAAAAGGCTCGGGGCCCGGCCGATCTTCCCCCCTAGGGCCGGAGGCCCTTAGCCTTTCTCATCCTGGGTCCGTATACTTGGCCTGGTGCTGGGGCGCTACCTCCTTAAGGAAGTCCTCCTGCCCTACCTGGTGGGGGTCTTCCTCTTCGTGGCCCTCCTCACCCTGGACCTCCTTTCCAGCCTCTCCGGCTTCCTCCTGGCCCGGGGGGTGGGGGTGCGGGAGATCGCCCTCCTCGTCCTCTACCGCCTGCCCTGGACCTTAAGCCTGGCCCTGCCCCTGGCCCTGGTCTTCGCCCTCCTCATAGGCCTGGCCCGCCTCATCCGCTCCTCCGAGCTCAAAGCGGCCTACGCGGGGGGGGTGCCCCCCTTGGCCCTCCTCAAGCCCCTATTGGGCCTGGCCCTTCTGGTGAGCCTGGCGAACCTCTACAACCTGGCCGAGGTCCGGCCCAGGGCCCTTTCCGCCTACGATGCCCTCCTGGGCCGCCTCCTCTACGGGGAAGGGGGGGCGGTGGCGGTGCTCCGGAAGCAGGTCTACGCCCCCCCTGGCCTTGGGGTCTACTACGCGGAGGAGGTCTGGCCGGGGGAGAGGGCGAACCGGCTCTTGGGGGTGCGGGTGGTGGACGAAGAGGGGCGGATCTACAGCGCCGAGGAGGGGGTCTGGGACGAAAGGGGGTGGCGCCTTAAGGGCTACGTGCTGGAGGGGGGGAAGCCCAAGCCCTTCTTTGGGGTCCTCCCCTTCCCCACCCACTTCCAGCCCAAGGAGAGCCTAGGCTCCCGCGACCCCTACGACACCAGCACCTTAAGGGAGCTCCTGGCCCGGGCAGAGGTGGAATCCGGGGCCCGGTTCGCCCTCTACCGCCGCCTTTCGGACGCCCTGGGGGGCCTCTTCCTGGGGCTCGTGGCCGCGGGCCTCGGCCTCTCCCTGCGGGAGGCCGCCTGGGCGGTGCTCGGGGTGGTCCTCCTCATCTTCGGCTACTACGTCTTCTGGACCCTTACCGCCCAGCTCGCCCGCTACGACGTGAACCCCCTCCTGGCCTTCCTGCCCAACCTGGCCTATGGGGCCCTAGGGGCCTTCCTCCTCTGGAGGCTCAGGTGAAGACCCTGGACCGCTACCTCCTCCGGGAAGTCCTCCCCCCCTTCCTAGGGGGCCTTTCCGCCATCGTCCTCCTCTTCCTGGCGGGGGCGGTGTACGAGGTCCTGGCCCCCCTGGTGGCCAAGGGGGCGGACCCCAAGGCGGTCCTCCTCTACCTGGCCTACCGCACCCCCGAGGCCCTGGTGCGGGGGGCGCCGGTGGCCTACCTCTTCGCCCTTTTGCTCCTCCTCTTCCGCCTGGCGGAGGACGGGGAGCTCAAGGCCCTCCTGGCCCTGGGGGTGCCCCGGGGGCGGGTCCTCCTCCCCTTCCTAGGGTTTGGGCTCGTCCTGGCCCTCCTAGGCTTCGCCTTAGGGGAAAGCCTGGTGCCGAGGGCCCTGGCGGAGGGGCAGGACCTCTTGAGGCGCACGGTGCTGGAACGCCCCCGGGCCCTCCTCACCCCGGGGGCCACCTTCCAGGACGCCCGGGGGCGGGTGGTCTACGTGGGGAAGGTGGGGGAAGGGATCGGGGCCCTTAGGGTCCTCTCCGCAGGGGAGGTCCTTCTAGCGGAACGGGGGCGGCTTCGGGCGGGGGTTTTGGAGGTGGAGGAGGGCCTGAGGGTCACCTACGAGGGGGCGAGGCCCAGGACCCTGGCCCGCTTCCAAAAGGGGGAGCTCGTCCTCAAGGACCTCACCTTCGACCCCTGGCCCAACCCCGCAAACCGCATGCCCCTCCCCGAGCTTAGGAAGGAGGTGGAGCGCCTTAGGGCCCTGGGGCTTAGAGTGGGCCTCGAGGCCACCACCTATTACCGCCGCTACGCCGAGCCCTTCGCCAGCCCCGTCTTCGCCCTCTTCGCCGTGGGGCTCGCCTTCTTCCTCCTCTCGGGCTCCCGGAGCCTGGGGTTCGTGGGGGTGGCGGTCCTCACCTTCCTCTACTACGCCACCTGGAGCGTGGCCCGCATCATGGGGGAGCAGAACGCCCTAAGCCCCGTTCTCGCCGCCTGGGGGCCGAACCTCCTCTTCGGCCTCCTGGGGCTACTCCTCTTCCTGGGGGGTAAGCGGTGAGGGCCCTCCTCCTCCTCCTCTTCCTCCTCTACCCCGCCTTGGCCCAGGAGGGGCGGGTGCTGAAGGTGCTGGAGGCGGAGAGGCTGGAGCTAAGAGCGGAGGGGGAAGAGGAGGTCTACGTCCTGGTGGGGAACCCCGTGCGCCTGGAGCGGGAGGGAGAGGCGATTGAGGCCAAGCGGGTGGTCTACAACCGCACCCGGCGGAAGCTTTACCTGATGGAGGGGGTGCGTTACCGGGACCGGGAGGGGCGGACCATAGAGGCGGAGGAGCTCCAGCTGGACCTAGGGGACGAGTCCTTTGACGCCCTGGAGGTGCGCATAGAGGCCCGGGGCCTCCTCCTCACGGGGCCCCTCTGCCAGCGGGCCGCGGGGGCCATCCTCCTCCAGGAGGGGTACGCCACCCCCTGCGCGGGGTGCGGCCAAGCGGTGCCGGACTACGCCTTCCGGGCGGAGGAGGTGGTCCTCTACCCGGGGGACCGGGTGGTGGCCCGAAAGGTGACCCTCCTTTGGCAGGAAAACCCCATCCTGGAACTGCCCGTCCTCCTCCTCTTCCTCTCGGAAAGGAGCCCCCGGCTGGAGGTGGGGCAGGACGAGGGGGGGGTTTACCTGAAGGCTGCCCTTCCTTACGCGAGCGAGCTGGGCCTGGGCTTCACCCTCCTCCAGTACTACCAGGGCCGGGGCTATGGGTTCGGGCTGG
>SPLK01000400.1_pt1 | contig 12910 bp, 10 predicted proteins | sample 2456111 | NCBI WGS metagenome assembly SPLK01 (sample SAMN11156906, study PRJNA527647) | hot springs metagenome | biome: Geothermal region; feature: Hot spring; material: tree branch in hot spring; isolation source: hot spring sediment rich in lignocellulosic material ... | reverse complement strand
CGGCGAGCCCGCAGGCGGCTCCCCGCCCGCCAACGCCACGCCACCAGACCCGCCAGGCCGGCCAGCCCCGCAGCGAGGCCGGCCCAGGCCCACCAGGGCCACGCCGCGCCGGCTGGGCCCGGCCGCATCCGCACCGCCAGCAGCACCGGCTCGCCCGCCGGCAACCCTTGTCGCACGAACCCCCGGTAGGTCTCGCCCTCCAGCTGGACCGAGCCCGTCTCCTGCGCGCCTGCCACCGATGTCTCGAGGTCGGCGTGCATCATCAAGAAGAGGGCCTCCACCGCGAACGGGCGGCTCAGGGCCCAAGGATGCGGCAGGGAGGCCACCGGCACCCGGTAGGCCACCGCCACGGTGGCCGACGGGCCGCCCTCGGCCGTCTCGGCGGCGTCCCAGGCGACCTCGCCCTGCACGTGGTCGGGGCCGGCCTGGACCGTCCCCTCCCGGAAGCCGGCCAGCACGCGCAGCCCCTCGTACCCCGGCGGCAGCGGCACCGAGAAGCGCCCCGATCCGGCTTGGAGCGACGCCGGGTGCAGCCGCAGGACGTCGAGCACCTCCAGGGTGTCCGAGGGCAAGCCACCCGGCGTGACGACCAGGTGCTCCAGCGAGACGGTGACGTCGGGCTCCCCCGACCCCGGGCCCGACGGCCCGGCCGCGGCCAAGCCGCCGGGCGCGAGCAGGATCGCGACCACAATCACGATGGCCCGCAGACGCCCTGGCATGCTTTCCCCGTCACCCTTCACAGCTTGGAGACGTCCACCTCGTACCGGGAGGGGCACTGTACCATCAGCGTGCTGGCCTCCACCGCACGCCCGTCGGGGCTCAGGCGCCCCTCCACGATGACCGTGCGGCCGTCCTCCAGCCCGTCGGGGCGGGTGCCCTGATAACGCACCTGCAGGGATCTCGTCGGATCGGACTCGTCGTGGATGGCGAAGGAGAGCGCCAGGCGCGCCATCTCCCACTCGATGGAGCCGCCCTGCACCACGCCCTGGACGCGCACCGGGCGCCCTTGCATGGCGGCCGCCTGCGCCTGGGCCTCGGGGATGGTCAGGTAGTAGGCCCCTGCGGCATCGATGGCCATCAGGATCGAGTAGCCGAGCGCGGCCGCGACGGCGACACCGGCCAGCCCCACCCAAACCCTGCGACGCACCTCTGGCTCATGCTCCCCCGTGCCGGCGCGTCCCGTCGGGGGCCGCGCCTTCGTCCTCCCCATTATAGGGGGGGCCGCGGGGGCACGGCAACGAAACCGCCGTGCGCCCTGCATACATTCGCGCAACCCCTGGCAGGCGAGGCGGCGATGGCCTATAATGTGAACACCAGCCACCTCGGCTGGTGCCTCGTCTGCGGGCCATCTCGGGTTCGCCTGCCTCGAACCTTACAAGAGAAAGCCCGACGCCAGCGATCGCCTCATCGGCTTCACCGAGTCGCGCGCACGAGACCCGACCGCTCTCTCGACGTGCGACTCTTTTTGCATCTTCATGCATCCCCATACAATCGCCGGCGCGCATGCCGGCGCACGGCCCTTCGAGAGACTCCGGCCTCAGGGTCGGCATCCGGACCCGGGTGCGTCGGATCCCGACAGAGGAGGGTGAGCGAGTGGTGAAGATCCTCCAGGAGCTGGAGCGATACCGTCAGCAGGAGCAGGCCCTCCATTGGGAGGGCACCTTCGCGGACTACCTCCGAATCGTCAAGGCCAGCCCGCGGGTGGCGCAATCGGCCCACGCCCGCGTCTACAACATGATCGTCTCCCATGGGGTGGAGGAGGTCAACGGCGTCAAGCGCTACCGCTTCTTCGAGCGGGAGCTCTTCGGGCTCGACCGGGCCCTGCAGCGCCTGGTCGAGGAGTACTTCCACGCCGCGGCGCGCCGCCTCGACGTGCGCAAGCGCATCCTGCTGCTGATGGGCCCTGTCAGCGGGGGCAAGTCCACCATCGTGACCATGCTCAAGCGGGGCCTCGAGGCCTACACCCGTACCGACGAGGGCGCTCTGTACGGCATCAAGGGTTGCCCCATGCACGAGGAGCCCCTCCACCTCATCCCGGCCCCCCTGCGCCCCGAGGCGGAGCGGGAGCTCGGGGTCCGCATCGAGGGTACCCTGTGCCCCCAGTGCCAGCTGATGGTGCAGGAGGAGTACGGCGGGCGCGTGGAGGAGGTGCCCGTGGAGCGGGTCGTCTTCTCCGAGGAGCGGCGGATCGGCATCGGCACCTTCACGCCGTCGGACCCCAAGAGCCAGGACATCTCCGAGCTGACCGGCAGCATCGACTTCTCCACCATCGCCCAGTACGGCTCCGAGTCCGATCCGAGGGCGTACCGGTTCGACGGGGAGCTCAACATCGCCAACCGAGGGGTGATGGAGTTCCAGGAGATGCTCAAGGTAGACCAGAAGTTCCTCTGGCACCTCTTGAGCCTCTCCCAGGAGGGCAACTTCAAGGCGGGCCGCTTCGCGCTCATCTCCGCCGACGAGGTCATCGTCGCCCACACCAACGAGGAAGAGTACCGGGCCTTCATCGCCAACAAGCGCAACGAGGCCCTCCACTCCCGCATCATCGTCATGCCCATCCCGTACAACCTCCGGGTCAGCGACGAGGTCCGCATCTACGAGAAGCTGATCCGCCAAAGCGACGTCATCCGCGACGTGCACGTGGCACCGCACGCGCTGCGGGTCGCCTCCATGTTCTCCGTGCTCTCCCGGCTCAAGGAGTCCAAGAAGCAGGGCATGGACCTGGTCAAGAAGATGAAGCTGTACGACGGCGAGGAGGTCGAGGAGTTCAAGCCCAAGGACGTGGAGGAGCTGAGGGCCGAGCACTCCAACGAGGGTATGAGCGGCGTCGACCCCCGCTACGTCATCAACCGGATCTCCAGCGCCCTCGTCACCAAGGGCACCCGCTGCATCGGCCCGTTGGATGTGCTCAGGGCGCTCAAGGAGGGGCTGGACTCCCACCCCTCCATCACCGACGAGCTGAAGGAGCGGCTGCTCTCCTTCATCGCCATTGCCCGGCGGGAGTACGACGAAACCGCCAAGAAGGAGGTGCAGAAGGCGTTCGTCTACTCCTACGAGGAGGCCGCCCGCACCCTCTTCGACAACTACCTGGACAACGTGGAGGCCTACTGTCACTGGCAGAAGCTGAAGGATCCGGTGACGGGGGAGGAGATGGAGCCTGACGAGCGCCTGATGCGCTCCATCGAGGAGCAGATCGGGGTCTCGGAGAACGCCAAGAAGGCCTTCCGTGAGGAGATCCTGATCCGCATCTCCACCTACGCGCGCCGCGGCAAGACCTTCGACTACCGCTCGCACGAGCGTCTGCGCGAGGCCATCGAGAAGAAGCTCTTCGCCGACATGAAGGACGTCGTGCGCATCACCACCAGCACCAAGACCCCCGATCCCGACCAGATCAAGAAGCTCAACGAAGTGGTGCGCCGCCTCGTCGACGAGCACGGCTACTGCGAGGTGTGCGCCAACGAACTGGTGCGCTACGCGGGCAGCTTGCTCAACCGCTGACGCCACGGCCCGCGTGGCGCCGAGGGGGAGTCCGGCGATGCGCGAAGCTGGCTTCGTCATCAGTCGGGAGGATTGGTCCTTGCATCCCAAGGGCCGGCTGGACCAAGCCCGTCACCAGCAGAAGGTGAAGGAGGCCATCCGCCGCAACCTGGCCGACCTGGTGGCGGAGGAGAGCATCATCCTCTCCGACGGCAAGAAGGTCGTCAAGGTGCCCATCCGGACGCTGGAGGAGTACCGATTCCGCTTCGACCCCGGCAAGCAGCGCCACGTCGGCCAGGGCAGCGGCGACGAGCGCCCGGGCGACGTCGTGGCCCGGGAGACCGGCGGCTCGGCCCCCGGGCGGGGGCCTGGCGCCGGCGACCAGCCCGGGATCGACTACTACGAGGCCGAGCTGTCGGTCGACGAGCTGGCCGAGATGATCTTCGAGGACCTGGGACTTCCCAATCTGCAGCAGAAGCGCAAGCCCGAGCTGGTCTCGACGGGCCACCAGTTCAACGACGTGAGGCGACACGGCGCCATGGCCAACCTCGACAAGCGCCGCACCCTGATGGAGGCGTTCCGACGCAACGCCTTGCGGGGGCGCCCCGCCTTCCATCCCATCACGCCCGAGGACCTGCGCTTCAAGACGTGGGACGAGGCCCTGGAGATGCAGGCCGCCGCTGTGGTGCTGGCGATGATGGACACGTCGGGCTCGATGGGCACCTTCGAGAAGTACATCGCACGGAGCTTCTACTTCTGGATGGTGCGGTTCCTCAGGACCCGCTACCGACAGGTGCAGATCGCCTTCATCGCCCACGACACCCGAGCCCGCGAGGTGAGCGAGCAGGAGTTCTTCACCAAGGGAGAGAGCGGCGGCACCAAGTGCTCCTCGGCCTACGAGCTGGCCCTGTCCCTCATTCGACAACGCTACCCGCCGGACCAGTACAACATCTACGCGTTCCACTTCTCCGACGGCGACAACTTCCCCTCCGACAACGCGCGCTGCCTCAAGCTGGTGCAGGAGCTGCTGGCCTGCTGCTCGGCCGTCGGCTACGGGGAGATCGTCAACAGCCGGTACGCCACCGACAGCACCCTCATGTCGGTCTACGGCAAGATCGACCATCCCCGCTTCGTCAGGGTCACCATCCGGGAGAAGTCCGACGTCTACCCGGCCCTTCGGGCCTTCTTCCGGCGCCAGGCTCCCGACCTGGCGGCGGCCGCGATGGCCGGCGAGCCAGCCGGTCCCTGGAGGTGAGGCACGATGACCGACCGGGAGCTGTTGGAGCTGGAGCGGTGGACCGAGCGCCTGGTGCGACGGGCCCGAGCCGAGGGGCTCGATTTCTACGAGATGCGCTTCGAGGTGGTGCCGGCCGACGTCCTCTACTCCGTGGGAGCCTACGGGATGCCCACCCGGTTCTCCCACTGGAGCTTCGGCAAGGCCTTCCACCGGATGAAGACGGAGTACGACTACAACCTGAGCCGTATCTACGAGCTGGTGGTCAACTCCGACCCGTGCTACGCCTTCCTGCTGGACGGCAATACCCTGGCGCAAAACAAGCTGGTGGTGGCCCACGTCCTGGCCCATAGCGACTTCTTCAAGAACAACTGGCGCTTCGCCGGCACCTCCCACTTCATGATGGACAACATGGCCGCCCACGCCGAGCGGATCGCCCGCTACGAGTTCCGCTACGGCAAGGAGGCCGTCGAGCGCCTCCTGGACGCGGCCCTCGCGCTGGCGGAGCAGGTGGACCCCCATCGGGTGGGGCCGCCCTCCGAGGCCGACGACGAGGAGCATGAGGCCCGGGCCGGCACACCTGCCCGCCCCTCCACCCCCTACGACGACCTGTGGGAGCTGGACCGGCTCCTGGGGCCGTCGCCCGAGGACCAGAACCGCACCCCCGCGACGCCGGCGGCGTCCCGACCCGGCCGCCGGCCCGTCCAGGGGAAGGCGGTCGGCTTCGCGCCCCCGGGCCGGGAGGCGGGCCGCCGGGCCGAGGGCCCGCGTGACTCCCTTCACCGGCCCGCGGGTGCCCGACGCCACCCTGTCCGGCCGGAGAAGGACCTGCTGCGCTTCATCACGCAGCACTCGGAGTACCTTGAGGCGTGGCAGCGCGACGTCCTGGCCATGGTGCGCGAGGAGGCCCTCTACTTCTGGCCCCAGATCGAGACCAAGATCATGAACGAGGGGTGGGCCACGTACTGGCACGCCGTGTTGATGCGGGACGCGGAGCTGGGCGAGGCCGAGGCGCTGGAGTTCGCGCGCATGCATGCCGGCGTCGTCCAGCCCCATCGCCTGCAGCTCAACCCCTACCTGCTCGGGTGGAAGATCTTCCAGAGCATCGAGGCGCGCTGGGAGCACCCCGGCGAGGAAGACCGCACGCGGCTCGGGCTGCCGGGAGGGCAGGGGCGGGAGAAGATCTTCGAGGTCCGCCAGCTGGAGACCGACGTGGGCTTCATCCGCAACTACCTGACCCGCAGCCTGGTCGAGGAGCTCCACCTCGTCACCCTGGTGCGCAGGGGCGACGAGTGGCAAGTGGAGAGCACCGGCTGGCAGCAGGTGCGCGACGCGCTGGCGGCCCGCCTGGCCAATGGGGGGCTCCCCGTCATCGTCGTGGAGGACGGCGACTACGACGGCAAGGGCGAGCTCTTGCTGCGCCACCAGTACGACGGCCAGGAGCTGGACCTCCACCACCTGGAGCGGACCCTGCCGTACGTCTTCGAGCTGTGGGGACGTCCCGTCCACCTGCTGACGGTGGTGGAGGGCAAGCAGACGCTCTTCAGCTACGACGGCGAGTCGCACCAGCGCACGGTGGCGTGAGCGCTCGCGGCTCTTTAGGTGGACTAACCCCTCGTTCGCAGGAGTCGGCACCGGGCGCCTTGAATCCCAGTCTTTGCCGGGGGTTGGGGAGGTGCCGCAATCGGTGAGTTGGACAGGCAGACGCGGGCGCCCGGTGCCCAGGGGCACACGAGACGAGGACGGCCTGACCACCCTTCAGCGCTACATCCTGGCCTACCTCCGCAGAGTCAACGCCTCGTATGCCCGTCCGGTGCGATCGGCCGAGCTGGCCCAGCAGTTCAACATCACCGACTCGTACGCCCGTGAGCAGACCCGTCCGCTGGTGGTCCGGGGGCTGGTGGCGGTCCGGGGCGGCCCCAAGGGAGGCTACTACCTGGCCGGCAACGTGACGGCGGTGCCCAAGACGCCGGGTCAGGGGGCCTGAGTCTCCCCCTGGCTGCCGAGCTGGGCCTCCAGCTCCGAGAGCTGGCGGCTCAGGCTTTGAATCTCTTGGCGTGCGGTCTGCAGGACGAACTGGAGCCGCCGGCGCTCCTCCTCCGTGGAGCTCTCCAGGAGCGGACGGGCCGTCCGGTAGACGTCGAGGGCGAAGTCGATGCGCCGCCGCAGCGAGGCTACGGCCTCCTCCAGGCGCTGGCGGCGGCTCTTGACGCCGTCGGCCGCCACCTTCTGATACCAGTCCGGCTCGTGCCCCCAGGGGAAGTCGACGCGCACGTAGACCTCGTCGTCCCGCCCCGCCACCAGGTCGACGAAGGCGATGGGGTGGAGGATGGCCTGCCCGTCGACGTGCCCGCGGAACGGCACGCGGGGCCAGACCCGGGAGTCCAGCGAGAGCAGCACCCCGATGCCCGCCCCCTCCAGATCCTTGACGAACTCGAGCCGATCGACGGCTCCGGCCAGGAAGCCGAAGAGGACCAGCAGCGGCCCATCCGGGCGCAGCACCATGGCGATGCGGCGCAGGGCCTCGAGCTTCGCCTGGCGGTCCACTTGCATCCCCCCGCGGGTGGTCCCACCTGCTTATTTTACCCGGTGCGAAAGGGGAGACATGTCCCTTTGCCAGTCCTGGCCACGGCCGATAATCTTATGGGCGGTCCCACCACATGGGTCGAGGCCCGAGGGGGAGAGAGGCATGGCAAGGGGCTTCCGGGTCGAGCGAGACTCCATGGGCGAGATGCAGGTGCCCGACGACGCCTACTACGGCGCTTCGACGCAGCGAGCGGTCCTCAACTTCCCCATCAGCAAGCTCCGCTTCGGACGGGGCTTCATCCAGGCCCTGGGGCTCATCAAGCAGGCCGCCGCCCAGGTCAACGAGCAGCTCGGGTTGCTGCCGCCGCGCCTGGCCAGTGCCATCGCCGAGGCAGCCGCCGAGGTGGCAGAGGGCAAGTTCGACGACCAGTTCGTGGTGGACATCTTTCAAACCGGCTCCGGCACCTCCACCAACATGAACGCCAACGAGGTCATCGCGACCCGTGCCGCCGAGATCCTGGGGGAGGCGCGGGGCTCCCGGGCGGTCCATCCCAACGACCACGTCAACATGTGCCAGTCGAGCAACGACGTCATCCCGGCGGCCATCCACGTCGCCGCGGTCCTGGCCATCACCCGCGAGCTCTTGCCGGCTCTGCGCCGGCTGGAGGGGGGCTTGCAGGCCAAGGCCCAAGAGTTCTGGCCCATCATCAAGATCGGCCGCACCCACCTACAGGACGCCACCCCTATCCGCCTGGGGCAGGAGTTCAGCGGCTACGCCAGCCAGGTACGCCACAGCATCCGGCGTATCGAAGCGGCCCTGGAGGACCTGCGGGAGCTCCCCCTGGGCGGCACGGCCGTCGGCACGGGCATCAACGCCCACCCCGAGTTCGCCGCACGGGCCATCGCCCGGCTCAGCGAGTTGGCCGGCGAGCGCTTCGTGGAGGCCGAAAACCACTTCGAGGCGCAGGCCGCCAAGGACGCCGTGGTCCAGGCCAGCGCCGCCCTGCGCAGCACGGCCGTCGCCCTCATGAAGGTGGCCAACGACATCCGCTGGCTGGGCTCGGGGCCCCGGTGCGGCATCGGCGAGCTGCTCATCCCCGCCACCCAACCCGGCTCCTCCATCATGCCGGGCAAGGTCAACCCGGTCATCGCCGAGTCGCTTATGATGATCTGCGCCCAGGTGATGGGCAACGACACCACCGTCATGATCTGCGGGCAGCACGGCAACTTCGAGCTCAACGTCATGATGCCCGTCATGGCCCACAACCTGCTGGAGTCCATCGAACTCCTGGCACGGGGTGCGGTCAACTTCCAGGAGAAGCTGGTGGCGGGTCTCCAGGCCGACCGCGAGCGCTGCGAGAGCCTGGTGGAGCAGAGCCTGGCCATGGTGACGGCGCTGGCGCCGCGCATCGGCTACGACCGGGCCGCCCAGCTGGCCAAGCGCGCCTACGAGAGCCGCCGCACCATTCGTGCCGTCGCCCTCGAGGAGGGCGTCCTGCCGGAGCAGGAGCTGGCCGCGCTGCTCGACCCGGAGAGCCAGACGCGGCCGGGGCTCGAGGCGGCCAGCGCCGGCGGCTGAGCGCAGCGGCGGCGCCTCGGGGCTGGATTGGCGCCCCGCCGGCACCACCGCCGTCGGCGGGGCGCATGCCGCGGCCGGGGGCCGGCCTCATGAAGGCGCCTGCGGGATGTCGATCTGGGCCCGCTGCAACCGGCCGCTGAAGTCGACGTAGATGCTCTTCCACTCGGTGTAGAAGTCGATGGCGGCCCGGCCCGCCTCCCGGTGTCCGTTGCCCGTCTGGCGCATGCCCCCAAACGGGAGGTGCACCTCGGAGCCGATGGTGCCGTGGTTGACGTAGACCAGCCCGGTCATCAGGTCTCGCATGGCCCTGAAGGCCCCGTTGACGTCCCGGGTGTAGATGGCACTGGAGAGCCCGTAGCGAACCCCGTTGTTGATACGGATGGCCTCCTCGAGGCTGCCCACCTCGATGACGGCGGTCACCGGCCCGAAGATCTCCTCCTGTGCCACCCGCATCTCCGGGCGCACCTCGACCAGGAGGGTGGGCGCGTAGAAGAAGCCCCTGGCGAGGGGGCCCTCGTCGACGGTGCGGCCCCCCGTGGCGACGGTGGCGCCCTCGCGACGTGCCCCCTCGACATAGCCGTGGATGCGCTCGAGGGCCTGCCGGTTGACGACCGGCCCGACGTCGGTGTCGGGGTCGAGGCCGTCGCCCAGTCGCAGCCGCCCGATGCGCTCCACCAGCTTGGTCACCAGCTGGTCCCTGATGGCCCGATGGGCCAGCACCCGGCTGGCCGCGGTGCACCGCTGGCCCGACGTGCCCAACGCGCTCCAGACGATGCCCTCCACGGCCAGGTCCAGGTCCGCGTCGTCCATGACGATGATGGCGTTCTTGCCGCCCAGCTCCAGGTGCACGCGCTTGAGCAGCGGGGCTGCCGTCGCGTTGACGTGCACCCCGGCCTCGTTGGAGCCGGTGAAGGTGATGACGGGCACGTCGGGATGGGCCAGGATGGCATCGCCCACCGTGCCGCCTGGGCCATACACCAGGTTGACCACCCCGGGAGGCACGCCCGCCTCCTCCAGGATCTCCACCAGCTGGTAGGCCAGGATGGGCGTGTCGCTGGCCGGCTTGAAGACCACCGTGTTGCCGCAGATGAGGGCGGGCATGATCTTCCAGCTCGGGATGGCGATGGGGAAGTTCCAGGGGGTGATGACGCCGACCACGCCGATGGGCTCGCGGACCGCCATGGCCATCTTGTCGGGCATCTCCGCCGGCACCGTCTCCCCGAAGAGGCGCCGCCCCTCGCCGGCCATGTAGTAGGTCATGTCGATGGCCTCCTGGACGTCGCCCCGGGCCTCCATCAACACCTTGCCCATCTCCTGGGTCATCTGGCGCGCCAGTTGCTCCTTGCGTCGCCCGAGCAGCTCCGCGGCGCGGAAGAGGATCTCCCCCCGCCGGGGGGCGGGCATCCTGCGCCAGGCATCGAAGGCGTCCCGGGCGGCCGAGACCGCGGCCTGCACGTCCTCGCGGTCGCCCAGTGCCACCTCCCCCAGCACCTCGCCGGTCGCGGGGTTGACGCTGGTGAAGCGCCGCCCGCTCCTGGCCTCGACCCACCGGCCTCCGATGTACATCGGATAGAAGTCCATGGCCATCGCCTCCCGTCGCCCGGCCTTGCAAGGGACGGCCGGCCCGCCTAGAATACGCTTTCAGGAGTCCGACTCCCTCGACCTGTGCGAGTACGGCCCGCGTCAGGCCGTGTGGGCGATCCGGCCGGCGACGACCGTGGCGACGATCCGCACGCGGCTCAGACGGTGGCGCGCGGCGACCGCCCGCTCGTCGTCGGAGGTCCACCCACCCGGTGGAAGGGCCCGCTCGAGCGCGACGGGGTCCGGCGTCAGCAGCGCCACGTCGCCCGGCATGCCCGGCCTCAGGCCCCCGTGACGGCCCCCCTCGCCCACGGCCCGCGCCGGGCCCTGGGTGTAGGCCCGCAGCGCCTCCATCACCGAGAGCGCGTGCTCCGGATGCCAGGGGCCCTGCGCCTCCTCCTCCGTCTCGCCCGACGGCCAGGGGCGGCGCGTGACGGCTGCCCAGATCCCCCGCAGGGGGTCGGGGTCCTCGACGGGTGCATCGCTGCCAAAGGCCAGGACGACCCCCGACTGGGCCAACCACCGCATGGCATACGCGCCTGCCGTCCGTCCCCGCCAGTAGCGCTCGGCGGGCCGCCGGTCGGCGAGCAGGTGGATGGGCTGCACGGAGGCGATGACGCCGAGGCGCCCCATCCGCTCGGCGTCGGCCTGCGTCAGGAGCTGCGCGTGCTCGATGCGGTGGGGCAGCCCCTCGACGGAGCCCCCGCCGGCCCAGCCCGCCTCCAGCCCCTCCAACACCTCGCGGCAGGCTCGATCGCCGATGGCGTGGATGGCCAGGGCAAAGCCCGTGCGCGCCGCATCCACGGCCAGTGTCGCCACGGCCCGGCGATCCAGCAGCAGCTCGCCCCGATACCCCTTAGCGTCGATCCCCGAGTACGGAGCCTCCAGGGCAGCCGTCAGCGATCCGAGCGAGCCGTCGGCGAAGGCCTTGACGGGCCCGAGGCGCAACCACTCGTCGCCGAACCCCTGGCGCAGGCCGACGTCGCGGAGCGTCTCTAGCATGCCGGCCGGCGGCATGAACCGGACCCGCAGCCCCAGGTGTCCGCGCTGGTGCAGCGAGGAGAGGGCCGCCAGGATCTCCGGCCCCTCGGGGGTCTGCGCTCCGACCAGCCCCAGGCGCCAGAGACGGAGCTGGGCGGCATCGATGGCATCGGCCCACTGGGTCAGAGACGGCCGTGGCAGCGACTCCTCGATGAGACCGACGGCTTTCTCCCGGAAGACGCCGACCCAGTCGCCCGTGGCCGGGTCACGGGGCGTCACCGAGCCAGGAGGCCAGCCGTCGAAGCCGGGCCCGATGCCGACCGCCAGACGCCCGGCGCGGTTGAGGAGCACCGAGTGCAGGTCCCGGGTCCAGACGACGACGGGCCGGTCCGGGAAGGCCGCGTCCAGCCATGCCAGGTCCTCCAGTGGGGCGCCCTCCATACGGTGGGGAGAGAGGCCCCGCGCTACCAGCCACTGCCCGGGCCCGAGCTGCCGGGCGTACGGCTGGAGGCGCGCCAGCACCTCGGCGACGCTCCGGCACGCGCTCAGGTCCGGCTGGGCCTGGGCCATGGCCCAGGCCCCCAGGTGGATGTGGCTGTCGACCAGACCCGGCACCGCCAGCGCCCCCTGGCCGTCCAGCCGCGCCACCCCCGTCCCCGCTGCTGCCCGCAGGGCCTCGCGCGGCCCGATGGCCCGGATGGTGCCGGAGTCGATCCAGATGGCCCCGTCCTCGACGGGTCGCTCCAGGACGCCGTCCCCCGCCAGCTCGGGGTAGAGGACGACCCCCTCGATGAGAAGCCCACGGGTGTCCGTCGACGCTTCGCCCCCCTGCATGCCGGGGTCTCGCCTCCTTGGCATCGCGCCTGCATGGGCCCCCCGCCCCCGGGGTCACCCTGACGGGGCCCGGCGCGCCGTGGAGGCGCTCCGGGCGGTCGGTCTCGAAACGGCCCAGCTCGATCGGATATCGCTCTACCCCGGAGACGATGGGGGTGCCTCGCCCCGTCCGCTGGCGGGCCGGATGGAGTCGCTGGCGGCGGCGACGTTGGGCACGTCGGGCGGCGACACGGGAGCCGCCCTGGCCGCGCACCCGTCGGCCAGCGGGCTGGCGGGCGGCCCTCGAGCGAGGCTGCGTCCCTACCTGGTCACCGCCGTCGTGCTCCACGAACGAGCCGAGGAGGCGGTCCGCATCCTGCGCCAGCACGGGGGACTGGTCTGACCGTCCGGCGTCGCGGGTCCCGCCAACGCAAGAGGGGCGCCGCCCCGCACCCCAGCGGGCGCCGCCCCTCTTCGTGGTTCGACGACACGCCTGCTCGCACCCGACCTCGCTACCGGAGGCTACTTCTTCTTCTTCTTGGAGTCCTTCTTGGCGGCCGCCTTCTTCTTCTCGGCCATGGCCACCTCGCCCTCCTCCCCGCCCCCTACTGGGCCATCCCGCAGCCCGGCAGGCCCTGGGCCCCTCGAGCGTGCACCCCGCCATCTTGGAGGTGCTAATACGAGTGGCCTGCCCCTTCTCCTGCTGCGGCCCGATCAGGCAG